>OLZJ01000512.1_pt1 | contig 20513 bp, 15 predicted proteins | sample 1673951 | NCBI WGS metagenome assembly OLZJ01 (sample SAMEA103958135, study PRJEB25191) | human gut metagenome
AATGACTGGTAAAATAGGTTATATGAAAACTATGTGGAAATGGCTTACTAATTCTGAATGGGAAATCTATGAAGAACAAATGAAAGATAAACAAGTAAAAGAAGAACTCTATGGAACAGAACTTATCTAGTCCCTTACCATTTAAACATATATCCGTAGCTGCTGATGAAGCAGTTACTTATATAAAACAGCGTAAGAATCATGAAATTGAACCACTTAGAAGTAGGTGGAATAAATTCAATTTTATGTGCTGTGGTGGTATTGAACCCGGATGTGTTTATACTATAGTAGGTGCATCTGGTACTGGTAAATCATCATTTGTAAATACGCTTGAAACTGATTTAATTGAACTCAATCCTGATAAGGAATTAGTTATATTATCATTTTCTTTTGAAATGCTATCTAGTAGACAAGTAGGAAGAAAATTATCTAATAAGTTGCGTCATACAACTTCAGAACTGTATTCAGCATCAGAAGATATTTCTGATAATTTACTACAGGATATTGAACGTGAAGTAGAAATTATAAAACAATATCCAATTTATTATGTAGATGAATCGACTACAGTCAGTAAAATAGAAGATACTATAACTTATTTTCAAAATACGATTGCTAAGGATAAATGGCTTATTGTATTTCTCGACCATACTTTATTGGTTGAAGGAAACGATACCAATGATGAGCGTAAGATTATTGCAGCATTAGAAAGAGTATTTATTCGTGCTAAGAAAATTGGGAAAACTAGTATAATTCAGTTATCTCAAATGAATCGTAATATTGAATTACCTGAAAGGATTATGAATCCGTCAAGTCATTATCCTATGAGAAGTGATTTGTCGTCCTCAGATTCTGTATTTCAAGGAAGTGATGTTATAGCAGTTTTATCAAGACCTGAGACATTAGGTATTACTGCATACGGACCGTCACGATTACCTGTACGAAATAAAGTATATCTACACTTTTTAAAAGTTAGAGAAGGCAAATTAGCCATACTTGAATATGAGAACGATCTGCAATATAACAACTTAATTGAAGTAGATAGATCTGAGAATAAACCACAGTATTAATTTAATTTTTGGCTAACATGACTACAACATTTTTGAATAAAAAGGGTAACAATAATAACTTTAACTTTAACACTTACGATTTCTTGAATCCGTATTACGAGAAAATCAGTAAGAAAAAAGATGATAATTATATTGATAATCTTCTGACAAAAGCCTTTAAGAATCTGGTTCCTTGGGCAAAGAAAGAAGATAAGAAAGATAATATTTATATCATCTTCGGTGATGAACCGACGAAGAAATATACGTTTGAGAAGCCGAGTTTTACAATTACAAATATTTCTCCGACTGCTTTGAATGTGGAATGGAATAAAGCAGCTACACATTTGTTAGAATGTGCATATTATGCTAATAATCCTACTTATGATTTTATTATCTGTGATACACCGATTAAAATTCATGGTAATTATATTCAGGTAGGTTCAGAAATTATTCCGACATTCACTCGTTCTGATTTCTTTACAACTATGAAGAAAGAAGATCAGATTAATATTTATAATATTGCAGTAGAAATTAACACTATTTTTGCTGCGTAATTGTTAACAAAACTTTTCAGATTCTTTCAAATTTTATCAAATTCTTTCGTAACTTATCAAATTATATCTGGAAAGGTAAAAATATCTTAATATGATAGTATTACCTACAGAAAAAGTAAAAGCAAAAGTAAATAATCCTAGATTTTTGATTATTTACGGTCGACCTAAAACTGGTAAAACTAGTTGTGTAGCAGCTCTGGAGAATAATTTAATTATTGATCTAGAAGGTGGATCTGAATTTTTAGATGCATTAGCAGTACAAGCAAGAACTGTTAATGATTTTGCTGATATTGCGAATGCAATCAGAGAAAAGATCAAAGAAACAGGTAAAAAGCCCTATAAGTATATTACTATAGATAATGCTACACGACTAGAAGAAATATGTCTACCTTATGCGGGTACTCTCTAAATTTATGGAGCGCTATTTAGTAATAAATAGTGTAAAAGCTTTCTAATTTCTGGAACATTTTACCTTTAAGTACGTTAAAAACGTATTTAAAGCAAAAGGTAAAACAATCAGAAGCGAAGCAATGAAAGAAAAAACATTAAATAAATATATTGGTAAAACTCATGGTGTATTAACTGTTATAGATTTAGACCATGAAACTTATGATAAAGAAAAACAAAGAAAACGAACTTATTTTAAATGCAAATGTAATAAATGTGGTAATATAACTATAGTAAGATCAGATAAATTAACTACTAAATATTGGATACCAAAGTGTTGTAATAATTGTGTTAATCAACAACAACACGAAACGGCAATAAAATTACATGAAAACGGTATTCCTAGTTATTTTAAAAAAAGAATTAGTTCTATTAAAGGAAATGCAAAAAGTAGAAATATAAATATGCAATTAACTAATAATGAAATTTATAACATTATTCAAAAACCATGTTTCTATTGTAAAGAAAAAGAAGCATATGGAATAGATAGAATTGATTCTACAAAAGATTATACTATAGATAATTGTGTACCTTGTTGTTTTATTTGCAATCGTATAAAAAATAAATATTCAATAGGTGTTTTTCTAGATAAAATAAGTAAAATATATAATAATTTTTTCATTGAACGTTCAACGACTATCCCGAAAGGGAGTACATTACAAGCTAATGGTAATGGAAACGGAAGCATTCCTACTATTAATTAATAGGGAATATGATATAGTCTAATCTATATGGTGACATATAGCAGTTCATAAGAGAACGTATACAAATTTGCGAATTGTATAGAATATAATGATAAAGCTCAACCTCAAGGAAAATCTTGGCAAGGTACTGATGTTAGATTGCTTCCACAAGGAGCAGGATATCAATATATCAGACTTGCTGTAAGAAAAGTTATCGATATGTTTAAAGAACTTACTGATAACTTAATTCTTATTGGTCATACTAAAGATAAAATGATTAATAAGAATGGTGAGGATATGACAGAAATGTCCTTAGATCTTGTAGGTAAACTAGGAGATATCGTATGTGGTGAAGCTGATGCAGTAGGCTTTATGTATCGAAAAGGTAATGAAACTATTATCAATTTCGATAGTAAAGATGAAACTACAAAAGGAGCAAGAGCACCACATTTGCGTGAGCAAAAAATAGTAATTGCAGAAAGCAATGAAAACAATGAATTAACATTTCATTGGGACAGAATTTATTTACCAGAAGTTTAAGTTAACCAAAATTAAAGAATATGTATAGTTCCGAAAGAGCCAAAACTATTGTAAAAAAAGACGTAGCACACTTGTCAGCAGGTATTGAAGATAACGTAATGTTAACTGCAGTAAGATTTGATAAATCTATTAATGGTAATAGTTTTATTGAATTTAAGTTTGAAAAAGAAGGTAAATTGCTGACGCATACTGAATGGGAACCTTCTAAGAGATCTGATGAAACTGAAGAAAGTTTTCAGAATAAATGTGATAATCAATTTTCAAGAATTGAACAAATTTTAAAATGTTATTATCCTAATGCTGAAGATCGTAAGTTTATCGGTGAAAACTTCACTCAGTTTGCTCAATGGGTAACAGAAATGCTGAATAAAGCAGATTTGACTACTTTGTTGAGAGTTAAAATTGTATACAATAATAGTGGTTATACTACACTACCAAAGTATGCAAAGTATACGTTTATTGAACCAATGTCTTTGGTAAACGAAAATAAATCTGTTATTGTAAAATTAGGTATCGATCAATTCGAGAAGCCTATTGTAGCAGATTTAGAAAAATCTAATCCAAGTCCTTTCTCTATTGGAAGTTCTATGGATGAAAATAACAGCGCCGATCCTAATGGATTGCCGTTTTAAGATATAATTCTATTTGCGCAATAGAACGAAGACTATACTACCTCTGACTTTTGTCATGTAAGTATACCAGATCGTAGGCTGGCACTGACCACACAGGGGGTATTGTTAAAGGTGGAGAAGAGTAAGCACATATTTCTTTAATAAGAAATGAGCAGATGTGTGAATGGGCCTAATACAAATGCTAACTAGCATGTATTTAAATGGGGCGGTTCGAGTCCGCCACTCTTCACTTTATTTAAATCTATATCATATGTATGACTCTACAAAAATAAAACAGCAAGATACTCCAATTACTTTGGATTATATCTTATCAAAAGTCACAGAATATGATATTTACGCTAGATATATTGGACAATTTAAGATTGGTTTTATATATAATAGTCCATTTAGAGAAGATAAAAATCCTTCATTTGGAATATTCAGAAGTAGAAAATCAGGTAAATTACTATTTAAAGATCATGGAAATGGTGAATGTGGAGATGTTATTAAATTTGTAGAGCTTTATACAGGTTTAACAAATTATAATGACATATTAAACCGTATAGTAACTGATATGTCTATTACTAATAATACCAAACTTAAAAGTACAAAGCAATATGAATCTAAAGACACTGTAATAGGTGTTGTTAGACAAGATTGGACAGATGTTGACAAACAATATTGGTCACAGTTTGGTATTACTAAGGAAACATTAATTAAATTTAATGTATCTAGTATAAAATATTATTTATGTGATGGTATTGTTAAAGGTATATATAAGAATGAAAATCCTATGTATGCTTACAAAGTATATGATCATTTTAAAATCTATAGACCATTAGCAGATAAATATACTAAATGGCGTAATAATCTAGCTTCTTATGATATTCAAGGATATGAACAATTACCTAAAAAAGGTGATTTATTGATTATTACTAAGTCATTGAAAGATGTTATGTGTTTATATGAAATGGGATATACTGCAATATCACCATCTTCAGAGAGTACTTTTATACCAGATAAAGTATTAAAGCAACTTAAATGTAGGTTTAAAAATATAATTGTTATCTACGATCGAGACAAAGCAGGATGTAAAAATTTACGTAAAATTACAACAACTTATAGACTAAAACCGTTATTAATCCATAAAAATTTTAAAGCAAAAGATATTTCTGATGCTATCAAACTTAATAGTTTTGAAACTATAAAAAATTGGATTAACAATGAGTTCAGGAAACAAAGAAATTTGGAAAAAGATAGAAGATTATGACTATAGTATGTGGAACCATATTAAGTTTAGAAATATATTTTAACTTAAGAAGATTATTCATTATTGAAATAATTAAAAAATAGAAAATGATAATAACAACATTTGAATTAGCACTAATTGTATTTATTTCTAATCTTGGTGCTACTTTAGTCTGTGAAGGAATTGAAGCTATAATAATTGCTTATGAAAACTACAAAAAGAAAAAGAAAGATCTCACAGAACAAGAAGATTAAAAATGCAACTCCTATAGTTCTTGATGGAATTAATTTCCGAAGTAAGTTAGAAAGTTATATGTATAAAAAGCTAGAAGAAGCAAAAATCTATAATGAATATGAAAAAAATAGATTTGAACTAATTCCAGCTTTTACTTTTTTAGGTAAAAAGATTAGAGCAATAACATACTTACCAGATTTTGTTGGAAAAAATTTCATAATAGAATGTAAAGGATTTCCTAATGAAGCTTGGCCTCTTAGAGAAAAACTTTTTAAATATAAATTATATTTAACTAATGATTCACGACAGTTTTTTATAGTACATAATCAAAAAGAAGTAGATGAATGTATTAAACGAATACAAGAACTTAAAGATATATGAAAATAACTGCAATAAGTGATTTACACGGTAATCTGATTGACATAGAACCATGTGATACACTATTAATCTGTGGAGATATTTCACCATTAGAAATTCAAAGAGATCATATACAAATGACTAAATGGATTTTTAATGAGTTTCAACATTGGGTTATGAATTTACCATGTGAAAGAGTAATACTTACTCCAGGTAATCATGATTTCTGGTTTGAAAAAATGATTACTCAACCACAAACATATTTATTTGATAAATTAACCATTTTAATTAATGGAGAAACAAATATTTATTCAGATAAAGATGATAAGTATTATAAGATATTTGGTACACCTTATTGTAAATCCTTTGGTTGTTGGGCATACATGCCAGGAAACGAAAAATTACATATGTGTTATGAACAAATACCAGAAAATGTAGATATATTAATGTGTCATGATTCCCCACAGATAGGATATGTAGCTAATATTATGGAAAAGAAGAGCGAAGAATACCCTAATGGTAGACCTGCTGGTAATCCATATTTATTAGATGCAATCCTTGATAAAAGACCAAGATATGTATTATCCGGACATATACATTCCGGAGATCATACACTAACTATGTTTGAAAGTATAGGTACTGAATGTGCCAATGTAAGCATATTAGATGAATCTTATTCGATTAATTATAAACCACTAACAATTGAACTATGATGAAGACTTACGAAAAGATTAACGTTAATTTGGATGAACAGAATATGGATACAGTAGTAACGCAAGAAGAATTAAACATTATGTTAGAATGTGATGAATACAATGATATGATGTTTTATGCAGACGCTAGTAGATATGAAAATCTTAACTGTTTAGACGAATAAAAATGGATATTTCTATACCTTATTATGAGGATATGAGCCGTATATCTAACAGTAATATCGGTTGGTTTTTAAAGAAAGGCCCTCGATATCTTAAAGATATGTTAGATGGTACGGCAGAAGGCTTAAAAGCTAAATTTTTGGATAAAGGTACAATGATTCATGAATATATTCTTCAACCAGACGAATTTTGGAAAGATTATATTATATTGGATTTTACAGTACCCAAAGTAAAACAACAAAAAGATTTGCTAGAATTTTATTCTACAGCAAAACTAACAGATCCTCTTGCTTCAGAAGATGATATATTACTTATGAGTTATAATTCTGCGTATAGTAATAATAAATCTATTGATAAAAGAATTAAAGAAGCAAAGGAATTAGTCGAATTATATAAAGACTATATAGAATACTTTCAAAATAAAGATTCTAAAAAGATAATTTCATTTGCAGATTTAAATATGCTTAAAGCCATAAAGAAGAACATGGAAGAACATAAAAAAGCAAATGAATTGTTGTTTAAATTTCCAGAAACATTTGAAGTTCATAATGAATTTCACATAAATTGGGAATATCCAAATGCTTCTCCTATGGGAGATTTGTCGTGTAAATCATTACTTGATAGAGTGATGATAGATCATACAAATAAAAAAATAATATTAGTAGATATTAAAACTACTGCCGATGTATACAATTTCAAACATTCTATTGAAGAATTTGATTATTGTAGACAACTAGCTTACTATTGGTTAGCTATACATTGGTATTTTAAAAATGAACTAAACCTTAAAATTGAAGAGTATGAATACGAATCTTATATTATTGCAGTACAAAGTCATGATGGGTATGAAGTTAGAGTCTTTAAAATCGATCCTAAAGGAATTGAGGAAAGGCTTGTAGCCATAGATTATGCCATAAAACGAATTGCCTGGCATAAAGATAATAATCTATGGGATCATATGAAAGAATATTATGATGAAGACGGTGCTGAAATGATATGCTGATAGATAAATATACTAAACATAGTATATTTTCACTTCCTCAGATTTTCGGTGATATTTTAAGTAAACGTGACTTGGATGATAGTGAATTTGTTAACATGTATATGAATGATGTTAATAATCCACTTCTTTCAAGTCACGTTTTTTTAGTATTTCACAATATAAAACCATATTTGTTAAACACTTTAAAACAACATCATTTATTTCATTGTAGTTATACTATAACTATGAATAAGATCAAATATACAGTTCTAGCTTTTAATAGAGCTTACTGTATACACGTCATAACTAGAAAGATTGAGTATGGATTATACAAATCACTTGGTTATGAAACAAAAATCAAAATATTGAATTTTTGGAATGCTGGAGTAAATGGTAAATTACATAGGTATTTATTTGATGAAAATGCTAAAACAGTAAAACCATTAAGTGAAAATATTACACTACAAGACACAATAAAGCCCCAATAGTATAATACTAAAGGGGCTTCTTATTGTTGCCTTTAAAAAATTTAGGGCATAAATATTAAAAGATTGAAATCAAATTGTCATAATATTCTAATTTAGATCTTGGATCTCTTGCTTCATATATACTTCTTAAAGGAGTCGCCTTAATTAAGGATCGTTGGAATCGATTTAAACCACGATATGGTCCTCTATTTATTTCTTGAAATGGATCTTGCAACGCAACAGTAGTCAAGTCTCCCCAATACTGTAACGTAGACCAAGCTGCTGTAGGACTATTAAGCATATTAAATACTTCAATAGGTAACACATTACCACGAGTTTCCAAAGAGGCTCTTAAAGTAAGATATGCAGCTTCCTGTTTCCACCAGTTATCTCTGTCTTCATCCGCCATAGCACGTATTATGGAAGAAATCAACCAAAAACCTAAAGTAGAAAATAAAAATTCATATGTAACTCTCTTTAAACAACCTTTTTCATAATCATCTAATTCATCATAATGATCTTTGTACAGTTCTCTTAATTGATCTATTTTACTTTTGTCAAAATAATGTCTTTTTATATATTCATAAGCTGCCGGTATTTGTGCTTCACTCCACATACCAGTAGAATAATTGAACTGTCTCTTAGTTAAGAATTTAGTTTGTAAGTTAACCAAGATAAAATTACGATAAATAAGTAATAACTGACCAATCAAAGTAGAATGTAATTTTGATTTATCTAAATCAGTTAACTGGGTATCAATTCTAGTAGCAATTTGTTTAGTAGTATTCTTGATTCTATTTAAAGTTTTTTCATCCACTATCTTAGCATACTCTGGTCTTACTACTAATTGATTATCTTTAACTTCAAAAGCATCAAAGAATGTGATGTTTAATGCTTTCCAGGCAGCTTTACCTTTTTTCTTATCTTTGAATTTTCTTAAGAACTGATTCTTATTTACAAATTTACCAGTTTCAGGATCATACTTATTAAAGAAAGCAACAGATAAAGCTAATTTACCTTTAGTAATGATATCACCTATTTCGTGACCAAAATACCAGTAATGTTGATTCAAAGCCCTGAGTAATCGAGACTGATTTAATTTGCTAAATGTCTGTTCATTATCTCTAACTACACCTAAAAATTCAAGATAACACAATATCTTGTTTTTATTGTTAGCTTTACCTATATTTTTAATAGCATCTACATAAGCTGGTAACAAGGTTTTAGTTGCTTTAGCAAGTTCCTCATTTCCAAAGTAAATACCAGACATTGCTTCCAATCTATTTTGAATCTTGTTTGTAATCAAACCTGTTAGAATAACATTAAGATTCTGAGATATACCTTGGATTCTTGTATATGCTGCTAAGTTATTTACTAATTTATCAATACTTAATTTAACATGTTTGCCTTTTGGTAGTTTTATATCAACTTCTTTAGCATCTTTCTCCATGCCATAAACAAAACGATCCATTAAGTCTTTCATTTTGTCATAAGTTTTACTTTCTACTCCAGATATTCTACCACCTTTTTTATCCTTAAAGTCCATTCTACTAACGAAATCTAAAGCTAATTCTAATTCAGGAGCAGCTTCACTCATCTTTTCGTAGTTTACAGCCATTTTGTAGTAATGAATGATAGAACCTACCACGTCATTAGTAATTGCATCAGGATTATCCAACATTTTAATATATCTGGTAGGTATTAATTTAACTAAAGAACCGTCAGACCTTTTAGCATTTTCTATCATATACCTATCATCATCATCTTTTACTGTATATAAATCCTGTGCAGCGTAAGCTATACCTTTTAAGAAGTTATCTTTACTACGGATTTGAGTCCATGAACCACCTTCAATCTGAGGTAATTTGTATTTATTAGCGTATCTCAGGAATCCAATCTTAGAATTGGATAAATCCATAACATCCACTAAAGCATCATATAATGCTTTTAATTTAGGATCACTAGTAATCTTTTTGTAAGCGGCACTATTATCAAAGTATTTGGGATTTGGTATTACAGTTTCGCCACGATCTTCATATTTAGTAAATCTAGGATCATAAAATGGAGATTCTCTATCAATTTCTGCCCAAGATCTATTTGGAATTCTTTCTACATATTTTGATTTAAATTCATCTTTTGGAACTAATTTACGCCAAAAAGAAGCTGGTATAACGTCTCCTCTAGAAGTATATCTAGCATTTACAGAGAACCAAGCGTTAAATGCAGCTTCTCCTTGCTTCTCCATACGTTCATACTCTTCATAGAATTTAGGATTGATATCCCATTTAGCTATCTCCATTACTCTAGATTTCTTTGATTTATCTCTATTGGCAATAGCTTCATCAGATATCATTACATCGTATGTGTTTATCATAGACTTAACATTCTCAGGCATAGCATCAATATTAAATGTACCGTCTTCTCTAGCATACAATTTCAAGAGATTCTTTCTAGCGTTTTCATACAATACTTGATTGTCAGATTTAGTTGGATTAGAGGATAGCATCTTAATGTCTTCCCAGAATTCTTCTTTAATTCTTTCAACAGAATTTCTCTCCTCCCATTTCTTGAATAATTCTGGAGAAAGATTCTTCTTAGCAGCTGCTTTAGCTTTGTTGTACTTTTCCATATTAGGTTTATAGTTCAACTTAGCTCTAAGCTTTTCATTATATTGCTGCATTTCTCTAGCTATTTCTAAATCTAAACCAGCTTTTGTAGTACCGTCTGCATAGAATGGGTTTGCTAAATTACGTCTACTATTCTCTAATTCCTGTAATTTACCATAGTCTTCATTAGATAATAATTCTCTATGTATATCACCATTTTTATCCCTAGTACTGTTAAGAAGTAGATTGATTTCCATATTAATTGTATCTCTTCTTGTTCTAGCTTCTTCACTAAGACTATTTGTTAGTTCATAATACTCTGGTACAAATCTACGAATACTATATTTAGCGTGCCATTTATTGTTCTCAGTGTTCCAAGTTTTTAACTGTTCTTTATTTAGTAGACCTGGTACTTCTGATATATCTTTATCTCCAAAACCTAATTTATCTGCTAAATCTCTTTGATATTTGAAAAGCTTTTGATAATGTTCACCGTAATTCAAATCTCTAGTCATAAATCCTGTTTTATGACCATCTTTTGTTTTCTCATGAAAATAAGCCAATTTAGCTTTATCTACTTGGTCTAACAAAGTTAACAGTTCTTTACCTTTAATTCTTTCTTCATCTGCTACAGCATTCTTAACAGCAATTATCTTATTCATCATTATTCTAACTAATTCACTATTAGAGTACTGTGTACTACCAACCCATTGATCCCACAAGTTAATATCTAAATCACCTTCTTCTAGAATATTTTTCAATTGATCTACAGTATATGAACCGGCTTTGGTAGCTTCTTTAATAAAGTTATCTTTAGCAATTATATCAACTACATTATTGAAATTTCTAACAAGTTCTGCATAATTACCCATGATTCTCTTTAATGCTACTTTTGTATCGTTTATCAATTGTTCATTATTGAAATAATCAAAAGTAGTATCATCATCTAGCATATTCTGCAAATTAGTAGCAATGTTGTTATAGAATCCAATATAACCTTTTTTAATCAGATCCAATTCAGCATTAGAGATTTCATGATCATTACCATATTTAGCAGCTTCTTTTACTTTGGATAATATTCTTAAGGTTTCATCTAATGCAGAATTGATATCTTGATCCATGTAATCTATAAATTCTAAAGTAGCTTTATCATTCTCTAATTGATTTAATCTAAATTCTAAAGCTCTTAATTCGTCTATTTTGTTTGGATCTGAATACTTAGAGTATTGAATATCTTTCATTCTACGTTGAATGGAAGACATTAGCTTATCGTACACATTGTTTATAGCTGCTGGTACATAAGTAGGCTTACTGATAGTTTCATTGGCCTTTAAAACGACATCTATGGAAGACTCTACACCTTTACCAGTATCTGGAGTAAACTGATTAGAATATACAATGGCTTTAGCTTTAATTGCTTTTGTTACATCATTCTTGTAATGTTTTAGTAAATCATTAAACAGTTTAGAGTCAGCCCCATTCGGGGCTTTATCTAAACCATAACCATTATTTTCTGAAAGAACATAATATGCAGCATTTTCGCTACCTAGTATTTCTGTATACTCTTTAAGTAAAGCTGCAACTTCTGGATTTTTAATATTTAAACACTGCATAATTATTCACATTCTTTTTTACGTTGTTTACCCATTCTATCTAATTCTTCTACAGCAGAATCATTAGCTGCTTGTCTCAAATCAGCATAAGTAGCAGATACAAATTCTTCATCTATATCATAATCCTCTACTACTTGTTGTTTTGCTTTTTCTAAAGTCTGAACCATTACATAATTTTTTGCTCTAGATACTGCTACATATTTTAATTCCTGTCTTACTTCTTGACCGTTTTTATCATTAAATCCAAAAGAGTTTATACTATCCTCATTAATTAACACCTTACTATAAGTACCACCTTGAGATTTATGAATTGTATGAGCATATCCGTAATCAAACGATTTTCTAAGCTTTAATCTACCGTTAGCGTCTTTGATATCTCGCATAGTGTGAATTTTATTTTGTATCCTATTAATTTTTTCAACAACAGATCTAGCTGCAGTCGGATTTCCCTCAGCTAACAATTGCTTACGCATACTCCACAAGGTCTGTATATATTCTTGAACTTTTATGATATTTTCATCTGTTTCAAAATTAGATACTACATCAATAGTAAACGAAGAAGCAGAAGTATCTATTGCGTCTTTGAGAGTAACTTTATATCCTTCCATACTTATACTTTCTTTTCTGTCAGGATATGTTAAATCAATTTGAATAGTAGTGGGTTTAACACTTTGCACTACGTAGTCTCCACTATTCATTAATTTGTATTTCTTTCTTAAAGAATCGTATTCTCTATTAGAATAACCCATTACAAGTTCTCCTTCATACAATTGTGCTGGTCTCCTACCATACAGAATTTGTCTTATTGCAGAGTTATAAGCTTCTACAGAAGCATTTGTTGCAGCCAAGACTCTAAAATATAGAGGATCTTGTGAATCTTTCATTTCTTTTAATGAAGTTTTAACAAATTCTCTAATTCTAGTTTTGTCTGATGAATATTCAACTCCTTGACCATTAGGAGCAATGTCTGTTTCATAGCTAAAGCCTTCCCCATTTCTTACTCTAGTAGATTCTTTTAATATAGGATTATCCCCAGTTCTTTCTACTTTGGTTAACTGTAATTGTGCACCATCATTTCTAAATACTTTAGATATATTATTTGCTTTTACTGGTCTTAATTGACCTTTATCCCCCACAAATATAATCTGAGCTCCTTTTGCTGCAATTTGTTTAAGTAAGAAATCATACAAACTGTCTTGAATCATTGAAGCCTCATCAACTATAACTATTGAAGCATCTTCTATTTTAACAGCAGCTACTTGTTCAAATTTCAATTTGTGTAGATCAAATACATCTTCAGTAATATCAAAATCAGGACGCAATCCAAATAAACTTTGAAGTGTAATTACTTTTGCATTTGGGGTTTTCTGTCTAGTTACAGCGTTCGCTCTATGGGTTGGAGCTGAGAAAATAATATCTGCCTGTATTCTACGCTTCAGATATTCATTAAATATACCCATAATAGTAGTCTTACCTGTACCAGCATAACCAGACAAAGTAATAGATGTATCATCTCCATTGACAAATGCTTCTAACTCTTTCAAAGCAGATTTCTGTTGGTCATTCAATTCAAAATCTAATTTAACCTCTAAACCGTCATCAAAAGTATATACATATTTATCTTGTATTTGCTTAGTTTCTTCAACAGCCTGTTTTACTTCTTCTACTTTAGGTAAAGCTTCTGCTAAACCTACTTGATTAGCATATTGTTGAAGTTCATTAAATTGAGTAGGAGTTTTTGAAGGTTTTACCTCCATGTTAATTGTTTCTGAAGGCTGTTCATCTGCAATAGGAATTAACTTATTAAATTCTTGTTCAAATACGATATTATTAGGAATTGATTCACTGTTAAACATATCTGCCATTTCCTGATTTGAATAAGCATTCAAATTTTGTCCAGTTCCAGAGTAAGCTACTAAAAATTCTTTATCTGGATTTTCTCTAGCGTACTCATACAAATTGTGAATTTGTTCTTTTATCTGTTCAGGAGTTCTTGAAGGATGTGTTCGTTTAGTTAAATCCTTAGTAATAATAGCATAAGACTGACCTTGAGGACCTTCTGGATTGCCATATTCAGCACCAAATTTATTCTTAGCAATTAATGCTGCTCCTTTGCCGTGTCTACCCTGAGTATTACTGCCAAATACAAATATTTGATTGGGCTCTAACGAATTTATCATCCCAGTGTAAGTTTTTCTAGATTTAGTAGGTACTTGTTTCTTTGCATTGTATTCAAAATTATCAAGATACTGCTGATATGCTTCTTGAGATGCGGCTTCACCATTTCTTGATTGATAAGTCTTAGACCATTCTTGATAAGCTAAAGGTTCAGTATTCTGTAGATCAACATTTTCAGTACCTACAGTCTGTAAAGCATTTTCATTGAATTCTCCAGCTTGATTGAATATCTTAGTCTGTAAACTAGCTTTGACAGGAGTCAAATCTTGTACATAAGTTATAGCTTTAGATGGAGTAAAGTCTAAACCTGTAGGTACTACATTATTGTAACCTACAGAAGATTTCTTAAAACCAAATTCAACAAGTACATTACCCTTATAACTTAAACCTTTTTTATTAATTAATTGATATACTGGTACTTTATTTTCATCTACACCAATATATTTATATAAGAAAGTGGTTCTAGGATCATTATTCTTATCTAATTTAACTTTCTTGTAAAGATAATGTATAGGGTTACCAGCTTCATTATAACCTACAATACCTCTAAATTTACTAGATTCATCATAGATTATAGAAGGTATTTCAACTTGTTCTCCTTTCTTATTAGTTACAAATAATCCACTACCATCATGAGCAACAGGTCTATATACTGCTCTGCCTTCTTCTTCAATAGTTTCATAGCTAGAATCCAATTTATAGTATTCAATAGCAGGAACTACATGATCATTCCACCACAGATTTCTAATTACCTCTTGTAAATCTATTTGGGATATAACGTTTTCAGGATGTTTTTCCAATTCTCTAATATAATCAAAATACCCTATTTCTTCTCTTATGGAGTTAGGAACATATCTAAATATATTATTTTTACCAAAAGCATCTCCAGAAGTATAGAAAGAATATATTGCAAGATCTTTAGCAAATTCTCTTACTTCTTTATAATCACTTTCGTAGAGTTCTTCCCAAGCACGAATTATTTCATTTTCTAAATTATTATCACCACTCTTATTGGGTTTATATGCAATGAAGTCAGGTCCTTGTAATTCTGCATCATCTTCTTTAGGTCTGCTAAAGATATTGTTAATCAACACATTTGAAAAACTACCATCACTCCCGAGTAATGAAGGGTATTTGCCTTGTAATATATCGGATTTAAGTCTATCTAATCTTCTAGAAATACTATCCTTACCAAACAGCATACCACGAAATCCCATTTGATTATCTTTAACATACTGATTAAAGAATTTAGTCTTATAGGATACTTCCATTGCTCTAGTGATGTTGTTAATATATGTATCATCACTTATTGCATAGCCTTTGGTATAGTATTCAATTAATGATCGTAAGGTTTCAAATTCTGGAGTAAGTCTAATCATGACATTCTGGAATGCATTTCTAGGAAATACTAATCCATCGATCATTTTCTTACCCAAGAATGTATTAGTAAACACTTTCAAAGGATTGTCGAAAACAGCCTGTTCAGTCATATACTGTTTCCATTTATCCAAGAATGCGCTTTGTAAACCAAAGTTATTACCAAATCTCTTAGTATCAATTTGAGATAAGTTAGTTAATTCTGACAAACTCTTAGAAAATGGAGTTAATTCTTCATAAGCCTTAAGAATTAATAATTGATTATAGTACCAATCAAAAGTTTCAGTTTTCTGCAATTGTTTTCTAAGATGTGGTACAGTAAACATAGTTTTTCTTTGATTAGTACCTACACCTTTATCCTTAAGATAGTTCAGAAGATTCTCTTTCTTACCACCGGATAACTCTTTTGCTTTCTTATAGTAATCGTTCCAAATTTTAGTAAATGCTAATCTTTCAGGATTTTTACCAGCAGGTATTTCAACGCCGTAAAAACCAGAATATTTATCATATTCAGTTGCATAATCTTTTAATATCTGTTGAGGTAAGAAATAGAATGTACTTTCACCTTTACCACTTCTAATTAAGAAGTTAGTCATGTTAAAAGTTAATTTACGTACATTCAAACGAATAATATACGGATCTTTAGCTACGTCTACGTGAGCATTAATCAAAGCAGATAACCAGTCTAAAACATTGATCTTATTTGTATCTTCACTTTGAATGTGATGCAAATCACGTATACCATAATCATTCAATACTTTATTTGGTTTGAAATTCAATTTAACTAATTGAGTTAATACTTGATGAGCATTAGCTAACGCAAATGGACCAATACCAAACTTACCACCATTCAACTCAGCTTTAGTCCTACTCTGGAATGCTGGAGTAGAGAAATACAATTGAGATTTACTAGTTCTCTTACCTTGACCAGTTAATTTATCAACATCCTTAAGAATCTTATCTTTCAGATAATCTGTCACAGTATCAAGAGGCTGTCTAGCTTCTGCAAAGTTCATAGGATTGCTAATTACTGACAAATACATATCAAGAAGCATGTTTTCATTTGCTTCTCTACTATTTGCTTCAAAATCAGTTTTACCATTGTATCTCTCATAAGCTTTTCTTACTACAGTTTCATCATCTAAACCAGTAGCTTTCAATCTCTGAACATACTGATCTTTTGTTTCGAACTTGATTCTATTACCATTATTGTCATAGTTATATCTTGCTATAAATAATTTATCAATCGCTTGTACCCACTGTTTCCAGTGGGGCTAGACTATATCTTCACTTTGATAGTGCTCCCCATTTCGCCTTTCGGCTACTCTACTTGCTTCTTCGATCATTTTTTGATCTATGCGTTCGATAGTCGTTGAACTTTCCCCTATACGGGGCTTAGCTGCTGATTGTCCAATCTCATTGTTTTTCAAACATTCGCACATATCTTTTCAGATTATGCTGTAGTAAATGAGCTCTAAGGGGTTTCCAGCAATTAAAGGAGTTTTACTTCAACTATGTTGTTAATCGAAGTCTGACCCAGTAAGGGCTGTAAATTCATCAGGAAGAGTAATAGTATCACCAATCTGTTCAGGATAAACGTCCACCACTTTTAAAGCTGCTGTAGAAGCTTGACCCTGTGCAGGGATACGATAACCCATAGCTATTGCCTTTGTATCTGGACCAATTATATCGTGGTTTATTAACCACGCTTTAGCTTGACTGAAAGTCATTTTATCATAATTAGGTATGATGTGTTTCAATAAGTTAATTGATATAACACAATCCATACTACCATCATTGTTAACAAAATTAAGCTTTCTTACATTGTTGGCATCAGATGTTACAGCTAATCTGTTATATAAAATAGAAGACATCTGAATGAACATACCACCAGGTAGATTGGTATCTACTATGGCTTTGTTCAACATTGATATAAGACCACTTTCAATCCAAGAGTTATCAGACAAACCTGAAATAGGAGCATTAGTATTGCCATCTTCTACAGTAAGACCATTCAAAACATTATCGTTCATGTTTGAATTTTCTGCTTTTCTCTTAAGAATATTGGCAAACTTAACAATACTAGCTTGTGGATTATTAGCGTCAATGCCGAAGTCTTTTTCTATACTCTTTCTACCAAATTCAGTAATAGCGTTGTGAGCTCCGTTAAAGTTATCAATAACTTCTTGTCCAGAGTAAGATACACCATTGGGAGTAGTATATGTCCAAGCTGTTCTAATGTTACCCATAGCTGCTTTTTGAGCCTGAGATACAAACATCTGTCTATCTGCATGGTGTGGATCAGTTACTAGCTGACGTCTAAAATTAACTAAAGACTGTTTGTGAGTAGGCATGTTCATTAAACCTTCTACGTCTACCTTGGTATTTGATTTATCTGTGTAAATCTTAGATTTAACTTCTTCGACTCTTTGACCAACCTTAACTGCAGATTCAAACGCAAGCATGTGTATGTTTCTGGCTTGCATTACTTTTAATACTTCTCCCATATCCCCTGTAGAGAATATTCTATGAACTGGGAACATAGCCATTTTGTCAAATACGGGTATGTCTCTCTTTGCATTTACATCATAATGATCGCCGAAATACATTAACTTCAAAGGTTTTAATGTAACGGCTAAGGCTTCATTATAAGTATCTGCATCAGCTTCATAATCTGTTTCAGGGTTATTCAATATATCAAAAGCTTTAGCTACTTCAGGAGTCCAACCATCAATTCTTCTTACCAATTCTTTATAGAATTCAGGAGAAATAAGTACTGTAGCATCTGTTTGGTTTACTTTGGTATAACCACCGAATTTACTATCAACTACAAGATTAGCAGCGTCCTCAACGTCTTGAGGTAATGCTTCACCACTTTCATACATCGCAAGAGCTTCTTCTTGAGTCATGTCATGCATTTCCTGTAACAGTCTTACTGCAGCTGACTTTTTAGCAAATTCATTGATTCTATCAAGCTGTCTACTAGGTATCACATTATCTGATAAAGTACCTACATTAACTTCAGTTAAGTTTGATAATTCATTACCTTCTCCATAATCTATTCTAGGGGTAACACCAGTTGACAATACCTCACGAAGACGTTTGATTTTATCTACAGGATCTTTATAATATGCAGGATCTTTAATAAATAACTTCTCAAACTCTATTACTGAGGATATAGTATTAGCAAAATAATTTGCCATCAATTCAGTAGCAGCTAATTCTTTGCTATATTTTGATACTTCTTGACGTTTTTTATAGTGATTTTCTGCATCATCTAATGCCTTCTGAGGAAGTGCTAAACTCTTTACACTAGCAAAATCTCTACCATTCCAATCAATAATACCTATTTCTTTCGCATAATCTAATTCATCTTTAAAAGCATCTATTAAATATTCATTCATTAATAAAGCTTTATCAGAATTACTCATCTTAGCCCAAGCTGCTTTTATTTGGTTTACTACAGATAATGCTAAATCATTACCGCCAACGTCTTCAGCAAGTTTGAGAGCTTCATTGAAGTCAGAGAAATCATCTACAAATTCAATACCACCTAAGGTTGGTTGTTCTTTAAGTTTAAAGAATCCATTAAAATATCTAAATCTGTAACCATTTCTGTTACCAGTATCATAGTTCTTTACTTTTTGTTCCTTTGTCAGATTACCTTCATTCTTATAGTTGAATTCAATAGTATCTAATTCAGTTTCAAAGTAATTGATAAATCTAGTTAATACTTTGGCATTAAATTTAATTTTATTGTTAGTAGTATCTAAAGGTTGATTGAAATTGTTGATAGCTGTGCCATATAAAGTATTATATGTCTGAGAGTCACCCATAGTAGGTAAAACGATTCTACCTTTCTGAGTAAGTGTCATTTTAGCAATATAATCTTCCAATGGTGAGATTTCTGTGTACTTACGTCCTTTATCACCACCACCTTGCTCTTTAAAATAAACTAAAGTTTCAACACCTATTTTACCAGATGTAGTAGGATTATTATAAAGATTTGTAAGTAAATAAGAACCTTTAAAGTAATTAGGATTAGCATTATTACCAGTATTATACAATACTTTAGTAAGAGCCTCTACCGTAGCTGGATCATTATCAAGATTCTGAACCATATCTGTCAAGTAGTTATGATCAGATATAGGATATAACAATTTACCATCAGTGGCTAATACAGCCAACTCATCTAAATTAGGATGTGTCATACCATAAGTTTCAGACAATCTACCTAAGAATTTAGAATCGTCATAGTATCTGCTAATATGTCTATTGAATGTACCAGGTACATTACCAGATGGTTCAATTTTCAGTACATCTTTTAACTTGTTGCTGAATAAGAATGATAAACCAGCATTACTACCATCAGTAAACAGGTTTACTAATTGTTCTGCAGTATTTGAATCATAGTATTCTTTAATCAAGAATGAGTTTAATGTAGCCATATCCACAGATATACCTGCTCTACCCAAAAGTGATAATATATGTTCCTTTATTTTGATGACGTTAGCTTCTACGTACTCTTTATAAGTCTGACCATTCTTAAGCTTAGCATTTGGTTTATTCTTATAATTCTTGAGTAGATTATTAATCTTGTGGTAATCATCTAATAATAATTCTACATTGGTTTTATTATCAGTAGTTTTTAATGTGTAATTATTACCATCAAAATTTATTAACTCAGTCATCCT
>OLZJ01000514.1_pt1 | contig 20491 bp, 18 predicted proteins | sample 1673951 | NCBI WGS metagenome assembly OLZJ01 (sample SAMEA103958135, study PRJEB25191) | human gut metagenome
GATAAGCGTTTTGTAGCTAATTATAAAGATGGAGCATGGGATGAAGGTGGTCTCACAGAAGATCCTAACATCGTCATGAATGAATGTGCCGGAGTTCTTCAGTATGCACAGACAGTATTTGAAGGAATGAAGGCTTACACAACAGAGGATGGACACATTGTCACTTTCCGTCCGGACCTCAATGCGAAGCGAATGGTCGACTCAGCGAAACGTCTTGAGATGCCGCCTTTCCCGGAAGATAAATTTGTTGATGCTATTGTTCAGACAGTAAAGGCAAATGAAGCTTACGTTCCACCTTACGGAACAGGAGCAACACTTTATATCAGACCTTATATGTTCGGAATCAATCCCGTAATTGGTGTAAAACCGGCTACTGACTATCAGTTCCGTGTATTTGCCACTCCGGTTGGACCGTACTTCAAGGGCGGCGTGAAACCACTGACACTGTGCGTATCAGACTTTGACCGCGCCGCACCGCATGGAACAGGACACATCAAAGCCGGACTGAACTATGCAATGAGCCTTCACGCAATTGTTACAGCTCACGCAAATGGTTTTGATGAAAATATGTACCTTGACTCCGCTACAAGAACAAAAGTTGAGGAAACAGGTGGAGCAAACTTCCTGTTCGTAACAAAAGATAACACTGTAGTTACACCACACTCCACAACAATTCTTCCGTCTATCACAAGACGTTCTCTGATGTATGTTGCAGAGCATTATCTTGGACTGGAAGTAGAAGAAAGAGAAGTTTACTTAGATGAACTTGGTGATTTTGCAGAGTGTGGACTTTGCGGTACAGCAGCAGTTATCTCTCCTGTAGGAAAGATCGTTGACCACGGCAAAGAGATCTGCTTCCCAAGCGGAATGGAAGAGATGGGACCTGTTACAAAGAAACTGTATGAGACATTAAAAAGTTTTGGAGTGAATGTGACAATTACAGATATAAGCTGTGGCCCTTCTGTTACGAGATATGAGATGTTCCCGGAACAGGGAACAAAGGTAAGTAAGATTCTTTCTCTGACAGACGATATTAAGCTGAATCTTGCAGCATCTGATATCCGAATCGAGGCACCGATTCCGGGAAAGGCAGCAATTGGAATTGAGATTCCGAATAAACATAATCAGACCGTACATTTTAGGGATTTGATAGAAAGTCAGACATTTAAAACATTTAAATCCAAATTGGCTTTTGCAGTTGGAAAAGATATTGGAGGAAAGACCGTAGTAACAGATCTTGCCAAGATGCCACATTTATTAATTGCAGGAGCGACAGGATCTGGTAAGTCAGTGTGTATCAATACTTTGATTATGAGCATTTTATATAAGGCGAAGCCTTCGGAAGTCAAACTGATCCTCGTCGACCCCAAGGTCGTAGAGCTGAGTGTGTACAATGGCATTCCGCACCTGTTAATTCCTGTCGTAACCGATCCGAAAAAAGCGTCGGCTGCGCTGCAGTGGGGCGTTGCGGAAATGACCGACCGATATCAGAAATTTGCAGACAGTAATGTCCGCGACTTAAAAGGATATAATAAGAAGCTCGAAGAACGAAGACAAAAGGGAGAAGAGGGCATACCCAACGACCTTCCGCAGATCGTCATTATCGTGGATGAGCTTGCCGACCTGATGATGGTCGCGCCGGGAGAGGTGGAAGAAGCGATCTGTCGGCTGGCACAGCTTGCAAGAGCGGCAGGCATCCATCTGATCATTGCGACTCAGCGCCCCTCCGTCGATGTCATCACGGGACTGATTAAGGCAAACATGCCGAGCCGTGTCGCATTCGCGGTCTCCAGCGGCGTCGATTCCCGTACCATTCTGGATATGAACGGAGCAGAGAAGCTGCTCGGAAAGGGCGATATGCTCTTTTACCCACAGGGCTATTCCAAGCCTGTCCGGGTACAGGGCGCATTCGTTTCGGATAATGAAGTGTCTGATGTCGTGGATTTCTTAAAAAATCAGAACATCGGCAATGTTTACGATGCCAGCAATGAAATCGAGGAAAAGATGAAATCCATCGGAACCTCTTCGGGCAGTGCTGCATCCGGCTCATCCGGACCGGAATATGATGCCTACTTTGCAGATGCGGGACGCTTTATTATCGAAAAGGACAAAGCATCGATCGGTATGCTGCAGAGAGTCTTTAAGATCGGCTTTAACCGCGCCGCCCGGCTTATGGATCAGCTGGCGGAGGTCGGTGTCGTCGGTGAAGAAGAGGGTACCAAGCCCCGTAAGGTACTGATGACCGAAACAGAGTTTGAACAGCTGGTAGAGGAAATCCTCTGATATCAGCATACAAAAGCATAGAACATGTCAAACACAGGCAAAGGAGAATGAATAGATGAAATCAGATATCGAAATCGCACAGGAAGCTGTTTTATGGCCGATTCAGAAAGTGGCCGAGCATCTGGATATTCCGGAAGACGATCTGGAGCTTTATGGCAAATATAAAGCGAAGCTTTCCGACGAATATTTAAAATCCATCGAAGACCGCAAAGACGGAAAACTGATTTTAGTGACAGCAATCAATCCGACCCCTGCAGGGGAGGGCAAGACAACGACCAGCGTCGGACTGGGCGAGGCATTTGCAAAAATGGGCAAAAAAGCGGTGATTGCGCTGCGTGAGCCTTCTCTTGGCCCTTGTTTTGGCATTAAGGGCGGGGCAGCCGGCGGCGGTTATGCGCAGGTCGTTCCGATGGAAGACTTAAACCTGCATTTTACCGGGGATTTTCATGCGATTACTTCTGCAAATAACCTTCTGGCGGCGCTTTTAGACAACCATATCCAGCAAGGCAATGCGCTTGGGATCGACTCCAGACAGATCTTATGGAAACGCTGCGAGGATATGAACGACCGCGTGCTGAGAAATATCGTTGTCGGCCTCGGTGCAAAAGCGGACGGCGTTGTCCGGGAAGACCATTTCGTGATCACCGTCGCTTCTGAGATTATGGCGATCCTCTGCCTGGCAGATGACATGGATGATTTAAAGGCGCGTCTGGCAAAAATCGTCGTTGCCTATAACTATCAGGGAGAGCCGGTGACCGCAGCTGATTTAAAGGCGGTTGGCGCAATGGCAGCCCTGCTGAAGGACGCGTTAAAGCCCAATCTGATCCAGACGCTCGAGCATACCCCGGCGATCGTCCACGGCGGACCCTTTGCCAATATCGCACACGGCTGTAACTCTGTCCGTGCAACAAAGGCAGCCCTGAAAATGGCGGATTATACGATCACAGAGGCCGGCTTTGGTGCAGACCTCGGCGCAGAGAAGTTTTTCGATATCAAATGCCGGATGGCTGGCTTAAAGCCGGATGCAGTCGTTTTGGTTGCAACGATCCGTGCACTTAAGTATAACGGCGGCATCGCAAAGGAAGATCTGTCTGCAGAAAATCTGGACGCGCTCAAAAAGGGCATTGTCAACCTGGAGAAGCACATCGAAAACCTGCAGCAGTTTGGCGTTCCGGTGGTTGTTACCTTAAACTCCTTCTTGACCGACACTGAGGCAGAGACGAATTTTGTACAGCAGTTCTGTGAAGAAAGAGGCTGTGAGTTCGCACTGTCCAACGTCTGGGCACAGGGCGGCGAGGGCGGCATTGCGCTTGCGGAGAAAGTATTAAAGACTCTGGAAGAAAAAGAAAGTCATTTTGCTCCGCTGTACGACGAAAATCTTCCGATCAAAGAAAAGATCGGCTGCATTGCGACAAAGATTTACGGTGCGGCTTCTGTTTCCTATACCGCAGAGGCATCCAGACAGATCAGGAAGCTCGAAGAGATGGGCTTTGGAAATCTTCCGGTCTGCATGGCAAAGACACAGTATTCCCTGTCGGATAACGCAAAGCTGTTAGGACGCCCGGAAGGCTTTACGATTACGGTTCGCGACGTGTATGTATCCGCAGGCGCCGGCTTTGTGGTTGCATTGACCGGCGCGGTGATGACGATGCCCGGACTGCCGAAGGTTCCGGCTGCCGTCAATATCGATGTGGATGAGAACGGAAAGATCACAGGGCTGTTCTGATCCGTTGCCTGAAAAATAACCGAGAGAGGACCCTACAACATGGCAAAAAGAATTGACGGAAAAGCGATTGCCGCACAGATCAAGCAGGAATTAAAGGAACAGGTACAGCAGCTTGCAAAAGACAACATTACCGTAACGCTGGCGGTTATTCAGGTCGGTCAGGACCCCGCATCGTGTGTCTATGTCAGAAACAAACAGCGAACCTGTGAGGAGCTTGGAATCCACAGCCTTTCCTATGAACTGGAAGAAACGACGTCGGAGGAGAAACTGCTTTCCCTGATTCAGGAATTGAACGCCCGGGAGGACGTGGACGGCATTTTGGTGCAGCTTCCCCTGCCCGGACATATCAATGAAAAAGATGTTTTAAATGCCATCGACCCTGCAAAGGACGTCGACGGCTTCCATCCTTACAATGTCGGCGCATTGAGCTGCGGGGAAGAGGGCTTTGTCCCCGGCACTCCGGCGGGCATCATTGAGCTGTTAAAGCGCTCTGATATCCGGATCGACGGAAAAGAGTGCGTTGTGATCGGCAGAAGCAATATCGTCGGTAAACCGATCGCACAGCTGTTGCTTGCAGAAAACGGAACCGTTACAATCGCACATTCCCGTACGGTAAATTTGAAAGAGGTGACAAAGCGTGCGGATATCCTTATCGTTGCGATCGGCAAACGGCAGATGATTGATGCGGAATATGTCAAGCCCGGCGCAGCCGTGATCGATGTCGGCATTCACAGAGACGAAGCAAACCATCTCTGCGGCGACGTAGACTATGAAAGCGTATTCCCGGTCGCTTCCGCGATCACGCCGGTTCCTGGCGGCGTCGGCCCTATGACGATCGCCATGCTGATGAAAAATTGTATTGAAAGCAGGAGAAGACGCCTATGAAATGCCCCAGATGCGGCGCAGACATGAAAGAAGGACAGATGTACTGTGAGCATTGCGGCAGGGAAATCCAAATCGTCCCGGAGTTTGATCCGGCGCTGGAAACGAGCCTCCATAAAGCGCTTTCCGATGTTGGAACCCAGATCGCGGAGAAAGCTTCGGAGGATAGCAAACCGGAGACAGATGCAGGGCAAAGCACTGTGCCGGAAAAGCAGCCTTCGATGAAAAACCGCAGAAAAAAACGCTGGAAGGTGTTTGCAGGCCTTTTTGCCGCAGCAGCTCTCTGCGCGGGTGCGAGCTTGATTTTTTGGCACCACACCCCGGAATATCGGTATGAAAAGGCTGCTGCGCAGATGAAGGAGAAATCCTACGATTCTGCAGCGGAGCTTCTGGAGCTGTTGATCGAACAGGATCCCAGAAATGTGGAATACTTAAATGCGCTGTCTTCCTGCTACTATTTTGAAGGAAAACTGGAAGAGGCAAAGGAGCTTTGCCTGACGATCCTCGGTATGGATGCTTCCTGCGAAGACGCCTATCGTCGTTGTGTCGCTATTTATGAAAAACAAAACGACTATGCAGCGATCAATGCGTTGATGCAGAGCTGCCCGGATGTCCAGATCCAGAGCCGGTATTTAGATTATATGGCAAATCCGCCGGAATTCGACCTTCAAAGCGGGACTTACCGCGAAGCGCAGAATTTAAAGCTGATTGGCAATGCGGCAGGAACTATTTATTTTACAACAGACGGATCGGTGCCGGATGAAAACAGTCAGGTCTATACTTCACCAATTCCATTGAAGGACGGAGGCTATGAGATAAAGGCTTTGTTTGTAAATCATTACGGAATTGCCAGCGATATCTCTTCTGCAAACTATTACATAGATATCAGCAGGCCGGATGCACCCTATGTGACGCCGCTTCCCGGAAACTACGATAAACCCGTACGGATTGAGGTGGATGTACCGGATGGCTGCAGCGTTTACTATACAATGGATAAAACAGAACCGACCGCATCATCGACCCGCTACGAAGAGCCATTTTGGCTCCCGGTTGGATATTCCACCTTTAAATTTGTCACAATTGCTCCGGACGGTGTGACAGGCAGCGTAACGGAATGTAATTATACGTTGGACCTGCATCCGCTCCTGAGCATGGAGGCGGCATCCAACCAGCTGCTTTTGACGTTAAAAAATGCCGGAGTAGTGAATTCCCTGCAGGGAGATGTTCCGGATGGAGATGGCCGTAACCTCTATACTTTTAAGTATGCCCTCACGATCAACAATCATCATTATTATCTTTATCGGGAATATCACGAGTTAGATGGAGAAAGCAACGCGACCGGAAACGATTATGTGGTAAACTATATGTCCGGGGAATGCTACCGGGCAGAAAAACAGGAGGATAAGAGCTTCAAGCTGTACGCAATAGAGCAGCCTGAAAACGGACAGGAATAAGGATACTGTCTGCAGACTCTTAGAATATATTGTCCGATCGGACAGAAAGGTGAGAATTTATGTATCCTATTTTAGAAACGAAAAAACTCACTGCCAACATTTACTGGATGGAAGTTAAAGCAGAACGGATCGCAAAATCCTGTATGCCCGGCCAGTTTGTGATTGTGCGGACAGATGCCGACAGTGAAAGAATTCCACTGACCATTTGCGACTATAACAGAGAAAAAGGAACGATTACGATTGTATTCCAGCCGGTGGGAGCCAGCACCCATCTGATGACCTCCTTAAAGGCCGGGGATGCCTTCCACGATGTGGCAGGCCCTCTGGGATGTCCGTCCGAGCTGACAAAAGAAACAAAGGAAGCCCTGGCTGCAAAGAAAATTCTGTTCGTTGCCGGCGGCGTCGGCACAGCACCCGTTTATCCGCAGGTAAAATGGCTGCATGAGCAGGGTGTTGCAGCAGACGTTATCGTAGGCGCAAAGACGAAAGAGCTGCTGATCCTTGAGGAAGAGATGAAAGCGGTTGCAGGAAATTTATATGTGACCACCGATGACGGCTCTTATGGAAGAAGCGGCATGGTAACAAAGACCATTCAGGATCTGGTAGAGCAGGAAGGTAAGCACTATGACCTCTGCGTTGCAATCGGTCCGATGATCATGATGAAATTTGTCTGCAAGACAACAGAAGCGCTGAATATCCCGACGATCGTTTCCTTAAACCCCATCATGGTAGACGGAACCGGCATGTGTGGCGCCTGCCGTGTTACTGTAGGCGGCGAAGTGAAATTTGCCTGCGTAGACGGTCCGGAATTTGACGGACATCTGGTAAACTTTGACGAAGCGATGCAGCGTCAGCAGATCTACAAGACCCAGGAAGGCAGAGCTTATCTTGCTGCAAAGGAAAAAGACACGCATCACGGCGGATGCGGTCAGTGCGGAGGTGAAGAGTAATGGCTGATATGATGAAAAAAGTCCCGGTCAGAGAGCAGGATGCAAAAGAACGCGCATGTAATTTCGAAGAAGTATGTCTTGGCTATAATGCCGATGAAGCAGTAGCAGAAGCACAGCGCTGCTTAAACTGTAAAAATGCACACTGCGTACAGGGATGTCCGGTTTCGATCAATATCCCCGGCTTCGTGGAAAAGGTAAAAGAGGGCGATTTTGCAGCTGCTTATCAGGTTATCAGCGAATCCAGCGCACTTCCCGCTGTCTGCGGTCGTGTCTGCCCGCAGGAAAGCCAGTGTGAAGGAAAATGTATCCGTGGTATTAAGGGCGAAGCAGTGTCTATCGGCAAACTGGAGCGTTTTGTAGCGGACTGGGCAAGAGAAAACAACATCCGTCCTGTCGGCGCTGCTGAAAAGAAGGGAAAAAAGGTAGCCGTCATCGGTTCCGGCCCTGCAGGTCTGACCTGTGCAGGCGATCTGGCGAAGATGGGCTATGATGTGACCATTTTCGAGGCGCTGCATGAGGCAGGCGGTGTACTGGTATACGGTATTCCGGAATTCCGTCTTCCCAAAGAGAATGTTGTAAAGAAAGAAATCGAAAACGTACTGTCCCTCGGCGTAAAGATCGAGACAAACGTCATCGTCGGCAAATCTGTTACGATTGACGAGCTGCTCAATGAAGAGGGCTATTCTGCAGTCTTTATCGGCTCCGGTGCAGGTCTTCCTAAATTTATGGGCATCCCCGGTGAGAATGCCAACGGTGTATTTTCTGCAAACGAATATCTGACCAGAAGCAACCTGATGAAAGCGTTTCAGGCAGATTCTGCTACTCCGATCATGGAGAGCAAAAAGGTGGCAGTTGTCGGCGGCGGCAACGTTGCAATGGATGCTGCGAGAACCGCGCTGCGTCTCGGCGCGGAAGTGCATATCGTATACCGCAGAAGTGAAGAGGAGCTTCCCGCCCGTGTGGAAGAAGTACATCATGCAAAACAGGAAGGCATTATCTTTGATCTGCTGACGAATCCGGTCGAAATTCTGGAAGATGAAAAAGGTTGGGTAAAGGGCATGAAGTGCGTGCGCATGGAGTTGGGCGAGCCCGATGCTTCCGGCAGACGCCGTCCGGTAGAAATCCCCGGCTCTGAGTTTACCCTGGAATTGGATACGGTCATCATGGCTCTGGGTACCTCTCCGAACCCGCTGATTTCTTCTACAACAGAAGGTCTTGAAACCAACAAACGCAAATGTATCGTCGCTTCCGAAGAAAATGGTCAGACCAGCAAGGCTGCTGTTTTTGCAGGCGGAGATGCCGTTACCGGCGCAGCGACCGTTATTCTGGCGATGGGTGCCGGAAAAGCGGGTGCAAAAGGAATTGACGAATATCTGTCCGGCAAATAAGGAGGGCGTGTCCTATGCCTTGGTGTCCAAACTGTAAAACAGAATATCAGGACGGCTACACCGTCTGCTCCGACTGCGGCTCTACGCTTGTAGAGTCGCTGGAACAGGCAGCAGCGGAGGAAGCGGCAGAATACATCCGGGATGCTGCCGCTTCGTTCCCGGATGATACGGGATTTGAGACAGAGGAAATACAGGAAGTCCAGGAGGAGACGCTGCCGGAGGGAAAGGAGCTGCTGCACGATAAAACCCGCCACGGCGTCTATGAGGGTGCATCCGATAAGGCGGAAAATTTTAAATCCAGCGCTTATACGCTGCTGACCGCAGGTGTTATCGGCCTCGTTGCCGTAGGTTTGCTCGCATGCGATCTGCTTCCGGTCCACCTGACGCTGTTTTCCAAAGTGGCGACCTGTCTGGTGATGGGAACGATGTTCATCGCATTTATCGTGATGGGAGCAAGTTCCTACAAATCCTACAAAAAACATGCGACGCAGGCGGTAGCAGAGAGCCAGTTAAAGGAAGAGCTGGTTAAATACTGTCAGGAACGCCTGAATCGTGATCTGATCGACCAGACTGCTTCCGTTCTCGAAACAGAGAGCGACGAAACGGCATATTTTAAACGGTCAGCCGCTATGAAACAGCTGATTTCCGAAAATTTCCTGAATCTGGACGAGGAATATCTGGATCATTTCATCGATGAAATGTATGGCCAGATCTATCCGAACGAATGAAAATACGAATTCTGACCGTCGGCAAAATCAAGGAAAAATTTTACCGGGACGCGATTGCCGAATACCAGAAGCGTCTTGGTCGTTACTGCAAGCTCGAAATCGTGGAAGTGGCGGATGAAAAGACGGACGAAAATGCCAGTCCTTCCCAGATGGAGCAGGTAAAGGAAAAAGAGGGACAGCGGCTTCTTTCCCATATCCGGGACGGAGAATACTGCATCGTGCTCGCCATTGAAGGCAAAAAGCTGGATAGCGTGGCATTTTCCCAGCAGATTGACCGACTGATGGTGTCCGGCACAAGCACCATTGATTTCGTCATCGGCGGGTCCCTCGGACTGTACAAAGACGTCCTTTCCCGCGCGGATTTTCTCCTGAGCTTTTCTGATATGACCTTCCCGCATCAGCTCATGCGCGTCATTTTGCTGGAACAGGTCTACCGCGCGTTCCGGATTTCAAATAAAGAGCCGTATCATAAATAAGAAATCTGCCGTCAAATATGTTTCCGCACTGTCATTTTTTTCTACCGCGCCTCATACAATAGGGCATGAGCAAAATCAGAAAATCACCGCAAAAACAGACAGCCATACGGGCTAAGGAGGCTTTCACAGAGTCCCTGCGTCTGCCCCGGGACGTCATGCTGGGCGCGAGTATCCTGACGCTGATCGGAGATACCGAGCTTTTGGTGGAAAATTACCGGGGAATCCTGGAATATACGCAGGAGTGTATTCTTCTGCAGGGGAAGCATACCAGAATCCGGATTGAAGGGTGTTGTTTAAAAATCGTCTACTATACCAATGAAGACATGAAAATTGCCGGAAAAATTTCCGGCGTGCGGTATCTGTAGCGGAGGGAATGCCGATGATTGCCTTAATCCGGTATTGCAGGGGATATGTCAGGATCAGCGTCCGGGGTTATGCGCCGGAACGCTTCATGAATCTGTGCGCAAACCGAGCTATCGTGCTCTGGGAGCTTAACGGGCACGACGGTTTTTATACGATGTGCATCAGCCTTTCCGATTTCTTCAAAATTCGGGATATTGTCCACAAAACCAAAACAAGGGTAGCCGTTCTGGAAAAAAGAGGGCTGCCCTTTTTTCTACAGGATGTCCGGCACAGAAAAATGTTCTTGCTCGGGGTTTTTTTATGCAGTGCATTTTTAATTCTGATGTCGCAGTTCATCTGGGCGATGGAATTTGACGGCAACCGAATGATCACGGAGGAGGAGCTGAAGCGGTATCTCGAGGATGAGGGAATCCGTTACGGCACGCCGCGGCACTTTTTTTCTGCGGAAACTCTCGAAAAAGGACTTCGGGAAGCCTTTGAAGAAATCACCTGGGCGTCTGTCAGCCTCCAGGGGACGAAGCTTGTTGTAAAAATTCAGGAAGACATTCTGCCGGACACTGCTCAGAAGCAGGAGCTGTCCAAATTTGAAAATGGAGCGGATCTTGTTGCGTCCTGCTCCGGCACAGTCGTTTCAATCCTGACCAGAAGCGGCATCCCGACGGTGCGGCCGGGAGACAGCGTTTCCCGCGGCGATCTGCTGATCAGCGGACGAATTCCGGTTAAAAACGATGACGAAACTGTTCGGGAATACCTGTCAGTCGTCGCGGACGGGGACGTGATTTTAGAAACCGACTATCGGGTGCATTTATCCTGTCCTTATGCTTACCAGTATAAAAATTATACCGGAAGGGAAAAGAGCCGGAAATTCCTCGCAATCGGCAGCCTGCGGGTTCTTTTTCCTCCTATCCGGAAGAACTTTGCGCGTCAGGATATCGTAACGCAGCAAAATCGTCTATGCCTGTTCGGACAGCTCGATCTCCCTATTTTTGCGGGCAGTCAGACGCTGCGCGAGTATCTTCCGGTCGATGCACGCTACGACACGGACAGCGCAAAAAAGATTCTTTTGGATAAATTTCAAAAAATAATTGCCGCTTTGGAGGAAAAAGGGGTTCAAATTATACAAAAAGATGTTAGAATAGTAGAAAAAGCCGATATCCTCACCTTGGAGGGAAGCCTGAAGATACAGCTGCAGGGCGGCGTCTGGCAGGCGCTTTCGATTTCGGACACGGCAAAAGAACAGGAGACTGCACAGAATTAACATGGCATTTACAGAACAAACACTGGAGCTGGACAACGCGCATATCAGCAACCTTTTCGGACAGTTTGACTGTTATTTAAAGAAGCTGGAGCGTGCATTCGGCACGCAGATTATTGACCGGGACGGTACCGTCCATATCCGCGGCGAACAGTCGGCAGTTGCCCATACGGCGGCAGTTTTTACCGAACTGCAGGAGCTTGCCAGACGCGGAAATCAGATACAGGAGCAGAACGTGGATTACGCAATTGCAATGCATATGGAAAATCAGGAAAATACCTTACTTGAAATAGACGGCGATCTCATCTGCCACACCGTGAGCGGAAAACCGGTAAAGCCCAAAACGCTCGGACAAAAGCAGTATGTGGATGCGATCCGGGAAAAGATGATCGTATTCGGTCTGGGGCCTGCTGGAACAGGCAAAACCTACCTGGCGATGGCAATGGCGATTACCGCTTTTAAAAATAACGAGGTGGAGCGCATTATTCTGACCAGACCTGCGATCGAAGCAGGCGAGAAGCTCGGCTTTTTGCCCGGCGATCTGCAGAGCAAGGTCGACCCGTACCTGCGTCCGCTCTACGATGCACTCTATCAGATCATGGGCGCGGAAAGCTTCCAACGCAATATGGAAAAAGGGCTCATTGAGGTTGCGCCGCTCGCCTACATGAGAGGACGTACCCTCGACAACGCTTATATCATCCTCGACGAAGCGCAAAATACGACGCCTGCCCAAATGAAGATGTTCCTGACCCGAATCGGCTTCGGTTCCAAGGTTGTCATCACCGGCGACGCTTCGCAGAAAGACCTTGCTCCGGGAACACAGTCCGGTCTGGACGTTGCTGTGAAGGTGTTGTCCGGTCTGGACGATATCGGTTTCTGCAACCTGACAAGCCGCGATGTCGTCCGGCATCCGCTGGTTCAGAAGATTGTCAAGGCTTATGAAAACTATGAGGCAAAGCAGGCTTACCGCGAGAGCAAGGAAAGACGTCTGACGTCCGCTGCTGCCGGCAAGACGTCTGGAAAGACAAAACGCAGGACGGAAGCTCCTCTGCGCAGAAATGAAAAGGAGAGACGCTCATGACCATCTATGTCGAAAACGAAACGGATTTTACTTTTCCCTTTGACACGAAGGAATTATGCAGCCGCGTAGCGGAAGCGGTTCTGGATACAGAGGGCTGTCCCTATGAAACCGAGATTAACGTACTGATTACGGATAACGAGGGCATCCGCTTGTATAATAAAGAATACCGCAATATCGACCGGGAGACGGACGTTTTGAGCTTTCCGAACATTCCGTTTGAAACCGAAGCGGATTTTTCCATTGTCGAAGAAAACTGTTCGGATTATTTCCAGCCGGACAGCGGGGAACTGATTCTGGGTGATATCATCCTGTCAGTGGATCGGATCTGTTCCCAGGCGGAAAGCTACGGACATTCCCAGAAACGGGAGTTTGCATTCCTCGTTGCGCACAGCATGCTGCATTTGTGCGGTTATGATCACGAAACACCGGAGGAAGCGGCTGTGATGGAGCAGAAGCAGGAAACTATATTAAGCGCGCTCGGGCTGACCCGGGATTGCCTGGATGAATGAGGGTTAAGTTTCTATGGCGGCACGAAGAAAACATAAGAAAATCGATCGCACAAGTGTGCTACCAAGGCAATTGACCGGGATAGTCAAGCTTCTTGCATTCCTGCTTTGCCTTTTTGCACCCATTCGGCTGGTCAACGCGCTGGGAGACGAAGGGTGCGCAGACTTTTTTGGGGCCCTGGAGGGCTGTTTTGTCCTGTTTTCCCTATTCGGGATCGGAACGAACCGGGCGGTTTCCAACCTGATCCGTACAAGAATCGAACGCTACGGAATCGCAGGCGCAAAAAAAATTGCGGGACAGGCTCTTTTGACGGCATTTTTTGTATCCGTCGTTCTGGCACTTTTGGGCGCTGCCTTAAAAGATGTGCTGTTCGGCTCATTTTATGCGCTGCCCTTTGCAAAAATAGCGTTTTTGGCGTTATTATGTGCGCTCATTATCCTGACGCTGTTCTGGATGCTGCTCGGCATTCTGGATGCCTTTGGCAGGCGGGAAACAGCGGGCAGATGGATACTCGCATTCGGAGTACTTTTATTTTTCGCAGCACCCCTGATTGCAGCGCCTCTCGACGCATACGGTCAGAAGGTCGGCGCGCTTTTGCAGAATACGTCCTATCAGGCGGCATATGGTGCGTTCGGCGCAGCGTTTTCCGTTTTATGCGTCAGTCTTTTGTGTACGGCAGGCTGCGGGATCTCCTGGATAAAGGCTTCCCATGAGCTGCGCCAGGCAGAATACGGAAACAGCACAAATCCTGCGGCAGATCGCAGCATCGCCTTTTTCTTGTTTCGAAATGGGCTTGTGATCTGTGTTCCGGCGGCGCTTGCCGGTATCGGGCGGATCGGGCAGTCCAGTATCTATTTAAAGAGCGGCTCTGTTTCAACGTGGGGCGCGTATCTTGGAAAATATCGTCTTTTGATGACGCTTGCGCTGCTCGGCGCATTTGCCCTGGCGGCTTCCCTGCTGCCGCAGTTCCAGCTCGTCTTAAAACGCCGCAGCCTGCGTAAAAGCCGCGAAAAATGCATGGTCGCCTTTCGCTGCACTGCTCTCTATACGATTCCCTGCGCCGTTTTATTTTTAACGACGGCACAGCCGATGCTGCAGATGCTGTTTTCCAAAGGAGAGTTAAACGGTCTGTACAGTATTTTAAAAGTTCTGGCGATCACGGTGATCTTTTATGGCCTCGCCTTTATGCTTGGCAGCGTTTTGTTTGCTGCAGAGCTTTACTATAGCATCTGGATCGCAGTGCTGGTTTCCGTCCTGGTTCGGCTGGTCAGCTTTTCCGTGATGAGTTCCGCGCTGAAACTCGACCTGTATGCGGGCGCTTATTCCGATGCGCTGTCTGCATTTGTTTTGTGTCTGATTCTGCTGGGCATGGTGCGCCAGCAATTAAAAATAGCAGTCAGCTGGCTCCGTGTTTTTTTGGCGCCTCTTTTGGCAGGCATTCTGATGGCGCTTGTCTGCCTGCTGTGCAGCCAGGTGATTTTGAAAAATGCTGCCAGCCCGGTTCGGATGCTCGTTTCGGCGGTTGTCGGACTGCTCGTCTATTTTGTGTCTACCGTCGTTTTAAAGGGTGCGACCAGACGCGAACTGAGTTGCTTTGCAGCGGGAGATGTGCTGATCGAGCTTGCCAGTACGATGCGGCTGCTGTGATGGTCACTGCATAAAATAACCGAAAAGAGCTGATACTTTTTAAGAGGTGAAAATATGCGCCGTTTAAAAAGAATCAGCTTTTTTCTCTATTCCTGTCTGCTTTTTGCGGTGGGATTTTATGGACATTATAAGATCGAACAGTGGTTTTATCCCGGAAGGCAGACGATTATCAGCCAGAACGAAATTCCGTTTTTTCAGATGCAGTCTGCAACCCAGGCGGTCAGCGTACCGGATCGGTTGCGCGCAGATACGAAGCTTGTGGTAAAAAATACCGATCAGGTGTCCCGAAGGCAGACAGAAGAGATCAAATCCCTGCCGCTTCGGCTGATCGGGTGCAGCAGAAAAGAGGTGGAGGATGAAATCCGGCACTATCAGGACGCTCCGCCCCTTACCGAGCTGCAGCAGGGGCTTCTCCGGATGGAGCTGGTTTCTTTTTCCCCACAGCAGATTGTTGTTTCCAAAACATACCGAAAACTACAGCAGGCAGAAACCTTCTTTTTACAGATTGAAGAGAATCGGGTCATCGTATACGAAGAGGACAGCCGGGTTTTATATTTGCAGACCGCGATTGACGCAAGAACCCTGCCAAGCGGGGTCAGACGGCAGATTTTGAACGGCTGGCACGGCGTTTCCAAAGCAGAGCTGGAAAAATTCCTTGTGTCTCAAACCGAGACGTAGTATGATAATTACAGTTTTGCCGTTTTCCAAACGGCTGTAGGGAGGATTTGAAATCGGTTATGAGGCAGATCGGCATTATCGGCGGAGGCGCATCCGGCATGATGGCGGCGATTGCAGCTGCGAATACTTCAATAAAAGATACGGAAATTACCATACTGGAACGTCGTGACCGGATTGGCCGCAAGATACTGGCGACCGGAAACGGAAAGTGCAACCTCGGCAATACTGATTTTTCTCCGAAGCGGGATTACCGAAGCCACGACCCGTACCGGCTGCCGGAGTTCTTTGCGCGTTTCCAGACATCCGATACGATCCGCTTTTTTGAGGAACGAGGTCTTTATCTGACGGAGAAAAACGGCTACTTGTATCCCTATAGCGGACAGGCATCTGCCGTCCTTGATTTTTTCCGGGAAGAGCTGGAACGAAAAAAAGTTCGCATCGTCTGTGACTGTAGGATTCAGAAGCTCTGCATGCAAAAGAGCGGCTGGCAGGTGTTCACCGATCAGGGACAGTATCATTTCGACCGGCTGATTATATCCTGCGGGACAGCGGCGGGAATACCTCCCAAAGAAGCGCTCGGTACAGGCAGCCTGACTGCAGCGTTTGCATTCAAACAGTATCCTTACCTTCCGGCGTTGACTGCATTGCGCTGTGAAGAAAAATTTTACAAATCCATCGCAGGCGTGCGCTGCCCGGCTGCAATTACTGTAGAGATTCCCGGCAGAAAAAAGCTTTGTGAATCCGGGGAACTGCAGCTGACTGATTACGGCATTTCCGGGATTCCGGTCTTTCAGCTTTCCGCAGCCGTGTCGGAAGCGCTGCAAACGAACAAAAAGATCAGCGCCAGCATTGATTTCTTCCCGGCAGTTCCGCTTTCCAAATGGAACGAATTTTGCTGCAGACAGTATCAGGCGTGCTGCGGCAAGCATGTGAGGTTTCTGGCACAGGGCATTTTGCCGTCGAAGCTTGCACAGCTGTTTATTGAACGCAGCCCCCTAAAAGCGCAGGACATCGTAACAGCTGCCAACAAAAACACGGTATTTTCGATGCTGCAGAATATGCGCGCTTTAAAAACTGTCGTAATTGGCACAAATCCGGCGCAAAACGCGCAGGTCTGCACCGGCGGAATCTCTTTGCAGGAGGTAACAGACGACCTGGAAGCAAAGCGTTTTCCCGGTCTGTATCTGTGCGGCGAGCTGCTCGATGTGGACGGTCGCTGCGGCGGTTACAACCTCCAGTGGGCATGGACGAGCGGACAGATCGCGGGAACGGCGGCTGCGCGCGAGGAATGAAACTACCGTAGAGCTGGCAAAAACGCGGCGTGGCTAACGCAGTCACCAAATAGCCAGATACAACTTTAATCAATATGGAGAACCCTATGATTCGAATTTCCCAGCTGAAGCTCCCTGCCGGACATTCCAAAACGGAACTGTACCACAAGGCGGCAAAGGCGTTACATATAAAATCCGAACAGATTGCCAGCCTGCAGATCCGCAGGCAGTCGATCGACGCCCGCAAAAAGCCGGACATTTTCTTGATTTACGTCGTGGACATCACATTAAACGGCATTTCCGAGCAAAACTGTGTGTCCCGCAGCAAAAATAAGGACGTTTCCATCGTGACAGAGCGACCGTATCAATTTCCGAAGCCGGGGACGAAGGCGCTGCGCAGACGCCCCGTGATTATCGGAAGCGGTCCTGCAGGTCTGTTTTGCTGCTACATGCTCGCACAAAACGGCTATCGTCCGATTCTGCTGGAACGAGGAAAGGACGTGGAAGCGCGCAAAAAAGATGTCGAAGCCTTCTGGAACGGCGGACCCTTAAACCCGGAATCCAACGTTTCGTTTGGAGAGGGCGGCGCAGGCACGTTTTCAGACGGCAAATTGAACACTCTGATCAAGGATAAAGACGGACGCGGCAGACATGTCCTTTCGATTTTTGTAGAAAACGGCGCGCAGCCGGAAATTCTCTACGAAGCAAAGCCGCATATCGGAACAGATGTTCTGTCCAATGTCGTAAAACAGATGCGGAAAAAAATCATACAGCTCGGCGGAGAAGTCCGTTTTGAGAGCCGCGTAGAAACCTTCCGTGCTGAAAATGGAGCGCTGACCGGCGTTATCCTTTCGGACGGCTCTGTGATCGACACCGAGACCGCCGTGCTTGCGATCGGACACAGCGCGCGGGATACGTTTTTTAAACTGTATGAAAGCGGACTTCATATGGAAGCCAAAGCCTTTGCAGTTGGACTGCGCGTAGAGCACCCACAGGAGCTGATCAACCAGTCCCAATATGGAACACTACATCCGGATTCGTTAGGCGCTGCTCCATATAAGGTGACGGCAAGGACTTCCGGCGGCAGAGGCGTTTATTCGTTCTGCATGTGTCCTGGCGGTTATGTAGTCAACGCCAGCAGCGAGCCGGGACGCATTGCGGTAAACGGCATGAGCTACAGCGGCAGAAACGGTGCAAATGCAAACAGTGCAATCATTGTTTCCGTTACGCCTGCAGATTACGGTTCGGACGAACCGCTCGCCGGAATCGAATTTCAGCGCAGGCTGGAAGAAAAGGCATTTTCTGCCGGATGTGGGAAAATCCCGGTAGAGCGTTACGGAGATTTTTCGGATACCGCAACGATCGGACATATCCCGACGGAATTTGTCCCTGCAATCAAGGGACAGTGGACGTTTGCAGACGTAAAAAGCGTGCTGCCGGACAGCCTGTCGGAAGCGTTTATCGAAGGGATGGAGCAGTTCGGACATAGGATTCCCGGTTTTGACGATGCAAATGCAGTCGTTTCCGGCATCGAAAGCCGGACATCCTCACCGGTGCGGATTGTCCGCGATGACACACTGCAGGCAAATATCCGGGGGATCTATCCCTGCGGAGAGGGTGCAGGCTATGCAGGCGGCATTACTTCTGCGGCGATGGACGGCGTGCGGGTTGCCGAAGCAATCGCTTCCTGTTACGCTCCATTTTCCGAAATCGGCAAATGACCAAAAGAGGAGATACAGACATGGATACCAGACGAAACCTGCTGAAAAAGAAACAGAGAGTTGTCATTAAAATCGGTTCCTCTTCCCTGCAGCATACCGAAACCGGCGATATGGATTATATCCGCCTGGAGGTTCTGGTGCGGGAGCTGTGCAATCTGAAAAATCAGGGAAAGGACGTTGTGCTCGTTTCGTCCGGCGCTATCGCCCAGGGCAAAAAGGCGGTGCATCTGACGCCGGAGCAGCTGCAGGAGCATCCGATCGCAGTCAAGCAGGCATGTGCGGCGGTCGGTCAGGCACGCCTGATGATGACCTATCAGAAAATTTTTGCAGAATATAATCAGGTGACGGCGCAGATTCTGATGACGCGTCAGACAATTTCCAACGATACCAACCGCATCAATGCGCAGAACACCTTTGAAGAGCTGTTTCGGATGGGCGTCATTCCCATCGTCAATGAAAACGACACCGTCGCAACACACGAAATCGAGATTGGCGATAACGACACGCTTTCCGCCATCGTCGCTTCAATGATCGGCGCAGACCTGCTGATTCTTTTATCGGATATCGATGGGCTTTATACCGATGATCCGCGGGCAAATCCGGATGCAGAATTTATTGAAACGGTCGAGCATTTGGACGAATCCTTCCTGCGGATGGGCAAATCCACCACCGGCAGCGGCGTTGGAACCGGCGGCATGTCAACCAAGCTGACTGCTGCCACCATCGCAACCACAAGCGGAGCTGATATGGTGATTGCGAACAGCAAGGATGTCCGGATTATCCACCGGATCATCGACGGGGAGAATTATGGAACGCTGTTTCTGGCAGAAAAGCAGGATGCCTTCGATCTGCCGGATTTCGTAGAGAACCTGCACAGCTGCCGTGAGCGTGGCTGAGCAAACAGAAGCCAGAGCATTGTGTCTGCGCGCACTTGACACAAACTCGATATGCGTAAAAGACGTGCGCAGAAATGAGAGGAAAACATGACACTGGAACAGAAAATTGCCCGGATCAACGAGCTTTATAAAAAATCAAAATCATCGGAAGGTCTGACCGAAGCAGAAAAATCTGAACAGGCGTTGCTCCGGAAGGAATATATTGACAACGTCCGCCAGAATCTGCGGAATCAGTTAAATAACATCAACGTCCAGAATGAGGACGGTTCGATCGAAAACCTTGGCGAACGCTATGGATCAAAAAACGCGCAGTAACAGAGCACTCGGAAAACAGAACAGGGAACAGCTTTCGGAAGAGAGCCGTTTCCACAAAAGCAGGGAAATCGCAGAAAATCTGATGGCAACGGCTGTCTGGAAGCAGGCAAAACAGGTACTTTTGTATGCCTCCTATGGATCAGAGGTATCGACCGGACTTCTCATTGATGCTGCGCTGGCAGCAGGAAAGGAAGTTTTTCTTCCTAAGGTTCTGGGCGATCAGATGGAGTTTTTCCGAATTACAGACAGAGCAGAGCTTGCGCCCGGTTACCAGCATATTTTGGAGCCGCCCGGACAGACAAAGCGCTTTTTGCCGGATGCTTCGATTCCGACGCTTTTGACCGCTCCCGGACTTGCCTTTGATCGATCCGGCGCACGCATTGGCTACGGAAAGGGCTTTTATGACCGCTATCTTGGTAACATTCCTGCTGCCGACAGACCTTATCTTGTCGGGCTCTGCTTTTCCTGCCAGCTGTTCGAGATACTGGATGGGCAAAAACCGCATGATATCAACATGGATTTGATTGTTACAGAACGACGATAAAGGAGGGAACCTTATAGATGGCTGATCTGAAAGAAATCGGAAAACAGGCAAAAGCAGCCCGCTACATCCTTTCCGGGCTTGATACGGATACCAAGAATAAGGCGCTGTTTACAGCGGCAGAATGTCTGGAAGCGGATGCAGCAGACATTCTTGCAGAAAATGCAAAGGATCTGGAAGCCGGACGCAGCCGCGGCATGCCGGAAGGGCTGCTTGACCGGCTCTCACTGACGCAGAAGCGGATTTCTGACATGGCAGAAGGGCTTCGCCAGGTCGCTGCGCTTCCCGATCCGGTCGGAGAGATTCTGGATACCTTCACCCGTCCAAAC
>OLZJ01000542.1_pt1 | contig 19689 bp, 18 predicted proteins | sample 1673951 | NCBI WGS metagenome assembly OLZJ01 (sample SAMEA103958135, study PRJEB25191) | human gut metagenome
GGTGAGCTGGCACTGGGTAAGAACCCTCTGATCGGTTTCATGACCTGGGAAGGTTACAACTACGAGGATGCAGTTCTGTTAAGTGAGAGACTGGTACGTGATGATGTGTATACTTCCGTTCATATTGAGGAGTATGAGGCAGAAGCACGTGACACCAAGCTGGGACCGGAAGAAATCACCCGTGATGTACCCGGTGTCGGTGATGATGCACTGAAGGATCTGGATGACAGAGGTATCATTCGTATCGGTGCAGAGGTTCGTGCCGGTGATATCCTGGTGGGTAAAGTTACTCCTAAGGGAGAGACCGAACTGACTGCGGAAGAGAGATTGCTGCGTGCCATCTTCGGTGAGAAGGCAAGAGAAGTAAGAGATACCTCCTTAAAGGTACCTCATGGTGAATATGGTATTGTAGTGGATGCCAAGGTATTTACCCGTGAGAACAGCGATGAGCTGGCACCCGGAGTAAACCAGGCAGTCCGCATTTACATTGCACAGAAGAGAAAAATCTCTGTTGGTGATAAAATGGCAGGTCGTCATGGTAACAAGGGTGTCGTTTCCCGCGTGCTTCCTGTAGAAGATATGCCTTATCTGCCCAACGGACGTCCTCTGGACATCGTGCTGAATCCTCTGGGCGTGCCTTCCCGTATGAATATCGGACAGGTCCTGGAGATCCACCTTTCCCTGGCTGCCAAGGCACTGGGCTTCAATGTGGCAACCCCTGTCTTCGATGGCGCAAACGAGAAAGATATTATGGATACGTTGGATCTTGCCAACGATTATGTAAATCTTCCTTTCGACGATGCAGAGAGTGCAGAGTGGAAGGAAAAGGGTCAGGAGACTACTGCAGACGGTAAGCCCTGGTCCGGAGAGACCTTTACCAGCAAGCATGGTGAGGAGCTTCTCCCTGAAGTTATGCAGTATCTGTCTGAGAACAGAGACCACAGAGGTGTATGGAAGGGAGTTCCCATTTCCAGAGACGGTAAGGTACGTCTGCGTGACGGTAGAACCGGTGAATACTTCGATGGTCCCGTAACCATTGGACACATGCATTACCTGAAACTGCATCATCTGGTAGACGATAAGATCCACGCACGTTCTACCGGACCGTACTCCCTGGTAACACAGCAGCCTCTGGGTGGTAAAGCTCAGTTCGGTGGCCAGCGTTTCGGAGAGATGGAAGTATGGGCTCTGGAGGCGTATGGTGCATCCTACACCCTGCAGGAGATCCTGACAGTGAAGTCCGATGATGTGGTTGGTCGTGTTAAGACTTACGAAGCAATCATTAAGGGAGACAATATCCCTGAGCCCGGTATTCCCGAGTCCTTCAAGGTTCTGCTGAAAGAGCTGCAGGCACTGGGTCTGGATGTCAGAGTGTTGCGTGAGGATCAGACCGAGGTCGAGATCATGGAGACCGTCGATTACGGTGATACCGATTACCGTTATGAGATGGAGGGTGATCGTAAGTATGATGACGATTACGACAAGGGTTCCCTTGGCGAGATGGGCTATCAGTCACAGGAGTTTGACGACAACGGCGAACTGGTGAATTCCGAAGACGACTATGTGGAAGACGATTACACCGATGATAGCTTTGACGGCAGTGATGATGAATTTTAATGCTTTGTATAGAAGGGAGTGCCATTAATGTCAGAAACAAAAAATGAAACAACCTATCAGCCTATGACATTTGATGCCATCAAGATCGGATTAGCTTCCCCGGAGAAAATCCGGGAGTGGTCCCATGGCGAGGTATTAAAGCCGGAGACAATTAACTATAGAACACTGAAACCCGAGAGAGACGGTCTGTTCTGTGAGAGAATCTTTGGACCCAGCAAAGACTGGGAATGTCATTGTGGTAAATATAAGAAGATCAGATATAAGGGCGTTGTCTGCGACAGATGTGGTGTAGAAGTTACCAAAGCCAGCGTACGTAGAGAGCGTATGGGACATATCGAGCTTGCTGCTCCGGTATCCCATATCTGGTACTTCAAAGGTATCCCCAGCCGTATGGGTCTGATCCTGGATCTGTCTCCCAGAATCCTGGAAAAGGTTCTGTACTTCGCTTCCTATATTGTTCTGGATCCGGGAACCACCAACCTTGAGTACAAGGCAGTGTTGTCTGAGAAGGAATATCAGGATGCAAGAGAGACCTGGGGCAACAAGTTCCGTGTAGGCATGGGTGCGGAAGCTATCAAAGAGTTGCTGCAGGCCATTGACCTGGAGAAGGATGCAGCAGAACTGAAGACCGGACTGAAGGAATCCTCCGGTCAGAAGCGTGCCCGCATCATTAAGAGACTGGAAGTTGTGGAAGCTTTCCGTGAGTCCGGAAATAAGCCCGAATGGATGATCATGGATGTCATTCCTGTTATCCCTCCCGATCTTCGTCCTATGGTACAGCTGGATGGTGGACGTTTTGCAACCTCCGACCTGAATGATTTGTACAGAAGGATCATCAACCGTAATAACCGTCTGAAGAGACTGTTAGAGCTTGGTGCTCCCGATATTATCGTACGTAACGAGAAGAGAATGCTGCAGGAAGCAGTAGATGCTCTGATCGATAACGGCAGACGCGGACGTCCCGTTACCGGCCCCGGTAACAGAGCACTGAAGTCTCTGTCCGATATGTTAAAGGGTAAGACCGGTCGTTTCCGTCAGAACCTGTTAGGTAAGCGTGTAGACTATTCCGGACGTTCCGTTATCGTCGTAGGACCGGAACTGAAAATTTATCAGTGTGGTCTGCCCAAGGAAATGGCAATTGAACTGTTCAAGCCTTTTGTAATGAAAGAGCTGGTAGCCAAGGGAATCAGCCAGAATATCAAAAATGCCAAGAAGCTGGTAGAGAGACTGGATACGCAGGTATGGGATGTGCTGGAAGAGGTGATCAAGGAACATCCTGTCATGCTGAACCGTGCACCGACACTGCACAGACTTGGTATTCAGGCATTTGAGCCGATCCTGGTAGAAGGTAAGGCAATCAAACTGCATCCCCTGGTATGTACCGCATTCAACGCGGATTTCGACGGAGACCAGATGGCTGTACATCTTCCTCTGTCCCAGGAGGCACAGGCAGAGTGTCGTTTCCTGCTGTTGTCTCCCAATAACTTACTGAAGCCTTCCGATGGTGGTCCTGTAGCCGTTCCTTCCCAGGATATGGTACTCGGTATCTACTATCTGACCCAGGAGAGACCCGGTTCTATTGGTGAAGGTAAGTATTTCAAGAGCGTAAACGAAGCAATTCTGGCATATGAGAACCAGGCGCTGACACTGCATTCCCGCATTCATGTCCGCATGAGCAAGGTAAATGCAGCAGGTGAGACGATCACCGGAACGGTAGAGTCTACACTGGGACGTTTCATCTTCAATGAGATTCTGCCTCAGGATCTGGGATTTGTAGACAGAAGTGATCCCGAGAACTTCCTGAAGCTGGAAGTAGACTTCCATGTAGGAAAGAAGCAGCTGAAGCAGATCCTGGAGAAGGTCATCAATACTCACGGAGCATCCAAGACCGCAGAAGTACTGGATGACGTTAAGGCAATTGGTTATAAGTACTCTACCAGAGCCGCTATGACCGTATCCATTTCCGATATGACTGTGCCTGAGAAGAAGGGCGAGATGCTGGCAGCCGCACAGGCAACCGTAGACAAGATCGCAAGCAACTTCAGACGTGGTCTGATCACTGAGGAAGAGCGTTATCGTGCAGTCGTAGAGACCTGGAACGAGACCGATAAAGAGCTGACCGATGTACTGCTGTCCGGTCTGGATAAATACAATAACATCTTCATGATGGCAGACTCCGGTGCGCGTGGTTCCAGTCAGCAGATCAAACAGCTGGCAGGTATGCGTGGACTGATGGCGGATACCACAGGTAGAACCATCGAGCTGCCCATCAAATCAAACTTCCGTGAAGGTCTGGATGTACTGGAATACTTCATGTCCGCGCATGGTGCACGTAAGGGTATGTCCGATACCGCGCTGCGTACCGCAGACTCCGGTTATCTGACCAGACGAATGGTTGATGTATCTCAGGAGCTTTCTATCCGTGAAGTAGACTGCTGCGAGGGTCAGACAGAGATCCCCGGTATGGTAGTCAAGGCATTCATGGATGGTAAAGAGACCATTGAAGGTCTGAAAGACAGAATCACAGGCAGATATTCCTGTGAGGATATTTATGATAAAGACGGTAACATGATCGTTAAACACAACCACATGATCACCCCCAGCCGTGCAGCTAAGATCCTCAGCGTAGGTGTAAATGCACAGGGTGAGCCTATTGAGGAAGTGAAGATCCGTACGATCCTGACCTGCCGTTCTCACGTTGGTATCTGTGCAAAATGTTACGGTGCCAACATGGCAACCGGTGAAGCTGTACAGGTAGGTGAAGCAGTCGGTATTATCGCTGCACAGTCTATCGGTGAGCCCGGTACCCAGCTGACCATGAGAACCTTCCATAGTGGTGGTGTCGCAGGTGACGATATCACACAGGGTCTTCCCCGTGTCGAGGAGCTGTTCGAGGCCAGAAAGCCGAAGGGACTTGCGATCATCGCTGAGTTCGGCGGTAAGGCGGAGATCCGTGATACCAAGAAGAAGCGTGAAGTAGTAATTACCAATGAAGAGACCGGAGAATCCAAGGCATACCTGATTCCTTACGGTTCCCGTATCAAGGTAATGGATGGCCAGGTATTAGAGGCCGGTGATGAACTGACCGAAGGTAGTGTAAATCCTCACGATCTGCTGAAGATCAAGGGAATCCGTGCCGTACAGGATTACATGCTGCGTGAAGTACAGCGTGTATACCGTTTACAGGGTGTAGATATCGCCGATAAGCATATCGAAGTCCTGGTACGTCAGATGCTGAAGAAAGTCCGTATCGAGAATAACGGAGACACCGAATTCCTGCCCGGTACTCTGGTAGATGTTCTGGATTTCGAAGAAATGAATGAGAAGCTGACCGCAGAAGGTAAAGAGCCTGCAGAAGGCAAGCGTATCATCCTTGGTATTACCAAGGCAGCACTGGCTACCGAATCCTTCCTGTCCGCAGCATCCTTCCAGGAGACCACTAAGGTACTGACAGAGGCTGCTATCAAGGGTAAGGTTGATAATCTGATCGGTCTGAAGGAGAACGTTATCATTGGTAAACTGATCCCTGTAGGAACCGGTATGAAGAGATATCGTAATACCAGACTGAGCACCGATGATGTGGAAACCATTGATTTCAGTGGCGACATGTATGGTGATGATGCAGAACTGAATCTGAGTGACGGAACAGATCCGGAAGCTGAGAATACAGATGTTAACACCGATGCAGAGACTGTGGAAGTGGGAACAGATGCTGATAACCAGTAAAAAAAGAAAAGATCTTATAAAAAAGCTCTCCGGGGATTCCCCGGGGAGCTTTTTTTAGCTGGAAATTACTGTAAGTCCTCTGTATTCAGTACCTGCCAGGCGGTGATCCGGTAAAAGGTGTCATCCGCAGACAGAGGGTATAAGATCTCAATGGTAACCTGTAAGGATTGCAGATCGGAAATAGGTATCACATATGACTTTCCGTGTCCTACGGAGCCGTAATACGCATCCTCGCTGTCGGAGGCTTCGTAGACGCGACGCAGTGTATTGTCCATACCGGCCAGAGACTGCTCTGCCTGATTGCAGGCAGCATAGTAGGCAGTAGTACGTTCCAAAACGCGGGTGCTGAGCCTGCTGTCAGCATTAGCACTGACAATAGACAGTACGGCAAAGGATACCAGACAGAGGATCACGAATACCAGCAGGATCGAAGCGGAGCCGATATTCATACCGAATTGTTTTTTCTTTGAAGAATTACTCATGGTCCCCCCTCCTCTCTGCGGTGTGATGCATGACAGAAATTGTATAAATAGGCATCTCCGGTGCAGACAAGTCATACACGGTGATCTGGGCTTCCATGATACCGGTACCTTCCGCCGGAGTATGTACCAGCTCGGCCTGATAGCTGCCGCCATTTTCTGCGGAACAGAGGTTCCAGCAGCTGTCAAAAGTAAGTCGGAGTGTATCGTCGCTGATCTGTTCCGAAGGAGAGAACAGATCCTGCATGGCATTTATGTCGCCCTCCAGCGCGAGGTACGATTCCGCCAGATTCTGTGCCTGGATGACAGCATGGTTCTGATTTACTGTCTGTGTGCTCAGCAGATGGGACTTGGCAAACAGCTGGATACAGACGGCGCTGGCCAGGGAGAAAAACAGGATCGCTATGATCATTTCCATTAAAAATAAACTGGATCTGGAATGCTTCATAATAAGTTCGGAATCCTTTCTGCCCGGTGTTTATTCCGTGGCATTACAGTGAATATGGATATAAAAGGTGTGGAACTCTCCGGAAGCCGTTTGCAGGGATGCACGGATCAGGTCATTGGAGACATAGGAAAATGTCAGGTCCTTAAGCTCCATGATATCCGTACCGGCAGGCAGAACCTGTCCGCCGAGAGAAGTCCCTTCCCGCATAAAGAGCTCTTTTAAATGTCCGTCGTAGAAATAGAGGTAGGTACAGTAGGTCTCATCTTCGATCCGTGAAAGCATGCAGAGAGCCGGGGTATCTTCCAGCGTGGCCAGAGAGATACTGTCCGTGGTATCATTCTGCCGGACTTTTTCCAGGATATAGGACACGGCAGTCCTGCTTTCGTAATTGACACCCATATCTTCCACGGTGTGCTGGTATACATCCGCTCCGATGGTAACGAGCGCCAGCGCGGAGACGGCGAATACACCGAACAATGCCAGAACGAACAAGATATCCACAATAAAATGTTTTTCCTGATTTCTATTGTTCATAATGTCAGAAACTCCTTTAGTGAGCGCCGGTTCTGCGGAGTACGGTGACTTCCGGAAGAAGGTTGCTACCATAGTATTCATAGTCGACGAAAAAACTGTTCTCATCATACAACAGACCGTAATGCTGCTCCAGATATTCCAGAGAAGGTGGATAACAGCCTTCTACGGCATAGCATTGAGAAATGCTGCGTCCCAGGGCAGTTTCCAGACTTTCCTGCTGCTTGGTCAAAGTAGATTCACTAACGGATCCAATTCCCTGTAAAAACAGAACAAACAATACCAGAAATGCCAGAATCGGAAGCAGATAGACCAGTTTGCGTCCGAAGGACATGCTTTTTTGCTCAAAACGATTCATGATATCACTCCTATCCGATGCTGGTCATAATACCCATAAGAGGCAGGATGACCGATAACAGGATCAGACCGACGATCACTGACAGAATGATGACAAGGGTCGGTTCCAGAACGGCGATGATGGACTGTAATCTGCGGTTGGTATTTTCCTCATAGCGGTCTGCGATTTTTCGAAGGACCATATCTACGTTACCACTGCGGAAACCTACGGATACCATCTGAGAATACAGGTGATTAAAAATACCTGCACCGGTCAATGCTTCCGCAAAATTGGCACCGGCATGAATGGCTTCTTTGCAGTTTAAAATCTTCTGTTTCATTTTCTCATTGCCTACCAGTGCAGCCACCATGTCCAGACTGGAATAGGTATCCATACCACTGCTCAGAGTCAGGGCCATACCGCTTGCAAAACGCTCGCAGGCCACACTCTCATAAAAACGCCTTGTCAGAGGAAACCAGTTCAGAAAACGCGCGGTAGTACGCTTGCCACCCTGGGTTCTGGTGGCGAAAAGATACAGAAGCAGTATCACACACAGAATACTTACGAAGATAAAGGAATAACGGTTCAGATGATTGCCGAGACGTAAGAGGGACGCGGCAAACCCCGTCATCTCACTGCCAAGCTCCACATAGACCTGCTCGAAGATCGGCATAACACGGCTGACCAGCACTACGATGACAGCAGCCATCATGGCGATCATAATAAAGGGGTAAGTTACGGCATCCCGGATACTGCCGGCGATGGCATCTTCTTTTTCGTAATAATCTGCCAGAGAATTCATGCAGACATCCAGATTACCGGATTCTTCGCCCAGAGCGATCATATGCAGACAGTAATCGGGAAATACTCCCGTGGCTTCCAGAGCCTTGTGAAAACTTTCTCCCTGTCGGCATACGGTAAGGATCTGGTCGAAGATCGCCTTCCCCTCAGGCGACTGTGCATCACTTTGCAGGATGGCCATGCCCTCCACCGGAGGAATGCCTGCCTGAAACAGCATGGCAGACTGATTGCAGAAAGAAGCGATCTCTTCATTAGAAAGTAATTTTTGTTCTGTGGTCTTCATGTCGTTTTGTTCCCTTTCACTAATACATTTTCTGAAGGATATAATTGCTGCCGTCACCGATGAACTTTTTCAGCGTCTTGTTATCCGTGTTGGCACCGAAGGTAGGATCCACCAGGGTCCAGACATTGCCGTCGAATTCGATGATGCCGTTCAGCCAACCGGTGTCGGCGGTGTAGACGCTGATCCAGGCGTGATAGGCATCCTGCGCGTAACCGACCTCCAGTCTGGTAGGGATCCGCTGGCTTCTGAGCATGCTCGCCATAACGGCGGCATAGTCCAGACAGATACCGGTGCCGGAATCCAAAATGGCATCTACGTCGGAAGTATAGCCGGTGGGGGGATCGGAAGCCTTATCGTAGTCGTAGGTAATATTTCCGGTGATATAATCATAGATCCGGGTGATCACCTCCAGATCGGAGGATGCACCTTCCGCCAGTTCCTGCCCCTTGGCAACGACTTTGCTGTCTGCCGTAAAATTCACGTACTGATTAGGATAGAGAAAAGGACTGAATTCATCCGGGATCTGTACGTCCAGATCCGCATACAGGCAGGTGGCATAGTTCGTACCGGAAATATTTTCGTAGATCGTCACATCATAATATCCGTCGCCCGAGGAGAGAGGAAACGTCTCGTAGCCGCCTCCGTGCAGATCATAGGTATAGACAACGGTGTCGGGACCGGTGATGCGCAGTTTGACTTTGGGACAGGTGCCGGTATAATTGGCACAGACATAGCCATCGGACATATGAGAATAGTCGATGACAGCTACATCATTGGACACCACCGCGGTGCCGTCGGCCTGTGGTACGAGGCAGACGGGAGTGGCATCCCGCAGAGGTTCCGCAGGGGAAGTGTTTTCCGTGTTCGGGGAAGCAGTCTCCGGGGAAGAGGTGTCGGTATCCGCAGAAGCGGGATCTGCGGAGGACTGGTCGTCGTAAGTGCCCGTCACAGAAGCATCCACAGGCAGAGAGTCAGAAGCGGAACCGCAGGCGCACAGACCCATGGCCATACAATATGTAATTAATAAAATGCGCAGCCGCGCAGATGATCTTGGTATCCGCATAGAAATCATTACATCCTGTTGTTATTGTGCCAGGCCCGTTACATTATCGGGAGTAAAGAGCAGGTGGAGGGTCTCACCGTTTTTTACGGGAACATAAATATTGGCTTCCTCAGAAAGAAAAGGGAAATTGATCACACCCTTGGAGGTGTCTACGGAGAGCGGTTCGATGATCTCGCCGGACAGCGTCTCCATAAAAGCCTCGTCATAGAGAATGTTATCTCCGGTAAACTTAAGGCTTAAAACATTATTCTCCACATAATCCAGAGTAAGCTCCGCGGGAGCGGGGGCAAACATTTTCTCGTTAAATTCGGAGAGCGGAACGATGACTAAGGGCGACAGAAAGGTCAGCACGAAGATCACCGCTGTGGCAACGATCAGACGATTATAGGAAGCGGCATTTACTTTTTTACGAAGTACCAGCTTGTCAAAAGGAATGGTATTGACCGGCTGGTTACAGGTGGACAGGATATTCTGCAGAGCGTTATTGGCAGTCGTCATGTCCAGTTCATATCGGTTCTTTTTATGAAAAAACATAATCTGTTATCCTTTCATTCTTTCTTTCAAATGATCCTGTCCGGAGGCAATATAGCGTTTGACGCTGCTGCGGCTGATCTCCATGGCTGCAGCGATCTCTTCGAGCTTCATGTCGTTATAGTAGCGCATGATCAGGACCTGCTTCTCATTGAAAGGAAGCTGCTCTAAGGCGTCCGCCAGTCGGGAATATTCATCCTTCTGCTGGTAGTGCAGTTCCGGATTGGTGTCCAGATGGGGGTCCTGGACGATATCCAGAATCTCCTGGCTCAAGACCTGGCAGTCGTTCTGTGGTCGGTTCTTCTGAGTCATGTCATAGCAGACGTGGAAGCAGATGCGGTTCAGCCAGGCGATAAAAACCGTGGGATCATTCAGTTTTCCAATGTTTTTCAGAGCCAGTATGTAGACCTCCTGCATAGCGTCCTGAGCGAGAAAGTCATCTCTCAGATAATGCCTGGTGTAGTTGTATACTTTATTATAGGTAAGAGCATACAATTCCGCGAAGGCATCCGAGTCGCTGTGCTGGGCACGGATCACAAGACCGGCAATGTAAGGAATGTTCATGTCTTTCATGCGTTCGTCTCACTGCTTGGTTAACGGGTTCCTTAAGCGTGGAGCTTATTGTATGTCTCTGTAAGCAGAGTGGAGAAATACTCTGCATGTGCTTCTTCATTTAAAATATATGCGTACTTGATCTGAATGGGCGCATTACTGTGTTCCTCGTTGTATTCCTTCAGCTGCTGCGCCAGACTTTCGATAAAATAGTCCATGGTATCATGGGAACCGTGGTTGACGATCATTAAGAATTCGTTACCGCCGTTACGTCCCACCACACCGAAGGCATCACCGACACTCTCTAAGATACCGGAGAAATCCTTCAACATCTGGTCGCCCACGACATGTCCCATGGTCTGATTGATCTCCTTTAAGTTGGTGATGGTAACCATATAGCAGGCTACATGCTCCAGAGATTCCGGGGAGTCGTAGGTCTCAAAGACCACATCCAGTCCGTGTCTGTTGGGAATGCCGGTCAGATGATCCAGGAAAGCTGCACGGTTCAGCGCGTGGCTTTCTTCGGCAAAGGTGCGCAATTTATAAAAATCGTATAACAGCCATATCAGATTAAATAAAGCAAGGATCCAGGAAAGTGTGCATAGAATAAACAGGGTCCGGTCTTCGAAAAGCTTCGTGCCCAACGCCGGGTTCAGGGTCAGCACCAGAACATACGTAGCTTCCAACAGAAGCAGAAGGACTAACTGCACGGTTTTGGTGTTACGGAAGGTTTTTACGAATTTCTTTTTCTGTATCATAGGGTCGCTCCTTTAAAAGCCTGTGTCATGATTTCTTTGGATGTATTATAGCATATTGTCTGTCAGAAAAAAAGATAACGATGCCTGCCTTCACTAATTTGAATTTAAAAACTTAGATTTTTTGAAACTTTTTTTAAAATTAAATAAAAAAATTTGACCCTTTTTTTTGAGATGAACCGTCTTAATAATTAGAAAGACACAAAAGGAGCGGTTTTACCGGCAACTCCGGAAGAAAGGAGCAGAAGGGGACGATGGAAGAACGAAGGAGGATCGACCGTGTTGGCTATCAGGCTAAGAGCGTTATCGTAGTATGTGATTCGGGAGAGAGCATTTTTGTCGAAACATGCAATGTCAGCCCACTGGGCATAGCTTTTACGATGCCGGCCGGATCTCCTGACCTTAAGGGGAAAGACATCATAATCGTAGCGGATACGATGATCATGTATGCAGATGTCACCAGACAGGAGGAGCAAGAAGACGGAGATTTTAAAGTAGCTATTTCGGCAAAGAAGTTCACGCCGGAGGTACTGCAGTATTTATTTGAACATATTGTTGAAAAATAGAATGGAGAGGAAAAATCATATGAGAAAAAACAGTAAGAACGAAAAAGTGATTCGTGCTATGGCGATCGGCATTTCCGCAATGTTGATGGCATCTTCCCCGCTGACTGCACTGGCAGCAGAGGGAGAGGGCACCACGCCTGAAGGCAATGAGGATAAGAACATTACCGTGACACCGGAAGCCGGTATTGCTGACCAGGCACAGGCAGCTGCAAAAGAGGCTGACAAGGCAGTAGAAACGGCAGAAAAGAGTGCTACTGATGTGAAGTCGGAAGTGGCTGACCAGGTAGTGGCAGGGGAAGCTAAGGATACGCAGGGCAAGGATCTGTCTCAGGCTGTTCTGGATGCCAATGTCAAAGTAGAGGATAAGACCGTGGAGGGCGGTTCTTCTCTGAAGGACGCAGAGTCTGCTGTGGAGAGTGCAGATACCAAACTTGGCGTTGCAGAAGCAAATGATAAGCTTTCCGACGCAGAACTGAATAAGGCAACTGATGCAGCGGCAAATGCAGGACAGACTGCGGCAGAAGCAAAGGATGCCACGCAGGCTGCCCAGAATAAGGTAAATGGACAGATCGAGAATATCAAGGATGCTGCTTCTATCACCGATGCCAATGCGGCATATGAAGAAGTAAAGACTACCGTAGATCAGGCACAGGCTGATTTCGATGCAAAGCTTGGGGAGTACAATACCGCCAAGACAGCTTATGAAGAGGCAGCACAGAAGGTGGCAGCTTATGAAAAGGCTTATGAGGAGGCTGTAAACAGTGCAGATGCTAACGCTGCGGCAGCAGCAGCTGAACTGGAAGCAGCGAAGACAAATGCAGAAGCACTGGCAAAGGCTCTGGAGGCTGCAAAGGGTGCAGTGGATACCTCTGCGGCAGGTGCTCTGGATATTGCAGATAAGGAAGCCCTGACTCAGGGCGACAATGGACTGAACTGGAAAAATGAGGATCAGCTTTTCATTTCCATTATGCAGAACTACTATCTGCCCGAGGTACAGAAGATCACTGCCGATGATATTAAGGTTGTCCGCAGACAGGGTGAAGACAATAATACCAAGAATTATTTTGAAGTAACCTATACCGATGAGAATGGTAATAAGCAGACAAAGTATTACAACTATGTGATGGATGACAAACAGACTTCCAAGGACAATATCGTGATCTTTGAGAAGCGAATTGAGGAAGTAAACTGGAAGACGGCGCAGGAGACCAATCCGGATCAGTATGTGAAGGGAAACGGGGATACGATCACTGTTTCCGAAGTGGAAAAAGGTCTGAAAGACGGAACTATTATTGCAGTAGATGGAAAGAAAGTGATCAAGAACGACGGAACCGAGAGTATCATTATTTCTGACAATAACCAGAAGACCGAAAACGGCGAGGTTGATACTGATGTAAATGAGGCTACCGAGAAGGAATCCTGGAAACTGGATGAGAACGGCAACCTGATTAAGACCGTGACCGCTGATGTGACCACCATCACCTATACCGATGCAAAATTCACTTCTACCGAACAGTATCAGACAGAGGCAGAGAGAGATGCTGCAGCTGCTGCAAAGGAAAAGGATTTGAAGGACGCTGCCGGCAAGGATGTAACCGTTACAGGAACAGAAAAAACGGATTATACTTATACCGGTAACGGAACCTACATTCCTACCTTTACGAAGACTGTGAATGTGAAGGATGAAGAGGTTGAATGGAAGCATACAGATAAAAAGACGGATTATGGTGTAAGAACAGAGGAAGAAGCAGTAGCAAAGGTTACGAAAGAGCAGGAGAAGGCGTTAAGCAATAAGATTAACGATGATGACGACTTATACCTGATCGGTGTAAGCAGTGATCTTAAGGTAACCGGCTATACAGAAGATCACTGGTATGATGATTCCGACTTCCTCGTATCCGGCACTGTATCCGCAACTTATGCAAAGGTCACTAAGAAGACAGTAGACCAGAGTACCTTCGGCTCCCTCTGGAATGACATCAAGGCTCTGTTTGGTAATGGAGAAACTACGAACAAGAAACTGGAAGATGCAGCCAGAAAGGCAGTCGAGGCAGATGGCGGTATTTTCGTCAGCGCTAACTGGGATGACTGGAAGCTTGGCAAGGCAACCATCCGCTATGTAGCAGGTGTCAGTGTCAAGACCGATGAGAAGACCACCGCAGCGGAGGCACAGAATGCGGTACAGGATGCAGCACTGGCACAGGCAAAAGCAAGCGGCGCAACCGGTGTGTACAATGTGAAGACCACAGATACCGATACCATTGCGCATACCAGCTATTCCTATGAGATTGATTATCTGGAGAAAACCGGAGAGACCACAACCAATACTGCTGTCAGAACTGAGACTTATGCAAATGCAGAGGTGCTGACTGGTCAGATCATCCAGAACCTGAACTATATTCAGGGCAACATTAAGCTCACCCAAAAGGATGAAGCCTATCGTAAATTCGTAGATGATGCCAAGGCACTGACTGAAAAGTATCAGAAGCTGTTACAGGATGCAAAGGCAGCACAGGGTGAGGTGGAAGCAGCACAGGGCAAGGTAGATGTGCTGAAGGCAGAGATCGAAGCTCTGAAGAGTAACAGAACCAGTAACCTTGGAGCTCTGAAGGAACTGGAAGGAAAGCTGGCCGTGGCTGAACAGAACAAAAAGGATGCAGAAGATACTCTGAAGGAGATTCTGGACAGCCTGGATAAGGCAGGCGGAGAGCTGGATAAGGTGATCGAGCGTCTGACTCCCGCACCCACACCGGCAGCTCCTGCGGGCGGCGATAGCGCAGGCGGCAGCAGCGATACCGGAGAGACTGTTGTTAACCCGATTGTTCTGGCACCCGCACCGGTGGCACAGGCAACAGTAGTGACCCAGAATCAGGCAGCGGCACAGGGCGTGACGCAGATTGCTGATGAAGCAGCACCTCTTGCAGCCAATGTTGAGGAAGACACCCAGAAAACAGCAGAGGAAGCACCTAAGGCAGAAGAAGCAGTGAATATTGCAGACGAAGCAGTTCCCCTGGCAGATGTTGCCGTAGAAAGCGAACATGCAAAGATGTCCTGGTGGTGGTGGCTGATCATTCTGATCCTCGGTGCAACCGGATATGAAATGTATAAGAAGCACAATGAGAAGAAGCTGAAGGCTCAGGCAGAAAATGCAGGAGATATCGAAGAATAAAAGATAACAAAAACGACATCCATCGGGATTTCCCCGGTGGATGTCGTTTTTTAGACCTTGGAAAGCGGATTACTCGAAGAGCTCTTCGACTTTTTCCAGATCACCGTCTCCGGTCAGCAGAAGAGTCACTGTGGTCTGGGCACTGCTGATATCGGTTGTCCCCTCAACGCATAATTCACCGTCAGTATTGTAGAGAGCCCATTGGAACTCATTGACAGAGGAGGGCCAGTCTGCTTCCATAGAGATTGATTCCTGATCCGACAGGGAATCCAGATTTACCTGTTCCCCGGTCACGGGATCAATGACCGCTACCATACCGACTTCGATGCCACACATATTGACTACCGACAGGGTGAGGGCCCTGGTATCCTCCGAAGTGGATTCTATGGCAGACGTATCGGAATCCGGGGAAGTATCGGCAGGCAGGGCAGCAACCGTCTCAGACGGGGAGGTGGAAGCAGTCGTGGCGGATGATGTATCATCTCCGGCAGAATTCTGACTGCATCCTCCGAATAACAGACAACAGGACAATATACTTACAGTAAACAGATGTTGTATGAAGCTTTTTTGCATAACAGTCTCCTTTGTGTGAAAATCTATATCACTATTATAGCGAATTTCCCATAATAAGTAAATTTTCGCGATGAAAATTTCCGGAAGCAGACCGGTAGGAATTCCTGAAAAAAATATCGAAAAATGTGAGCCGTTTTTCATGGATAAGTAGTCTTTATAGATAGAGACTAAGAAATAACGGAGGCGGTCGAGATGAGCGGCATGTTATATTCCATACCTGTGATTTTGACAGGTTATCGAATCGTACAAATTGAAGATGAAGCGACACCGCTTGCACAGTCAGTAAAGAGTGGATATTACGGTGACACAGTAGCCGGAATGCTGGGTATTGGTGTTTTATTACTCTTGGTGATTTATTTTATATTATGCAGAAAATACCAGAAAAGAATCATAGAATTGCAGGAAAATGCACATCCCGGCTGGAACTGGTGGAAGCTTAGAAAGCAGGCAACCGAACTGGAGGATAAAAAGGCAGAAGGAATTGTCGAGGATATCCGGCGGGCAGCGCAAAGCTATATGACTGTTTAAATTGAAACAAATGAAATAGAACTGAAATAGAACTGATATAAAAAGGTCCGGGGAGCGTTCCCCGGATTTTTTGCGATACAATACAAAAATGAAGTATTTCGTTGCTGATGTCTGACGGTAATGTTATAATTATGTATGTGGTGGTTCCGGAGACCGGTGCCATAAGCATTAAGAAAGAAAAGGAAGGCATTCTATGAAAGTATTGGTAACAGGCGTAAAGGGTCAGTTGGGATATGATGTGGTAAATGAACTTACAAAGCGCGGCATTGAGGCGGTCGGTGTGGATATTCAGGACATGGATATCACGGATGCTGCCAGTGTGGAAAAAGTGATCGGTGAGGTAGCACCGGATGCTGTGATCCACTGTGCAGCCTATACTGCAGTGGATGCAGCGGAAGACAACGTGGAGCTCTGCCGCAGGGTCAACGCGGACGGCACACAGAATATTGCCAATGTCTGCAAAAAGTTAGACTGCAAGATGATCTATATCAGCACGGACTATGTATTTGACGGCGAAGGTACCAGAGCCTGGGAGCCCGACGATGAGCGCCATCCTCTGAACGTATACGGACAGACCAAATACGAGGGCGAGCTGGCAGTGCAGAATACACTGGAGAAGTATTTTATCGTAAGAATCTCCTGGGTATTCGGTGTGAACGGTAAGAATTTCATCAAGACCATGCTGAATCTGGGTAAGACCCATGATCATCTCACGGTGGTGAATGACCAGTTTGGTTCGCCTACTTATACTTATGATCTGGCAAGGCTTCTGGTGGACATGGTGCTGACCGACAAATACGGCATTTATCATGCGACCAACGAAGGTATCTGTAACTGGTATGAATTTGCCTGCGAGATATTCCGCCAGGCTGGCATGAACGTGGATGTGGCTCCCGTACCGGCGTCCGAGTATCCCACGAAGGCGAAGAGACCGGAGAACAGCCGCATGAGCAAGGAAAAGCTCACAGAGAACGGTTTTGAGAGACTTCCTTCCTGGCAGGATGCGCTGGAACGCTATCTGCCACAGATACAGTAGCGGTTCCTTATATAAGCAGCCCCTGTATAGGGGGAAATTTACGGGAAATACTTCATGGAGCGGTATCGGAAACGGTACTGCTCCTCTTTTGGTTATAATAATATGAAAAAGTCGTGAAAAACCCTGTAAATTTCACGAAAAACCAGTTGACAACGGAAGTTGGAACAAGTATACTATTAAAGCGTGCCAGAAAAGGTGCGTCTATTATACTATTAAGAAAGAGGTGAAACAGAATGCCAACATTTAACCAGTTAGTAAGAAAAGGACGTCAGACCTCTGTTAAGAAGTCTACTGCACCTGCTCTCCAGAAGGGTTACAACTCTCTTCACAAGAAAGCAACAGACGTTTCTGCTCCCCAGAAGCGTGGTGTATGTACTGCTGTTAAGACAGCAACTCCTAAAAAGCCTAACTCTGCTCTTAGAAAGATCGCCAGAGTACGTCTTTCCAACGGAATTGAAGTTACCAGCTACATTCCCGGTGAAGGTCACAATCTGCAGGAGCACAGCGTTGTTTTGATCCGTGGTGGTCGTGTTAAGGACCTGCCCGGTACCAGATACCACATCATCCGTGGTACCCTTGATACCGCCGGTGTCGCTAACAGAAAACAGGCTCGTTCCAAGTACGGCGCTAAGAGACCTAAGGATGCTAAGAAATAAGTAGTATCCGGGGCGTTTTGAACGTCGGACCGAGAGTTCGATGAAAATCCGCAAGGATTTTTGGAGACGATGCGAACATCGTCTTTGTACCACAAAAACGAAACTAAGAAAAGTGTTGGAATTCTGTGATACAGATATAACAGCGCGAACACTTGGGGAAACACATGTGAGTACCTATGATCTAACGTAAACAATTTGTTAAGGAGGGAAGAACCGTGCCACGTAAAGGACATATTCAGAAAAGAGATGTATTAGCAGATCCTTTATACAACAACAAAGTGGTTACCAAGCTTGTCAATAACATCATGTTAGATGGCAAGAAGGGTGTAGCCCAGAAGATCGTATACGGAGCATTTGCTAAGGTTGAAGAGAAGAGCGGCAAGCCTGCTCTGGAAGTATTCGAAGAGGCTATGAACAACATCATGCCTGTTCTGGAAGTAAAAGCAAGACGTATCGGTGGTGCTACCTATCAGGTACCTATCGAAGTTAGACCTGAGAGACGTCAGGCTCTGGGCCTTCGTTGGTTGACCATGTTCTCTCGTAAGAGAAGTGAGAAGACCATGGAAGACAGACTTGCTAACGAAATTCTTGACGCAGCCAACAATACCGGATCTGCTGTTAAGAGAAAAGAAGACATGCACAAGATGGCAGAGGCAAACAAGGCTTTTGCTCATTACAGATTCTAGTAGGAGGGAAAAAACTTGGCTGGAAGAGAATATCCGTTAGAGAGAACCAGAAATATCGGAATTATGGCTCATATCGATGCCGGTAAGACCACTACTACCGAGCGTATCCTGTATTACACAGGTGTTAACTATAAGATCGGTGATACTCACGAAGGTACTGCTACCATGGACTGGATGGCTCAGGAGCAGGAGAGAGGTATTACCATTACATCTGCAGCTACCACCTGTCACTGGACTCTTGAAAAAGAGACCAAACCCATGCCCGGTGCTCTGGAGCATCGTATCAATATTATTGATACCCCGGGTCACGTAGACTTCACCGTTGAGGTTGAGCGTTCCCTTCGTGTACTGGATGGCGCTGTCGGCGTCTTCTGTGCAAAGGGTGGTGTAGAGCCTCAGTCCGAGAACGTATGGCGTCAGGCTGACACCTACAATGTACCTCGTATGGCATTCATCAACAAGATGGATATCCTGGGTGCTAATTTCTACGCAGCAGTAGATCAGATCCGTACCAGACTTGGTAAGAACGCTATCTGCCTTCAGTTGCCTATCGGTAAGGAAGATGAGTTCAAGGGAATCATTGATCTGTTCGAGATGAAGGCTTATATCTACAACGATGAGAAGGGTGATGACATCACTGTTACCGATGATCTTGGAGATATGGCTGATGAGGCTGCTTTATATCATGATGAGCTCATTGAAAAGGTTTGCGAGCTGGATGATGATCTGACAATGATGTATCTGGAAGGTGAAATTCCTTCTGTTGAAGAGATGAAGGCTGCTTTGAGAAAAGCTACCTGTGAATGCAGAGCCGTTCCCGTATGTTGCGGTACTGCTTACAGAAATAAGGGCGTTCAGAAGCTCCTGGATGCTATTATCGAGTATATGCCTTCTCCTCTGGATGTACCGGCTATTAAGGGTGTTGACCTTGACGGTAATGAAGTAGAGAGAAAGTCTTCCGATGAAGAGCCTTTCGCTGCCCTTGCATTCAAGATCATGACTGACCCGTTCGTAGGTAAGCTTGCTTACTTCCGTGTATATTCCGGTACTCTGAATTCCGGTTCTTATGTACTCAATGCTACTAAGGACAAGAAGGAACGTGTAGGACGTATCCTGCAGATGCATGCGAACAAGCGTGCAGAGCTGGAAAAGGTTTACTCCGGTGATATTGCAGCAGCAGTTGGTTTCAAATTCACCACTACCGGTGATACCATCTGTGATGAGCAGCATCCTGTAATCCTGGAGTCTATGGAGTTCCCTGAGCCCGTTATCGAGCTGGCTATCGAGCCTAAGACCAAAGCCGGTCAGGGCAAGATGGGTGAAGCTCTTGCAAAACTGGCAGAAGAAGATCC
>OLZJ01000562.1_pt1 | contig 19186 bp, 16 predicted proteins | sample 1673951 | NCBI WGS metagenome assembly OLZJ01 (sample SAMEA103958135, study PRJEB25191) | human gut metagenome
TGCGGTTTCGTTCCACGACAGGTTGGAAATGGCTTTGATGTCGCCCGTCTTCACGTCCATCAGCACCGCAGTCGCCCATTCCGGTTCCTGCTCGACACACATGTTGTAAAGCTCCGTTTCGAGGATGTCCTGAATCTGCACGTCGATAGTGGTCAGAATGTCGTATCCGTTGATGGCGGCGATGTCCTCCCACTCCTTTATCGCAGTGGTCAGCTGCACCTTCTTCTTGACGCCAGGCTTGCCGTATAGCAGCGAGTCAAGCTCCTTCTCCAGACCCGACGTGCTTCAAATCGTTGATGTTGCCGATGCTTCGAGCCGCCATGCGTCCGAACGGCTTCTCGCGGCAGTCGAGCGACTGCGCGGTTATGATTGTCCTGCCGTTTCGGGAGTTCAGATAAGCGAACGTGCGGAGCGTGTCGAGCTCGGCTTTGGTCATTTTCTTTGAAATAAGGAAAGTGCGCGACCGGTTGCTCTTTTCCTTTTTTATTTCATTGTCAAACAGCGCCTTCCATTGAGCAGCCGTGCGTTGGGGCTGTGTGTGCAGCGATTCGAGCTGAGAGCACAGCCGCGGCAGCAGCGAGTCGATGGCCTCAGGCTTGAAGTTTGGCGAGCGCAAGTCGAGTCTCACCATATAGTATCTCACGCTCACTGACAGAATCGACCCGTCGGAAGCAAGAATCTTTCCACGTTCGGGCGTGATGGAGTCGCCGCTCACAAGCGTTCCCGCAGCCTTCTCGTTCCAGAGAGGAGCGTCGACAACCGTTGTTTTGAAAAGCATAGTGGCAATGAGGATTGCAAAAAGCGCAATGATAATGAATATCATGCGGTAGCGGTTGAGCATGCCCTGCTGTATTTTACTTTTCTTTTTCTTCTCCATCGTCAGTGTCGTTTGAAGAGTCCAGATAATATGGCGGTTGCTCGGCAACTTTCAGGTACATGTGAAGAGTGTCGAGCTTTTGGGTCAGCTCGCTCTCGCGGATTTTGCTGCTGTATTCCGAAGAAGCGTTGACCATGTTTGTCTTGGCGTTTGCGAGCACCTCGCTCAGGTGTATTATTTGGGCGATTTTCATCTGCACATCGAATTTGAAAGAGATGTAGATGATGAACATGGCCACAACAACCACAACGCCGATGATGTTGCGTTTGTAGTCTTTTACGGAAAGCCACTGCCCGCGGTATATGCGCTTCAGCAGACTGGACGATTTCTTGGGTTTCTGCTCGTCGGCCATCACTCGTCCTCCTTTCCAATTATCGCCACACGCAGTTTTGCGCTGCGTGCGCGCGGATTGCGTTCCACCTCCTCGTCAGACGGAACAATCGGTTTTCCCGACAGCGGCGCTATAGGCGACAGCCGGCGTCCGAAGAAGTCGGTTTCCACTTTGCCGTCGATGCGTCCGCTGCGCATGAAATTTTTCACCATGCGGTCCTCGATGCTGTGGTATGTTATTATGGCGAGTCGTCCGCCCGGGCGTATAGCCGTTAGCGTCTGCTCGAGAAACTCCTGAAGCGCGTCGACTTCGTGGTTCACCTCCATACGCAAAGCCTGGAACACTTGCGCCAGTTCTTTTTTCTCCTGACGAGGGTTTATAAGCGGTCGTACCACGTTCAGCAGGTCGGCGATAGTGACAATGTCCTTCGAAGCCCTTGCCTTCACGATGCAGTCAGCCATTCGTTTGGCATTCTTCAGCTCGCCGTAAAGGCGGAAAATCGTGGTCAGCCGTTCGGCGTCGTATTCGTTTACCACGCGTCGCGCGTCAAGGTCGTTGTCGCGGTTCATGCGCATGTCGAGAACGCCGTCGCTGTATCTGAACGAGAAACCGCGCTCTCCGTCGTCGAAGTGATGGAACGACACGCCGAGGTCGGCGAGGATGCCGTCGGCAGGCAGCGCATTGTAGAAACGAAGGAAATTACGCAGGTATCGGAAGTTTCCATGCACAAACGTGAACCGGTTGTCGTCAATCCGGTTTGCATAAGCGTCCATGTCCTGGTCGAAACTGAACAGCCGACCATTAGGTCCGAGACACGACATGATGGCGCGCGAGTGACCTCCTCCTCCGAATGTCACGTCGACGTATGTGCCGTCGGGCTTTATGTCGAGCCCTTGGATTGTTTCCGGCGCCAATGCAGGGATATGATACACAGGTAGTTCCTCTTTCATTACCATAAAAAATCTTCTTCCATACCTAATTAGGTGGTAAAGGTAGACATTATTTATAAAAGTAGCGTAATAGATTGAAAAAAAGTTATTAACAACCGTTTAAAATGGTGTGTTTGGCATCGGAATTACGGTTTGGGAAGGTTCTTATAGAAAAAAATAACCAGAAAGGCGATTTTTGTAAAAAAAAGATTGCGAATGAAGAAATAATGTGTAACTTTGTTGCTGTCTGGAAACGATAACCTAAAAATTAAAACAGATGAAGAAGAATTTACTATTTGGATTTCTCGCAGCCTCAGCGCTGCTTGGAGCGGCGCCGCTGGCAAATGCCGGAGTGGTGCTTGAGGAAGATTTCAACCAGTTTACGGATGGCACAACAAGCAAACCAGGGAATGTGGACATCGCAGCGAGCGGAAAGCTCGGCGATGTGTTGCTTGGATGGACGGGTGATGCAATCTACGAAGCTGGTGGCTCACTGTTTGTCGGCACAACCGATGTGTTTGATTTCGACCCGCATTCGATTTCTACTCCCGATTTGGACCTGGATGCAAAGGATGGCGATATCCGCATCACATTGCGTGTGAAATCGTGGACAGAGTACGGCAACATGATCAACATCAAGGCCGGCGACACGAAATTGAGTTCCCCTTATTTCGAGGACGGAGAATGGCATGATTTTGTTATTGTAACAGACAAGGGACTTCCCGGAGCATTGTCGATTTCTTCAGCGAGCCTTTATTCCACCCCGTTCTTTATTGATTATCTGAAGATTGAACAGGGCGATGAAGTGGTGCCTTCACCAACATCCCTGCGTCCGACAGACTATGACGGCACAACATTCTCGGCACGCTGGCTTTCTGTGCCAAACGCAACAGGCTACACCGTGTCGGTCTACAACAAGGATGCCAAAGGCAACCGAATCAACGTCAAGACCTACGACGCAGAGCCGCTTCCGGAAGGCGACACATCGGGCAACCGCGTGATTGTCACAGTGGACGACAACACGTTGAAATATTACTTTGTGGTTGTTGCCAAAAGAGGCACAAACGTTTCTACAGAGTCGAACGAGTCGGAAGTTATCAAGCACGTTGAAAGTCTGGCAGCTCCGACCGCACTTGCGGCAACAGACGTGACCACCAACAGCTTCACAGCCAACTGGACAGCCGTTCCCGACGCAGACACCTACACAGCAACTCTTTATAAGACCATAACTATTACGGAGGACAGCGACACAGAGATTCTCAACGAAGATTTCGCGGGCATCACGAAAGGATCGTTTGATTTGATTGATCTTCCATCAAAAGACCCAGACAACCTCGACGCCTACACCCACACACCAGGCTGGTATGCATCGACATACGCTTTCGGTGGCGGAAGTCTTGTGCTTTGGCCGATGTTTGGAAGTGCGTTCTTTGTAACGCCGTCTCTTGACCTCAGCGGCAATGGCGGAGTGGTGTTTGTAGACTTTACCGCAGCCGCAGGCGACAGCGGAAAATACAAGACCGGAGAAAAAGTTACAGTAGACCTTCTGACACAGGCAAACAACGAGACCACAGTGCTTGAGAGCGCGGAAATCGAACTCGACGAGGGCGCGTTCAAGAACTACGGCACAATGTTTACCAAAGGCGCGAAAGGCACGTTTATCCGCTTCTCTTACGGAGGTACCAGCGAGGTGCATTTTGACGATGTAGTGATTACTCAGAAGACCAAGGCAGGCGACAAGGTGCGCACCGTGGCCCAGCAGGTTGAGACAACCGGACTGTCGGCGAAATTCACTTATGAGCCGGCGGCCAACACGGAATATTCTTACAAAGTGTATGCAAGCGTGAACACAATCACAACCGTTGGTATGGACGATGTGGTTTATTCAGGCGCATCCAACGAAATTGTGGTTGGTGGAGCAGACGGCGTTGCCGACGTTGCAGCCGCAGGATTCAAAGTGTTTGCACGCAACGGACGTCTCGTTGTCGATGCGGCAGAGGCAGCCCCAGTCACAGTTGTTGACGCATACGGCCGTGTAATCGCTGCATTTGAGGCGCATCAGGGCGAGAACGCTGTTGATTGCCAAGGATTTGTAATTGTCCGCGTAGGCGACAAGGTGGTAAAGACCATTGTAAGATAAAAAAAACGGAATTGCATATTTGACGAGTGTGCCGGACGGATTGTTCCGGCACACTTTTTTTAAGAAAAAGTATTGGAATGTCAATGTTTTGTGTAATTTTGTAATTGTAATAGGAAAAACATTTAGACAACATAACAAAAACCGCTTTATGAATAAAATTTACTTGTTGACAGCGATGCTTCTTGTCGCCGCGGCTGCGATGGCAGGAGTGCCCGCGCCCCAGCGTGGGCCTCAGAAGCTGGCGCATGGATTGCCAGTGCCTGTTGTCAAGCCGGCCACCAACGTCAGCGATGCCGGGTTTACCGCCAATTGGGAAAAGGTCTCAGGAGCCAACTGCTACACCGTCTACACATATATCCGCCACAAAGCGCCGGCTGATGAAATCTACTATTTCTACAACGATGATTTCAGCGGATTCAAATACGGCTCCATCGAGAGTCCGTTCGACATAGGTTGGGGATGGCTCGACGGCTACACCAACCGCAGCAACTGGTATGTCTATGGCGCATATTCATGCCATGGCGTTTTTGGCCTTTACAACAAAAAGTCGGCAGAGCAGAACGGAATGCTCATGTCGCCGATGTACAGCCTGCAGAACAACAACGGCAAGTTTACGGTGACGTTCCGCGCGAAGACCACCGGCACAGCCACTGTAGCCGTCTTCGCCACTGAATATCTGATGGCAGGACCCTCATACGCACTCGGCAAGGTGGGCAAGGTGGAGCTGACCAAGGAGTGGGCAGACTATACGCTTGAGCTCGACGGCGGAATCCAGGGCTGCTATGTGGAGCTGGATATGGTTGGTGGCGACAGCAATGCATATTTTGACAATATGACAATCAGCCAGCCTATGAAGGCAGGCGACGAGGCTATGCTCGTCTACGACTTTGTGGAAACAGGCGACGTGTCGAGCCACGACGTCGCGACAGGCGACAAGGTGGCAGGCGACGTGTATTGGTATCAGGTGGCCTCGCTGAAGCGGTTGTCGTCAGGGTCGGAACCCGATGATTCTAACTACAGCGACCTCGTCGAGGTGAAGCAGGAAGGCGCAGTGTGCGCATTGAAGGCCTCTGCGGCGCGCGCTTATGCCACAGCCGACGGCGTGGTGGTTGAAAATCCGGAAGGCGCCGATGTGGCGGTCTACGATGTCGGCGGAAGAGAGGTTTATGCAAGCCGCGACGGAGCGGAGAAGCAGATGGTTGTCCTGCCTTCGGGGGTCTACGTAGTGAAGGTGGGCTACAAGGTTGTGAAAGTGATGAAATAACTTAATAAAAAAAGAACTATGAAGAAAATTCTAATGAGTGCTGCCGCTTTGTTGTTGTCGGCAGTTGGAGCGTATGCCGCTCAACAAAAGTATTATTTCCTTTATGAGGAGGGACATGAGGATCAGCCTGAAACCAGTTGGTTTATCCTTGACCGTGAGGCTAAAAAATACATCCCCGATTCTTGTGGAGATGATGAGCTGACAGTGAAAAACTATAAGAAATCGGGAAATACGGAAACGTTTGACTGCTATGACAGATCGTCTTTTATGCAGAGTGTGATAATGAAGAAGAACGACAAGGGACAGACAGTGGTGCAGATTTCTTACGAAAAAGGTAAAGCAAACGGACGGAAAATCGTTTGTGGAACCGAGGCTGAACAGAATGAATACTTTAAAGAGTATGAAGCCAAAAACGGAGGCGGCAGTTCGTCGTCGTCGTCGACATCGAGCAATCCTGTGGACAAAGCCACAAAAAAGGTTAAGTCAGGATTAAAAAGCGGCTTGAACAAGCTTAAAAAGAAAAAATAAGACAATAAACGTGGCGGGAGGCGGTATGCCTCCCGTTTTTTTGCGCCACGCCGTGTCTGCTGTGCGACTGAGTATAAGAGATTTAGGAAATTTATTGGTAAAAAGCCAATAAAATATTTGCAAATCGCCATTTTGTGTATTATCTTCGCATCAGATTTCCAAGAAAAACACACAAATCAAAACCGAGAATTATGTTTGAGCACAAAATCATGAGAAACCAAGAACTGATGGCAAACTGGCAACGCAGCCTGAAGAAAGCCATCGAAACCAACCGCTACGACAGCCGTTACAACGTGATAGACCGTGCGCTCCGCGGCGGCACACCACGCTACGACGTGAGTTACGACTACGCGTTGCGAATGATGTATCAGATGGTGCGCGACGGCAAGCCATGCTCCCGCCGGAGTAAACTGAAGCGTCAGATGTGGGAGGAGATAAGCCTCCACGTCAGGCGCGTCATGCACAGGCGCAAATGCACGATTGCCGAAGCCGTGGCGACAGTGCTTGCCGAGCAAAAAGCGTCACGCTACTTCCTGTCGAAAAAACAAGCTTCAAAAATCATCTACCATGAAATACACAACCGCAGCAATCATCGTAGCCTCACTGTTTAGCCTATCCTCGTGCCACAGCCATAGGGCAGTGGAGAGCACTGCGGGATTGCAGACACACACGGAAACGGCCGACAGCGTCGCCGCCACACGCCGCACCACGGCATCGGCGAAAGAGGCATCGGAAACCGTTGTGATAAACTTCTTTGCCCCCGACTCGACAGGCCGTCAAGCCGTGAGAAGCATAAGCCGGCACCGCCGGCTTGCAGCCGAGGAGCGCACCGACACAGTGGCGGTGGCAGCTACAGGCGTGAGCATCGGGACGACAGAGCAGACCACATCGACGCGCCGGCTGCCTACGCGCTACCGACTTTCGCTTGCCGCATTGCTTGCGGCAGCAACAACACTAATCTTGATAACCTTTACAATTAAAAAAAGACAATGAACAACACACGAAAAATCACAATTTCAATCGACATTGAGCAAGTGCTTAAAACAGTTTATGCCGAGAGTGCGTGCCTCGCCTTGATGAGCGGCCGCGATAGCCGTCCGGCAGTAATCTCGTCCGACAACCGCCGATTGCTCGGCGTTTATTGCCTCAACGCCTGGCTATGTCTTGCCGGCGAACTTGCGAGCATCGTAGACAGCCAATCGTTTTCGATTCCCTCCGACAGCGACACCACCTACACGCTGTCGCTGACCGTTGACGGTGTCGGCACCGCCCAGAGCCTGCGCCGCTATGCAGAGCGCTACGTCGCACAGTCGGTGCTTGCCAGCTGCTATGCCGCCCGCGAGAGTCTTGCCATGCAATTCCGCGACAACGCCGCCCGGACGCTATCCGGTCTGCGCCTTGCCGCTACGCTCTCCGACAGGGTCGATTGTTGGCTGTAAAGTGTTGACAGACTGCCTTGTTATCAAATTTTCACAAAATGATAGGTATGCCGCAGCGGTCAAATTACGCTGATTTAGGTATTGCGGAAGGCAATGCGCCGACGTAATTTTACGACCAGAAAAACAACAATGAACAATTAAACTACACGAAGATGAAAATTGGTATTTTTTATGGCTCAACAACAGGCGTTACCGAGGCTGTTGCAGAGCGAATAGCGAAGAAACTCGGCGTAGCCTCCGCCGACGTGCACAATGTAGGGTCGGCCACAGCCGCCGATGCCGTGGGCTACGATGCGTTGCTGCTCGGCACCTCCACATGGGGCGCCGGCGAGCTACAAGACGACTGGTACGACTTTCTCGACCAGCTGAAGGGTCAGGACTTGACAGGCAAGAAAGTAGCATTGTTCGGCTGCGGCGACTCCTCGTCGTTCAGCGACACGTTTTGCAGCGCCATGGGCGAAATCCACGACGGTCTGGCAGCCACCGGCTGCACGTTTGTCGGTCAGGTCGATGCCTCCGGCTATACCTACGATGATTCGGCGGCAGAGAGCGGCGGCAAGTTTGTCGGTCTGGCACTCGACGAAGTCAACGAAGACGACAAGACCGACGGACGCATCGACGCCTGGGCCGCACAGCTGAAGAACGAGGGCGTAGAATAACCGAGAGACAGAAACAAACGTCAATGACAAAATAAAAAACGACCAACGACAATGATGGAAATAGCCAACACGATGCTGTCGAGCGAGCTTCAGGTGTTTCTCAACTATGTGTACGAATATAAGAAAGGCGTGCGCAACATGGTGCTATGTACGCTGAACCGCCGCTATCTGGCGGCAGCCGTGGCGCGACTCGACGATCAAGGCATCTGCCACTTCGAGCAGTCGGCCAACGAGAACAACGTCAATCTGTATTTCGGCAAGCCGGAATGCATTGCGGCGGTAAGGCAGTTTATCGTGCGCCCGCTCCATCAGTTGTCGCCCGAGGAGGATTTCATCCTCGGGGCACTGCTTGGCTACGACATCTGCCTGCAGTGCGAGCGGTTTTGCACGCGCAAGAAGCGAGCCGACGCTATGGCGCAGTGCGCCGGATGAAAGAATTAACGAAGTGTCTTTTCAAGCCGTCCCTGCGAGGACGGCGAAAAAGAAAGGCGAGTCCCGAAAGAGACTCGCCTTTTTAGATTTATTGAAGTGAAATGTTATTTCACGAGAACCTTAGTAGTCTTGCCATCGACAACAACTACGTAGATGCCGCTTGCAACGAAGAACTGAGCGTCCTTGCTGTTTACAGCGACAGCCTGTCCGGCAGCGTTGAAGATAGAAACAGCGTTAGCCTCACCGATGATGCGGATTTCGCCGATACCAGCAACAGCCTTAGCCGCTTCAACGGCAGCGTCGTTGACGTTGTCGCCCAGACGGACAGCATAGATAGTGTTGAGACCGAGGTCGACAGTGATGCTGTATGCACCGCTCTTGATCTTGTAAGAAGTGTCGCCGTTCAAGCCGATAGCAGACATAGTCTTGTCGGCAAGCTCAGTATCCTTTACAGCCGGACCGTAGCGATGAGCGTTGACATCGTCCCAAGTGCCAGGAGTTGAAGTGAATGCGAAGTAGCCATAGTCGTTTTCATCGGCAGCGAGAATCGAGACGTTATCAATCCGATAGATGCCCTCAGATATCGGGTTGGCAACGTGAGTCTCGTCGGCAGGATCCCAAGCGTTAGGCTCAACATTGCCAAGGAGGTAAAGCTTCTCGGGATAAACCACCGGAGCTTCGCCAGCAACGAGGACAGTCATATTCTTAAGGTCGACAGTGAGTTCGAATTCGCCTTCCTCAGCCACGCGGATAGCGCCGGCAGCCTTCACGATAGGCATAGCCTGGTTGAGAGTAACGGCAGCGTTGTCGACCTCAAAACCGTAGCGGTTGGCGTTGACAACATCCCAGTCAGCGTTAAGCACTGTAGTGATACCGAAGTTGCAAGGACCTGTTAAAGTGCCAGTGTAGACACCGTTTTCCCCCTTGGTCAATTTCACGCCGTCTTCAGGGTTCCATACATTATTAGAACCGATGATGTAAACAGAAGCAGGATACTCGTCGCTTGAGATGTTGATGTCGTATTTGCTTGGAGCGGCAACGACAACTTCACCGTTTTCGCGAGGAAGAGCGACAGTTTTCAACAACTCACCGCTGTTGCTGACAATGTAGAGGTTGTTTGCGCAGTCCCAAGCGATGTCGTTGAGGTTGCGGCCGATAGTAGTGGCGAATTTGTATTTCTCAGTCAAAACAGGAGCGCCATTGTCGTCCTTAGAAACCTCGAATACTGTGAGAGTCTTGTCAGAAGTACCGATGGCGAGGAGAGAGAAGTCGGCGTTGAAGCGGATGCCGCCACCGCCGTAGAAACCGCCCTTGTCGTTAGAGTCAACCTTGTAGTCCTCTACGCCCTCAGCATTGATGTGGACCAAAGTAGGTTCCGCTTCCGTAGCTTTAGAGCGAGAGTTGGCATACCATATACCGCCCTCGTTGTCGTAGATTGCAGTAGTGTTGGTGTGAGAGATGGTGTATTTACCAGTCAAAGCGTCGATAGCCTGTGTCGGAGCGGCATCCCAAGTCGTGGCTTTGCCGATGTAGTACTCGTCGGTGCGGTAGCCAGAGTAAGAGAAGCTGGTGCCGCTTGCGTTTGTAGAAAGCATCAGAATCTTGAGACCAGAGCCAAAGCCAGCGAGGTCCATACTTACGTTAGGCGCAGCGATAAATTCGCCAGCCTCGTTTGTGATTTCGTAAGTGTCAGGGTTTGCAGTGCCCTTGATCACCGGCTTGAACGCAGCGTTGAGGTCGGTTGGGTCAACCTGCCAGAGCGCGATACCATTAGAGTTCTGACCACTCAGGAAGATACGTCCGTCGGCAGCGATACGCACTTTTCGAGGATCGTAGGAAGTTTTTCCGTTAGGGAATGTAGTCTGGAAAGTCTGACCGCCCTTGAAAGCATATTTGCCTTCAGCGTTTTTGATAGGGTTCATAGTCGGGTCGAAAGCATACAGACCATTGTTTTCGCCAGAAGAGTGGTAGCCGGTAGGTTTCGCCGCCATAGCCTCGGCAACAAGGATTCGTCCGAAGTTAGGGCTGTCGGTGTTGTTGTCTACGTCCACGCTTGACGGGTGGTAGAAGCTGTATTTCTTAGTGCTTACAGTAGGCTCGGCAACAGTGGCGCTTGTAACGGCAACCTTGAATTGCACCAACGCGTCTTTAGGAACGTCGGCACCCGGGACTTCAACAGAGTTGAGGTTTTTGAGGGTCGTCATTTCATAGTCTCCGTAGGTAGCGACAGTAGTACCTTCGTATTCCTTTGTCATTTCGCCGTCGACAAACATCTGAACCTTTACAGATTCAGCAGGAGCGTTCAAACGATAAGAAACAGTGTAGTTTTCAGCGGCAGGTTCCACCTTGATGTCATAAGCGTAAGCGTTGCGTGCCTCAAGAGCAGGAAGCGGCTTAGGAATAGAGAATGTGTACTTTGCAGCTATCTGACCAGGAACGTATTGGTAGATTGCAGCAGTGTATTCGTCTACCTTCTCTACAGAAATCGCGTTCTGGTTAGGAGCGGCGGCAGATTTCGAGAATTCGTTTTCGTGAGTTGCAACCACCTCGTTTGTTGTGCGGTTCACAACCTGGAAGCCGTCAACGTAGTTTGTTCCGCAAGGCTCGAATGTGAACAAAGTTCCGTCGAGAGTGACAGCGTCGCCACCAGCGGTAGTGTTTGCCGTTCCGACCTTTGTCAAGCCGTCAAAGAAAGCTTGCGTGCGTGCCGGACGCACAAAAATGTTGTCGGTTTCAGGATTGTTGTCGGCAGGTTGAACATGTCCGTCGGAAGCGCAAGCGATGCCAGCAGCGATAGCTTTTGACTTTTCAGCGACCTGAACACCCTTTGCAACAAAGATTTTTGCAATTTTTCCAGAGTTGGCAGGAGTGATGTAGAAAGCACCGCCTGTTTCCGACATAACATTGCCGACAGCGCGACCCAAGAAGTCCATACGGCCGGCTGTCACGCCTTCAGGAAGAGTGACTGTCAAATCAATCATCTCCGTTGTTCCAGCAGGGAGAATCTTGAACGTTGTTGAAGAAGTGGCGTTAGGAAAACCATCGTTTACGATGAAGTTTCCAGCTCCATCGACAGTGATTGCTGTACCTGCAGCGCTCGTTGCTACAGTGGTTTTCCCCTCGGCATTAATAGCGATGATTTGAGGCACGCTTTTGTCGTTGGTGTAGACTTTTCCGTCGAAACCAATGCCCCAACGGGCATTGCCGGCTGTAGGCAGACCCTCGGTCACCTTCCAGTCCTGCGTCAAAGTCTGTGCATTCATAGCCATGGCTGTCGATGCAATGGTCAAGCCAGCCAACAGAATGTGTTTAAAAGACTTTCTCATAAAAAAGATTTTAAGTTAATAAATGATGTGTATTCTGTATTTTTCTTTGTTCTTTTTCGGTTAGGTTATTACTAAACTGCGTAAAGATATGAAATTTCTTTGAGAAACAAGCATCGGGAACAAGTTTTTAACTTATTTAACCCACAGAATGAGTGGCAACTGCCGCGGTAACGGAACAGGCATCCCAGGCGAACGTCAAAAAAACGCGTTGAGGATGCTAAAAAAACGTATAATTTGCTTGGCAGTGTTAAATATCGCTAATTATAAGACAGTTTTTGAGCCGTTGAAACCAAATGTTTGTGCATTTGTCTATTAATAAGTATATTTGCAGACGGAAATGGAGGGGGCGGAAGTCTTCTCCATTGTTTTATTAATACATCAACAATTGAAGAATGATTGACAAAAGCGCGCTGACAGCAGTCTTGGAGCGAGGAATGGAAGGCACCGACCTTTTTCTCGTCGACGTCAGAATCAGCAAGGACAACAACATCGTGGTGGAAATCGACAGCGACACAAGTGTGGACATAGATGAGTGTATCCGCCTTAACCGACTTGTTGAGAGCGAGTTTGACCGCGACGAGGAAGATTATGAACTTGAAATCGGCTCAGCCGGACTGACATCGCCACTGCGCGTAGAGCGCCAGTATCACAAGAACGAAGGCAACGAGGTTGAAGTGCTTACCGCCGACGGTCGCAAGCTCAAAGGCATCCTCAAGAGTGCCGACGCCGACGGCTTCGTGCTTACGGTGGTCAAGAAAGTGAAACCCGAAGGCGCCAAGCGTCCGGTGGAGCAGGAGGAAGACCTCCGCTTCGGTTATAACGAAATAAAATATACAAAATACGTAATCCAGTTTTAAGACATTATGGCAAAGAAAGAGGAAACCATAAGCATGGTAGACAGCTTTTCGGAGTTTAAAGAGCTGAAGAATATCGACAAGACCACAATGATCAGCGTGTTGGAGGAATCGTTCCGCAACGTGCTGGCAAAGATGTTTGGATCGGACGAGAATTTCGTCGTAATCATGAACCCAGACAAGGGCGACTGCGAGATTTATCAAAACCTCACAGTAGTGGCCGACGGCGCTGTAGAGAATCCGAGCATGCAGATCGGTCTTACCGACGCCCGCGAGATTGACCCGGAATGCGAGATCGGCGAGGACGTTACGAAAGAAATCGTTTTTGAGAAATTCGGCCGCCGCGCCATCCTGACACTCCGTCAGACGCTCGCATCCAAGATACTCGATCTTCAGAAAGACGCCATCTATACCAAGTTCAAGGCAATGGAAGGCGAGATTGTAGTAGGCGAGGTCTACCAAATCTGGAAACGCGAAGTGCTTGTTCTTGACGAGGAGCACAACGAGCTCATCCTCCCGAAGGAAGAGCAGATTCCGAGCGACCGTTACCGCAAGGGCGAAACCATCCGCGCCGTCATCAAGGAAGTGCAGAACGCCAACAACAACCCGAAGGTGATAATTTCGCGCACAAGCCCTGAATTCCTCCGCCGTCTGTTTGAAATTGAGGTGCCGGAGATTCACGACGGACTCATCCTGCTTAAAGGCATCGCCCGCATCCCTGGCGAGCGCGCCAAGATAGCCGTAGAGTCGTATGACGACCGCATCGACCCGGTCGGCGCATGCGTCGGCGTGAAAGGCTCCCGTATCCACGGCATTGTGCGCGAGTTGCGCAACGAGAACATCGACGTGATCAACTACACAACGAATCCCGAACTCTACATCCGCCGCGCCCTCAGCCCCGCCAAGGTGTCGTCAATCCGCATCAACGAGGAAGAGAAGTGCGCCGAGGTGATGCTGCTTCCGGAAGAGGTGTCGCTTGCCATCGGAAAAGGCGGTTTGAACATCAAGCTTGCCACAATGCTGACCGGCTACCAGATTGACGTTTACCGCTTCACAGAGGACAGCGACGACATTTATCTTGATGAATTCAGCGACGAAATCGACAGCTGGGTTATCGACGCCCTCAAAGGCATCGGCTGCACCACGGCAAAAGCCGTCCTCAACATGCCACGCGAGCAGATAATCGACAAAGCCGACCTTGAGGAAAGCACCGTCGACCAAGTGCTCGATATATTGAAAGCGGAATTTGAGGATTAACAACAGGAAACTTAACAAGCAATATGCCAATAAAGATAAGCAAAGTAGCAAACGATTTGAATGTGGGGATTCCTACGCTGGTGGAATTTCTGCAGAAACACAATCAGGAGGTCGGCGATCCCGGCAACCTGAACCTTCGCATCTCCGACGAGCAGCACGAAATGCTGGTGCGCGCGTTTAAAAACGACAAAGACTTGAAGTCGAAGTCGGAGCGCTATGCCTCGGAGCGTCAGAAGGACAAAGTGAAAAACAAGGCATCGCAAGAGCCTAAAAAGCCGGAGCAGATAAAGACTGTTGTGGAAACCGTGCAGAAGCCGAAGATTCTCGGCAAAATCGAACTCGACAAGCACAACAACCCTGTCGTTGAAGAGAAGAAGCCAGAGCCCAAGCCAGCACCTGCGCCCGCACCGAAACCTGCGCCAAAACCGGAACCTAAACCAGAGGTAAAGAAAGAGGTAAAGGAAGAGGTTAAGAAGGCGGAGGTGAAAGTGGAGGCAAAGCCAGCCCCGCAGCCACAGAGCGCGCCGAAAGCCGCAGCGCCTGAGGTTTCGGAATCCAACGAAATCAAGACTGTCGTGGCAACAATCGCCGCTCCTAAGATTCTCGGCAAAATCGACCTTGACGCCATCAACCAGTCGACCCGTCCGAAGAAGAAGTCGAAGGAGGAAAAGCGTAAAGAGCGCATCGCCAAGGAAAAACAAGCCAACGGAGGCGCAAACGCCGACAGCGAGAAGCGCAAGCGCAAACGCATCGGCAAGGAGAAAGTCGATATTGAGCATCCGGGCGGACAGCAAGCCGGCGGACAGAAGCAAGGTGGAGGCAACAACGACAGCCGCCGCAACAAGAACAAGAACGCCGACCGTCCGAACAACAAGGCCAAGCGCCACATAAAGGTAGAGGTCAGCGAAGAAGACGTGCAGAAGCAGGTTAAGGAAACACTTGCGCGCCTCACCAACAAGCCTCAGAAGAAGAGTGCTAAATGGAGAAAAGAGAAGCGCGAGGCTTTTGAAGAGCGCGAGCGCGAGGAAGCCGCATTGGAGGCAAAGGAAAGCAAGACGCTGCGCATCACAGAATTCGTGACAGCCAACGACTTGGCACTGATGATGGATGTGCCGGTCAACAAGGTTATCGCCACATGTATGAATATCGGCGTGATGGTTTCCATCAACCAGCGACTCGATGCTGAGACCATCAACCTTGTAGCAGAAGAATTCGGTTTCAAGACAGAATATATCAGTGCGGAAGTGTCGGAGGCAATCAACGAGGAGGCCGACTCCGAGGAAGATTTGCTGCCGCGTCCGCCGATTGTGACCGTGATGGGACACGTAGACCACGGTAAGACATCGCTGCTCGACTACATCCGCAACGCCAACGTTATCGCCGGCGAGGCTGGTGGCATCACGCAGCATATCGGAGCCTACAACGTGAAGCTTGAGGACGGCCGCCGCATCACGTTCCTCGACACCCCGGGCCACGAGGCATTTACGGCAATGCGTGCCCGCGGAGCCAAGGTGACGGATATCGCCATCATCATCGTTGCCGCCGACGACAACGTGATGCCGCAGACCATCGAGGCAATCAACCACGCCTCGGCAGCCGGTGTGCCAATCGTGTTTGCAATCAACAAGATAGACAAGCCTGCCGCCAACCCGGACAAAATCAAGGAGGAGCTCGCCAATATGAACTACCTCGTGGAAGACTGGGGTGGAAAATATCAGTCGCAGGAAATCTCAGCCAAGAAGGGTATCGGCGTTAAAGAACTGCTCGACAAGGTGCTTCTCGAGGCAGAGATGCTAGACCTTAAAGCCAACCCCAACCGAAAGGCAACAGGCTCGATTATCGAGTCATCGCTCGACAAGGGTCGCGGCTATGTGGCAACCGTGCTTGTGAGCAACGGAACGCTGCGTGTGGGCGACATCATGGTGGCAGGAACAAGCTATGGCAAGATCCGCGCCATGTTCAACGAGCGCAACCAGCGCATCACGGAGGCAGGCCCTGCGGCACCGGCATTGGTGCTCGGTCTGAACGGTGCGCCGACCGCCGGCGACACGTTCAACATTCTGGACACCGACCGTGAGGCACGCGAGATAGCCACGCGCCGCGAGCAGTTGCAGCGCGAGGTCAAGGAGCGCACCCGTCGTATGCCTGGCCTCGACGACATTGCCCGCCGCCGCGCATTGGGCGAGTTCCACGAGTTGAACCTTATCGTCAAAGGTGACGTTGACGGCTCAATCGAGGCGTTGAGCGATTCGCTTATCAAGCTGTCGACACCAGAGGTTCAGGTCAACGTAATCCACAAGGCCGTGGGTGCGATTTCGGAGAGCGACGTTACGCTTGCCGCCGCATCCGACGCCGTTATTATCGGCTTCCAGGTGCGTCCGTCGGTAGCCGCCCGCCGTCTGGCAGAGAACGATGGCGTCGACATCCGTCTCTACTCAATCATCTACGATGCAATTGAGGAGGTTAAAGACGCAATGGCAGGAATGCTCTCGCCGGAGCTCAAAGAAGAGGTTACCGGTACGGCAGAAGTGCTTCAAACCTACAAGATATCGAAGGTCGGCACGATTGCAGGCTGTATGGTGCGCGAGGGCAAGGTGAAACGCACGAGCAAAGTGCGCCTTATCCGCGACGGCATTGTCATCTACACGGGCGAGCTCGGCTCTCTGAAGCGTTTCAAGGACGATGTCAAGGAAGTGTCGTCGGGCTACGACTGCGGTCTTAACATCGCCAACTACAACGACGTGAAGGAAGGCGACATGATTGAAGCCTACGAAGAAGTAGAGGTTTCAAAAACGCTGTAAACGCAGGCAATGCGGACAGTGAGTGTCAACATCGGAACTAATCTCGGCGACCGTGAGGCAAACTTGCGCCGCGCCGTTGACGAGATAGCCCGCAGCGTTGGCAGCACCCCGCGAGTCTCAAGCATATACGAATCTGAAGCATGGGGTTATCAGTCTGATAACCCCTTTTTCAATATCGCTGTCGAGTTTGAGAGCGACTTGCCCGTCGGGCGTCTGCTCGACATCTTCCAGCGCATCGAGCGCGAGGCGGGAAGCTCCAGCCACCGCAATGCCGACGGCAGTTATGCCGACCGTCAGCTTGACATCGACATCGTGTATGCCGGCGATGAGGTTGTCGACACCGCCGCTGTCGTCCTGCCTCATCCACGGATGGACAAACGCGAGTTTGTGCTGGCACCGCTCTGCGAGTTGTCGCCCGGGTGGCGGCATCCCGTCAGCCTGCTGACGGCTGCAGAAATGCTTGCCCGTCTGCGCGCAACCGACAAAACAGACAGAAAATAGGACATTAAGAATGAACATTTCAATTTCCGGCAATGTTGGAAAGACAGATAAAAATGCGTAACTTGCGCACACAAAACGAAAGAAGCGAATGAAGATAGGAACAATTGACTTGGGAGAGCGCCCGGTGCTGCTGGCACCGATGGAAGACGTGACTGATCCGTCGTTCCGTCTCATCTGCAAAGAGCAGGGAGCCGATATGGTCTACACGGAATTCGTGTCGGCCGACGCTCTTGTGCGCAACATCAACAGCACCACCCGCAAACTCCACACCAACGCCGCCGAGCGGCCTGTGGCGATACAAATCTACGGCAAGGAGGTGGAACCGATGGTGGAGGCTGCAAAAATCGCCGAGGCGGCCGGTCCTGACGTCATCGACATCAATTTCGGATGTCCGGTGAAGAAGGTGGCGTCAAAAGGCGCGGGGGCAGGAATGCTCCGCGACGTGCCCAAGCTGCTGCAAATCACGCGTTCGGTGGTCGATGCGGTGAAGTTGCCCGTGACGGTCAAGACCCGTCTGGGGTGGGACTGCGAAAACAAAATCATCACCACGCTCGCCGAGCAGCTGCAGGACTGCGGCATCCGTGCGCTTACAATCCACGGCCGCACCCGCAGCCAGATGTATACCGGCGACGCCGACTGGACGCTTATCGGCGAGGTGAAGCGCAATCCCCGCATCACGATACCGATTGTCGGCAACGGCGACATCACGACGCCAGAGGGCTTGAAAACGGCTTTTGACCGCTATGGAGTGGATGCCGTGATGGTGGGCCGCGCCTCGATAGGCGCTCCGTGGATTTTCCGCGAGATGAAGCACTATCTGCTTCACGGCACCGCGATAGAGATACCGGCGTCGGAGAAGATGGCGCTGCTCCGCCGCCAGATTGCGGAGAGCATCGAAGGCATCGATGAGTTGAGAGGCATTCTCCACATCCGCCGTCATCTTGCCGCGTCGCCGCTCTTCAAGGGTATCCCCAATTTCAGGGAAACGCGCATCGCAATGCTTCAGGCAAAGACGTGGGCAGAGCTCGACGACGTGCTGCAACGCATAGAAACTGATTATTTACATATTTAGAAACAAGCGACGTTATGAAGAAATTCTTTTTGGCTATCATCACCCTCTGCTGCGCGGCAGCGGCAAATGCCACTCCACGCACCATCAATGTGGGCGAATTCAACGAACTGGTGGTTAACGACGGCATCAACGTGGTCTATTCCAACAATGCCGACTCAGTGGGCATCGTGGCGTTTGACATCGAGAAGGAATACACATCCTACATCATGGCAGAGCGTTCGAAGGGCAGACTGAAAATACAGCTCGACCCTGCAGCAATCACTGTCAAGACACTGCCTACGGTCTATGTCTATTCGTCGTATCTGTACAAGGCAGAGAATACAAAAGACAGCACCCTGACGCTGCGTAAAGTGGCTCCTGGGGCTAAAATCGACATACAGCTTCAAGGCAACGGCACAATCATTGCCAACGGTCTCGACGCTATCAACATCAACCTTAAACTGCTCACGGGAAAGGGTAAAATCATAACATCGGGCAAATGTGAGAACTTGTCGATAAAGAATGTGGGCACCGGCGAGATTCAAGCCGACGAGGTGGCGGCGAAACACGTGAAATGCACGCTGATGGGCACTGGTGCAATAGGTTGCGCCCCTAAAGAAACGCTCTCCGTGAAGGGCGTAGGCTCAGGAAAGGTGTACTATATCGGGAAACCTATCATCACCAAGAGCAAGCTGTCGAATGTGAAAATCGTGCAGCTCGAAGGCGGCGCCGAGACAGAAGCCACCGACGTGATTGAAGACAATGAGCCGGAAACAGAGGCTGCCGAAGTCTCGGAA
>OLZJ01000565.1_pt1 | contig 19110 bp, 13 predicted proteins | sample 1673951 | NCBI WGS metagenome assembly OLZJ01 (sample SAMEA103958135, study PRJEB25191) | human gut metagenome
CCGTGGATGCCAAGCGCTTCGGCATCGACCGCTGGTGGGCCATCCTGCTGGCGGCGGCGTGCGCCGGTGTGCTGGGCGTGCTGCTGGTGCTGCGGCCCGGCGAGGGGGCGCAGGCGCTGACCATGCTCCTGGGTGCGTCGCTGTTTCTGGACGGCGTGATGAATCTGCTGGTGGCTCTGCTGACAGTGAAGATCATCCGCCACCAGCGGCCGGACGTCATCGAGACAGATGAATTTGAGATCAAGTGAGAAAGGACCGAGATGCAATGGGATTGTCTAAAGCGGTGGTAAAAAACCGTGTTCTGATCCTGATGATCGCATTGATCCTGCTGGTGCCGGCGGTGTTTGGGATGCTGGGTACCCGGATCAACTACGATATGCTGGATTATCTGCCCAGCGACATGGATACCGTCATCGGGCAGGAGACGTTGAAGGAGGACTTCGGCAAGGGAGCCTTCTCCTTCATCGTGGTGCAGGATATGCCGGTGCAGGAGGTGGCCCAGCTGAAGGAGAAGATCCAGCAGGTGGACCACGTGGAGAGCGTGCTGTGGTACGATTCCGTGGCGGACCTCTCCATCCCCATGGAGCTGCTGCCGGATAAGCTGTATAACGAGTTCAATACCGATGATGCCACGATGCTGGCGGTGTTCTTCGACTCCGCCACCTCGGAGGACGTGACCATGGACGCCATCCGTGAGATCCGCTCCATCGCCGGCAAGCAGTGCTTCGTGTCGGGTATGTCGGCGCTGGTGACGGACCTGAAGGACCTGTGCGAGCAGGAGGAGCCTATCTATGTGGCGCTGGCCGTGGCCTGTGCCTGCGCCGCCATGATGCTGCTGCTGGACGGCTGGCTGGTTCCCTTCGTGTTTCTGGCCAGCATTGGCATGGCCATCGTGTATAACCTTGGCAGCAACTTCTTCCTGGGAGAGATCTCCTACATCACCAAGGCCCTGTCTGCGGTGCTGCAGCTGGCCGTGACCATGGATTACTCCATCTTCCTGTGGCACAGCTACAACGAGCAGCTGACCCTGCAGAGCGACCACAAGGAGGCCATGGCGGTGGCCATCCACAACACCTTTACCTCCGTCATCGGCAGCTCTGCCACCACCATCGCCGGTTTCATCGCCCTGTGCTTCATGTCCTTCACGCTGGGCCGTGACTTGGGTATCGTCATGGCTAAGGGCGTGCTGCTGGGCGTGCTGGGCTGCGTGACCATCCTGCCGTCCCTGATCCTGGTGCTTGATAAGCCTCTGCAGCGGACACGGCATAAGTCCCTGATCCCCGATATGGGAGGCTTTGCCAAGAGCATATGCAAGATTTTCCCCGTGTTTCTGGTGATCTTCGCCCTGCTCATCGCTCCGGCCTACATCAGCTATGATAAGACCAACGACGAGGTATACTACGACATGGGCCAGTGCCTGCCGGAGGACATGGAGTACGTCATCGCCAACAAGAAGCTCTCTGAGGAGTTTGACATCGCCTCCACCCATATGCTGCTGGTGAACGCCGACCTGCCGGACAGCGACGTCCGGGCCATGATCGACGAGATGGAGCAGGTGCCGGGCGTGAAGTATGTGTTGGGCATGGAGAGCGTGGTAGGCCCCATGATCCCCATGGAGGTGCTGCCGGATTCCGTGCGCTCCATGCTGGAGAGCGACCAGTGGGAGCTGTTGCTCATCAACTCCGAGTATAAGGTGGCCTCCGATGATGTCGATCAGCAGATCGATCAGCTGAACGCCATCCTGAAGAAGTATGACGAGGGCGGAATGCTCATCGGTGAGGCCCCCTGCATGAAGGACATGATCGAGACGACGGACCACGACTTCAAGGTAGTCAACGCCATCTCCATCGCCGCCATCTTCCTCATCATCACGCTGGTGGAAGGAAGCTTCTCCCTGCCCTTCATCCTGATCGCCGTCATCGAGCTGGCTATCTTCATCAATCTGGGCCTGCCCCATGTGCTGGGCCAGTCGCTGCCTTTCATCGCCCCCATCTGTATCAGTACCATCCAGCTGGGCGCTACGGTGGACTACGCCATCCTGATGACCACCCGCTACCACGAGGAGCGCGCCTACGGCCGCACCCCGCAGGAGGCAGCGCAGCAGTCTCTGGAGCATTGCAGCCAGTCCATCCTGACCAGCGGCCTGACCTTCTTCGCGGCCACGGTCGGCGTGGCTGCCATCAGCAAGATGGAGCTGCTGCAGAGCATCTGTCGGCTCATCTCCCGCGGCGCTCTGATCAGTATGGTTGTCATTCTGGTGGTCCTGCCCGCCGCCCTGATGCTGCTGGACTGGATCATCCGCCACACCACGATGCACTGGCTCGTGCCCGAATACGCCAACGCCAAGAAGTCTGAGAAGGAGTAACTACCATGAAAAAATCGCTTCGTATCGCCAGTGCGGCGCTGGCGCTGACTCTCGCCGCCGGTATGACGATGCCTGCCTTTGCGGCAAGTTCGTCTTCCTTTACCAAATCCGAAAATGTCTATGTTGTGATGAACGCCGACGGCTCGGTCCAGAGCACCACCGTCAGCGAACACCTGTACAACGCCGGGGGGCTGTCCTCCGTCACCGATGTGTCCAGCCTGACCAACATCCAGAACACCGAGAGCGACGCCGCCTTTACGCAGGACGGCGAGAAGCTGGTCTGGAACACCGACGATACCGATGTTTACTACAAGGGCGACACCGACCGGGCCCTGCCCATCGGTGCCAAGGTGACCTACACGCTGGACGGCACCACCGACAGCCTCGAAAACCTGATCGGCAAGAGCGACCTGACCAACAACGAGACCGGCACCGTGACCGTCAACGGCAAGGAGCGCACCATCGTGACCCCGCTGGTCACGGCGGTGGGCGTCATCTTCGGGGAAGACGCCTCCAACCTGAACGCAGACCACGGCATCGTTGAGTCCGCCGCCAAGAGCAACGTGGCTGCCTTTGTCTGCCTCCCCGGCGTCAAGGATTCCCTGAGCGGTCTGCTGCCCGATGACCTGTCCGCTGTGGAAGATTATTTGCAGGACAGCGTGACCGTGGAAGCCGACGTGGAGAACCTCGCCGCGCCCCAGATCATGCTGGCCGCTGCCACCAGCCCCGATGCCCTTGGCACCGACAATGTCTTCGACCTTGACAGCATCAATGAGCTGACCGACGGCATCCAGCAGCTCAACGACGCCATGAGTCAGCTGATGGATGGTGCTTCTCAATTGGAGGACGGCGTGAGCCAACTGGCCGACGGTACGCTGGCCCTGCTGGACGGTGCTTCTCAGTTGAACACCGGTGCCGCTGCCCTGAATGACGGCCTTGGCCAACTGACCAACGGCCTCGATACCCTGACCTCCAACAACGACGCCCTGAACAGCGCCGCCCAGCAGGTCGCTGACGGCGTGCTGGCTTCGGCCAACAGCAGCCTGATGGAGGGCGGCCTCATCGATACCCCGATGACATGGGACAACTACCAGTCCGTCATCGACGAAGTGCTGACCATGAACGCAAAGACGCTGGCCGCTGCCCGCAAGAAGATGGTCCGCACCATCTGGGAGCAGGAACCCAGCTTCAAGGACAGCCAGCTGGATCTGGCCCTCTACCTCTCCGCCACCAAGACCAACCACGACCTTGAGGCCGCTCTGCGCCTGATGCAGAAGTACGACCCCTCGATGATCTGCGGCCTGATCGACCTGCTGACCAGCGCCGAGGCCAAGCAGACCGTGCAGGATGAGCTGAAGCTTCAGGCCGAGAACAGCGAGGATATCGCCAATGTCCGCGCTTTGAAGACCAGCCTTTCTCAGATCCAGCTCTTCGTTTCCAGCGTTGGCCAGTACACCGGCGGCGTGGCCGCTGCGGCGGACGGTGCCCACTCCGCTAAGGACGGCAGCGCCCAACTGGCCGATGGCACCAAGACCCTCTACGACGGTGTGACCACCCTGAACAACGGTGTGGGGCAGCTTGCCGACGGTTCCACTCGGTTGGCGGACGGCCTGAATCAGTTCAACGAGGAGGGCATCTCCAAGCTGACCGGTTCCCTCGACACCGACCAGATCCACGCCCTCAAGACCGTGCTGGACGCCATGACCGACCGTCTGGAGAGCTACACCAGCTTTGCCGGTGCCCCGGAGGAGGCTTCCTCCAACGTGAAGTTCGTCTATAAGACCGGCGAGACCGTGGCCGCTGCCACCAACACCGCCGAGACCGAGACCACCACCCAGTCCGGCAACTTCTTCACCCGCCTGTGGGAGCGGATCGTGAACCTGTTCAAGTTCTGATCGTTTTCGAAAAACAGCCCCAAAGCCGCTGAGCAGCACCCGCTGCCCGGCGGCTTTGACTTTTTTCCCCGGCGGGCGTACAATAAAGCCAAAAACTGAACCACTGGGAGGAAGATACCATGTCGAAACAGATCCTTGTCTGTCTGCCGCTCCGTGAAGAGCAGAAACGGGCGATGCAGCAAGCGGCCCCGGAAGCGGCGTTTCGCTTCACCGTCCCTGCGGACGTGACGGCGGAGGACGTCCGTTGGGCCGATGCCGTACTGGGCAATGTGCCGGTGGAACTCATCCGGCAGAACGACCGTCTGGAATGGTTCCAGTCCAATACGGCCGGGCCGGACGCTTATCTGGCCCCCGGTGTGCTGCCGGAACGCTGTGTGGTCACCAATGCCACCGGGGCTTACGGCCTTGCCATCAGCGAGTGGATGCTGGGCATGTGGCTGGGGCTGCAGAAGGATCTCTTCCTCTACCGTGACCGCCAGAACCGCAGCGAATGGGCCCCCACCGGCCACTCCGTCCGCAGCGTGTACGGTTCGCGGGTGCTCTGCGTCGGCATGGGGGACATCGGTTCGAACTTTGCCCGCCGGGCGCACGCGTTGGGGGCCGAGGTGGTGGGCGTCCGCCGCACGGTCCACCCGGACACCCCCTGCCCCGATTACTGTCTGCGGGTGGTGCCCCAAAGCCAGATGGACGCTGAGCTGCCCGAAGCCGACCTTGTGGCCCTGAGTCTGCCCGGCACGCCGGAGACGAAGCATCTGTTCCACCGGGAGCGGATTGCCAAGTGCAAGCCCGGTGCCATCCTGATGAATGTGGGCCGGGGCAGCGTGGTGGACCACATGGCGCTGTATGAGGCTGTCCACAGCGGCAGGCTCTTCGGCGCGGCGCTGGATGTGACCGAGCCGGAACCCCTGCCCAGCGACCACCCGCTCTGGCGTGAGCCGGGGGTGATCATCACGCCCCATGTGTCCGGCGGGTTCAGTCTGCCCAAGACGCTGGACAACATCGCGGACATCTTTGTTCACAACCTGAAGAAATACGCAGCCGGTCAGCCGCTGGATAATCAGGTCAACCGTAAAACGCTGTACGTCAGCGGCGGGGCCGGGGAGCGGCTGCTCAGCACCTTTTAAGAAACGATCATAGGATACCACCTTCCCGCAAAGCTGGAGCTTGCAGCCAGCTTTGCGGGAATTTTTTTGCCCGATTTTTGCGCAGAAAAGCGGTCGAACGGACATGAACGAGCTGGCAAAAAACTGGTAAACGATCGAATGCTCTTGCAAAAACACACGATTTGTCGCACGATTTTCGTTGACCTGCGGTGCGGTTCTGCTTATAATTGCCCTAACGGAACACCCGGACCGGAGACCGGGCGGGCCGGGGAAATTTTGGGAGGAACGCGGAGGAGCTGGAAGTGGAGATTCTATTGACCGGGAACACCTGTTTTGTGACGAAGGCGTGGGTCGAGATGGCGTTCCCTGAGGACCATGTGCTCATCACCTGTGGGCGGGGGCAGCCCCACCCGCCCAAGCTGCGGGCCATCACGCTGGACAGCAAGGAGCGGATCGGGCAGCTGGTGGACAGCTACGAATTTGACCGCATCGTCTACTTTTCGGAATACTTGACGCCCCACAGCGAGCAGGAGGGCGAGCTGGATCGTTTGCGGCGGGTGCTGCAAGCCAACCGCGACCGGGAAAGCCAGTTGCTCTATCTGGCGGGGCCGGAGGCGGTGCTGACCCCGGCCATCGGCAAAACGGTGGTGGCACAGGCGGCGGAAGCACTCTGCCGCCACTACGCCGAAACGAGCAAGGTGCAGATCAAGGTGCTGCACCTGCCCTACTTATATGGCTGCGACGGCACCGGGGCCCCGGCGGGCATCGCCGGGCTGCTGACCCGGATGCGGGATGGTGAGCTGCACTTCGATGAACAGGCGCTGGCCCCGGTGTTCGCCCTCTGCATGGAGGATCTTTCCGAGCTGGTGCTGCGGGTGTTCGACAACTGGACGCCGGAGTGGGAGAGCTTCACCGCACCGGTGGTCTTTGCGCTGAACTACGAGCAGCTGGGGGAGGCGTGGAAGGCGCTGCATCCGGGCCTGAAGATGACCTACGGCACCGACCTCATCCGCACCTACCCGCCCGACGACGGGGTGCTGCGCTGCCGTTACGGGTGGTTCCCCCGGTACTCGCTGGAGGACGATCTGCCCCGGCTGTTCCGGACCGAGACCCACGCCCGCCACAGCCGGACATGGGGCCAGCGGCTCGGCGGTCTGCGGGAGCGGCACCGGCATCTGCTGGAAGCTGCCGAGATCGTGGCATCCTTCGGATTTACGGAATTGCTGGTGCAGCTGACCGGCTCACAGGCACAGTTCCGGGTGGTGGACTTCCGGCTGGCCTTCATCGTGCTGGCGGCCAATGTCTACGGGCTGAATGCCGGGGTGGCTGCGGCACTTCTGGCGTCGGCGTCGCTGGCGGTCGGCTACTGGAAGCAGGGGGCTTCGCCGCTGCTGCTCTTCTACGAGCCTTCCAACTGGCTGGCCTTCCTCGTCTACTTTGTGGTGGGGGCGGTCTGCGGCTATGTGCAGCTGCGCAGCGCCGAAAATGTCCGCTTCGCCGAGGAGCAGTGCCGTCTGCTGGAAGAGCGGCTGCGCTTCGTGCGGCAGCTCTATCAGGACGTCATGGAGGACAAGCGCTCCCTTCGGCGGCAGATCTTGGGCCGCCGGGACAGCTTCGGCAAGGTGTACGCCGTGACGCGGGCACTGAACGAGACACCGCCGGACAAGCTGCCCGCAAAGACCGTGGAGCTGCTGGAAGATGTGTTCCAAAACCGCAGCGCCGCGTTCTATTTCGTGGACGCGGCGGGCCGCACCGCCAAGCGGGCCGCGTGCAGCGAAGGGGCCGAGGCTCCGCGTTTTCTGGAAGGCCCGGCCCTCGCCGCGCTGGTGCAGACGCTGGAACAGGAAGAGGTCTGGGTCAACCGGACCCTGACGCCGGGGCTGCCGATGTTTGGCGCGGCGGTGCGGGTGGACGGGAAGCTCCGGGCCCTCGTGCTGCTGTATGATGCGGGCGGGGAGCAGCTCTCGCTCCACTACCAGAACCTGTTCCGCATCCTGTGCGGGCTGGTGGAGACCGCGATGACACGGGCGGCTCAGCCGCTGCCCGAAAAGCGGCCCCGGCGGCAGGAGGTGCGGGCATGAGCCGGAGGGAGAAGACACCGTTCCGGATGGAACCCTTCCGGGTGGACGATGAACTGCATCGGAGCATCCGGGTGGAGAACCGGGAGGATGCGGCCTCGACCGTGCCGCTGGAAGAGGCGCTGCTGCTGGACTCTGCCGAGCAGCGGCGGAAGCTGATCCTCTCGGTGCTGACGGATGACCCGGTGCAGTATTACGACCTGTTGGAACAGGCCCGCCTCAACGACGACAGCGAGGTGGTCCACTACGCGGCCACCGCCATGGCCCAGATCTCGAAACAGGCGGATGCGGCGCTGCAGCGGCACGCGGCCCGGTTCGCCGCCGACCCGAAGGACCCGGCGGTGCTGGCGGAATACGCCGCCGCGCTGGAAGCCTCCCTTGCGCTGGGGCTGGCGCAGGGCCGGGCGGCGCAGCTGCAGCGCCAGCAGCTCGAACGTCTGCTGAAGATGCAGCTGGCCGACCAGCCGAAGGAAGAACAGTACGGGCTGGGGTGCCGCTTGGCCAAAGTGCAGTTGGAGCTGGCGGAGTACGCCGCCGCCGAGCAGACCTTGGCGGAGCTGACCGCCCGCTGGCCGGTGCGGGAGACCCCGTGGCTGCTGCGGCTGCGCAGCGCCGCCGCCCGGAAGGACGGGGCCGAGCTGGCCCGCTGGCTGGCCGAGATGGAGCGCGCGCAGGTCTATCTGAGCGCCGCCGGGCGGCGGGAGGTGGATTTCTGGAAGGGAGGGGGACAGCCATGAGGCGGCTGCGAAGCTGGTTTTTGCGGTTCCGGTGGCAGAAGCTGCTGGTGGTCTGGCTCGTGTTCGGGCTGATGGCGGCGGCGTTATTTGCTGAGCGCAGCGGCGTGCAGTACACCGGTACCCATCTTCGGCTCAACCTGCTGGATACTGCGCTGACCAAGGAGGAAGCAGCCACCGGTGAGACGCCGACCTGCCTTCTCCTCTGGGACAGCACGGTGGACGGCGGGGATGAGGCGCGGGCGCAGTTCGAGCAGCTGCTGCTGGACATGAAAGTTCCCACCGCCGTGGCCGACCTCGCCGAAGAGGAGGTGCTTCCGGCGTTTGAAAACTACCAGACCGTCGTGGTGCTGGCCGCAGACCTCGACACGCTGGGTCTGCGGCTGCTGGACCTGATGGACTGGGTGGAGCAGGGCGGAAACGTCCTCTTTGCCATGACGCTGGAAAAATCCGGCGCGTTCGACACCGTGGCGCAGAAACTGGGAGTGCTGTCCTCTTCGTGGAGCAACAAGGTGGCCGAGAGCATCGTCCCCGCCGCGGGCTTCATGCTGGGCGGCGGGCAGCGGTATGAACTCAGCGACCCATTCGAATCGGCGCTGGGGGTTCGGCTGCGGGACGATGCCACGGTCTATGCCGTCACCGGGGACGAGGGCGTGCCGCTGGTGTGGAGCACGGAACTGGGCAAGGGCCGGATCGTGGTGGACAACATCGGCGTCTATGACAAGGTGATGCGGGGCTTTTACGCGGCCTCCTACAGTCTGCTGGGGGATGCGTGCGCCTACCCGGTGCTCAACAGCGCGGCCTTCTTTTTGGACGACTTCCCGTCCCCCGTGCCGGAGGGCGACGGCCAGTACATCCGCCAGCAATACGGGCTGAGCATCGCGGAATTTTACGCAAAAGTCTGGTGGCCGGATCTTGTCCGGCTGGCGGAGCGGTACGGCATCCGGTACACCGGCGTCATGGTCGAAAACTACGGCGACGACACCGAGGCCCCGCCCACCCGCCAGCGCAATATCCGGCAGTTCCAGTATTACGGCGGGCTGCTGCTGCGGCAGGGCGGGGAGCTGGGCTTCCACGGCTACAACCATCAGCCGCTGGTGCTGCCGGAGACGGACTACGGCGACCGGTACGATTATCGGCAGTGGCCCAGCGCCGACGCCATCGTGGCGGCCATGGAGGAGCTGACGAGCTTCCAGAAAGCCGTGCTGCCCTATGCGTCCGGGTCGGTGTATGTGCCGCCGTCCAATATCCTGTCGGCGTCTGGCCGCGCGATCTTGGGCAGCCGGGTGCCGCAGGTGCGCACCATTGCCAGCTCCTATCTGGAGGACGGCACCGACCTGCCCTATGTGCAGGAGTTCGGCGTGGCCGAGGACGGCGTCGTGGAGGAGCCGCGCATCGTTTCGGGCAGCATGGTGGGGGATACCTACATGCGCACCGCTGCGCTGAGCGAGTTGAACCTCCACTTCGTCAGCACCCACTTCATGCACCCGGACGACCTGTTGGACGTGGACCGGGGCGCGGCGGAAGGCTGGGAAGTGTACAAGACCGGGCTGGAAGACTATCTGGAGTGGCTCACTGCCGCCGCGCCTGCCCTGCGGATGCAGACGGCGTCCGAGTGCGCCGGGGCCATCCAGCGGTTTTCGGCCCTGACCGTCCGCTTGGAGAGTGAGGCCGATGCTTGGACGCTCCGCCTTGGCAACTTTGCGGATGAGGCGTGGCTGCTGTTCCGGGCCAACGGCGGCACCCCCGGCAGCGTGTCCGGCGGGGAGCTGACCCACCTGACCGGAAATCTCTACCTGCTGCGGGCCGACGGGCCCATCGTGACCATGGAACGAAAGGAGAAATGAAGGATGCGGGTCTGTCTGGTGCTGGAAGGGTCCTATCCTTATGTATACGGCGGCGTGTCCACATGGATGCACGGCTGCATCCGTGCGATGCCGGAGCACGAATTCGTCCTCTGGGTCATCGGGGCAAAAGCGGCCGACCGCGGGAAATTCGTCTACGAGCTGCCCGCCAATGTGGCCGAGGTGCACGAAGTCTTTCTGGACGACGCGCTGCGGCTGCGCGGCGGTGCCCCGCCGGTGCACTTCACACCCGAAGAATGCGCGGCCCTGCGGGAGCTGGTGCGGCTGGGGGCGCCGGATTGGGAGGTGCTGTTCCGCCTGTTCCACGAAAAGCGGGCCCACCCGCTTGCCGTTTTGCAGAGCCGGGAGTTTATGGCGCTGTTCACCAAGCTGTGCGAGGAGGAGTACCCCTACACGGCCTTCGCGGATGCGTTCCACACCGTCCGCTCCATGCTGCTGCCGGTGCTCTGGCTGATGACGGGCGAGGTGCCCGAAGCGGACTGCTACCACGCCATCTGCACCGGATACGGCGGGCTGCTGGCGTGCCTTGGCGGCAGCGTCCACCACCGCCCCGTCCTGCTCACGGAACACGGCATCTACACCCGTGAGCGGGAGGAGGAGATCATCCGGGCCGAGTGGGTGGCCCCGGATTTCAAGGCCCGGTGGACGCGGTTCTTCTACATGCTGTCGGAACAAATTTACCGGCAGGCGGACCGGGTCACGAGCCTGTTCCCCCGCGCCCGCAGCATCCAGATCGGGATGGGGTGCGAACCGGGAAAGTGCATCGTGATCCCGAATGGGGTGGACTACGAAAAATTCTGCGCCATCCCGCCCAAAGCCGAAGACGGATGGGTGGACATCGGGGCCGTGGTGCGGCTGGCTCCCATCAAGGACATCAAGACCCTGCTCTACGCTTTTCTGGAACTGAGCGCCCGGTGCAAAAATGTCCGGCTGCACATTCTGGGCGGCGTGGACGACGAGGAATACGCGCGGGAGTGCTACGCGCTGGCCGAACAATTGGGGCTGGAGAACGTCCGCTTCACCGGGCGGGTGGACATTGCGGCCTACCTGCAAAAGCTGGACTTTACCATCCTGACCAGCATTTCGGAAGGCCAGCCCCTCTCGGTGCTGGAATCGCTGGCGGCGCGCCGCCCCTGCGTGACCACCGATGTGGGCTGCTGCCGGGAGCTGCTGGAAGGGACCCCCGGCGACACCCTCGGCGCGGCAGGGTTCTGCGTGCCGCCCATGTACCGGCAGGGGCTGGCCGACGCCATGGAGAAGCTCTGCGTCAGCCGCCCGCTGCGGCAGCGGATGGGGGCCATCGGCCAGCAGCGGGTGGCGCAGAGCTACCGCCACGAACAGATGCTGGCGCGGTATCGGGCTCTCTACGCCGAAACGGCGGCCACGGCGCAGAAGGAGAAGGAAACGGAATCGGAGGAACTATGGCTGGAATTGGGTTCGAACTGAAAAAGCTGTTCCGCCGCAAGGGAATGCTGGCGGGGCTGCGGGCCTACGGCTACGCGGGCATCATCTGCACCGGGCCCATGCTGCTGGGGGTGCTGCTCCAAGGGGGGCTGCTGCTGCTCTGCGGCTGGGCGGGGGCACCCCGCGCTGGGCGGGACCTCCTCGTCTGTATGGTGACCTACACCCTCCTCGCCTCGCTGACGGTGACAAGCTTTTTCTCGATGCCGGTCACCCGGTTCGTGGCCGACCAGCTGTACGAAGAGCGGGCCGAGCGGGTGCTGCCCTCCTTTGCGGGGGTGTGCGCGGTGCAGCTTGCGCTGGGCTGTGCGGGGTACGGGGCGTTTTTGCTGGCATCCGGCGCGACTTTTTGCCAAGGGCTGCTCTGTCTGTGGCTTTTTGCGGAGCTTGTCGTCTGCTGGACTGCCATGAGCTATCTGACCGCGCTGAAGGAGTACCGCGGCATCCTCATCGCCTTTGCGGCGGCGGTGGGCGCGGCCTTTGGGGCCGGGTGGGTGCTGGTGTTTTGGCTCGGCGTGCCGGTGGTGGAGGGTTTCCTCGCGGCCACGGCGCTGGGTTACGGCGTCATGCTGGGGATGGATGTGCGGCTGCTGTGCCGCTTTTTCCCGGAGCGGGAGGGCAGCCCGTGGCGGTTTCTGCGCTGGGTAAAGCGCTACCGCACCTTGGCGCTGACCGGTCTTTTGCTGGATCTCGGCCTGTTTGCCCACCTTGTGATCGTCTGGCTGGGGCCCCTCGGCGTGCAGGTGAAGGGGCTGTTCTATGGTGCCCCTTATTACGATGTGCCCGCTCTGCTGGCCTTCCTGAGCATCCTCACCACGACGGTGAACTTCGTCGTCTCGGTGGAGGTGCAGTTCTACCCGCGCTACCGCACCTACTACAGCCTGTTCAACGACGGCGGCGTGGTGGGGGATATCAAGGCGGCGGAGGAAGAAATGCTGGCCGTGCTGAACCGGGAACTGTACTATACGGCTCTCAAGCAGCTTTTTACGACGGCGGCGGTCATCTCGCTGGAAACGCTGGTGCTGGGGTATCTGCCGCTGGGCTTCAATGACTTGATGCACGGCTGTCTCCGCACCCTCTGCGCGGGGTATGGGCTGTATGCGGTGGGGAACACCGTCCTGCTCATCCTGCTCTACTTTACCGATTATAAGGGCGCGCTGGGCGCGGCGGCAGCCTTTGCGGTGCTGGCCGGGGGCGGCACGGCGCTTTCGCTCCGGTTCGACCCGGCGTTTTACGGCTTTGGCTTTCTGGCCGGGGCGGCGGTGCTGTTTCTGGCCGCGCTGCTGCGGCTGGACTGGTTCACCCGGAACCTGCCCTACCGCATTCTGGGCCAGCAGCCCCTCGCGGCTGCGGAGGAAAAGGACAAGGAGGCTTGAAAAATGCAAGAACGGAAACTCCCCCGCCGCACGGTGCTGCTGCTGGGGGCCGCGCTGGCGGGGTGGTGCGCCGGGTGCAGCGTGCTCCCGGCGGAGGAAACGGCGTCTTCCGATGAATTTTCCACCGCCAAGGCAGAACCGGTGGAAAAAATGGCGGACACCGGCTTCCATCTGCGGGATAACGATGCGCTGTACACCGTCTACGACGACAGCGGCGTGGTGACCATGTACCTCACCGTGACCCGCGGCACCGAGGCCGAAAACACCGACCACACATGGGAACAGATCAATTCCTACTCTGCTTACGATTACGAGGCCATGCAGGTGCCCCGCTATCAGGTGGAGGGGCTGCTCCAAGTGGGGGATGAAAGCGGCCCGGCGGCTTCGGAGGTGGGTTACGGCGAAACGGTCCCCAATGCCACGGTGCAGATCCGGGGCCAGACTTCCAGCCGGAATGCCCAGAAAAACTACAAGATCAAGCTGAAAAAGAATAAGGGGAGCTGGCGGGGCCAGCGGACCGTGGCGCTGAACAAGCATCAGGGCGACGGGCTGCGCTTCCGCAACAAGATGGCCTATGACCTCATCCGGGGCATCCCGCAGATGATGGGGCTGCGCACCCAGTTCGTCCACCTCTACGTCAAGGACAAGACCCAGACCGCTGGGGCTTCCTTCGTGGATCACGGGCTGTACACCCAAGTGGAGCAGCTCAACAAAACGGCCCTCCGGGCGCACGGGCTGGATGAAAACGGCCAGCTTTATAAGGTGAACTTCTTCGAGTTCCTGCGCTATGGGGATGTGATCCGGCTCAAGACCGACCCGGCCTATGACAAAGCAGCCTTTGAGCAGCTTCTGGAGATCAAGGGCAGCGACGACCACCAGAAGCTCATCGAGATGCTGGACGTGCTGAACGACGAGACTTCCCCGATGGAAGACCTCTTCGAAACGACCTTCGACACCGAGAACATCGCCTACTGGATGGCGTTCCAGATCCTGCTGGGCAACACCGACACCCAGAGCCGGAATATGTATCTCTACAGCCCGCTGAACAGCAAGCGGTGGTACATCCTCGACTGGGACAACGACGCCATGCTCTCCCGCACCGAGTGGGAGTACCGCAATTACTCCGACAGCCTGAGCTGGGAGCGGGGCGTCAGCAATTACTGGGGCAATGTGCTCTTCCGCCGTTGTCTGCAGACAAAGCGCTTCCGGCAGGAGCTGGACGCCGCCATCGAAGAATTGTTCCGATACTTCAGCGCGGACCGCATCGGGGAGATGACGGCGCGCTACCGCAGCCTTGTGGAGCCTTTCGTCTGGCAGCAGCCGGATCTTCTCCACGAGCCGCTGAGCCGGGAGGAATACGACAGGGTGGCGAACAGCCTGCACAAGGAGATCACCGAGAACCGGGAAGCGTACCGGGAAAGCCTGAAGAAGCCCATGCCTTTTTACATCGGGGTGCCGGAGCCGCAGGGCGACGAGCTGCGCCTGATGTGGGACGCCTCCTTCGACTTTGCCGCCGAGGACATCACCTATACGGCGGAGCTGGCGAAGGACTACCGGTTCACCACGACCTTCTGGACCGAGGAGAACATCCGGCTGCCGGAAACGGTGGTCTATGCCCTCCCGGCGGGGCATTACTTTTTGCGGGTGCGGGCCGCAAACGAGTCCGGCTATACACAGGACGCCTTCGACTACTACGTGATGGAGACCGGCAAAGCCTACGGCATGAAGAGCTTCTTCGTGGAGGCCGACGGCAGCGTGACGGAGGACTTTTACGATGAGTGAACCGCACGCAGCCGCCGTTTTGCAGCGGGCCGCTCCGCCGAAAACACGCCGGAGCGAAGTGTACCGCCACGAGCTGAAGTACCGCATCTCGTATGCCGAAAAGGCGGCGCTGGAACTGCGGCTGGCCCCGCTGCTGCGCCGGGATGCCCACGCAAAGCCCGGCGGCTACCGGATCCGGAGCCTCTACTTCGACGACTGGTGGAACTCCGCCTATGGGGAGAAGGAGGCCGGGGTCTTCCTGCGCAAAAAGTACCGCATCCGCATCTACGACGGCAGCGATGCCGTCATTAAGCTGGAGCGGAAAAAGAAGGTGGGCAGCTACATCTATAAGGAAGATGCCGCCCTCACCCGCGAGGAAACGGAGCGCATCCTGCGGGGGGACTACGGCGTTCTCCTCGCGTCGCCCCAGAACCTCTGCCGGGAGTTCTATGTGGAGTGCATCTCCCATGTCCTGCGCCCCCGCGTCCTCGTGGATTACGAGCGGGAGGCGTGGGTGCTGGACGAGGGAACCGTGCGCATTACCTTTGATCAGAACGTCCGGGCCGCTGTGGGCGGCTGGGATCTGTTTGACCCAAAGCTCCCCACCCTGCCGGTGCTGGACCCCGGCACGCTGGTGCTGGAAGTAAAGTTCACCGAGTTTCTGCCGGAAGTTCTCCGCCAGCTCCTGCCGCCCAAGGCGCAGGAGTGGACGGCAGTGTCCAAATATGTCCTCTGTGCGGACAAAACGGCCTACCGCCACGGGTTTTCCGGCTGGAACGACTAGAAGGGAAAGGAACGCAGCTATGAGTGTCAAGGACTTTATCAAGAAATCGGTGCTGGAAGGCTTCAGCCCGTACAATGTGCCCCAGATGGCGGGGGCCCTGCTGGCGGCGCTGGCCATGGGGGTGCTGATCTACTGGGTGTACCAGCGGTTCTACGCGGGGGTCATCTTCTCCCGCAGCTTCGCCATGACCTTGGTGGGCATGTCCGTCCTCACCTGTATGGTCACGCTGGCCATCAGCTCCAACGTGGTCATCTCGCTGGGCATGGTGGGTGCACTGTCCATCGTGCGGTTCCGCACGGCGGTCAAGGACCCGCTGGACCTGCTCTATCTGTTCTGGTCCATCACGGCGGGCATCACCACCGGCGCGGGGATGTACCTGCTGGCCGTGGCGGCGTCGGCGGTGATGATCGGGGTGGTGGTCTTCCTCTCCCGCTGGCAGACGGCGGGCCGCAGCTATGTGGCGGTGCTCCACTATCAGGGCGAAAAGCCCGGCGACGAGATCGTCCGGGCGCTGGGGCGGAACAAGTTCGCCGTCAAATCGAAGACCCTCCGGGCCGAGGGCACCGAGCTGGCCGTGGAGGTCTGCTGCCGGGACAACGCCAGTGAGGTCACCGACCGGCTGCGCAGCATTGAGGGCGTGGAGGACGTGACCATGATCCAGTACAATGGCGAGTACCATGGCTGAGCGCCGGACCGCGGCGGCCGCAGCCTGTCTGCTGCTGGCGGGGTGTCTGCTCTGGGCCGGGCGGAAGCACACGGCGGTGTACCAGCCGGACGAAACGGCTTTCCCCAATGCGCAGATCGGCTATGCGCCCGGTGTACTGGATACAGGCCCGGACGAACCGGCTGTGACCCTGCGCTACCTCGGCCTGACGTGGCGGGAGCTGGAGCCGGAAGAGGGCGTCTATGCGTGGGAGGCCATCCAGCAGACCTGCCACCTCGATGCCCTGCGGCAGCAGGGGGTGCATCTGGTCCTCCGCATCCTCTGCGACGAGCCGGGGGCGGAAGCTCACCTCGACATCCCGGATTGGCTCTACGAAAAAACCGTGAACGGCAGCTGGTACGATCTCTCCTACGGCAAAGGCTACTCCCCCGATTACGCCGACCCGGCCTTCTTTGCGGCCCACGCGGCGCTGCTGCGGGCGGTGGGGGAGTGGTTCGGGGCCGATGGCTTTGTCAGCTATGTGGAGCTGGGCAGCCTCGGCCACTGGGGCGAGTGGCACGTAAAGTCCGGCGAGGGGCTGGTGCCCCTGCCGGAGGAAGCGGTCCGTGACCGGTATATGGCCCTGTATCGGGAAGCCTTCCCGGCGGCAAAGCTGCTGGTGCGCCGCCCCTTCCGCGGGGCGGCGGGGCAGGGCTTCGGCCTGTACAACGACATGACCGGCCACGCCGGGGACACCGCCGAGTGGCTGGGCTGGATCGAAAACGGCGGCTGGTATGAGGGCGACCCGGCGGGCCTTTCGCCCATGCCGGATGCGTGGCAGACCGCCCCCATCGGCGGGGAACTTACCAGCCGCATCCCGATGGAACAGCTTCTGGAGACCGGCCTTGACCAGACTCTTTCCCTCGTGAAAGGATCCCACATGAGCTTCCTCGGCCCCAAAACGGCGGATGCCGCTTACCGGACCGGGTACGACGCGGTGCTGTCGGCCCTCGGCTACCGGCTGCGGGTGACGGAAGCGGCGTGGCGGCGGGTGCCGGGCGGCACGGAGCTGACCGTTACCCTTGCGAACGAGGGCAGCGCCCCCTTTTACTGGGACTGGCCGGTGAACCTCTACGCGGAAACGGCGGAGGGTACCACGCTGGAAACGGTTCCGCTGGGCATCTCGCTGCCGGAACTGCTGCCGGGACAGACCCGGACGGCAAAGGTCAAACTCACCGCCCTGTCCGCACCCTTCTGGGAAGAGCGGGACCGGCGGGTGACCATGGGCATCGTGGACCCCATGACGGGCCGGGATGCCGTCCGCTTCGCGATGCAGACGGCGCAGGAAAACGGCCGCGCTGTCCTCTTTGCGGGGGTCTGAACACAAAAAAGCCTGAGACTTGTGAGGGCAGGTCTCAGGCTTTTTTGCTGCCTTGCGGCAGCGATTCAGGAATATAGGAAACGGAGAATGTCAGAGATCAAAGGATGCGCACCCGGATGACGGCGGGGATGGCGGAAAGCTTTTCGGCCAGCGCCGCATTCACGGCACCGGTGGCATCCAGCATGGTGTAGGCCATGTTCTTTTTGCTCTTGTTCACCATGTTTTCGATGTTCAGGCCCGCTTCGGTGGTCAGCGCGGTGATCTGGCTGATCATGCCGGGCTCGTTTTTGTGGATGATGCAGATGCGCTTGCCGCCGGCGCGGGGCTGGACCACCTCCGGCAGGTTCACCGAGTGGGTGATGTTGCCGTTCTTGAGGTAATCGCTGATCTCCAGCGCGGCCATGACGGCGCAGTTGTCCTCGGCCTCCGGGGTGGAAGCGCCCAGATGGGGGGTGCAGATGACGCCCGCCTTGCCCAGCAGGGCTTCGGTGGGGAAATCGGTCATGTAGCCGGAGACTTTGCCGGCCTCCAGCGCGTCCAGCAGGGCGGGGGTGTTCACCAGCTCGCCGCGGGCATAGTTCAGGATCTTCACGCCGTCCTTGCACAGGGCAAGGGTCTGGGCGTTGATGGTGTCCTTGGTGGTGGGCAGGTAGGGCACATGGATGGTGATGTAGTCGCACAGGGGGAGCATGTCGTTCAGGTTCACGCAGTGGTGCACTTGGCTGCTCAGGTTCCATGCGGCGTCGATGGAGATGTAGGGGTCGTAGCCGTAGACCTCCATGCCCAGCGCAATGGCGCAGTTGGCCACGCGGGAGCCGATGGCGCCCAGACCGATGACGCCCAGCGTCTTGCCCTTGATCTCGTTGCCTACGAACTTCTTCTTGCCCTTTTCCACAGTCTTGGCCATGGCCGGGTCTCCGGCAAGGCCCTGGCACCACTGGGCGGCGTCGGCCACATTGCGGCTGCCGGCGATCAGCATCCCGATCACCAGTTCAGCCACGGCGTTGGCGTTGGCACCGGGGGTGTTGAACACCACGATGCCCTGCTCACTGCAGCGGTCCAGGGGGATGTTGTTGACCCCGGCACCGGCGCGGGCGATGGCCAGCAGATTGTCGTGGAAGGTGGTGTTCAGCAGGTCGGCGCTGCGCACCAGAATGCCGTCCGGGGCATCGGCGTCCACCGCCACGTCAAACAGGTTCTTGTTCAGCTTAGCCAGGCCCACCGGGCTGATGGCGTTCAAAGTCTTGATGGTATACATATCTTGAATCCCCTCTGTTATGCGTTCTCCTTGCGGAACTTCTCCATGAAGTCCACCAGCTTGTCCACACCCTCGGCTGGCATGGCGTTGTAGATGGAAGCGCGCATGCCGCCCACCAGACGGTGACCCTTCAGGTTCACGAACCCGGCCTCGGCGGCCTCGGCGCAGAACTTCTTGTCCAGGTCGGGGTTGGGGCTGGTGAAGGTCACGTTCATGGTGCTGCGGTAACGGTGCTCCACGGGGTTCGTGAAGAATTCCTGCCCGTCCAGATAATCATACAGCACCTTGGCCTTGGCTTCGTTGATCTTCTGCATGTTGGCCAGACCGCCGATGTCGTTTTCCAGATACTTGAGCACCAGACCGGTCATGTAGATGCACCAGCAGGGGGGCGTGTTGTACATGCTGT
>OLZJ01000571.1_pt1 | contig 19030 bp, 12 predicted proteins | sample 1673951 | NCBI WGS metagenome assembly OLZJ01 (sample SAMEA103958135, study PRJEB25191) | human gut metagenome
AGGCCTTTTCGATCATGTCCATATCGTAGGCCCTGCCGCTGGCCTTGATGGCCTCACAGAGTTTCTCCCAGGTGACGATCTCCGGGCGCACCTCCGAGGGCAGAGTACCCTCCGGAGCATCTGCCGGCTGTGCTGTAGCGGCCACGGTGGCCGTCTCCTGCACCGGCTGGTGCAGGTGGGTCTTGGCCGAATACGAGTCCTCCTCCCGCACCGGGGCGGGGGCAGGCAGTTTCTTTCCCTCAGGCATTTACATTCCCTCCAAACATTTCAGGATCGGGGCGTCGGCAAGGTTTTTCTTGCCGGCCGTGGGCACCAGCTCCCACACTTTGGCCCCGCCCTTTTCTGCGGCAGCGATCAGCCCCACCTGTTCCAGTGCCGTGACCGCCACCAGCGTTTTGCCGGTATTTTCTTCTCCCAGCTTCGCGCACAGGGGCTGCAGATCTTCCGCGTGCCAGCGGCGGGCCTGCAGCTCCCGGTATACCGCGATGATATCGCTGCGGGCCGGGGTGATGAGATTTTTCTGTTCGGTTGTCAGCGGGGTGCCGCGGCGCAGTGCCTGCACCAGCGCTGCCTGCTGCGGCATGGCACTGCCAAGGCCAGCCGGGTGCAGGTCGATGATGCGGCCCGAAAGCTGCGCGCCACGGGGCGCATCGTAGACCGAAAGATTCAGGGCAGTGTCTACCACGTCGCCCGTGGCATAGGGCAGCTGCTCCGGCCGCATGCCGAACCACACGGCGTACAGGCTGGCATTGCCCTGCCGCAGACGCAGGCGGCTGTGTTTGCCGTCCGACACCGGGTATACCCCGTCCAGCACGGCATTCTGCAGCAGGAACACCGGGGTGGGGTTCTCAGCCCCGAAGGGGGCCAGCTGATCCAGACGGCGCACGGCGTCCACCGTGACCCGGTCCAGATGGATGGACAGATCGCAGGTCAGCGGCGGGATCTGCAGCACGGGGCACTCCCTTGCCGCCCACTCGTTCAGGCGGCGGCGCAGGGCTTCCAGATTTTCTTCCCGCACCGAGAGGCCCGCCGCCATGGCGTGGCCGCCGTAGCGGATGAGCAGGTCGGCGCAGGCCCCGATGCAGGCGTGCAGGTTGAAGCCCTGCACACTGCGGCCGCTGCCCTTGCACTCGCCGTGCTCGTCCACCGTGACCACGATGACCGGGCGGCCGGTGCGCTCCACCAGCCGGGACGCCACGATGCCGATGACGCCGGGGTGCCAGTCCCGCCCCCAGATGAGGATGACCCGGTCTTCAAGGATGGCGGGCTCCGCGTCCAGCTGCTCCTGCGCCGCCTTGACGATCTCCTGCTCGGTCTCCTGCCGGGCGACATTGATCTCGTTCAGCTTATGTGCCAGCTCCGCGGCGCGTTCCTCGTCCTCACAGAGCACCAGCTGCAATGCCGTCACAGCGTTGTCCATCCGGCCCGCCGCGTTGATGCGGGGGGCGATGGCATAGCTGACATTTTCGGCCGTGATGGGCTTGCCCTCAAGGCCGACTTCCTCCAGCAGGGCCGAGATGCCCGGCCGGTCGGTCTGCTGCAGCAATTTCAGGCCCGCTTTGACGAGGGTGCGGTTCTCGCCCGTCAGGGGCATCACATCCGCGACGGTGCCCACAGCGGCAAGGTCGCCGCAGTAATCCAGCATTTCCTCCGGCGGGCAGCCGTCCAGCGCCGCGCAGAGCTTGAAGGCTACCCCGGCACCGCACAAACCCTTGAAGGGGCTGTGATCGTCGGCGCGGCGGGGGTCCACCACGGCCACCGCCTTGGGCAGGGCGTCGTGGGGCAGATGGTGGTCCGTCACGATCAGGTCCACGCCCAGCGAAGCCGCAAACTCGGCCTCTTCCAGCGCGGAGATGCCGTTGTCCACGGTCACGATGAGCTGGCAGCCCTTGTCGTGGATGGACTGGATGGCGTTTTTCGAAAGGCCGTAGCCGTCGCCCTCCCGGCTGGGCAGCATACATTTGACGCTGGCACCCATCCCCTTGAGGTGCTGGTAGAGCAAGGCGGTGGCGGTCACGCCGTCCACGTCGTAGTCGCCGTAAACAACGATGGTCTGTTCCTTGTCGATGGCTTCGAGGATGCGGGCACATGCTTTGTCCATGTCGGTCAGAAGCATGGGGTCGCTGAGTTCTTCCTCTCCCGCCAGCAGGGTCAGCGCCTCGGTGGGGTCGGTGATGCCGCGGGCGGCAAGGATGCCCGCCAGCAAGCCCACTTCCTTTTGCTGAGCGGCCAGCGTGGCGGCGTACTTCTGCTCGCTCCACGGTTCGTCGTCCATGGCGTTCATTTCCAGCTCTTCGGTGTTCTGCTCCGCGATGGCGGCGGTCAGATCCTTGAGAGCGGCGCGGTCAAATTGTTTTAAGGTCCATGCCCGGTAGGTCATTGCAGTCCCTCCCCGGTCAGGCCGTCGTTGGCCAGCATTCCCTGCAATGCCGCGATCTCGCTGGAAACATCCAGCGCCACATCGGACAGCAGGTTGTCATAGAGGTTGCTGTACGCCTGATTCAGCGTGTGCAGGATGCCCGCGATATCCCGGCGGATGCTCTCGGCGTTGTCCCCCTTCTGGCCCTGCACATCGTTGTAGGTGTGGAGCAGCTTCAGGGTGGTAGGGATATAATATTCCGCGAACCGCCGCGCTTTCGGGAGGCTTTCCGGGTGGGTCTCCAGCCAGTCGCAGATGGCCTCGGTGGTCTTCTGCATATGGGCCAGCTCCTCTGCGCCCTGCGCGTCCTGCATGAGCTGCTGCTCCTGCTCCAGCACCTTGGCAAAGCGGCGGGCCGTTTCGAGGTTGAGGGGCGTTTCCGGCGCGGCCTCCTGCTCCGGCTGCGGAGCCGGGCGGGCGTGCTCTGCGGCGAGGGCCTCCTGTGCGGCGCGGTAATCCTCCGCCGTCAGGTACACAGTCTCCGTTTTCTCATCCAGCCAAGCATTCAGCCAGCCCTTGCGGATGCTTTTTTTCAGCCGCTTGAGCGTTTTTTTCTTTTTCTGGTGGGTCAGGTCGGCCAGCATCTCCACCGGCAGGCCCTTGCCGCTGTCCATGCTGTCGGCAAGGTCGGCCAGCTGGCCCATCTGCCTGCCCGCTTCCCTCTGGGAAACGCCGCAGGCCGTCATCCAGCCAAAGCCCGCCGTGGCAAGGCCCAGCACGCTGCTGACGATGCCAAGCACGTTGTAGGCGGTGCTCATAACGTAGTCCGTGCCCGTCATCAGGATGCCGCCGCCCTCAGCAGTCGACACCACAACGTCGCCCAAAGCAGCCGGCGAAATCATGCCCAGCCCGATGAGGCAGCCCAGTGTCCCCAGCCCGAAAAGCACCGCAAAGATGATGCCCACAGCCAGCAGAGCCACGCCCGAGCTGTAACGCTCCTTGGCGCATTTCCGCAGCTTTTCCACCGGGGTCAGCTCCGGGCGCGATGCAAAGAAATTTCTGGCCCACTGGGGCATCCCGGCGTACTGCTCTGCCGTGCCGCCGTTGGCATGGGCCTGCCGCTGGCTCTGGTAGTAGCTGTCCCGGGCCTGCCGCATGGCCTTGCCCGCCTCCGAGATGCCGTAATTGGCCGCATGAACAGCGGCCTTGCCCACATCAAAGGCGCGGTCGCCGATGTCCATGCCCCGGCCCTCAAAGCCGTGGGCAAAGGCATCGGACATGGTGTTGCCAAAGGCGCGCAGCTGCTCTTCCAGCTCCTGCTGCACCTGTTTTCCCTCGTTTTCTTGTGTTGTATCGTTTTCACGATGGTTCATCAACATTTCTCACCCTTCTGCCGGTGCATACCGGCCGATGATCGCACGGGCGACCCGCAGGCCGTCCACAGCGGCACTCATAATGCCGCCCGCATAACCCGCGCCTTCTCCACAGGGATACAATCCCGCAAGCTGGGCAGATTCAAAATTTTCTTCCCGTTTCAGCCGCACGGGGCTGCTGGTGCGGGTCTCAAGGCCCGTGAGGATGGCTTCCGGCGCGGTGTAGCCCGCAATTTTACGCTCGTAGGCGCGCAGGCCCGCCCGCAGGGTATCGGCCAGCTCCCCGGGCAGCAAAGCTCCCAGATCCGCAGCCACAACGCCCCGGTCATAGGTAGGCTCCACCCGGCCGATGTTCAGCTGGCCTTTGCCCTCCAGAAAGCTCTGCACGTTCTCAGCCGGGGCCGCATACGCCCCGCCCCGGCGGCCTGCAGCGTAGGCTTTGGCCTCCAGCTCCCGCTGGAAAGCAATGGCCCTGCGCGGGTCGCCCGCAAAATCCTCAGCTCCCACGCTGACCACCACCGCCGCGTTGGCGTTTTTGCCGTCCCGGGCGTGGTAGCTCATGCCGTTGGTGACCACATGGCCGGTCTCGCTGGCCGAAGCCACCACCTGACCGCCGGGACACATGCAGAAGGTGTACACGCACCGGTCTCCCACATGCTGGGAGAGCTGATACTCACCCCGCGGCAGGGCCGGATGCCCGGCAGCCTCGTGGTACAGGCTCTTCTCGATCTCGCTCTGCAGATGCTCTGCCCGGAAGCCCACGCTGAAGGGCTTGCACTCCAGCACAAGACCGCTGTCCATCAGCATCCCGAAGGTGTCCCGGGCCGAGTGGCCCACGGCAAACACCAGCGCTTCACAGGGGAAGGTCCCGCCGGTGGTAAAGATGCCGGTCAGCCGTCCGTTCTTCTGCTCAAAACCGGTGAGGGCCGTGTTAAAGTGCACCTCGCCGCCCAGAGCTTCGATCTCCCTGCGGATGGAGGTGATAACGCCCCGGAGCAGGTCGGTGCCCACATGGGGCTTCTGCTTCCAGGCGATCTCCGCCGGGGCACCGTGCTGCAGAAACACCTCGGTGACAAAGCCGCAGAGCTCATCCCCGATGCGGGTGGTCAGCTTGCCGTCCGAAAAGGTGCCTGCGCCGCCCTCGCCAAACTGGATGTTGGCGTTGGGGTCCAGCTCGCCGGTGGCAGAGAAGTGCTCCACAGCCTTCACACGCTCGTTCAGCGCCGGGCCGCGCTCCAGCACGATGGGCTTGTAGCCCTGCCGGGCCAGCAGCAGCGCCGCAAACAGGCCCGCCGGGCCCAGCCCGCAGACCACAGGCCGGTGGGGCAGGCGCTGGGTGCCGTTCTGAACGCTGAGATCCGTTTTGCCGCGGATAGCAACGCAGGGCGAGGCCCCTGCATACGCAGATTCCTCACCCTCGTCCTTGAGCGTTACCGCTATGGTATACACCAGCTTTGGCTGCCCGTGGCGGGCATCCACCGACAACCTGGCCACGCCCAGATGGGCCGCCTTGCTGCGGGGGATGCGCGCCAGATGCAGCGCTTTCTCGAATGCCTGCGGCTCCCCGGCAGAGAGCGGCAGGCGGATATCTCTTACTAGTATCATCTATCAGGTTTCGCTTTCTATTTTCAGCCTCCTCACCCTCTCCGTCATTGCTAACGCAATGCCACCTCCCCCAAAGTGGGAGGCCTTGGCAATATTTGCAAACTTCATCTTTATGCCAAGGGCTCTCCCTTCGGGAGAGCTGGCGAGCGAAGCGAGACTGAGAGGGTGAGCCAGCTCAGTTACTTTCTATCTTGCACTGGATAACATAGCTTCCCAGCGCAAAGATCTTACCATTGGAGGGCACATACAGGCGGCAGGCAATGTTCTGCTGCCCTGCGGCCACATAGAAATCATCCGCATCGATCTCAATGACCACCTGCTCGGGCACCAGCGTATCCAGCAGACCCGCCGGGCCGCAGAGGGTCACGTTCATCAGCCGCTCGGTCTGCACGGTCAGGGTATAGGTGGAGGGCAGATTGACCACCTGCACGCAGCTGGCGGGCAGGTTCATGGTCTTGGTCTCGAGCTTGGAGCTGTCGAAACTGACCGTGATGCTGGAAATGTTGTCCAGCAGGCGGATATTGCCCGGCAGCTCGATGGGCAGCTCATACACCTTGTTCAGCGCAAAGGTGGAAAGATCGATGGTGCCAACAGACAGGGTGGAGAGCTTTTCGATCTGGCTCTCGGGCCCGGCGACATTCAGGGTCTGCTTGCTCAGGGAATAGACCAGCACCGAGGGATCAAAATTCCGGGGCGCGTTGATAAAGCTGACCGACACGGGCAAGGTGGCCATCTTGTAGACCTCCAGCGTGACCTCCACGCTGGACTCCTCCAGATTCGTGTATTCAAACTTGACCTCACTGCCGCTCTTGGTATAAAAGCGCAGGGCGGTATCCAGCGTGACAGAATCGGTGAGCTCCCCCTTGTGGGTCACCTCGGCGGTGCAGGTCTCCACCTTATCGATCTCAGTGCTGGGGCCGGAGAGGGTCACTGTCTCCTTGGAGAGCTCGGTGCCATAGAGGATATAGCCGTCCGCAATGGTCAGGTAGTTGGTGGTCACGGTGATGGGCACCGTTTTCTCCTCCACCACGTCAAACACCACGTCCACACTGTTGTCGCCGCCCTCAATGGAAACGGACACGCCATTGAGCAGGGTGTTCACGCCCCGCACCTGCAGGTGCAGGGTCTTTTCGCCGCTGTCCCGCACGCCGGACCAGTCCGGGTAGACCACGAAATCAGAGGAAGTCAGGCTGCCGATGGTGTAGCCATCGCCCGAGAGCTTCAGGCTGACGTACTTTTCCGGCGCGCTGACGATGCTCAGGCCCCGGGAGGTGTACGCGGCGGAATCATAGGTGAAATCCACCGGCACGTTGTTGATGGTGCGGGTGGTGCCGGGCTGGACGACGATGGTGACCACCATCCATGCCACAATGGCACCCACGATGGCCAGCAGCAGCCGGATGCGGCGGTCGTCCAGAATGCTCTTGGTGTGCTGGATGGCAGGCTTTGTGCCGTTGGTACGATTGCTGCTCACTGCTGCTCATCCTCCTCTTTCTGGTTCATCCAGTTCAGCAGGCTCTTGACCTTGCCGCGCCAGCCGTCGGCAGCTGCCTTTTCGCCGGCGGTCTCCTTGGGGATCATCTCATCCACCAGCCGGGTGTACAGGGTCTGGCGGTCAAAGTGGCGGATCAGCACACCGTTCTTTGCCATGGAGATGATGCCGGTCTCCTCACTGACCACAACGGCAATGGCATCGGAATTCTCCGCAATGCCCAGGCAGGCGCGGTGGCGGGTGCCCATATCCTTGCCCAGATCCAGGTTGTTGGACAGGGGCAGCACACAGCCCGCCGCCTTGATGCGGCCATTCTCAATGATGGCGGCACCGTCGTGCAGGGGGGTTCCCTCGTAGAAGATGGTGCCCAGCACCTCCAGATTGACGGCACTGTTCACGGGTGTGCCGGTGCGCACGATCTCAGAGAGGTTGGTGTTGCGCTCCAGCACGATCAGGGCACCGGTCTTGGTCTCGGAAAAGCGCTCGGCGGCATCGCAGATGGCAATGATGGCGCTGCGCCAGGCCCCCTTGAAGCTGGGGTCATTGTAGCGTCCCTTGATGTTGAAGAGCTTACCTGCCCACTGGTCGGTCTGGCCCATCCGCTCCAATGCGCGGCGGATCTCCGGCTGGAACAGGACCACCAGCGTCAGCAGACCGACCTGCAGCAGCGAGTTCAGCAGCCAGGTGACGGTGCGCATGTTCAGCACGTTGGCCACCAGATAGACCGCCAGCACCAGCAGCGCGCCCTTGGCCAGCTGCCCGGCGCGGGTGCGGTTGATGATGCCCAGCAACTGGTAGATCAGGAAAGCAATGATGACGATATCCAGCAGATCGGCCAGCTTGAAGGTCTGGAAATTGGCGATGATCGAATTCAGAGTCATCAGAGTGTCTCTCCCGTTACAGCTTCTCGATCAGGGCAACAGCATGGGCGGCAATGCCCAGGCCCTCGCCGGTAAAGCCCAGATGCTCCTCGGTGGTGGCCTTGACGCTCACAGCATCCACCGGCATCCCGAAGGCTGCGGCCAGATTTTCCCGCATGGCGGGGATGTAGGGGGCCAGCTTGGGCTTCTGGCAGAGCAGGGTGGAATCGATGTTCACGATCTTCCAGCCCTTCTCCCGCATGATGCGTGCCACATGCTGCGCCAGCTGCAGGCTGTCGGCACCGGCGTAGGCGGGGTCGGTATCCGGGAAGTGCTTGCCGATGTCGCCCAGCGCGGCGGCACCCAGCACAGCGTCCATCACGGCGTGGGCCAGCACATCGGCATCCGAGTGGCCCAGCAGGCCCTTTTCAAAAGGCACCTCCACGCCGCCCAGGATCAGCTTGCGGTCCTCGACCAGACGGTGAACATCATAACCATGACCAATGCGCATATCATTTCCTTCTTTCTGTTCGGCGCGGGGCAGATCCTCCCGCGTTGTGATCTTCAGATTGGCGTAATCCCCCTGGGTCAGCTGCACCGGGCGGCCGGTCAGTTCAAACAGGCTGCAGTCATCGGTGACCAGGCGGGCTTTTTCCGCATCCAGCTCGTCCAGCGCGGCCAGATACGCCGCGCGGTCGAAGCACTGGGGGGTCTGCACCGCATACAGGGTGCTGCGGTCAGGGGTATCAGTGACCATGCACTGCTCCGGCACAGTTTTGCCGTCGCCCCGCACAGCCCGCTTGACGGTATCCTTTACCGGCACAGCGGGGGCGGCAGCACCGCAGGCAGCGGCTGCTTCCAGCGCCGCCGTGATGACAGCCTGACTGACAAAGGGACGGGCGGCATCATGGACAGCCACCAGCTCTCCGTGGGCGGCCAACACGCCGTTCTTCGCGCTCTCGGCACGGGTCGCGCCACCCTGTACCACCTGCACCGGCTTTGTGCAGGCTGCGGCCTGCTGTTCCAGAAATGCCCGGTTCTTCCCGGCCACCAGAACGATCTCGCTGACCAGCGGACACTCCGCAAAGGCCCGAATGCTCCGCTGCACCACAGTCTCCCCGCCCAGATCAAAGCTGAGCTTGTCAAACCCCATGCGGGTGGAGGACCCTGCCGCCACCAGAACGGCTGATACTTTCTTTTCCAATTTCTGCACCTGCCCTGCTCTTATTCTCCCGGGAAATACCACCCGGGGCACAGATAGAATAAACCATATTTTATTATACCGTATCGCCCGGCAAACTGCAACCGATTTTATACAGCAAAAATGCCCCTCTGCGGCAGGGCAGAGGGGCAAAAACGCTTCTTTTTTCAGGAGATCACTTCAGGATGGGCTCGATGGCGGCAGCCAGAGCGTCCTTCTGTGCCTGGGCTTCCTCCAGGGTCTTGCCCAGGGTGGTGAAATAGGTCTTGATCTTGGGCTCGGTGCCGGAGGGACGCACCACAACAGTCGCGCCATTTTCCAGCGTGTAGATCAGGACATTGGCGGCGGGCAGGCCGGTCTCCTCGGGCTTCTTGTAGTCCATGATCTTGACGACCTTGTGGCCGCCGATCTCGGTCAGGGGCTCGTCACGCAGCTTCTGCATGATGGAAGCCATCTTCTCCATGCCGGTCAGGCCGGGGAACTCGAAGCTGTCCACCTTGTTCAGGTAGCGGCCGTACTGAGCGTAGATCTCTTCCAGACGCTGCTTGATGGAGGAACCGATGCTGCGGTAGTAAGCGGCCATCTCGCAGATCAGCATGGAGCCGATAACGGCATCCTTATCGCGGACATAGGGGCCTGCCAGGTAGCCGTAGCTCTCCTCAAAGCCGAAGATGAAGCGGTCCACTTCACCGGCAGCTTCCAGATTGGCGATCTGATCGCCGATCCACTTGAAGCCGGTCAGGACATTGCGCATCTCCACGCCGTAGTGCTTTGCCACAGCATCGGCCAGCGGGGTGGAAACGATGGACTTGACCGCCACGGGGTTTGCGGGCATGGTGCCCTTTTCAATGCGTCCGGCACAGATGTAATCCAGCAGCAGAACGCCCATTTCATTGCCGGAGACCAGCTCATAGCTGCCGTCCGGGCACTTCATGGCAATGCCCACGCGGTCTGCATCAGGGTCGGTGGCCAGCATCAGGTCAGCACCGGTCTTGGTGGCCAGTTCCAGACCCAGCTTCAGGGCCTCAAAGATCTCAGGGTTGGGGTAGGAGCAGGTGGTAAAGTAGCCGTTGGGGTACTCCTGCTCGGGTACGATGGTGATATCGGTGATGCCCATATCGTTCAGCACATGGGTCACAGGCACCAGACCGGAACCGTTCAGGGGGCTGTACACCAGCTTCAGGCCGGCAGTCCGGCACAGGCCGGGGCGCACCTGACGGGCCTCGATGGCATCGTACAGGGCCTTCTTGCAGTCATCGCCCACAAAGCGGATCAGGCCCTGCTCCACGCCAGCGGCAAAGGAGATGTACTTTGCGCCGGTCAGAACATCGGTCTTCTGGATCTCATCATAGACGATGGCGGCGGCATCATCGGTCATCTGGCAGCCATCCGGGCCGTAGGCCTTGTAGCCGTTGTACTTGGCGGGGTTGTGGGAAGCGGTAACCATGATACCGGCGTTGCACTCGTAGTAACGGGTGGCAAAGCTCAGGGCAGGCACAGGCATCAGGGCATCATAGATGCGCACCTTGATGCCGTTGGCGGCCAGAACACCGGCGGCAGTCTTGGCAAAGACATCGCTCTTCAGGCGGCTGTCGTAGCTGATGGCGACAGTCTGGCTGCCGCCCTGGGTCTTGACCCAGTTTGCCAGGCCCTGGGTGGCCTGACGGACAACATAGATGTTCATGCGGTTGGTACCGGCACCCAGCACACCGCGCAGACCGGCGGTGCCAAACTTCAGGGCCACGGCAAAGCGGTCCTTGATCTCCTCGTCATTGCCCTCAATCTTGCGCAGCTCCGGTTTCAGATCCGCGTCCTCCAGATCCGCAGCCAGCCAGCGCTTATACTCATCCAGATACATATTGCACACCTTACCTTTAATTCGTATTTCGCACAGGGATAGTTTTTCCAAACCTACTTATACTATAAACCCTTTCTTGGTACTGTGTCAATTCCATATTATGTAAGAATTTTTGCTCCGCAAATCATACAAATATTACAAAGATTTCAGCCTTTTCCATCATTTGGGGCTTTCGTGCTGTCCGCAGAGCCTGCGGCAGTGCCCGCGCATTGACAAGCCCACTGCCCGACACTATAATTGGGACAATAGATTATTCTGCCGAGACCGGGCATTTTCCCGGTCACTTTCCCGTCGGGCCGCAGACGCGGCGTGAGGAGGTCCCATGTATTCCGTTCTGAAAAGCTATGGTCTGAACGGCCTGAACGGCTTTGCCGTGGCCGTGGAAGCAGATGTCTCCGGCGGCCTGCCCGCCTTTTCGCTGGTGGGCCTGCCGGATTCCGCCGTGCGGGAAAGCGGCGACCGTGTCCGCTCTGCCGTGAAGAATCTGGGCTACAAATGGCCCGACCGCCACATCACGGTCAACCTTGCCCCGGCGGACATCCGCAAGAGCGGCCCGGTGTATGACCTGCCCCTGCTGCTGGCGGTGCTGGCATCCTCCGGCCAGATGGAGGAGCCGCCCGCCGATGCGGCTTTTCTGGGGGAGCTGGCACTGGACGGCAGCCTGCGCCCGGTTTCGGGCGTGCTGCCCATGGCGCTGGCGGCGGCAGCAGACGGCATCCGCAGCCTGTATGTGCCCGCCGAAAATGCCGCCGAAGCCGCCGAGGCGGGCGGCGACGCGATGCAGGTCTACCCCGCCCGCACGGCCCGGGAGGTCGTGGATGCGCTGCGGGGCCTTGTGCCCCTCTCCCCTGCCGCGCCCATCCCCTTTGACCCCGCTTCCGGCTGGAATGCCGCCCCGGATTTTGCGGACGTGATGGGCCAGCCGCTGGCCCGCCGGGCCATGGTGCTGGCAGCAGCCGGTGGGCACAACGTGCTGCTCATCGGCGCGCCCGGCACCGGCAAATCCATGCTGGCCAAGCGCCTGCCCGGCATCCTGCCGCCCCTGACCCGGGAGGAGGCTGTGGAGACCACCAAGATCTATTCCATTGCGGGCCAGCTGCCCAAGGGACGGGGCCTGATCTCCGCCCGACCCTTCCGCAGCCCGCATCACTCGGCCAGCGCAGCGGCACTGGCGGGCGGCGGCACCACCTTCCGGCCCGGCGAGTGCAGCCTTGCCGACTGCGGCGTGCTGTTTCTGGACGAGCTGCCGGAGTTTTCCCGGGACAGTCTGGAAGTTCTGCGCCAGCCGCTGGAGGACGGCCAGATTACCGTGAGCCGTGCGGCAGGCAGTGCCACCTACCCCAGCCGGTTCCAGCTGGTGGCCGCCATGAACCCCTGCAAGTGCGGCTATTACGGCCACCCCACCCGTCCCTGTACCTGTTCACCCAGTGCGGTGCGGCAGTACCGCAGCCGGGTGTCCGGCCCCCTGCTGGACCGCATCGACCTCTGTGTGGAGATGGACCCCGTTGCCTTTGACGAGCTCCACACCAGCACCCCCGCCGAGAGCAGCGCAGACCTGCGCAAGCAGGTGCTTGCCGCCCGGGCCGTGCAGGCCAAGCGCTATGCCGCCCCCGGATACGAGGGCGTGCGCTGCAATGCCCAGCTCACAGCCGGGCAGGTGCGGCGCGTCTGCCGGATGACCCCCGCCGCCGAGCGGCTCCTCCGCGCCTCCTACGACACACTGGGTCTTTCTGCCCGCGCCCATGACCGCATCCTCCGGGTGGCCCGCACTGTGGCTGACCTGGCGGGCAAACAGCTGCTGGATGAAGATGCCCTGCTGGAAGCATTGCAGTACCGCGCGCAGGAAAAGGTGGAGGCGTTCTGACCCGTCATTTTACCGCAGCGTCAATGTTTCTCATCCTCACATTTCACGATCCGATCTCTGTTTCAAAGAGTGCACTGTCCGCTTTCTGCGGGCGGTGCATTTTTGTTTGCAAAAAACGCTTGACAAATCCCGGCAGTTCTGTATAATTATCTGCGGTAATTATCTTTGGTCACTATTTGAGGAGAAACCACTATGAACATCGCGCTGATCAAACGGATGATGGATGCCTGCTATCAGGCCAAGCGGGTGCGGGATCTGCTGCCTGCCCTGCCGGACGGGGTCCTGCCCTCCTTCATCCAATATCTGGATGCGATCCAGACACTGGAACAGCAGGGCGTACAGGTCAAGGTCTCTGACCTGAGCGATGCGCTCAGCCTGCCCCGCCCCGGCGTGACCCGGACCGTAAAGGACATGGAAGCTCGTGGTCTTTTGACCAAGCAGACCTCCCCTGAGGACGGCCGGGTGACCTACCTGACCATCACAGAGGCCGGGCGGGCGCTTTCCCGCAAATACGATGCGGAATATTTCAGCTCTCTTGTTCCGGCGCTGGAGGTCATCCCGGAAGAGGATGCGGAGACCATGATCCGCACCATCGAGATTTTTTATCAGATCATGGTCGAAAGGAGAGATTCCCATGAAAAATGATAAGACCGATTTCACGCAGGGCAGCATCCCGAAAAAGCTGGCCCTGTTCATGCTGCCCATTCTGGGCTCACTGGTGCTGCAGGCCGCTTACGGCGCGGTAGACCTGCTGGTGGTGGGCCGCTTCGGCTCCACCTCGGGCCTGTCTGCCGTTTCCACCGGCAGCCAGGTGCTCAACCTTGTCACCTTTGTGGTCACCCAGCTGGCCATGGGTGTCACGGTGCTGATCGCGCGGTATCTCGGCGAAAAGAAGCACGAATTCATCAGCCCGGTCATCGGCGGCGCGGCGGTTGTATTCGCCCTTCTGGCCGCTGTGCTGTTCGGGGTTCTGGTGTTTCTGGCACGGCCCATTTCCAGCCTGATGCAGGCCCCGGCCGAGGCCCTTGACCTGACCACCAGCTATGTGCGCATCTGCGGTGCAGGCATCTTCTTCATCGTAGCCTACAATATGCTCTCGGCCCTCTTCCGCGGCCTGGGTGACAGCCGATCTCCCCTGATCTTTGTGCTGGTGGCCTGCGTGGTCAACATCGTCGGCGACCTGGTCCTGGTGGCCGGGTTCCATCTGGATGCTGTCGGTGCCGCCATTGCCACCGTGGCCGCACAGGCTGTCAGCGTGGTCTGCGCTGTTGTCATGCTGCTGAAAAAATCTCTGCCCTTTTCCATCAAAAAGGCGGACTTCCGGCTGAACTTCCAGTGCAAAAAGTTTCTGGCCATCGGCCTGCCGCTGGCGCTGCAGGAGTTTTTGACCCAGCTCTCTTTTCTGGCCCTCTGTGCCTTTGTCAACCGCCTGGGTCTGGAGGCTTCCTCCGGCTACGGCGTGGCCTGCAAGATCGTCAATTTCGCCATGCTGATCCCCAGCGCCCTGATGCAGTCCATGGCTTCCTTCATCTCCCAGAACATCGGCGCAGGCAAGCATCAGCGCGCCCGGCAGACCCTGCGCACCGGCATCGGCATCGGTCTGTTCTTTGGCCTGTTCGTCTTTGCGCTGGTCTTGTGCAAGGGCGACCTGCTCTGCAGCTTCTTCACCACGGATGCACCTGTGATCGCCAACGGCTATGCCTACCTCAAGGGCTTTGCGCTGGAGACCATCCTCACCGCGATCCTGTTCAGCATGATCGGCTATTTCAACGGCAGCGGCAAGACCGTTTTCGTCATGGCGCAGGGCCTGTTCCAGACCCTGCTCGTCCGCCTGCCCATGGCCTACATTATGAGCATCCAGCCCAACGCCAGCCTGACCATGATCGGCCTGGCCGCCCCCACCTCCACAGCGGTGGGTGTGCTGCTGAATGTCTGCTTCTTCCTGTACCTGAACCGGAAGGAGAAAAAGCAGGGCTGAAGACCATCCATTTTCCTGACACCACAAAAGGGACGGCGTGGAGCACACGCCGTCCCTTTTTCCTTGTTCTCTCAATCCACCACCGGGATATCCAGCCCGAACTCAAGGGGGCGGAAGCGGGGGCAGACATTTTCCGTGATGCAGATGACCGAGGCGGCCAGGCGGCTGCCGATCTCGCAGGATTCAGCCAGAGTCTTGCCGTAGGTCAGGCCGATGACGGTTCCGGCAAAGAAGGCATCCCCCGCGCCGGTGGTGTCGATGACATCCACCTTTTTGGCGGGCACGATGCCGCACTCGCCGTTGGCGCGGGCGAACACAGCCCCCTTGCTGCCCATGGTCACCACCATGCAGGGGATGTTGGCGCTGTGCACATTGCCCGCCAGCACCCTGCACATCTCCTCAGGCTCGAGATGGTCGTAATTGTCCGAGAAGAGCAGCCCAGCCTCCTGCTGGTTGCAGACAAAGCAATCGATCTGCTGCAAAAAGTCCCGGCGCTCCATGGCGATGCTCATGTTGGAAACGGCCGCATACACTTTTTTGCCGTACTTTTTGGCGTATCTCAAGGTCTGCTTGACCGTCTCCTTTTCAAGGTCCAGCTCCAGCGCGATGCTGTCGCAGTCGGCAAAGATCTCATCCCCCTGCTCGGCCAGCAAGCCGATGAGCGGTGTGGTATCCGGCCGCTTTGAGATGGCGGCAGTTACATCACCCCTGTTGTCAAAGATGGCCAGCCAAGTGCCCATGCCGTCCGGCACCTTTTTGATGAACCGGGTGTTGACCTTGTGGTTCTCCAGCTTGTCAATGACATCCTGACCCATGCCGCTGTCATCGACAAGGCTCACGAAGGTGGGCCGGAGCTCCACGTTGGCGATATCCTCTGCCACGTTGCGGCTCACGCCGCCGTGGACCTGCTCCATTCTGCCCGCGTTGCGCCCGCCGGGGATATAGGTGGAAAGCGGATATCCCTTGATGTCCACAAACACTGCGCCGATGACTACGATGCCCATAAATTTCTTGATTCCTTTCCGGATTTTACTTTGATATCTCCTATTATATAACAGCTCCTGACAAAAAGCCAATTTTTTCTCTCAAAGCCTACTCTGCCCTTGAAAAACTGTGGCAGAGCTGCCCCGAAGAAAGAGCCTCCGGCATCCACCGATAATCGCTGCTCAGGCTCAGGATCGCATCATACTTCACGCAGTCTGGCCGGGCAGGCGAGGCCAGCAGGGTATCCGCCTGCACAGGGGCCGCAAGCGCAGCACTGCCGCTCAGGGTAACAAAGGTCTGCCCGGCGGCGTGGATGCGGGCCACACAGCCGTTCCGGGTGCGGAGCATCTCCACCTCTGCCGGGCCGCAGCGGACACGGCGGGTGGCATAGAGCGCCATCCGGTCAACGGCAATGCGCTGTTCTGCCCCCATCCGCTGGGCGCTCCGGGGCCTGAGCCGCAGGTCGATCAGGCACTCCACCGTGCGGATATTCCGGCGTTCCAGCGTGGTCTCCACAGCGTACCGGGTCACGTCGCCGCCGCGGAAGAGGATGACGGCGCTCCCGTTCCGGCTGATGACCACCGCCGGGGCATTCCGGCTGCCCACCAGCTCCACCCGGACAACATCCCGGTTCAGGGCATTGCCGGTGAAAACAGCAAGCCCCGCCGTCAGCAGAAGGGCAGGCAGGGCCACCCGCAGGCGTACCCTGTTATGGAACGCCAGCCAGCAGAGCCCGGCCAGCAGCAGGCAGACCACAGCGGCATAGGCGGTGTCGAACCAGATCTGTGCCCCGGGCCAGCCGGACACCCAGAGCGCCCAGCGGTCCAGCACCTCTGCCAGTAATTCCGCGCAGCACGAGCACACCCGCTGGGCCGGGGCCAATGCAGGCACCAGCCCCAGCAGGGCCGTCCCCAGACCGATGAGCAGGATGGGTTCCACCAGCCAGAGCACCGCCGCACCGGACACCAGCGCGTACAGGCTGGTGCTCATCCCCCGCAGCACCAGCACCGGGAAGGCAGCCATGGAGGCGCAAGCCGAAATACAGACCGTTTCCCACAGGCTCCCCACAAGCCCAAGCACTTTCCGCTTCCAGAACCGGAGGCGGGGGTGCTTTTTCTTTGCCCGCTGTTTTTCCCAGGCTTCCTGACTGCGTCGCACCACGGCCCCACCGGCCAGGGTGCCCACCACCGCCGCAAAGGAGAGCTGAAAGCCCACGTCACAGACGGCATAGCTGTTGCCCGCCGTCATCAGAACACCGGCCACGCCCAGCGAGGTCAGGGCATCCGGCGGGCCGTAGACCCAGACCCCCAGCGCACTGAGCCAGACGGCCCCCGCCGCGCGCAAAACAGAGGGCGTAAAGCCCGTCACTCCCACCAGCAGCAGCGCCAGCACCGCACTGAACAGTGCCCTGACCCGGCGGCTGGTATAGCCGCGCAGTCGCTTTTTGCGGTTGGGCAGCAGCCTGCCCAGCACATCGCCGCACAGGATCGAAACATGCATTCCGCTGACCACCAGCACATGGGAAAGCCCCGCGCCCCGGTAGGCCGTGCGCAGTTCCTTGGAGAGATGGGTGCGGTCGCCTGTAACCATGGCGGCCAGTACGCCCGCCGGGCCGGAGGCCATCCCCTGCCGCAGGGCGGTGCTCAGCCGCTTCTGGAGCCGGGCCGTCCGGGCGCGGAAGGAGGTGCTCTGCCCCAGCGGTGCAAAGCCTTTCTCATAAGCAGCGTTCAGGGCAATGCCATCGGCCAGGGCATTCAGGCGGGCGGTATCATCGGGTGTTTCCAGCGCAAAGCGGCCCTTGACCCGGTCGCCGGGGCTGCAGGCGGGCAGGCTGGCGCACTCCACCCGGAGGGAGACCGCCTCCCGGTCCACCGTTTCCACCCGCAGGACCGCCCGCACCCTGCCGGGGAAATAGGAAGAGGTTGTGCTCTCCACCTCCGCCTCCAGCAGGACACTGCGGCCATCGTAGGCGGTCTGGATCGCATCCCATTTTGCCTGCGTGGAGCCGGTCAGCACAAGGCCCAGCGCAGCCCCCAGGATCAGGCAGATGCCATAGCCCCAGGCCGGACTTTTGCGCAAACGGCCCGCCAGCGCCCACAGCAGACCGGCAATAAAAAATGCCGCAAACGGCACAAAACGTCCCGTTTGCGGCAAAAAGGCGCACACCAACTCCAGCCCCAGCGTTCCTGCGCAGAAAACACAGAGCGGGCGGCGCATCTTACTTAGTGGAGGAACAGGGGCAGCGGCTCAAGGAAGATGATATCCTTGCGCTCGGCTGCATCGCCCTCGGCCAGAACAGCGGCCTGGCCCACGATGGTGCACTGGGTCTTCTCTGCCAGCGCGTCCAGCGCCTTCAGGGAGCCGCCGGTGGAGATGACATCATCCACCACAAGCACACGCTTGCCGTTCATCTTGTCCAGCTCCTTGCGGTCGATGACCAGCTTCTGCTTGCCTGCGGTGGTGATGGACTGATCCTCCACCACGACAGGGTCGGCCATATAGAGCTTTTCGCCCTTGCGTGCGCAGATGTAGGGCTTGCCACTCTGGCGGCTCATCTCGTGTGCCAGAGGGATGCCCTTGGCCTCAGCGGTCAGCAGGATATCAAACTCGGGGCACTTTTTCAGCAGCTCGGTGGCAGCAGCCACGGTCAGCTCTGCATCGCCCAGCATGATAAAGGCCGCAATGTCCATGTGGTCGTTCACCTTGCAGATGGTCAGTTCACGGGTCAGGCCCGCGACATTCAGAGTATAGGTCTTTGCCATAACAATTCCCTTCCTTTTGTTCGATCCGTTATTTTTATGCGCGGCTCAGACAGGCAGCTTCTCGCCGCCCAGCACATGGAAATGCAGGTGCTTCACGGTCTGGCCGGCATCCTCGCCGACATTGGAGATGACGCGGTAGCCGTTGTCGAGGCCCTGCTCCTTGGCCAGCTTCGCGATGACCGCGAAGATATGTCCCAGCAACGCGCCGTTTTCCTCGGTCAGCGCCGCAGCCGAGGGAATGTGCTCTTTGGGCACGACCAGAAAATGCACCTTTGCCTGCGGGTTGATGTCGTAAAAAGCAACAACCTGATCGTCCTCGTACAGCTTTTTCGAGGGGATCTTGCCCTCAGCAATCATGCAAAACAGACAATCTTCCATGGGAATTGCTCCTTTCCTATCAATTACTTGCCCTCTCAGTCTCACTTCGTTCGACAGCTCCCCCAAAGGGGTGAGCTTTTAGACGTCCCGATTTTACGCGGGTGTGGACGGAAAGAGCAAGCACGCTTACTATTTTTAAACCAGCTGCTTCTCCACGATGGACTTGACAGCAGCCAGTGCTTCGTCGATCTTGGTCTCGTCCTTCAGGCCGGCCATTGCAAAGTCCGGCTTGCCGCCGCCCTTGCCGCCAGCGATGGCGCTGATCTCCTTGACCAGATTGCCTGCCTTGAGGCCCTTTTCCTGTGCCAGCTTGTTG
>OLZJ01000576.1_pt1 | contig 18925 bp, 14 predicted proteins | sample 1673951 | NCBI WGS metagenome assembly OLZJ01 (sample SAMEA103958135, study PRJEB25191) | human gut metagenome
ACTTCCAGCAGCTTGTGACCGACGTTGTAGAAGATGCCGCCGAACTGCCGGAAAAGAAAAATAACCCCTAAAGCCAAGATTTAAGGGAGAAAAGACAATGACATTTGATTTGGTAGAAAACGCATTACATTCATTACGTGAAGCTATTTCTTACTATACAGAAGCGGATGAAGGACAAAACGCAGATCAATTCAAATTTTCGGTTTTGTTGACTTGTCACTGCGCAGAATTATTGCTGAAAGAAATATTGGTTCGTAATCATCCGGCACTTATCTATGAAGATATTGATAAAATTGGAAACATAGATAGAGAAGCAGACAGGCAAACTGTTGGTTATCGGCTTGCGTTACTCCGAGTGAAAAATCTATGCGGAGTGGACTTAAAGCAATATGAGGACTACCTAGTCGAACTTGGACAAACACGCAATACTGTCCAACATTATAAATGTGTAATAGATGGAGTCTTTTATAAAAGTCTTTTGTCAAAATCATTTTCCGCAATAGAGTATTTGCTCTTGGATGTACTGCATCTGAATTTTGAAGACTATCTTTCAGTCATTAGTCCAGATGACATAGCATTTTTACACGAAGACACGAAAGCGTATAATGCTCGAAAAAGTGACATACAAAAGGAGTTTGAGCAAAAGACAGCAATTCGATATATAATTATTTATGATGCAAAAACGAAATTTAAGCCATATTGTCCGATTTGCGGGACACAATTTCTTGCAAAAGGAGATGGCATTGAAATCCACTGCAAATTTTGTGGGGCTAATTTTGACAATTATCAAGATTTGTGTAGTCAAGACCGTTCTTGTTTGAATAGCTTTCAGGCATTGCGGGATATAGGAAGAAGAAAAGGGCATTTGTGCATGCCGATATATCCTTGTCCTAAGTGTGAAAGCAAAACAGTAGTTTATTTGCCGGAAACAGCAACATGGGAATGCCTTTCTTGTGGAACCGAATTTAGCGAATCTATATATTGTGATGAATGCGGAGAACCGATGCCGGCAGACATTACACAGATTGCCATTTCAGATTTTGACCCTGATGATTATAAAAAATTGTGCCCTGAATGTGCATCGAAATTCGCAAGCAGTGATGAATACATTGACTATACTCTAAATTAAAAAATAGCCGGACACAGCAGCCACAAGGCCACCGTGTCCGGCTATTTCTGTACCGACAATGACACATTACTTTTGCTAAAAATAATGTGTCATTGTCGAGCTGGCGGTATCACTCACCCGCAAAATCGAACCACTGTCCGTCAAAGTCAGCATCCGTCATGCGCTCCAACTTTGCAATAGTACTGTTTGCCAACCGCCGCATTTCGGTGTCCATATCCGACAGGGCAGCCAGCATCCGCGCCATCGTCCGGCGGCGGTCAGAAGTGTGGTATATACAGATCAAATTTTCTTCTTCCACGCTGAAATTCATGGTCAGACCTCCAATTCTTTTGTCTTTTCCCGTGGCTGCGTTTGTTTGCTCTGCTCCTTTTTTGCGGCATCCAGCTGTGCCCGGATGGACGGCTTTTTCGGTTTTGCGGCGCGGGACTTCTTGGCTTTCGGTGCCTTTTCCTCGGCCTTGACTGCGGCGGCAAGGTCCGTCAGAGAAATTTGTTCTCCGGCCTTTGCTTTGGCCTCCAATTCGCCCAGAGAGGGCGCATTGTTCAGCACGCCATCAATCATATTTTCATTCTGTTCGATGGAAAGCTCTGCGGTGCGCAGCGGATTTTCTTGCAAGAACTCCGGCACCCGCTGGAAGCCCACACTGTCGCAGTAGTGGGCGGTGTACTGCCCATTCTGGTGCAGCACCACTACATCCGAAACGGACAGCGAATGCCCCTTAAAGTCTGCCGGATGGTCCACATTGAATGTACGGTAGATGTCCTCCAACGTGGTATCCGCAGCCAGCGGTGCGGCGTACACCTCTGTGTAGTTGGCTTTGTCCACGGTCCGGCCAGCGGCCTGCAGGCGGTCGTAGGGTTCAAAACGGTAATCACGGGTGGAATCTTCATTGCGCAGCTGGTAGATGGAAAAACTGTCCTGCTGCGGTGCCTCAAAGCCTGCCGCTGCGTATTCCTCTACGGTCATTCCAGCAGCAGCCGCTTCCTGCGCGATCTCGGCCTGCACCTGTGCCTTGTAGTCCTGCAAGCTCTGGTCAAAGTCAGCCAGCTTGGGAGGTTCCGGCAAGTTATACTGGCCTTGGTTAAGCAGCGGGCGGCAGTCATGCACATAGGCCACAACAGCGTTGTAATGGGCAGCCTGTTCCGGCGAAATGTTCTGTCCCTCCCGCAAAGCGGTGGTGGCTGCCCGCTCCATGGCCGAAAGATTGCAATGTTGTTTGAGGTACGGGATAAACTCGGTCAGCACCATTTTCCGCTCTGCCTTGTCTTGTTCCCACGCTTCCGGGCCTTTGTTGTGCAGAACAAAATTTTTCCAGTTTTCGTCCTTGGCGTAGTATTCGTGGTAACTCTGAATGTGCTGAATCAGGGAGCCATCCCCGTCCCCGAAATCCTGCCGCCCCTCGTAGTTGTCCGGCTGGCCGTTCAGGGTAAAATCAATACGGAATGCGATCTTGTCGTACCAGCCGCCCGTGTAGCCGTCCTTTTCCCGGTCCGTGTGCTGGGCGGTGTCCAGTTCTTCAAAGACGCGGTTTGCCACGGACAGCGGCATGATTTCGCCGTCCTGCAGCTTGTCGCTTTCACTCCACAAAATCGTAACCGTGGGCTCTGCGGCGGGGTCTGGAATTTTAACAGGTTCGGGAATTTCGTTGGCCTTTTCTGCGGCCTCTTGAAATGCCGCTAGCTTATCGCCCAACAGGACTTCTGACACCGCGGCTGTCTGCCCCAACAGATTAAGCGATTCCTGCCCGGCATCCGGCAGGGTCAGACCGGGCGCGTCCAGCTGGCCTCCGTCCAGAGCCTTTTTGTCCGCATCATACAGTGTATAGTCATAGCCAGAATCACAGGTCTGGATGAACAGGGTATTGCCACTGTCCAGCGCAAATGCAGCCTCCTGTGCAGCGGAAAGGTCTGCTTCCCGCTGCTGGCGCAATTCGGCCAGATGTTCATCCAGTGCGGAGATCAACTCATGGGCCGCGCTGCGAATAATTTCCAGAGAGGCTTTCAGTTCGGCCAGTTCCCGGCCAGAACTCCACCCGGCCACATAGCCAAAGGAATACTCGGACGTGTCCAGCCCGTAATGCTGGCAGACGGCATAGGCCACGCTTTCGGCCTGCACCTCGCGGGTGCGGCTGTCCGGGCGGTTGGCCTGTTCCGGGTCGTCTGGGTCGATGGCGTGCAGCTTTGCATGGGCAATCTCATGGATGGCTGTCTTGATGGTCTGTAACTGGCTCATGCCCTCTTGGATGGCAATGCGGTTGTCGAGCAGATGAAAGTACCCATGCGCGCCGCCCTCGATGTCCTCAAACCCGATGGGCACCGGGGATGCCTGCTCCAATGCCTTGAAAAAATCTTGGTAGTCCTGCACGCTGCCGGACAGTTCATTCACTGCAATAGAGGGCAGCGGTTCGCCCTCGGTCTGGCTGACATCGAACACAGAAACCACTTTGAAGGCCGGAATCTGCACCGTCTTTTCCTCGGTCAGTGGCTTGCCGTCCTTGTCCAGAATCGGCTTGCCCTGTTCGTCCAGTTTTTCCGTTTTCTGCTTGACCTTGTACGGCGCAGGAGCAAGGATTTTGATGCCTTTTTCGCCCTTTTTCACGGTGCGGTGGAACGTGTCTTTCCACTTGTTGAAGCCCGCCACCAGTTGGCCGCCCTGCATGGCGATCAGCAAGGTGTTGTTGAAGCTGTAATTGTGGAATTTTGCCATCGTGGTAAGGTAAGCTTTGTAGCGGTCACTGTCGAACAACTGCTGAATGCCCGTTTCCAGCCGGTCCGTGATTTCTTTCATGCGCTCTACGCTGTCTTTGCCGTTTAGGATAATGGGAATAACTTTCTGCGGTTCCTTTTCAGGCTGAACAGGTGGCGGGATGTTGGCCGAATCTCGCAAAACTTCCGGCGCAGGAAAGGACAGCACCCGGTATTCCTCTGGCACAGGCTGGCCCTCGTGGACTTTCTGCCACTCGTCCCCGCTTTTGACAAGGTAGCCGTACTGGGTGAACGCACCCTGCTCCTGATGGGCCACATAGCGGCCAAACTGCGCCGTGTCGATGCCTCCTTTCCATTCCTCCGGCATATCCACCATGCCGGAGCGGTTCAGATAGTAGTCGCCCAGCTGGGCAGGCCCGCGCACATCCGGCAGATGCACATAGTAGTCCACGTTTTCGGGAAAGTCGGTAATTCTCCCGATGCTGGAAAGCTCACTCTGCGGGGCTTGCAGAGCGGCGTTCAGTTCTGCACGTTCCCCGGCAGAGAGTGTTTCCAGTCGTGATGCCAGAAAGTTCAGTTCATCCACATTGGATGCCAGCACCATGTTGTAGGGAATCGCAATACGTTTTTCTTCCTCAGCAAAGTAGCCAGAAATGAAAAGGCCCTGCGGGTTATCGGACGAAATGTCGATTTGCCGCAGAGCCGCTTGTACCTGTTCGGTTGTGGTGGGAAGGTCTAGCCAGACACCATCACTGCTTTGCTGCTGATCTTGCAACTGGATGGAAAATAATTCGCTCATTTGGTCACACTCCTTTTGCTATCCTACGGATAGAGAGAGCCGGTTATGGCAAAATGAATGCTTCACCTTACCATAACCGGCCCTCGTTTTTCTTATTCCTTACGCTCTACCCGGTAATTGACGTACTTGCCTCCCGTATCTGCCAGAAGCACCGTTGCATCATAGGTTTTGCCTGTTTTCTCGGAGTAGAGGCCCTTGATTTTTGCCTTGCCGTTTTTGAGCAGAGTAGCGGCGATCTTCGGGGTGAACGCCTTTTTTCGCTGCTCAAAGAAGCGGTCATTCTTCCACATCACGAACTGACAGCCACGATTCCCGCAGTAAAAATTCTTCTTACCCTCATAGACATTTTCACCGCATCGGGGGCACTTGCCGATGATAACCCGTTCCGACTGGAACAGATTTTGCTTGTCTGCACTGATGCAGGAATAGGTCTTGACCAGCTGGCGCACCTGCGCTTCAATTTCGGCCATGAACTCGTCCGGGTCTGCATTGCCCTTGGCAATCTCGGTCAGACGATTCTCCCATTCAGCAGTCAGGGCGGGAGAGATCAGGCTTTCCGGCAGAACCACCGCCAGATTGATGCCGTCCTTGGTGGGGACAAGCTGCTTGCCCTTGCGCTGCACAAAGCCCATTTGCACCAGCTTTTCCAGAATCGCGGCACGGGTGGCGGGAGTACCCAGTCCCTTGCGCTCTGCATGGCCCAGGCCACCTTCTCTTGCTCCTGCGGAGCAATTCACCTTGTCCTCCGGCATATCCTCGGCCCCAGCCCGCTCCATTGCCGACAGGAGCGTATCTTCGGTGTAGGCTTTCGGCGGGGACGTGAAGTGTTCCGAAATGTCCGCTGTCACGGAAAAGCTCTGTCCCTCGGCCAGTTCCGGCAGGGTGTTCAGGGGTTCCGTTTCTTCTTCGCCGTCTGCTTTCATGGTGGAGCAGAACCGCTGGTCGATCTCTTTCCAGCCGGGGATAAGCACCGTTTTTCCTTTGGCGGTGAACTCATTCCCTGCGCAGGAGAACGCAGCGGTCACGGTTTCGTATTCGTGGGGTGCGGCCACCGCGCAGAGCAGCTTGGCACAGACAAGGTTCATCAGCTTGCACTCACTTTCGGCAAGACCGGTGAACCCCTGCTTTGCAAATTCGGCGGTGGGAATGATGGCGTGGTGGTCCGATACCTTTTTGCTGTTCAGCACCCGGCCAACATCCGGGGCCAGCACAAGCCCTTGGGCAAAGGGCAGCAGCCCCAGCAGATCAGACACAAGATGTTGTGCCGTCTGGCCCATGTCCTCGGTCAGATATTGGCTGTCCGTGCGGGGATAGGTCAGCAGTTTCTTTTCGTAAAGCTGCTGGGCGTAGTCAAGGGTCTGCTTTGCCGTGAATCCGAACAGACGGTTTGCCTCCCGCTGCAAGGTGGTCAGGTCATAGAGCTTGGGTGGCTGTTCTGTCTTTTTCTCCCGCTTGATAGAAGTACAGACGACAGCTGCACCTGTGCATTTTTCTTTGAGAGAATTTGCGGTTTCTGCATCCGCAATGCGTTTACTGTCTGCCCGCATACCGCCGGACTGGATGCCGACCGTGTAATACTTTTCTTTCTGGAAACGCAGGATTTTTGCGTCCCGGTCCACCAGCATTTTCAGTGTCGGGGTCTGCACCCGGCCCACGGTTAGGGTCTTATGGTACAGCACCGAAAACAGCCGTGTTGCATTGATACCCACCAGCCAATCCGCCTTTGCACGGCAGAGGGCCGATTGATACAGGGCATCATAATCCGAATCCGGGCGCAGGTTTGCAAAGCCCTCCCGGATAGCGGCATCCTCCATGCTGGAAATCCAGAGCCGCTTCACAGGTTTTGTGCAGCCGGCCATTTGGTAGACGAAACGGAAAATCAGTTCTCCCTCCCGGCCTGCATCGGTCGCGGCGGTCACGCTGTCCACATCCGGGCGGTTGAGCAGAGAGCGCACAATTTCAAACTGCTGTTTCTTTTCGTCCGGGACAATGAACTGCCACGGCTGGGGCAGGATGGGCAAATCTTCATACTTCCACTTGCAGTATTTTTCATCGTACTGGCCCGCCTCGGCAAAGGACACCAGATGCCCGATGCACCAGCTGACCAGATACCCGCCACCCTGCCAGTAGCCGGTTTGTTTTTCGCTTGCCCCGATCACGGCGGCAATGCTGCGGGCTACACTGGGCTTTTCGGCGATCACCAGCTGAAAGCTCATGTTTCGTCCTCCTGTCCGTTCTCTGAATGAATCTCGATTTCAGCCGGTTTCTCGTCTGCATCCTCGTCCTCGCCAAAATCGTACTCGTCCAGATCATCGTGCCCGGTGGTATCGGCCTTGGGCTTGCGGAACTTGAAATAGTAGAGTGCTGCACCGCCGCCCGCCAGAGCCAGCACCAGCAGGATCATCAGACTGCCCATGTTGGACTTCGGCTTTTCCTGCGGCGTTTCGGTGTCGGTTTTCACCGCTTCCGGGGCCGTGCAGTTGCGCAGGCTCTTTTCACACAAGGGACAGTTTTCATTGGCATCCCCGACATCACACTTCACGGTGCAGGTGCAGACTTCGGCGGCCTGCGGCTCTTCATCCAGCAGGGCCAGCAAGTCGGCATCGTCCACTTGGTTCAGGAAGTGAACAGAGGTCTCTTTGTCCTCGTTGGCACGGTCAATGAGAATGTAAAAATAATTCCCGGCTTTGGTGGTCACTGTGATAAGCTGCTTGTCGCCGTAAAAGTCATCCACCAGTGTTGCGTTGCCTTTGGGCGTGATGGACACGCCCTCCGGCTCCATGCCGCCCGTAGTCGGTTCTTCCTCGGCAATTTCTGGCAGAGGTTCCGGGGCAGGGTCAGTGCCGCTTGCAAAAACAGGCATGGAGAACGAACAGAGGCAGAGCAGGATAGCCAGCAGTCCGGCAGCGAAGCGGTTCCAGTTGTCGGGTTTCATCGGCGGCATCCTCCTGTTTGTGGTACGGGGTGGCGGTGGGTGCAGCATTCAACGCACCGCTGCGCAGGAAGGCCGCGAACTCGTCCGGCTTCATGTTCATGCTGCGCACCAGCTGAATGATCTGCAGGTTTTCCTGTTCAGTCTTTGCAGATTCCAGTTCTTTCAACTGCTGCTGGTATTCGCTGATTTTTTCTTTGAGCCGTTCGATGTCGCGCTCAATGCGGGAAAGTCTTTTTGCCATACAAAATCCTTTCTGGCGTCACGGTAAACGCCCATAGCTGTAAAAATGTTCCTGCCAATATTTTGAGTTGAGGTTTGTGTAAGAGATAGGGTCGCCGCAGTGCAGCATGATGGAATTGCCTACATAGATACCGCAATGGCTCACGCCGGGGGTATCGTAGGTTCCCTTGAAAAACACAAGGTCGCCCGGTTTGACCTGCGCCGTCGAAACAGGAGTACAGAGGTTGTAAAGGCCCTGTGCGGTCTGGCGGCCCACGTTCCAGCCGGAGTGATTCAGCACCCACGAAATGTAGCCGCTGCAATCAAAGCTGGTGCTGGGCGAACTGCCGCCCCACACATACGGGTAGCCGATGTACTTCGTGGCTTCCTCCATCATGGCGGCAAACCTATCATCCTTTAATGCTTCCGGGGGAATATCGTAGTAGGTGGGCTGCTTGATGGTAGACGCATTGGGGTATTGCGCTTTGCCGAACAAATCCGGCCGGTTGCCCAGTGTGCGCATATAGAGCGAATAGGCACTGAGCTGTTCTTCGGTCAGCACTTCCACGGGTAGGTGGGACAAATCTTTGTTCTTCAGCTTGACCGTGCAGATGTAGTATTCATACGGTTCTTGATAGGTGATAACCTGCGGCACACCATACGGGCCAATAATGACCATCATTTTTGTACGGTAACGTATCTGCATGGTCACGGTCTCGGTCAGGATGTACTGCTTTTCAAAGAGCATTTCAAGTTCGCCCTGCACCTCGGCCAATGTAAAAACGCCGTCATGGAGCGCGGACAAAATCGAGATCAGCACATAGGGGTCATGCTCGATTTCGTCCAGATAAAAATGGTATTCATCGTAGTTGTGGGTGGCCTCGTAGGTGTCGAGATACCGTTGCAGTTTTTGTTCCAGCTTGGCGTAGGCTTTCTCTGCACCCAGCATATCCTTGTCCTTGGAAAAGTAAGAGGATGCCGTCACGCCGGTTCCAGCGGTGCCCGCCATCACGGTGCAGGACTGCAACCCTGTTATCAGGAGCAGAGCCAGCAGACTGAACACCGCCACGATCAGAATGGTTTTCCAATTCCGGGCCGCAAATTCGGCTACCCGTTCGCCGCCCTCGGCCGCCAGCTTTGTTACCCGGAAACCGTTCTCCGCGGTGGCGGCTGCACCCTGCGCGGCGGCTTGGCCGGCCTGCCGTGCAGCTTTGGCATACTGCTGTTTGATACGCCGTTTCTGCCACATCCGGGAAATGGGGTTGCTGGCCGCCTGTGCAATTTGCGGATTGTCCCGCAAAGACTTCTGATAGAAATACTCGGCGTTAGCCGAACGCAATTCCCGCTCTGCCTTTTCCACGGCCTTGTAGGGCTTCATCTTGTGGTGCCGGATGCCGCTGCGGATGACCTTGGCGGTCTGATGCTCCACAAGTTCTTCACCCTTGTGGCCACCCTCCACACCCACATTTTCGTGTTCGACTTCATGGATTTTTCCGTGAGCGAACAGCAACGCTTCCGATAGCGGGCGGCTGGCCGGGTTTGGTTTCAGGCTGGGCGGGCCTTTGTCCTGCTGCTCAAAGCGCAGGGTGGATTTTGCCTTGCCGCTGGCGGCATCGTAGATTTTTTCCTTGACCGGGACACGTTTTTTCGGCAAAGCAGCGCGGGCCGCATCCAGCTTGTCGGCTTTTGCCCCCGCTTTGTGGATATACGGCTGTAATTCCGGGTCTGCCCGTTCTTCCTCGGTCAGTTCCAGACGGGAAGCAGAGCGGTGCAGGCCATCTTCGCTTTCGGCAGTTTCCGCAGCTTGCTTGGCCTTTTTCTTTGCCTTGTGCTTGTCCTTGATGTCCTCGACCCGTTCTAAGATTTTTTCAGCCTTGCCCTCGGCATCCGTGGAGTAGTCCTGTTCCGCCTCCCGGCTGGAAATGTTCTCCACAGTACCGTCCGCCTGATTTTCCACCACCAGACCGTCACGGGCCATGGTCTGGGTGACTTTGGCTTTTGCCTGCAATTCTTTCAAAGTTCTTCACCTCCCATCGGACAGCGGCCCGTTTCAATGTCCGCAATGTATTTGAGAATCGGGAACACCTGCGGCGGCGAAACTGCATTGCCCAGTGTTTTCATCCGCTTGCTGCGGTTCGGCACATCCTCGGTCAGACGCGGGATGTCGGCGGGTTCTTCGGCCCAAAGGGAATGTCCGTCCATTTGCGCGGGAAACCCATCAGCCACTCTACCCAGTCCGGGTTGAGGTAGGGCTTTTCCAGCGTGGTGGGGGTCATCCGGTAGACCACATGGGAAAGCCGCGCCGTCCACGCCTTGCCATCCTTGTTCATCTTGCGGTAACTGCCATTCGCAGAGATTTGGATGTCCAGCCCCTTGCCCACATCCCCGGTGTCGCTGGCAAGGGGTGTGGGAAGCAGCGGAGCCGATGATGAATACCCGTTTCCGTTCGTGCCACGCGCCAACGGCAGCAGCAGGTAATACGAAAACCCGAACATCGTAACCTGCCAGCTCCAAGTCAATGAGCGTTTTGTCGAGCCCCATACGGAGGAAGCCAGCAACATTTTCTCCAAGCACCCAACGGGGCTGCAATTCCCGGATGACCCGCAGCATTTCGGGCCACAGGTAGCGTTCATCGTGGAAGCCGCGCTGCCGCCCTGCGGTGGAGAACGGCTGGCACGGGAAGCCACCTGAAATGAGGGTGACGGTGCGAAGTCCTGTTTTTTCAAAGAAAGCCTCCTTTGTTACAGTGGTGATGTCCTGAAAACGGGGCACTTCCGGCCAGTGGCTTGCCAGCACAGCGGCGGGAAATGCCGCCCACTCGCATTGACAGACAGAGGTAAACCCCGCTGCTTCCGCGGCAAGGTCGATGCCGCCGATGCCGGAAAACAAGCTGAAATGTGTTAAGCTCATAGCTCCACCACCTCGCTGAGCCGGGTGGTCATGATCTTATAGAGCTGTGTGTTTTTCGGGATGGGGTTGGAAAACGGAAGCACCACGTTTTCACAAATCAGCAGTCCTTCGCCCGGTTCCGAATTGTCGATGTACTTCTGCTGGTCTGCGGAGAGGTTCAGCCGTTCCGAAAGGATTTTGCGGTCGCCGGATGCCTGATTCAGCAGCGTGATGAAGTCGCTGTTTTCCAGAATGTTCTCAATCTCCGGGGAAGAAAGAAGGTCCTTCACATTTTGGGTGGCACCTGTGGGCACGCCGCCCCATTTGCGGAAGCGCTTCCAAATCTCGGCACTGTATGCGGCGGTCTGTTCCTCTTTCAGCAAAAGGTGGAACTCGTCTGCAAAATACCATGTGGCCCGGCCTTGGCTGCGGTTCTGGGTGACGCGGCCCCATATCTGGTCTTGGATAATGAGCATCCCCAATTTTTTTAACTGTTTTCCTAACTCTTTGATGTCAAAGGCCACAAGCCGGTTGTGGATGTCCACATTCGTTTTGTGGTTAAACACGTTCAGCGAGCCGGACACATACAGGTCCAATGCCTGCGCTACCCGGTCCGCTTCCGGCAAGTGTTGGTCGAGCAGGGCTTGGTGCAAATCGGAGAGGATGGGCATATTCTCCGGGCAGGGGCTCGCCAGATAGGGGCGGTAGATGGCTTTCACGGCACGGTCTATCACGGTGCGCTCAATCGCTTCCAGACCTGTTTTACCGCCCATGACCAGCTCACAGAACGACAGCACAAAATCCGATTTCAGGGCAAGCGGACTATCATCCTCGGAGTAGTTGAGGTTGATGTCCAGCGGGTTTACATAGTCCTTGCTGGTGGGCGAAAGTTTGATGACCTGCCCATGCAGCCGCTTGACCAGCGGATAATACTCGGCTTCTGGGTCTGAAATAAAAATATCGTCAGCAGTCGTTAAAAACACACTGACGATTTCGGACTTGCAGCTCATGGATTTGCCGCTGCCGGGCGTGCCCAGCTTCAAGCCGTTGGGACACCGGGCCTGCTTGCGGTCCAGCATGATCATGTTGTGGGATTTTGCGTTGATGCCGTAGTACATGGCCGCACCGCTCTGGAAAAGCTCCTGCGTGACAAAGGGCACAAACACCGCCACGTTGGAGGTGGTAAGGCTGCGCTGAATCTTTATCTGGTTGATGCCCAGCGGCAGGCTGGACACAAGGCCCTGTTCCTGCTGGTAGTCCAGCCGGACAAGCGAGCAGTTATACTTCTGTGCCACACCTGCGGCTTGGAACACATCGTTGCCCAGCTTTTGCTTGGTGTCGGCCACATTCAGCACAAGAAAGGTCAGCATGAAAAGCCGTTCGTTCCGGGTCTGCAATTTGTTCAGCAGCTTTTTGGCGTCCTCGCCGTAAGTGGCAAGGTCGCTGGGCAGGATGTCCATGTCGTACCCGGAACGGACAGCCTTTTTCTGCTCCTGAATCTTCATGGCGTCAAGGTCTGTGATCTTCCGCTTGATGGTTTTGATGGCCTCGGTCTGGTCGATGGCCTGCACATGGAGATTGACGAGAATGCCGCTTTCCGTTTTGAGGAAGTCGGCCAGCATTTCATCCGAAAGTTCCGGCGCAAGGATTTGTAAAAAGCTCACAGCTCCATATTTGCCGCCCAGACCAAAAGTCTTGGCCGTACCGAAGCAGAGGGAGGACGGTGCCACAAAGTCCTTGGTGGACAGGCCGGAGGGCGCCAGCCAGTCCCAGTCAAAGCGGAACGGTTCCCCGTCCGGGTGGAAGATGCCGTGCAGCACCTCCAAACGCGCCTGTCCGTCCATGACGTGCGCCACGCAGCCCATGGTCTTGAAATAGCCCAGCAGGTCAAGACCAATGCGGGTCAGCCGCGCCCGTGCGGTTTTTAGATTGTCTGCCTCGATGGTGAAGGTCAGGTACTTGGTTTTGACAATGCCGTTGTTTCCGCTGGCAAGCTGCTTTTGCAGGATGGCGGTGTACTCGGCGCGGATGTCGTCAAAATCATCCCCCTGCGGTGCGATCTCAAAACTTTTTGCGTACTGCACCGGGTCAACCTTGCGATTGAGAAACGAAAGCTGCACATGGATGGAGGCATCCACATAGTTGTACAGGTCGCACAGGTGTTCAAAGATGGCGGTCCTCGTTTCCGGCTGGGCCAGCTGATAGCTGATGTCCTCAAAGGCAATGCACTTGGAGAACGTGCGTCGGTCAATGCGGCACACACCGTCCGGGTAGATGGCCTCATACGGGATGGTGGCCTGTGCCGTGCGGGGCTTGCCGTCACCCTTGTACTTGCGGAGAACGGCATCAATTTCTTTTTTCTGGGCGCGGGTGAGCTTTTTGGGCTTTTCGGTTTCGCGGGGTATCGTTTTTCTGGACAATGGCCTTTACCTCCTGTTCCATTTGGTATTGCCGCACAAGGGCGGCGTAAGCATTGTTGGTCTGATAGGGCCTTTCCTTGGGACGAATAAAGCAGCACTGAATCATTTGCTGAATCACCACTTCAAGGGGCTGGCCGTGCCGCTCAAACAGAGCGAACAGCAGCCCCGGCAACATGGCAAAAATCATCAGCAGGGCCGCTGCACTGTTGGAAAGATAGTTCCGGGCCAAAAAATAAAGCGGTCCGCCCGTTAAAAGCGCACCGCCGAAGCAGACCAGCTGCCGCTTGGTCAGCCCGAATAAGACTTTGGATTTTACATGGGTCAAATCTTTGGGAACGGTTACATACGCCATTCAAACGCTCCTTTCTCAATGGGCACCGAATACGGACTTGCTGATGCTGCCGGTCTTGAACAGACAGAAACAGAGCAGCACGGTGTAGCCCATGCAGCCCCAGATAGCCCCGGCAATGTCCGCCGCGCCCGAAATGTTGCGTATCAGCACCGCGTAAATGCCCACGACAATCATAATCAGGAACGCTTGGAAACCCAGTGCCAGCAAAGACTTCAAATAGTTCTGCCCAGTGCTGCGCCACTCGCTGCTGCCCATGGTCGCCAGCGGGATAGGCCCCAGTACGGTCACAACATAAATCTCGATCATGCGGCCGTAGGTCACAAGGAAAATACAGATAGACAGGATGTTCATGGTCAGGCCCACCACAAGGGTCTGGAACCACAGGCTGAGCAGACTGCCGATGGTCATGCTTTCCAGCTGAAATTCCAGTCCGGGTATCAGGCGGTCAAAGTGGATGGATGTTTCGCCGATGATAACGCCGGAACTTTGGTTGACAACGCTCTGGGTGGCATCGAACACACCCATGACGATATTCCATGTGTTGCTGACAATGAGGATGGCAAAAGCAGACTTGAAAATCCAGCGGAAGAACATGGAGGTGTCAAAGTCGTGCATATTGTTCTTTTCGGTAATCATCTGGATAAGCTCATGGCACATCACAAGGGCAAGGATGGCCGCTGCAATGGGCAGCACCACCGTTTCGGAAAGACTACGCAGCATATTGAAAATTCCGCTGTTCCACGCCTGCGGGGTAGAGCCGACATCCGAAGCGATTTCGCCCACCTTGGCGTTCACGTTATCGAACAGGCCGGAGAGGTTGCCCGTGATGCCATCTATCAAAATGTCCTTTATCCATTTCTCGATGATCTCACTAATCAAGAAAAGATACCTCCTTTCCCGCGCCCTCCCATGTGAGAGGGAGAGCGCGGCGTAGGATTTTAAGTGTTAGTTGTTCGGAAAATTGTGGGCAGCGATGCAGGACTTAGCCCAGCAGCCCGGACAGCAGCGGGACAAGGGTCACGCCGATCAGGGCAACGCCGCCGCCCGCGACCAGCTGCTTCACGCCCTGGCTCTTGCTGCCGGGGTTGTCCTGTCCATAACCCTCCAACAGGTTGATGCCGCCCCAGACACACAGGGCACCGCCCAGACCGACCACGATCGTCTGCAAAGTATCGACTGCGCTGTTGAAAAATTCCATAAGGTCCTCACTTTCTGCCGCCTGTTCTGCGGCACTCAAAATTATTTTTTCAAAAATTGCCGCCTCATTCGGCGGCTGCATCCTCGTCCGACAGGTCAATTTCGTACAGGTCAAAACTTTCGTCCTGTGCGACCACCTGCTGCCGTTTCCGGCGCAGGGTGGATAAGAACCTGTCCACATCAAAGGTGTTTTTCTTGTCCGCGTCCGCAAGGTACTTGTAGTGCGGATGCTTGGTGATGTCGAACTTCTCCGAGAAGAACGGTCTCACGCCACGCAGTTGCAAGATGCACCTGCCGCCGTCCATGATTGCAATTTCGTCCTCTGACATCAACGCCTTTCCTAGTTTTTGATAGTTCAGTCCGTGGGAGGTTTGAGAGCCCCGGTTCTCGCTGGTGTTGAAACTGTCGATGGTCTCTTTCCCCAGCGCATCGGAGATCTCTTTGGCGTTCTTGCCCCGCCCACTCAAAAAGAGAACAGAATCGCAGTTGTCCGAAATGATTTCGGCCGCATCCTTGTAGATAGCTTTCAGCTGCGACTGGCTCTGCAAAATGATGGATGCCGAGATTTCCCGGCTGCGGATGGTGGCAATCAGCTTGTCGAAGTTGGGAATCTGCCCGATGTTGGCGAACTCGTCCAGAATCAGCCGTACATGGACAGGCAGCCGACCGCCGTATTTATCATCCGCACGGTCACACAGCAGGTTGATAAGCTGGCTTTGAAGCATGGCAAGAATGAAGTTGAAGGTGGTGTCCGTGTCGCTCATAATCAGGAACAATACCGTCTTTTCATCCCCGATGGTGTCCAGCTCCATTTCATCGTCCTCCATCAGTTCACGCACTTCCCGGATGTCAAACGGGGCTAAACGGGCACCGCAGCTTATCAGGATGGAGGAACGGGTCTTGCCCGCCGACAGCAAGAACTTTTTGTACTGCCGGACAGCGAAGTGGTCCGGGTCTTTCTGTTCCAGCCGCTCAAACATGAGGTCCACCGGGCTTTGAAAGTCCGGGTCGTCCTCGCGGGCTTCACTGGCATTTATCATTTCCAGCAGGGTGGTGAAGTTCATTTCTTCTGCCGGGGCCTCGTACCAGATGTAGCCGATAAGCGCGGTGTAGAACAGCCGTTCCGACTTCACCCAAAAATCTTCTGCTGATTTCTCACCCTCGCCCTTGGTGTTGGCAATAAGGGTATTCACCAGCTTCAGCACGTCCTTTTCCGAGTGGATGTAGACAAAGGGGTTGTACTTCATGGACTTGGAAAAGTTTATCGTGTTCAGGATTTTTACACGATAGCCTGCCCGCTGGAACATTTGGCCCGTTTCCAGAACCAGTGTGCCTTTTGGGTCTGTGACCACGAATGAGGTGGGATAGTCGGAAGTGGGAAAACATTGCATGAGGTTGGGCTTGACGTAAAATCGCGTTTTGCCGCTGCCGGAGCCGCCGATCACCAGCACATTTTTGTTCCGGGCCGTCTTGGGGTCTTTGGGCCGCCCGGTCATGGTCAGGCGTTCGGTCTGGGTCAGCAGGATGTTGTTTTCAAACTTGGGGTCGATGTAGGGGGCAATGTCCTTGGCGGTGCCCCATCGGGCAGAACCGTATTCTTCGCCCTTGCGGTACTTCTTGGCATTCTTGCCTTTGCTGTACACAATGAGCCGGACAGCCACCGCTCCAACAACGCCCACGCACAAATCAAACGGATGCAGGCTGGGCAGCGGGCTTGCAAAGGCGGCGGAGATGCCGTCTGTCAGGTGGAGCAGCTTTGCCGAAGCATCCACGCCCGCCGCCAGACGGTATGCCTGCCCGCATTTGGCGAACAGGTACACGAACAGCAGATACGGCAGATTCAGCACCAGCAGCTTTTTCAGTTCAGGCTTCATCGTTCCAGCTCCCTTTGCTTGATTTTTTCTTTCGCACGTTTCGGCTCTGGGCCGCTTTCTGCTTGGCTGCGGTCAGCACCTTGCGGATGGAGGGCCGCTGCTCCTTGGAGAGCGTTTTGGCTGTGAACTCCCGGAACGCCTGTTCCAGATTGTCCGCATCCTTGGCCTTGAAGATCACGATGTAGTGGGGCGGCTGGGTGGTCTTGTCCTTGCGTAAGGTGAAGTCCACGCCGTACTTCTTGGCGCAGGGCTTGAACGCCCCGATGTTCGCCTCCGTGACTTCAATGTTGGTCAGGGCCGCGCCGTGGGCTTTCAGCTGTTTCAGGCTTTGCTTGCCGTGGTGCAGCTTTGGCCCCTTGGCCCGGTGCTGCAAATATTTTTTCAGGGCAGCTTGCAACGCTTGGGCGGTGAGCTTGCCCGTTTTCATGGACAGGGCAATAGTTTTCTGGGTGACTTCTTCCTGCAATATGAATCCCTCCTTGTTGCAGAAAATTCAGAGCGGCAGCTAGGGTGGAACCACCAGCCGCCGCAGGTAAAGTGTTCTCATGGATGGGTACTCCTTTCGGTCAGGTGTTGGGCGGGCGGCCCCAATCGGGCTGCGCCATATCGTGCGCCACAAGGGACGCATAGTAGCTGTTGATGGTGCTGGGGGCGTTGAACAGCATGGCCCGCAGGTATTGCTTGATGTTGCGGACTTTGGTGGTGTTATCCCGCAGGCAGTCCATGACGAACTCGATGTGATGGCTGCCCAGTTTCAGGAACTTGGCCTTGACCAACTCTGCTGGGTAATCGTCCCCGGCCACCCGGATGAACTTGCGGTTGGTGCAGACGGTTTCCAGCAGGATGTCCACGATCTCGTCCAGCTGCTCCCGGTCTATCCGGGGATTCTGGGTGAGGGTGTCATACTCGATGTTCTCCAAAATCAGGTCCCGGTAGATTTGATAGGCCGCTTCCTTTCGGCTTCCTGTCCGTTCCGGCGGCGGTGCCGCTGCCTCGTCCTCGTCCAAAGGCAAGGGGTTTGGGGAATGGATAGGAATGGAATCGGTATTTAATCCCTCTTTCTTTTGTTTTTCTGTAATTAGTTTATCTTTATTTAATTGCATTGGATTTTCCAACGTAGGGTTTTCCTGCGTGGGATTCTCCAACGTTGGATTTTCCAATGTAGGTGAAAACGATGCAGGAACAGGCTGCGGCAGCTCGAAAATCACATAGTCTGCACCGCGCAGCCGCCCTTTTTCGTCCCGTTCTCTGGAACGCTGGATGTAGCCTGCCTGTTCCAGTTCCCGGATGGCCTGCCGTATCGCGTCAATGCTTTCCCGGTTGATACGGGCCAGCCCTTGCAGGGTGTAGTCCCAATCTTCCGGCAGGGAGAGCATTTGGGAGAGTAAGCCCTTGGCTTTCAGGGACAAGGCCCGGTTCCGCAGGTGATGGTTCGACATGACCGTGTAGCCGCTGTTCTTTTCTACACGAAAAACTGCCATTTCACGGATGCCTCCTTTCTGTTTTTGGGCAAAGAAAAAGCCGCAGGCTTTTTGTGAAAGTCTGCGGCTATGCCGATTGTTAGATATTCAATTCTTTGTGTTTCCGCACTCCATATCAATTACCACCGAAACGGTGATGTGATTTTCAATGCGTTTATTGCGGAGTTTATCGCCCTCGCCATCGAACACAACGTGACGAGAAAACAACGTAAATCGGATGATTTCCACTAGATTTCTCTTTGTAGCGAAACTATCGCTTCGACGGTTGTTTCAGTTTCCAAGGGAAGTTCTTTCACTTCCTCGCCATCAACAGGCACAGGGAAATTGAATACAATCTTCTTTATCCAGCTTCCGTCTTTTCTCTTTTCCGGGAACATCTCAATTCGCTCGATAAAGGCTTTCATAAACTCTTTCTGTTCCGCTTCTGTTGCGGAATGGTAGACTTCATCAAATGCCAGTAAGAGCCGATAAATGTTATCGCCGGATATTTTCTCCTGCTGGATACTGCGTATCTGACTTTGCAATTCGCCAATCTGAACTTCGATTTCCTCTATCGTATCATACTGCTCATCATAGCGGCGTTGCAAGTCCAAAATCTTTCTGTCATAGTGGGCATCGTTGATGTCCAAGGTATCCATCTGACGCTCCAAGCGGCTTTTCGTTCCAAAGGCTTGCTTTAGCTGCCCTTGCAGGACGGCGATCTGCTTTTCCATATCCTCTGTATCAACCGCTGTTCCGATTTTCGCTTGAATTGCTTCTACAAATCGGGGATTGTTGACCATAGCGGAAATAATCTTCGCCACAAATTTGTTGATCTCTGTCTGTTCGATATTCAGCCGGAAACTGCACTCATGCCCTGTCGGCGTAACTGTATTTTTGCAGTAGTAATAATACCGTGTTTTCTTGTCCTTGCTATGAGCCTTGG
>OLZJ01000583.1_pt1 | contig 18779 bp, 9 predicted proteins | sample 1673951 | NCBI WGS metagenome assembly OLZJ01 (sample SAMEA103958135, study PRJEB25191) | human gut metagenome
TCAATGCAACTTGTAATGAAATGTTTCTCTTGTTCAAGCGTCAATTTGACTTCATCAGGTTCTCTAATCAAAAACGGTGTTTCTCCAGTTGTTATTCTCAAATATTTGATTAAATCTTCTGCATCTGATTCTTCTGCATTTCTCAAAACTATTGTCTGTCCTGTTTTATCTTTTACTTCTAAAGTATCAAACCTCATAATAATGTCTCCTCTATAACCTGTGTAGTACATTGAATAACAAATTTCATAGGTATTTATCTCTTCTTCTCAAACCTCTATCGGAATGGATTTTGATTTTGAAATATCTGATCATTTTTCATCGATCAGAGGGCTCAGAATTTTCCTGCTTCTGATTGTCCTTTCCCGCGGAATCCTTTGCAGCGGTTTCTGCATTTTTTTCTACATGTTCTGCAGGGTGCGGAATAAACGTCTTCAAATCTTCTTTAAAATTCCGGAACGAAAACTGTTTCTTGCGATGTCTTGCGGGCTTATCTTCCGGTTTGGAAATAAAGCTGCCGGTCTGGACATCGACATAATCCAGTGTCTGGTACTCTTCTGTTTTATCGGACATGCCCTTTTTTTGCAAGCTGCGGTTGACGTAGCGCTTGATCAGCGCATAAAAAACAGCAAAGATCGGAACACCGAGAATCATGCCTGGTACACCCATGAGACCACTGAAGATGGTGATGGAAAAAATAATCCAGAACCCAGAAAGACCGGTGGAATCGCCAAGAATCTTAGGCCCAAGGAAGTTGCCGTCAAACTGCTGCAAAATCCAGATGAAGATGATAAAATACAGGCATTGCATCGGATTGACCATTAAAATAAGCAATGCACAGGGTACGGCTCCGATAAACGGACCAAAGAACGGAATAATGTTGGTAACGCCGACTATGACGCTGATCAGCATTGGATATGGCATTTTCATGATGCTGACAACAACAAAGCAGAGAACACCGATGATGGCTGAATCCAAAATTTTTCCGCTGATAAATCCGCCAAAGGTGGAATCGATCAGACGGAAGTCTTCCATAATTACATTAGCCTGTCTGGTATCCCAGAAAGCGTATAAAAGCTTCTTCCCCTGGCTGACAAAGCGTTCCTTACTGGCAAGCAGATAGATGGAAATGATCAGTCCGATAACGAGGTTCCAGACTGCCTTCGCAAAGCTTAACATGCTTAGGGAGACTGTTTTCACGATGGCATTGATCTGAGGCATCATGGTTTTATTGAGGAAGTTTTCAAGATCTGTCGAATAATGATCGATCAGATCGGATACAGTCGTTTCGATGTCTGGATTATCAGCAAGCAGTTTTTCTGCCCAGTCACTGACGTTTTTTACATAGCTGGGGAACTGACCGGCAATACTTTGGATGCTTCCAATGATCTGCGGAATTACAACTCTGAAAAATCCGTACACCAAAAACAGGACAAAGCACAGCGTCAGGACGATCGAAATGCCGCGGCAATAGCTGGTCAGCTGTTTCTTTTTTTTCTGTAAGGACGGTTTTTGGGAAATCAGCCAGTCTCTGGCGGGATACAATGCAAAATGCTCGATGGCGTTTACCAGCGGACACATCAGCCATGCCAGAATAAAGCCGTCCAGAATCGGCATGCAGATGTGCAGCAGATTCTGCAGATGATCTTTAAAGTTGCCGCCGTGAAAGATCAGATAATAGGCGAGCAGCCCGCCGATTACAACCAGAAGCGCCGTTACGCCCCAGTATAGATATTTTTTTTCCCAGCGAAATTTCATGTCAAGTACTCTCCTTTCCGTCATGCGAAGAAAGCTCGTCGAATTTCGCTTTCATCGTCGGGTTGTTTTTCGTAAGGCGCTTGATGCTCAGATCTTCCGCCTTGTTGTTTGCGAGCCGCAGGTTGTTTTCAGAAGAAAGCAGGGCCTCCTTTGTCTTCTGAAGATGGTCGATCGTTTTGTCGATTTCATCGATGGCGCGGTGGAATCGTTCACTCGCCAGACGGAAATTCCGATTGAATTTCTCTTTAAAATCATTCATATCTTCCTCAAAATGGGAAATGTCAATATTCTGATTTTTGATGACAGCAAGCTCCTGCTTATACCGCAGCGCATTCAGGGAAGCATTGCGCAGCAGCGTGATCATCGGGATAAAAAACTGCGGACGGATCACATACATCTTCGGATATCGATAGGAAACGTCCACGATGCCGGTGTTATACAGCTCGCTGTCTGGCTCCAGCATGGACACTAAAACGGCGTATTCGCAGTCTTTCTCGCGCCGGTCCTTATCCAGCTCCTTGAAAAAATCTTCATTTTTCTTTTTCGTTGCGGTTTCATCCATCTCGTTTTTCATTTCAAACATGATGGAAATAAATTCGGTCCCGTCCGGATCCGTTTCTTTATAAATATAATCGCCCTTGCTGCCGGTTCTGGCATCGTTGTCCTTTTCAAAGTATGCATTCTGGAAACCGGTTGCGCGCAACTTGTTGAATTCTGTCTCACAGTGCTGCTCTAAGCTTTCTCCGATCATTTTGGTGGACTGGCGCGCCTTGAAATCCTTATAATAGGCGATTTCCTCGTCCTTCATGCGGAGGCGCTCTTCGTACTGCTCCTTAATATTTTGCTCTCGGAGCCGGGTTTCCTGCTTTGCATGTTCTATTCTACCGGTCAGGTCATAAATCTGCCGGTCCATTTCGTTGATCTGCTTTTCTTTCTGGGCAGCTGCTTTGGAAACCGCCAGGGCGATATCCTTGTCCGCAGTTTCCTGTACAGATGTGATTTTGGCATTTAAAAGGCTGATCTGAGCGTCCTTTTGGGACAGAGCCTTTTCCTGTTCAGACAAAAGCTTTTCCTGCCGGGAACGGGCGTCTGCCTCTGCCAGCTGCCGTGCGCTCTCTGCTGCCGCAAGCTTTGCCTGCAGCCGGGAAATTTCCTCCGCCAGCTCCTGTCTCGTCTGGGTCTGCGCCAGAAGGACAGCGTTTTCTTTTTCAGAAAGATATTGCGCTTTACGCTCGGAAAGCTCTTTCTCAAATTCTTTATCACGGACCTGTCTGACGATCGCCGCATAGCCGGATTCGTCTACCTGAAAGACTTCGCCGCATTTGGGACATTTGATTTCCTGCATGCACCTGCTCCTTTATCATGATTGGATATTCTATTAGTTTACTCTGTCGAGCACTTTTTTTCAAGGCGAATCCCGATAGAAACCTAGGATCGATCCAAATCCGGTATGAATCACTGCGGTCTCTTTGCAAAAAGAAAGAAAAAATAGTATACTGTCAAAAGGAAAATCAGGATGAGAAAACCATTCCGGCGTGCAGACGCCGGTAACTATGAAACGAGGAAACAGCATGACGTTACAACAGGTATTGAGCCAGGTGCGGCGAGCCGCCGACGATTATGAAATGATTCAGGACGGAGACAAAATCGCAGTCGGGATTTCCGGTGGAAAGGATTCCCTGACGCTTCTTTATGCGCTGAGCACGCTCAGACGATTTTATCCGCATCCCTTTGAACTGCATGCGGTAACTGTCGACCTTGGCTTTGAAAACTTAAATTTGGGCAAAATAGAGGCACTCTGTAAAGAGCTGGATGTCCCGTATACAATTGTGCCGACGCAGATCGCTTCGATCGTATTTGACCAACGGAAAGAAAAAAATCCCTGCGCACTGTGCGCAAAAATGCGGAAAGGCGCATTAAATGAAGCGATCCGTGGGGCAGGCTGCAACAAAATTGCTTATGCACACCACAAGGACGATGTCGTGGAGACGCTGATGCTGTCTTTGATTTATGAAGGGCGCTTCCATACGTTTGCCCCTGTCACTTTTCTGGATCGGATGAATCTGACGGTGATCCGTCCGCTCGTTTATATGAAGGAAGCGGATGTGATCGGATTTGTCCATAAGCATGATGTTCCGGTTGTTAAAAGTCCCTGCCCTGCAGACGGACATACTCGCAGAGAATATGTCAAGCAGCTGCTGCGTCAGCTGAACCTGGAAAATCCGGGTGTGAAGGATCGGATGTTCACTGCGGTTCAGAGTGGTCTTGCGGAATGGAGGGTACATGAAAAACAGTAACAATTACCATGATGAAACTGCAAAGGAAAATATCCTCCAGCTGCGAAAGCTGCAGGAAGAGCTGCCGCGTTTCTGTCGCCAGTATTTCCGTGGAATCGAGCAGACGACCGCGCCCCGCACGCGGCTTGCCTATGCGTATGACCTCGGTGTCTTTTTTGAGTTTCTGCACAAAAATAACAGCGTGCTTTCGAAGATGGATATCACGGAGTTTCCGCTGTCAGTTCTGGATCAGATCACAAAGGCGGATATCGAGGAATATCTGGAATATCTTTCGTATTATGTCAAAGACGACGGCACGGAATATACCAACGATGAACGCGGGAAACGCCGCAAGCTCGCTTCCCTGCGCTCGTTTTATAATTATTTTTTCCGGGACGAACAGATTAAAAGCAATCCTGCGTCCTTAGTGCCGATGCCGAAGCTCCATGACAAGGAAATCGTGCGTCTGGACCCCAACGAGGTCGCAATTCTGCTTGACCAGGTGGAGGACGGCACCAAAATGACCAAAAGTCAGATGAAGTTCCACGATAAGACGAAGGTGCGCGATCTTGCGCTTTTGACACTTTTGCTGGGAACCGGTATTCGTGTGTCGGAGTGTGTCGGTCTGGATATCAGCGACGTAGATTTTGATAATCTCGCAATCAAGGTGCGACGCAAGGGTGGATACGAGGACGTCGTCTATTTTGGGGAAGAGGTGGAGGAAGCGCTTCTCTCCTACCTGGATCAACGCAAACATATGATTCCGATGAGTGGCCACGAGGATGCATTATTTTTATCCCTGCAGAACCGACGCATGGCGGTGCGCAGCGTGGAAAATCTGGTCAAAAAATACGCTTCTCTCGTCACAACGACAAAAAAGATCACGCCTCATAAGCTCCGTTCCACCTACGGCACGACGTTGTATCAGGAAACCGGGGATATTTACCTCGTTGCAGACGTTCTGGGACATAAGGATGTCAATACCACACGGAAGCATTACGCTGCGATGAAGGACGATCATAAACGGAAAGCTGCCAAAACAGTAAAATTACGGGAGTTATGATTTTTCGTTGACTTGTAACGCGTGCAATCTATTGTGCGGAATGGAAAACGGTCACTCTTCCAGTGTTGGACTGAGCGACCGTTTTTTCGTTCTCTTGTTACTTTTTCTGCCCGTGCTTGCGAAGGTTTTTATCGCTTCTCCATCGGCTTGGGCGATAAATCGGAGGTGGTTCGATACCCTCTGCAGGATTGTCTGCAGCGCCGGGGCAATTTAAATTTCCAGATAAATTGGCGTTTGCAGAATGTGCGGTATCCAGGTGTTCCGATCGGTTATCGACCGGTTCAGCGCCCGGCTTGCGGAAGGTCAGAATCGCCTTGAACAGATCGCCATCGAGAAGAATCTGCATTGTGCCGTGCTGCAGCTCAGTAAAGCTTCTTGCGATGGCGAGACCAAGTCCGCTTCCCTCTGTGTTGCGGGAGCCGTCTCCGCGGACGAAACGTTCGGTCAGCTCTTCTCCGGAGACGGTCAGCTCCATCTGGGAAATGTTTCGGATCGCAATCTGCGTTTCGGATGCGCTGTCGGTCACAGTAACATAGACGCGCGTGGATGGCATGGCATATTTGCTGATGTTGGTATAAAGGTTATCAAAAATACGAAACGTCTTTTGCGGATCAAGCCGTAAAATTACTTTTTCTTCCGGCAGCTGAAATTTGAATGTCAGATTCTTTTCCTGCATGCGGGTTTCATATTCCAGATAGCACTGTCGAAGCAGGTTGCAGATATCGACATTGTCATAATGCAGGGTAACGTTATTGGTAGTTGCCTTGCTGATTTCGAACAGGTCTTCGATCAGTACCTTCAAGCGGAGCGCCTTTTTGTCCAGCGTATCGAGATATTCCTGCTGCTGCATGGGGGTAAGTCCCGGCTCCTTTAAGAGATTGATATAGGTAATGATTGCAGTCAGCGGCGTCTTTAGATCATGAGATACGTTGGTGATCAGTTCGGACTTCATCCGTTGGCTCTTGACCTCTTCGTCTACCGCTTTCTTGAAATCAGTCTGAATTTGTAAAAGCTCTTTTTTATAGCTTTCGAAAACGCCGAAGTCTTCTGAAAAAGCGGTATCGAAATCCCCTCTTGCGATCGAGCTGGTCGCGCGCAGGAGGTTCTGATATTTGGTTTGTATGTCATAGACGTATTTTTTGAGCAGGAAATAGATAATCAGGGAGTAAATCAACAGTGGAACAAAGCCCCATACCCAGAAAAACGTAATGGCAAACAGGATGATAAAATTGACGATGACTAATTTGGAAATCATTTTCTTGGCGTCTGTGCCGATATCGAAGCTGACAAGCTCCTGATAGAACCGGTTCCAGGCATTCATAATCCTGCGCCAGTAGCGGATTATCAGGCTGTGCTCGCGAAACTCCTGTTTGCTGCGCAGGCAGCCTGCTGCAATCGTGCCGAGAAGAAAGGCGACGAAAAAGCAAAGGAAAAAAACAATCGCCAAAAACAGATACAGCGTCCCGGACAAATGCAGCGGCGAAAGAACATGCTTTGTCAGGTTCGGAAAGAGCTGTCCTTGCTGAACGCCGCAGATCAGATGAGTCAGGAAATAGGGTCCCTGAAAAAACAGACAGAGAAGCACTGCTGCTATCTCGATCGGAAGCTGGCAGATGGAAAAGCTGCGGATACAGTAACCTCTTTTTTCAAACAAGAGAACCATAAAACCACCGAACAGGAATGCTGCAGCAAAAAAACCGATCAGCACGTGGGGAACCCCGGCGGCACAATAGCTCTGATACTGGAGGCTATCGTAATTGGTATCGCTCATGAACAGATCCCGGGAAGAAAGAATCTTCTGATACTGCTGTTGGGTGATGGCATAAATGATCCGCATATTCGAAGGACCGGAAAGCGAAACACGGTAACGGTAAGTCTGGCCAGAGTCTGAATCGAAATCTAACAAAAGGCTGTCGGAGTCATCAGAAAACTGCTGAAAATACTGTTCTCTTCCGGCAGTTTCCAGCTTTTTTAAAAAACTGTCGGACTCGTCGCCAAAATAAGCGCGGCAGCTGCTGACATGTCCGGCGGCATCATATTCGATAACTGCATAATAAATATAGGACGGATGCTCTGTCGAGGTTTGTCCGTTTAAAAGCGCAGTCAGTTCAGAAACACTGCTGTTTCCGATTTGCGTACCGGAAGCAGTATCCTGTGCACAGTAATCGACATATTGCGTCAGTTTCTCTGCACCCGCCTTCATTTCATCAATCTGTGACAGAAATACATTATACAGGGCTTCTTCCAGATCACCGTCAGAAACGGGGGTGTCAGACGAAGCGTCGGAAGAGATTCTGTCAGCGATCTGATAAGTTGCTGAAGAGGCAGAAAATGCAGGATCACCTGATTCACGGTTCCCCAGATAGTCGATCGTCAGATACAGATCGGAATAAGACCAGTTTTTCTGATCGGTCTTTTCTTTCAGGTATTTATATTGAATATAGTTGCTCTGATAAAGCTGTTCGATAAAGGACATTTCCGTCAGCGGAGTGGAAAATTCGCTGGCAGCACGCGTTTGAAAGAACGGCAGAAACGCCATCAGACAGAGTGTCAAAGACAGGAGGATGACAAGCATCACTGTAACGCTTTTTGCCTTTGGACTACTGTTTTTCCATTTTGTAACCAACACCCCACACCACCTTTAAATATTTCGGATTCTTCGGATCGATTTCTATTTTTTCTCGGATTTTACGGACATGAACCATAATCGTGTCAGTATTGACCGCTTTTTCATTCCAGATGCGTTCGTAAATTTCGTCTGCGGAAAAAACACGTCCGGGATTACGCATCAAAAGCAACAGAATTTTAAACTCAATGGGTGTCAGGCGCACCGGCGCGCCATCGACAAAGACTTCTACAGTCTCTTCGTTCAATTCGATTCCGCCCAGCACATGATAAGTATCCTTGACCGGTTCAGCAGATGCGATCGCTTCCCGGTAACGATTATAGCGTCGCAGGTGGGAATTGACACGCGCCAAAAGCTCCAAGGGCGTAAACGGCTTTGTAATGTAGTCGTCAGCACCCATATTTAAGCCCATGATCTTATCGACCTCTTCTGATTTGGCGGAAAGCATAATCACCGGGAAATCATAGCCCTTTTCCCGCACCTTCATCATCATCGTAATGCCGTCCATGCGCGGCATCATGATATCTACGATTGCAAGATCAATTTCTTCTTTTTCAATGATCGCCAGACCCTCGATTCCATCGCCTGCCTGAGATACGTCATATCCCTGGTTTTTTAAATAAATCTCGATTCCGGAACGGATATCGGCGTCATCTTCTACGATCAGAATATGATTCTTATCCATTGCAGCTTTAAACTCCCCTCTTTTGTATGGCGCCTGATAGTAAAAATAGTGTTCAGATCGCCTGCCTGACATATGTCCTATCAGTATAGCATCCGCGTCCCGGGAAAGCAAACCTTCGGACAAACTTTACGATACGCAAAAGAGCTTAGAAAAAAGCGGCATAAAAACGAAAAAAAATCTAAAGTTTTGAAAATATGTGCCCTAATAGCAGGTATCAGCGGAATGATTTCCGAAAAATGTGACGGAACCGTTCAATGAAAATCCGTGCTGTAATATGGAATGATCAGATAATCTCCGGCGTGGATATCGTCTGCATCCTGTAAGTGATTCATTTCGCAGACCTCGTCGATATAATCCTGGACAGATGTATAATGATTATCCATATAGCGGCTGGAAATAGCGGAAAGCGTATCTCCCGAATATACCATAATGCTGCGGAAATACTTATAATGGACAGGTTCGGAGGATGCCTGCGCTCTGGATAAAAATCCGGTTGTCAAAATACCGATAAAGACCGCGATAAGGGTTGCTGCAAGGCTGAAAAAGATCCGTTTGGTCAGTTGTCTGGTCCTGCGCAGGTGGTTGCGATAGGAACGCTCCTGATATGCTGCTACTGCTCTGGCGGTCTGAAAATAGGTGCTGTATGTTGTGTTCATAGAAATCCCCTCCTGAGTACAATCTAACATACGGTTTCGAACATATGTTTCTATACATGGATTATATCGAACGTACTTTCGAATGTCAACAGGAAACGGTAAAAATCGAACACTTCTTCGGAATGTATGTTTGCTTTTTTATCAGGGGTATGTTATACTGAATTTACATTAAAATGCAGAAAGGAATTTTTCTATGGCACAGAGAAAGATCACTGCAAAACAGCAGGAAATTCTTGATTATATAAAAGAAGAAATTTTAAAAAAGGGATATCCGCCGGCAGTTCGTGAGATCTGCGAGGCAGTTCATTTAAAATCCACGTCTTCCGTTCATTCTCATTTGGAGACGCTGGAGAAGAACGGATATATCCGCAGGGACCCGACTAAGCCGCGCGCGATTGAGATCACAGACGACAGCTTTCAGGCTGTTCGCACAGAGATGACGAGCCTTCCGGTTGTCGGCAATGTTGCAGCCGGACAACCAATCCTTGCCGAAGAAAATATCGAAAGCTATCTTCCGATTCCGGCAGAATCCGTGCCGACCGGTGAGCCGTGCTTTGTGCTGAATGTCCGCGGCGATTCTATGATAAATGCCGGGATTCTGGATGGCGACCAGATTTTTGTGCAGTGTTGTCAGGAAGCCTATAACGGACAGATCGTGGTTGCGCTGATTGATGACTCTGCTACAGTAAAACGTTTCTATAAAGAAAAGGATCACATCCGTCTGCAGCCGGAAAACGATACGATGGACCCGATCATCGTAGACGACTGCCAGGTGATCGGACGTGTGTTCGGAATGATGCGGATCTTCCATTGAACAGATTCGGTGAAGGGCACAAAAATTGCAGAACATATAACTAAAGCTTAGTACATAAGCTTTAGGGATACACCTTTTCACATTGGGAAGCTGGCAGTTTAATTGACGCCAGCTTCCTATTTTTTCATCACTTCAAGAGAAAAAATAAACGCGGTGGGGTTTCTTGATACCCGACCGCGTTTATCTTTGTCCGCTGATATACGGGCAAATCGTTTTTTATTGTAGGTTACTTTCTTGCACCATCCGAGCCGATGGTATATCCGTCAATGGTGGTATTCACCGCCATCGTCCCGTCTGTGTAGAAGTAGTACCACTTTCCGTCAATCTGCTTCCAGCCGCCGGCAAACATCATTCCGGTTGTCTTATCCAGCCAGTACCACTTCTGGTCGTCGGAGAGCCGGCCCTTCACTGGCTTCCCATTTCTGTAATAGCTCCACTGACCGCTGTCATTCTGCTGCCAGCCGTTTGCGGTCTGCGGGTCAATGACGATCTCCACAAACCGCCGCAGTATGGTGGCAACCTCGGCGCGGGTAGCGGTTCCCTTGGGGTCAAACTTATTTCCATTCTTCCCGGCCAGGATGCCCGCCTGCTGCATGGACTTGACCGCATCCTTCGCCCAGCTGCTGATCTGTGCGTTGTCCGCAAAAGTCACAGCCTGGAGGGTTTTCGGAAGGTCGTAGCCCAGCTTTTTGGCGTAATTTGCCATGATGACCGCCATCTGTTCCCGGTTGATGTTGGTATCCGGCGCAAAGGTGGTGGCAGTAACGCCCTCCACAATGCCGGTCTGCGCCGCCCAGTTCACATAGGGGGCATAGTAAGCGTCGGCTTTCACATCGGTGAATTTCCCGGTCTGGTAACTGTCCGGGTTGATGCCCGCCAACCGCCCCAGAGCTGTCACAAACATTCCTCTGGTCATGCCGGTGTTGGGGCTGAAGGTGGTGTCGCTGGTGCCGGAGAGCAGTCCCCGGCTGGCTGCAAAGAGGATGTTATCTGCTGCCCAGTGGCCGGTAATGTCGGTAAAGGCCGGGACAAAAGTTTTGTAGCCCACGCCGTAAACGCTGAAATGACCGGTTTCAAAAACCACCGCTTTCAGGCTGGCATCGTAGCTGGATTTGGTGATCCATTCCACCTTGCCAGCGTCATCTACATAGACTGCATAGAGATTACCTGTCTGCTCACCCTTTGCCGGTGTGTAGGGCAAACGCACCGATATAGTGTGACCATTTAAGTTGGCAATCGGTGTTTCTTTGCCGCCGGAGAGGTAGACCAGTGACAGGTCATAGGCCGGTCTTGTTTCTATGGCGGCTTTGGCCTCGGTAGAACGCAGCGCATCCACCTTATTTGCCCGGAGAATGATGTCCCCTCCAGCGGAGGCGGCATCCAGCTGCTTCAGAGTATCCAGCCCGATATTAACCGAAACCAGATGGTCTATTGCTACGGTAAATTGCCGGACGTTTTCTTTAACCAGCAGATCCAATGTCTGCGCCTTGATGGTCACGTTAAAAGAGGTCTGGCCTGCCGCCGAGGTGATGGGAACGGTAACGGCAATCCTGTTTTCGGCTGTACCATTCTTTTTCGCATCCTGTTTGGCCTTGTCGATGGCGGACTGGACAGAGCTATTATCCACTGCCGCATTGCCGTTTTTATCCGGCTGTATGGGTTTGGTTTCACCGGTGACAGGGGCTTGAGGCTTTTCCCTCGGCTGGTTGGTGTTATCATTGTTGCCGGAACCGTTAGAACCGCCGGAGGATGAGCCTCCACCGCTGCCCGAACCACCAGAGGAGGAACCGCCGTCGCTGGAAGATTGCTTGGAAACAGTCAACGTTCCAGAAACATAGGTGATCGCATAATTGTCATTTGACAGCGTACCAGTAATGTTGATCGCGGTTTTTCCGGTTTTGCTCATATCCGGTGTCTGCTCGTAAGTCAATGTTACAGTGCCGCTCAGGGTGTCTGCACCAACCAGACCTTCCACCTTGTAATCCTTATCTGCTTTAGGGCTGCTCAGATCGGGCGCGGTACTGCCAGTGTAGGCGCTCTTATCAAGTGCCGTAACGGTAACTGACTTTTTTGCTACGGTCACAGTCACGTTCTGTTCTGCCACATTTGCGTACTCTGCATTTCCCTGAACCTTGTACCAAACGGTGTATTCTCCGGCATTTTTCGCTGTGGGGAGCTGCTCACTCCACTCAGAATCGTCAAGCCGGTAGAGCATCGTGCCGCCAGTGGTCTTGCCCGCCGCAACCAGAGCCTGTTCTGCACCGTTGTAGGTCAGTGTGTTGACCGTAGGTGCAGTCACGGTGGGGATGCGCTTATTCTTTGCGCTGATGTTGACGGTCAGCGTGATGTCCTCATAGTTTGTGCTCTTGATTACTACGGTCGCAGTACCCACAGAGCCGGTGGTTGCCACATCATTTTTCTGAATGGGCAGGGTCAGCTTGCCGTTTTCCACCTTCGCGCCGCTGGTGTAGTAGCCGTCATTTAGTTTGATTTCGCCGATCTCATAGGTGAGTGCACCGTACTCTTTGGGAGTTTTCAGCGTGGGCAGGGCGGGGAGCGTCACAGTGTAGGTCTTTTCGCAGTCATTTACAATGGTAAGCGCAGTTTCCTTGGTGAAGTCAGGCGCAGCGGCCTTGGTGATGCTGCCAGTGGTCATGAAACTGCTCTGCTCCAGGGCGTAATTCTTCGCGGTCTGCCCCAGCAGGGTCACTGTGGCAGTGATGCTCTTGCCGCTGCCCACACCGGCATCGTCAAAGCTGGCGGTGACGGTGTAGTCTGTGCCTCGGTTCAAGGTCACGTTGTCGAAGGTCACGCTGGTGATGCCCGCGTTTTTCGTGCCATCATAAAGCTTGGACGCAGCCGTTACCCCGGTGATCGTCAGCGGCTTCTGCCCAATGCGGACCGCCACGCTGGCGGGTGCGGTATCGTTGTGGTTTTCATCGCCAATCACCTGATACCACACGGTATATGCTCCGGCATCGGTGCCGGTAGGGATGTCCTGGCTGTATGTGCCGTTCTCGGTCAGGCTGTACTGCATGGTGCCATGGTCCGTCATGCCCGCAGTAATCAGCGCCTGCTCCTGTCCGGTATAGGTCAGATTTTCCTGCGCCGTGGGAGCGGTGAAGGTGGGGGTAGCCTTGTTCACCTTGATGGTCACAGTTCCGGTCGCGGTCGCGTATTCCTCATAGCCCTCCGCCGGGGTGAATGTCCACTCAGCCTGATAGTTGCCGGCTTTGTCGGGCTTGGTACTAGGATCCGTCCACTCGAAGGTGCCTTCGACCGGCTTGCCGTCGTCTTTCATCGTGCCAGTAATGGTGCTGACGCGCAGGATCTGGCCAAAGGTGATTGGCGTTGCGGTGATCTCGCCGTCCAGCACGGGAACGATCTTGTTCTTCGCGATGACTTTAACGGTCAGGAGCATGTCCTGATAGTTGTCCGTGGTGATCTTGACGCCTACGGTTCCGACGGAACCTTCGGTCTGAGATTCGACAGCCGGGACAGTCAACTGGAACTCATCGTTTGATGTGATCATTGCCGTCGAATTTGCGTAGCCGCCCTCTCCATTCAGATCGAAGTTGCAGGCCTCATATTTGATGGAGCCGTACTTACAATTATCGCCCAGCGTCGGCAGCGCGGGAAGATTGACCAAGTAAGTCTTTGCCAGCCCGTTGATAACGGTCAGCTCTATGGGCTGCATCGTTGGTGCGACAGCCTTGGTGATGCTAAACTTCCAGCCATCCGCCGTCAGGCCGTTGGCCGCAGCATAGTTCGTGCTCTCGACTACATCGATCTTGACGGTGTATTCGCCCGCGTTCTTAGGTGTGGCTTCCTTACCGTCTTTATCGTAGTATTTTACGATGACATCGCCCGTACCGGCCTTTGCGGGAGAAACCGTCGCGCTCTTGACATTGCCGTCATAGGTCAGGCTTGTCGGGGCGGTGAAGGTGAAGTCCTCCGCCTTGGGGGTAGCTTTGCCAATGGTATAGGTCACGCTGGCGGTCGCCTCGCCCAGGGTGATGCTGGCGGTGTAGGTACCGGCATACGTGGGGAGCGCGCCGTTTTCCAATTTCTCTGGACCATACATGCCCGTCTTTATGTAGCTGATGGTGATCCCACTCGCCGCCAGACCCTGCCAATCGCTGCTTGCAGTCACCGTGGCGGGTTTGCCTTCCCCGCTGTAGGTCAGCTCGGCGGGGGCCTTGATGGTCACGCTGCCGCCGTTCGGGCTGGTGCAAGTCGTGTCTGTGCAGCTTGCGGTGATGGTCGCGCCGCTTGCCGTGTACGTCCAGCTATGCTGATGCCGGGTCACGGTGAACGGCTCGCTGTAGCAATTGTAGCCGTTGTCGCTACTCACATAAACGTGGTATTGGTAGCTGCTGTTTTCCGGCAGATTGCTGATGGAGAGCGTCTTGCTCTGCCCGCCGGTATGCGTCGCAGTATTAACATCGTTTAATTTCGTGGTCCAGTCTTTGCTTGATTCGTCAAACCGCTCCCACCAGTAGTAGTAGGTGACGCCCTGCGTTTCGGGCGCGATTACCGCAGTCAGCGTGATGCTGCCGTCCGTCGCAAACGCCGAGTTTCCGGTGTAGTTCGTATCGCTATTCGGATAGATCTTTTCGACCGCGAAGGGCGCTTTTTCAACGGTGACTTCTGACGGGATTGAATTGGCGTTGGGGAGCCATTGGTTATCCTTTGTTTTTTTGTAAGCGTACCCCTTCGCCAGCAGCGCGTAGGGCTTGACATAGCCGGCATCGCTCGTGATCTCGCCGTAGCTGCCGCCGCTGAGGCTGGCGCTGCTGCCGTCGTCCTTTACAGCCACACGGCTGAAGGTGCCGTTGCTCAGCGAAAGCTTTCCGCCGTTCTTCGCCGTGACAATGGCGAGCTCCGTATCCTTGTCGTTGACGATCAATTCCGCGTCTTTGCCGTCCACCGTCACATAGAAGCTTCCGTTGCTGCCCGTGACCGTCAGAGAAATGCCCTTGGCGATGAGGTCCACACCATCGACCCTTTTCCCGCCGGTCGCCAGCGTCACCGGCCCGCGGGTCAGCTCATAGGCGGTCCGCTTCCCGTAGACAGTGTCATCCACATTCTGATACAGCGTGATGGTCTTTTCACCGTCCGCCGCGTTCGCCGCCTCGATGGCAGTGGCAAAGGCCGCGTACCAGCTCGTCTTGCCGCCGACGGTCAGCGACGCCGCCATCTGCTTCTTACAGACACTGCAAATGCCCTTGCCGTCCGTGCCGCCGTTGTGCGTATGCGACACGACCTTGACATTTTCCAGCGTATTCACTCTATCATTGGTCACAGCCTGATTATCACTTGCTCCGTAATACGCCGCGCCCTCCGCCAGCAGGTCGGCAAGTTTGTGGTCGCTGTAGCTTCTGATCTCCTTAAATGTGCCGCCGGAGAGCTTGACTTTGGTGGTGTAAAAATCCGCGAAGACAAACGTGCCGCCGGAGATCGTGCCCGTGACAGAAGAATTGAAGAACTCAACGCCGCCATGCAACTTATCATTGGTAAAGTTGCCGCCGCTGATGTTCGCGATGCTGCTGCCGTTGAATTTGACATTACCAGTGAAGGTACCGCCCTTGGCGTTCAGCGTACCGTTCACCGTGACGGTGGCGTCGTCGGCAAATGTGACGCCCTCCTTCACCGTCGCCGTGCCGTCGATGGTCGCACCTCGATAGCTGCCGCTGGCAAAGGTCACATTCGCGTTTTCAGCGACCGTCACATTCTTGGCGGTGTGCGTTCCGCCCTCCAGCGTCAGCGTGCCGGTCAGCGGCATGGAGGTGTTGTAAACATCCATATCCCGCAGCAGGGTCAGCGTCGGCTCGGTGCAGCCCGCTGCGCTCCAGCCGTTCAAGGTCTGGATGGCCTCTGCATAGCCGTGTTCCAGCGCACTGTCTGCCGTGAAGTAGGCAGTCTTGGTCGTGCCGTCGGTGCTCTGGGCGGTAATTTTCGTGTACAGTTTCTTGTGGCACACAGAGCATACGGGGTTGCTGTCATCGGCGCACTGATGGACGCACTCCGGGAACTGCACCTTGTACGCTGCATAGCCGGTCAAGTCCACAATTTTGGTGCTCTTATCAACGACGCTCCATGTACCGCTGTTTTCGCCGTACAGCTCGCACTTCGCGTAGTCGGTTCCCAGCAGGTCTTTAACGGTGAGGCTCTTGCTCTTATTGTTATCCGTGAACTTGCCGATGGTGCAGGCGTTTGTATTGCCATTCCACAGCTTCAGATTGTAGCCTGTGCTTGTGGAGCCGCCCGCAGCATTGCTTAAAGCCAACTCGCCGATTTTGCCGCCAAAGCGCTCCAATGCGCCGCCGGCCTGCAGCTCCACGCGCGAAATCTCGCCGGTGTAGGAGTTGTCAACTGTAAGCGTTCCGTTGGAGGAAACGTAAAACGTGACATCGAGCGCCTGCGTTCCGCCGCCTGTTCCGGAATCCTTGACCGTCAGAGTCCTGGAATGGTTCCCGTCTCCGACACCAATGTAATAACCCTCGCTGCTGACAGTTTTGCCATTCAAATCCAGCGTCGCTGTGGAATTGTAAGCAGCAGAGCAATTTCCTGTGAGCGTCACATCCCGCAGCAGCGTCACGGTGCTGCCTCCGGCTGCATCAAACGCCTTCGTCAGCGTCTGATAATAGGCGCTCTCGCCCACGCGCGCGTCGAATTTCGTATGGCACTTCTTGCAGGTGTAGCCGGTATCGTCCATCTCGTGCGTGCAGGGCACAAGATAGACCTTGCCGTCCTTGCCCAGGCTGGTCTCGCTGTCGGCGGCGTCCGCCTTGAAGTTCTCGGCGCGGAGCGTCACGCCGCTTGCCGGTTCGGCGATGGCCCCAAGATTTATGCCTTCACGCACGCCCACACGGATGACCGAATCCTCTCTCAATGCGCCTGATACAAGAATGGGCAGCTTCCACGCATAATTGGCGTAATAACCGGCCTTCACCGAGCCGGAAACAGTGAGCTTAGGAGCTGAGCTTTCCCCTCCGCCGTAGTAAACGTCATATTGATTGTTGCCGGTAACGGTAGCATCGGTGAGGGTAATAGCGCCCTTTCCATAGATGCCGCCGCCCTCAAAGGTACTGTTGTTTCCGGTGATCGTCACATTCTCGACGGTTACCCCTCTCTCCGAATAAATGCCGCCCCCGTGGCCATAACTTGTATTCCCCGTGGCGGACGCCTTGTTGCCGGTGATCGTGGCGTTGGAGATCGAAACATTGCCGGCGTTAAAGTGGATATAGATGCCGCCACCGTTGCCGGCGGTTGCCGTGTTGCCGGTGATGGTGCCGCCGTCCATGGTGAAGCTGCACTTCTCGCCTACATACACGCCGCCGCCACCGCCATCGGACGCGGCTGCGGTGTTGCCAGAAATGGTGCCGCCGTGCATGGTGAAGCTCGGCGGGTCGGTCTGATTCGTCGTGCCGACAAGGAACACACCGCCGCCGGAGCCGCTGCCTGCTTTATTACCGGTAATCTCTCCACCATACATGGTAAAGGACGAGCCGGTCTGATAGGTGCCACCCTTTATACCGACCTGCACGCCGCCGGTGATCGTGCCGCTGTACAGCTCAAATTTGCCGCCATTGACGGTCACTTCGCCTTGAACCTTTCCGTTACCGGAGCAGTCAGTCAGCGTCAGCGTCGCGTCGCTGCCGACGGTGATGCTGCCGGAAATCGTCTGCCCGTTCAGGCAGAGGTTGACCTCACCCGTTGGTACAGTCCAGCTCCCCGACACAGACTGCGTCAGATAATAGCTGCCCGCAGAATCAGGCAGGGAATCGGTAGTTGTCCACTCTGTGCCAGCAGTGTCATGTTCGTGCCCGTTGACATCTCCATTCCCGCCGCAGACGCAGTGGGTATGAGCGGCTTGCGGCAGCGCAAACGCAGCCAGCGCCGCATAAACGGCGTTATAGCGCGTCATGTCCAGCTTGGCGACCTGCTCATCGGTGAGGTCCTCTATTTTTGCATCAATGGCTTTCAGCTGCTCCTCAATTTTGGTCGCATTGTCCGCCGTGACTGTTTCTGGCAGGGCGTCAATGAGTGCCTGCACAGCCAGCACCGCCGCCTCTTTTCCAAGACAGGCAGAGAAGTCTGCATTCTCCGCAGAGCAGATGGGACAGTCCGGATTCACCATCTCCTCACTGCATCGGTCGGTGCAGATACAGACGGTTTCCTCTGTGCCTTTGCAGGCAGAGAGGTCTGCATCTTCCGCAGAGCAGACCGGACAGTCGGGATTGACCGCCTCTTTCTCACAGCGGATTTCGCAGATGCACTCCGCCGGAGCATTCCCGGACGCGCCGGGAACAAGCCCGCTGTCCTGGGAATTGCACTGCTCGCAGGTATACCCGCAGGGCGTCCCCTCTGTGGCCGGGATGTAGCCGCAGCTATCGTCATGCTCGCCGCGTTCATGAGGACAGCTTAATTCTTTTGTGATACAGCCGCTTTCCTCACTGCATTCATGGGTACACGCGGTCGGCTGTGCCTCCTCTGCTTCAGATGGGGTCGCCGTATTTTCTGGTACGCTGCCTTCCAAAACAGGGTAACAGCTTTCGTCATGCTCATGGACACACTTCTTCACAAGGGTGTAGCAATCCTCAGTATGCTCATGTTCACAGTCTGCCCCTTCGGTCCCTTCCGTATATCCGCAGTCCTCTGTATGTTTCGGGTGATGCTCGCACAACCCCGTATGGACGGCGGACACACCCGCTTCCACCGCAGATGCCGGAACGCCCGGCATCGTAAAAATCATTGCCGCCGCCAGTAAAAATGCGGCCGGCCGTTTCCATTTCCATTTCATTTTATTCATCCTCCTCACGTTGTTCGTTCCTTCTCGTTGTTTTCTGAAGCAGCCGGGATACTGCCTCCCGCAGCTGATATTCCGTCACAGGCTTTACC
>OLZJ01000606.1_pt1 | contig 18021 bp, 19 predicted proteins | sample 1673951 | NCBI WGS metagenome assembly OLZJ01 (sample SAMEA103958135, study PRJEB25191) | human gut metagenome
GGCGATGATGACGATGCCCGCCACCATGCCCACCACCCGCCGGGCAGTCGGTTTGCGCAATGCGGTGCCGTTCATAGGGGATTCTCCTTTAACGTTTCTTTTCCCCTATTATACGCCTGCTTTGGGCGGGAGACAAACTATTTATGGAAAGATACAACGATATACGGGGATTGCCTTACCCCTTTAATCTCTCCTCAATCCGTTCTTTCTCCAGCCCCTCCCCGATCACGATGAGCACTTCCTGCCCCTTGGGGATAGCGTTTGCCGTCAAGCCGTCGGCGGTGGCGTTCAGCTCCACCCAGCCGTTCTCGTCCTGTACGAAGCCTTTCGCCCGCAGCACATGGCCGCACGCGGGGTCGGTGAAGAGGGCCGGGATATTCTGTTCGAGCTGCTGGCACGAGAGGCCCAGCTCCAAAAAGTAGGCCGAACCAAAGGCCCTATGCTCGTCGAAGTGGAGCTTTTCGCAGCTGGCCTGACGGCAGCCGCAGCGGTCGATGGCGGCAAAGTCCTCGCTGCCCCACTCGTCCCACGGTTTTGTCAGCAGTTCGCCGGGCTGGAACGTCCGGCTGCACTTGCACGCAGCCAGCGCACGGTTCAGGTGCTCCTGTGCGGCCCCCCTCTGCGCCGCATCGGCCAGTTGGCTGCGGCTGAAGACCACCGCGCCCGCGTTGGCAGCTTCGGAGGCCAGAATGTAGTCCGCCTGCGCCGAAAGGGTTCCGGGCAGAAGCGCATCCACAATGGCGATGACATTGCCCAGCCGATACCACCGATCCAGCGGTTCGTCCCGCAGCACATCGAAGAACTCATCCACGTCAAAAATGCCGCTGGGTTCCACCAGAACCCGGTCGAAGCCGCGCATCGCCATGGAGATGAGCTTGGTGCGCATCCGGCGCTGGTGGGTGTCGCAGTCGCACCCGCCGCTGATGGTCTCGATCTCGCACCGCTCGCCCAGCAGGTCCTGCACCAGCATGGCGTCTACGTTTACCGCACCGAAGTCGTTTTCCAAAATGCAGACGTTGTGCCCCTGCGCCACCAGATATGCCGCGTACTTGCGCAAAAAGGTCGTCTTTCCTGCGCCCAGAAAGCCCGTGATGAGGTCTACCTGTACCATTTTCTTCCCCTCCGCTGTTTTGGTTTCAGGGTCAGTATACTCCATCCGCAAAAAACAAGCAAGGGGAAGGCGGCGGGCCTTCCCCTTGCTTGTTTTGGCTGTTCAATCTCTCTGCACTGTCACATTGCCAGTCCGTGCATCCGTACAGCCGAATCCGGCGGGCGTTCGCAGTTGGGTTTGGTTTATGCGTGGTTGAATCCCTTGCCGAAGACCTCGGTGGTGCTCAGCATGGACATGAAGGCGTTCAGGTGCTCCTTGTGGATGAAATCTTGGAGCAGATCGGCCTCATGGCGGGTCAGGGTGGTGTAGATGATGTAGTGGGGCTTATTGGTGTAGGCACCGAAGCAGGGGGTGTAGGTGGCGCCGCGCACCAGCTTGCGCATGACGAAATCGCAGATGGGGTCCTTTTCATCGCAGACGATGAGGATGGCCTTGCACATCTTGATCTTTTCCAGCACGGCGTCGATGACCAGCGATTTAACGGTCAGACCTACAAAGGAGTAGAGAGCGGTGTACAGGTCGAAGACGAAGCACGCCGCCACGACCATGAACAGGTCGGTCAGGAAGAGGGCCGCCGCGATGTTGTGGATGTGGGTGTATTTTTCCACGATGAGGGCGATGACGTCGGTGCCGCCGGAGGAAGCACCCACATTGAACAGCAGGGCCGAGGCAATGGCGGGCAGGGCGATGGCGAAGATCAGGTCCAGCATGGGCTGGTCGGAGAGGGGGCCGCTCAGGGGGCAGACCTTTTCCAAAACCATCAGCTCCACCGACATGACGAGGGAGGCGTAGCCCGTGGTCATGGCGAACTCCCTGCCCAAGAAGATGAAGCCCACCACCAGCAGCACGATGTTCGCCGCCGAGGAGAAGGCCGACGCCGACATGGGGGTAAGCTTTGCCACCAGCGCCGCCGTACCGGTGACGCCGCCGAAGACGAAGTTGTTGGGGAATTTGAAGAAGTACACGCCCACCGACATGATGGAGATGCTCAGGGTGATGAGCACGTACTGCCGCGCGTACTTCATCACCTTTTCCCGCTGGGTCATTTCCGCAGTTGTTTCCATAAACTCTCGTTTCCTCTTTTCAACCAGACAATTTTTAACCAAACAATTTTTTCGTGTTGTGGATATAGACGGACAGCACCAGCCCGACGCAGATGTACAGCATCATCACCGAGCTGCCGCCCGCCGAATAGAAGGGCAGCGTGACGCCGATAACGGGCAGGACACGCAGGTTCATGCCCACATTGACCGCAATCTGGGCCATCAGCGCACCGCCGATGCCCGCGCAGATGAAGGTGCCCAGCAGGTCCTCGCTCCGCGCCCCGGTCAGGAACGTCCTGACGACGATGGCGAACAGCACCCCCAGCACCACGCAGCAGCCCACAAAGCCCGCCGCGTTGCCGATCCAGCTGAAGATGAAGTCGTTGTGGGCGTTGGGCACGCTGTAATAGCTGCCGCCGAACACCCCGTTGCCAAAGATGCCGCCGCTGCCCAGCGCGATCTCGCCGCGTTGCTGCTGGTAGATGATGTTCTTCCAGACGGCCTCGCTGGGAGCCCAGCCGGTCTTGTTTTCGGGGTCCACCACGGCGAGGATGCGGTACCATTGGTAGCCCTTGCCGATCTTATCGCTGAAAAAGGCGAAGGCCGCAGCCACAGCCGCCCCTGCCGCCGCCAGCGCCCCGATGATATACTTCCAGCTCAGCCCCGCCGCAAACATCATGCTGCAGCCGATGATGGCGTAGATGATGGCCGTGCCGTCATCCCCCTGCACATGGATGATGAGGATGGGGGCCGCCAGATGGAGCAGCAGCTTGCCCAGCTCCTTCGGCTCGTTGATGCGGCCCCGCACATTGTTCAGGTGCATCGCGAAGGTCAGGATGAAGCTGATCTTGGCCAGCTCCGTGGGCTGTAAGGTAAAGCCGCCCAGCTTATACCACGAGTAGTTATCGGTATCGCCCGCGTTGTAGCCGATGGTCAGCGGGCCGATGGACACGTTGCGGATGAACAGCGTCGGCAGCACAAGGCCCCACGTCAGGGCCACATGCACCGGCCAGACCTTGACCAGACTGCGGTAATCGATGTTGGACAGCAGCAGCGCCACCGCGATGCCGATCAGGGCCGAAACGCCCTGCACCAGCGCCCGGCGGTAATCGCCGATGCCGGTGATCTGGCCGGTGATCTCGTCCACGGCAAAGCCGTTTCCCTGCTTCGCCGCCCACGAGGACAGCGCCACACAGGCCATCACGCTGCTGAAAACACACAGCAGAAGATAAATTTTATCCGTCCGCCTGAAATATTGCCGAATGCTCTCCAAGAAAGCACCTTCCTTTCCTGCTTGGCCGGGCAGCTGCGGGCACCCGCTGCTACCCCATTTTAGGGTATTATACAGCAATGCGTGATTCTGCGCAAGACGGAGGCCATTTTTCACAGATTTTTCGTGCGGCTGTGACAGCTTTGCAAAATCCTGTCCCGCGGCCTTGACAAAGTGAGCCTGACCTTCTAAAATGAGCTTAGAAGACCTACCATCCGGTATGTTTTTCGGAGGGCTTTTATCTTATGAAAGTACCATATCATCGTTTTCTCTCAGCGCTCTGCGCTGTCTGTTTTCTGATACTCACCCTCTTCCCCACCGCCGCGCTGGCCGCACAGGCCGACGGCCTTTCTGCCGCCGCCCTGACGAGCGAGGACGCTGCCCGGATGCAGCAGACCGACGATGCCGTTGCCGCCTTGACCGACAGCGACGGCTTCACCGCCATGTCCCGCACCGAGCGTCTGGACGCCGCGCTGGAGCAGTTGGAGCAGTTGGCGGCGAAGGGGCTTGTTTCGGCGCGCTCCATCCTCGTGGACGAGGAAAACGGGATGGTGAGCTTTACCTACTCCTGCGGGGTGCAGGGCGGCATTCTGGTGGACGACCTCGACGAGGAAAATACCGCCATGAATCTTTCCCTGCTGCCGTCCTTCGATTTACAGGAGATGTCCAACGCACCGCGGGGCAACCTTGGCAGCGCCATGATCTATTATGCCTTTGACAACACGGTGAACAGCTCCCGTTACCCGTACTACTCTTACATGAAGGGGTTCTGGACGGCGATGGGCCTGAACACCCGCATCGACACCACCGTGACCGTCTCCGACCTGCGCCGGATGGACCGGTATGACCTGTGCATCCTGAGCGCCCACGGTGCGTATTACCCCTACATGACCGGCTGGCTGTTCAAGCAGCTGCGCACGGCCCCCATCATCCTGCTGACGGAGGAGTCCTCCTTCTCGAAAGATCTGTACTACGGCATCGACCTGCTGACCCATCGGATCATCAAGATCAACGGGCGGTACTGCGTGACACCGTCGTTTTTCAAGAGCACTTACCGCTTCGGCCAATTGGAAAACACCATCGTCTACTCCGAGACCTGTGAGTTCCTCGGCGTAGATGACGCCGTTGATTCCTCGATGGCCAACGCCCTGCTGGCGGGCGGCGCACGGGCCGTGGTGGGCTATGTAAACAACGTTTACACCGTCTACTCCCGCAGTATGCTCTGGGATACGGTCAACCACCTCATCCTCGGCCAGCCCATTGAACAGGCCGTAGCACACGCCAAAGACACCTACGGCGAAAACGACCTTGTCTGGTACACCTCGCAGGGCGGTCAGCGCCCCCACGCCGCCGCAGCCTACACCATGCTGCTGGGTGACGCCAGCGCCCAGCTGACGGTTCACGAATCCGCTTCGGCCTTCTCCGAGCAGCAGAAGGCCGCGTAAGCGTTGCACTTTTGCGGGATTTATATTATACTAGAGGATGGCAGAGATCTGTCATCCTCTTTTTTCAACCTCTCAGTCTCGCTCCGCTCGCCAGCTCCCCTAGTAGGGGAGCCCTTGGCAAAGAGGGCAGATCGAGTCTCCAGATAGGAGTGCATTTTATGGCTCAATTTATTACGACTTCGCGGGAGGAGACCGTCGCGCTGGGCAGGCGGATGGCCGCCGCCCTGCCGGACGGGGCGCTCATCGCGTTTACCGGCGGCCTCGGCGCGGGCAAAACCGCATTCTGTGAGGGCCTTGCCGAAGGGCTTGGCTGCACCGACCCGGTCAGCAGCCCCACCTTCGCCATCGTGAACTATTACCGCGGCCCCCGCCCGCTGGCCCACTTCGACCTCTACCGCATCTCCACCGAGAACGATCTGTGCGCGGCGGGGTTCTACGATTATCTGGATCAGGGGGCCATCGTAGCAGCCGAGTGGAGCGAGAACTTCGCCGACCTGCTGGCCCCGGAAGACCCGATCCATGTCAACATCGAGCGGCTGGACGACACCACCCGCCGCATCACCATCGAGGGGGTCGAACTATGAACATTTTAGCCGTAGATACCGCCGGCAAGACCGTCGGCGTGGCCCTGATGCAGGACGACCGGCTGCTGTACGAGTGCTATCTCGACGCGGGCATGACCCACAGCGAGACGCTGATGCCGCTCATCGACGGCTGCCTGAAGCTCTGCGGGATGGGCTGCAAGGACATCGACCTGTTCGGCGTCAACGCGGGCCCCGGCAGCTTTACCGGGCTGCGCATCGGGCTGGCAGCGGTCAAGGGCCTTGCCTTCCCGCGGGAGACCCTCTGCGCCCCGGTCTCGACGCTGGAAGCGCTGGGTGCCGCCCACACCGGCGAGGGCACCGTGCTCTGCGCACTGGACGCCCGCCGCGCACAGGTGTACAGCGCCGCTTTCGACCTTGCCACCCACCAGCGGCTGATGGATGACGACGCCCGCGCCGTAGCCGACCTGAGTGAATTTGTAGAAAATTGCAAAAAGCCCCTGTTTTTTGTTGGTGATGGGGCTGCTCTGTGCTATAATAAATACAGCAATGTGCCGGGGGTGCTCTGCGTGCCGCCCGCCCTGCGGGGCGGACGCGCCGCTGCGGTGGCCCTTGTAGCCAAACAGATGGCCGAGCGGGGCGAAGCGGTCCTGCCCGAAGCACTGCTGCCGGATTATCATCGGCTGAGCCAAGCCGAGCGGGAACGCGCCGAGCGCCTTGCCGCCGAGGCTGCCGCTCAGAACCACCAAACCGAGAACGGAAAGGAATAAAACATCATGGCGAAACCCATTGCACTGGCCGCCGACCATGGCGGATTTGAACTGAAGGAAGCCGTTAAGGCCCATCTGGACGAACTGGGGCTGGAGTACATCGATTTTGGCACCCACAGCACCGCCAGCGTAGACTACCCCGATATGGCCCTGCCCGCCTGTGACGCCGTTGTGAGCGGCCAGTGCGACAAAGCACTGCTGTTCTGCGGCACCGGCGTCGGCATCAGCATGGCCGCCAACAAGGTCAAGGGCATCCGTGCCTGCTGCTGCTCCGACAGCTTCAGCTGCGAGTACACCCGCCGCCACAACGACGCCAACGCCCTGTGCATGGGCGGCCGCGTGGTCGGCCCCGGCCTTGCGTGCCAGTTGGTCGATCTGTTCCTGAACACCCCCTTCGAGGGCGGCCGCCACGAAAAGCGCATCGCAAAGCTGATGGCCATTGAGAACCGATAAAAGGATTTCAACCTCTCAGTCTCGCTTGCGCTCGACAGCTCCCCTAGCAGGGGAGCCCTTGGCATAAAGATGAGGCTTCACCCGGCTGCCAAAGCCTCCCCTATCAGGGGAGGTGGCATTGCGAAGCAATGACGGAGAGGTTTATTCAACTATTTTAAAGGAGCGTGTTGTTATGACCCCCATGATCGTTGAGCATCCCCTGCTGCAGCACAAGATCAGTCTGCTGCGCAACAAGCAGACCGGCACCAAGGAGTTCCGTGACCTCGTTGGCGAGATCGCGACCCTGCTGTGCTACGAGGCTACCCGTGACCTGCCTCTGGAAGAGGTGGAGATCGAGACCCCGATCACCATGGCAAAGACCAAGGTCCTTGCGGGCCGCAAACTGGCTCTGGTTCCCATCCTGCGCGCCGGCATGGGTATGCTGGACGGTATGCTGACCCTGCTGCCCGCCGCAAAGGTCGGCTTCATCGGCCTGTACCGCGACGAGGAGACCCTGCAGCCCGTGGAGTACTTCTGCAAGCTGCCGCAGGATATCGCAGAGCGTGACGTTCTGGTGCTGGACCCCATGCTGGCCACCGGCGGCAGCGCCATCGACGCCATTTCTCAGATCAAGAAGCACGGCGCAAAGCGGATCAAGTTCATCGGCCTGATCGGTGCTCCGGAAGGCATTGAGGCCCTGCACAAGGCACACCCCGATGTGGACATCTATCTGGGCGCCAAGGACGATCACCTGAACGAGAACGGCTACATCGTCCCCGGTCTGGGCGACGCGGGCGACCGTATCTACGGCACCAAGTAAAAAGAGATCCAAAAAAATTGGCTGTGCAAAACTGCACAGCCAATTTTTTTGACCTAATAATGTGGTTTTAGCGTCCGCGTCCACCGCCGCCACCCATGCTGCGTCCACCGCCCGCATGGAAGGAACCGCCGCCGCCTCGGAAACTGCCGCCGGAACGACCGCCGCCCCCGCCAAAGGAGCTGCCGCCGCCCATGCCGCCGAAGCCGCCTCCACGGGGAGGCCGAGGCCCACCACGGGGCGGGCGGGGTCCGCGGGGGCCCCAGTCATCGTAGGGGCCACGGCGGCGTCTGCTGCCAAGCCCATACCCCAGCCCGAAACCGAACAGCCCGCCAAAGCCCGAACCGAACCGGCGGCGGCCAAAGGGGGTGAAAATATAGATCACCGCCGCAATGACGATAAGATAGGCGATGATCGTGACCCCGGAAGAGGGCCGCGCCGCAGGGGCTTCGTGGTAACTGTCGTTGGAATGGAGGCCGGTGCTGCCGGAGACCGTGCCGGTGTTGCTGCTGAGGGTCACACCGTAGACATCGGCGATGGTGTTCGCCACGTTCTGTGCGCAGGTGGTCACAGCGGCGTCATAATCCTGCGCCGCGAAGCTGTCCTCCATGGTCTGCGCCAAGGCGCTGGCCTGTTTTTCCAGCGTCGTGTTCCGGAAACCGGTGCCCAGCGTCACATAGTAGTCGCCGTCATCGTACTGCTGGGACTGCATGACCAGAAGGATCAGCACACCGTTGTTTTTGCTGGAACTGCCGAGGCCCCATGTGTTGAAGGCTTCGGTAGCGTAATCTTCCGTGGATAAACTTCCGGTATAATCCACCGTCAATACGCCGATCTGTGCACCATCACACTGCTCGGTGAGCTGGGTGTTCAGGTTCTGGATGGTCGTGGTGGTGGTGCTGCTCAGGATGCCCGCATCGTCCACGACGCACTGGTCGCTGGGCAGGTCGGGGAGCTGGGCTTTCGCCGCCGAAGCGGCGGGGGCCAGCGCTGCGGCGCTGACGGTCAGCACCAGCAGCAGGGCGCAAAACCGGGAAGCAAATCGTTTCATTCGTTTCATGCGAAGGGTTCCACCTCCTTGACGCCGAACAAGCTCTTCAGCACGCTGGCCGGGAAGCCGCCGGTATCCTTCTGATATTCGCTGACCTGTTCGTTATAGGTCAGGTTGCCGATGATGGTGGCCGCGCTGTTGAACTGGCCGTACTGGCCCTGCACCGCCCCCATCTTCATGGGGTCGGCGGCCTGTTCCTGCAATTTTGCATAGAGCTGGTCGATGGCGGCCCCCAGCGCGGCATCGTCTTCGTAAAGGGCATGGAGCCGGGTCTTCCCGGCATTGACGCCATCCAGATCGTTCTGGAACACCGTCAGCGCATCCTGCGCAGCCAGCACCTCGGCGTTGTCCGCCCCCAGCGTGTTGCTGCCGGTGGTGATGATGTTCGCCGCCGTGTTGGCGCGGGTGGTCAGCTCATCGTTCAGGCTGTAGCCGCCGTCCGCCGAGACCCCTGCAGTGTACCACTGGGCGGCTTCGCTGGCCTTGGCCTTGAGCTTTGCCCCGCCGAAGCCGAAGAATGCCGCCAGCAGGATCACCACGCAGAGCGCAATGGCCGCAGCTTGGCTTTGCAGCGCCGCCGGGAGCGCCTGTTCCAACCCGGCCAGCTTCTGCTGGGCGGGGGTCAGGCGGGGCGAAGCGCTCTGCGCCGCCTTTGCTTCGCGGTAGCTGCCCGCGTCAAAGCCGCCGGGGGTGGGATTCCTATTCTGAGAAAAATCTGCGTTTGCCATCTTAGCTCCGGATCTCCATCATCTTTGCCTTGAGCTCGTCTTCGATGCGGGTCAGCTCCTGCTCGGCGGCGGCCCGCTTTGCGCGGCCCTCGGTCTGGATCTTGTTCAGCTCGTCGAGGGTCTCGATCAGGCTCTTATTGGTCTGCTGCAGCGTCTCGATATCCACCACGCCGCGCTGGGACTCCTTGGCCGTCTCGATGGTACCCATCTTGAGGGCGTCGGCGTTCTTCTTGAGCAGATCGTTGGTCATATCGGTGACGGCGCGCTCCGCCTGCATCGCCTTCTGGGTGTGGGCCAGACCCAGCGCCAGCACCATCTGGTTCTTCCACAGTGGGATGGTGTTCACGATGGTGGACTGGATCTTTTCAGCCATCATGGTGTTGTTGTTCTGGAGCAGACGGATCTGGGGGCCCATCTGGAGGCTGATGTTCCGGGTCAGTTCGAGGTCGTAGAGCTTCTTTTCGAAGCGCTCGCACTGGTCGGCCAAGTCGCGGGCGGCCTGTGCGTCCTCCGGCAGACCGGAAGCCTTTGCCTTGTCCATGGCCTTCTGCAGCTCGTTGGCACGCACCTCTGCCAGCTTCTTTTTGCCAGCGAGGATGTACATGCTCAGCTCCTTGAAATAGGCCATGTTCAGCTCGTACATCTTGTCGAGCATGGCGATATCCTTGAGCAGCTGCACCTGATGGCCCTCCAGCATGGACTGGATATTCTCCACGTTGGTCTCAGCCTTGTTGTATTTGGTCTTGAGGTTGTCGAGCTGGTCGCCCTTCTTCTTGAAGAAGCCGAGGATGCCCTTCTGCTGCTCCTCGTTGGCGTCGAAGCTCTTCAGCTCCCCGATGAGGTTGGTGATCATATCGCCCACCTCGCCGAGGTCCTTGGTGGACACCTTGGCGAGAGCAGCTTCGGAGAAATCGCCGATCTTCTTCTGGCACGCGGAGCCGTACTGCAGCACCTGCTGGCTGTTGGTGATGTCGATCTTTTCCGCAAAGGAATCCACCATCGCCTGTTCTTCCGCAGTCAACTGGATGTCCGCTGCGGGGGCGGCGGGCTCCGCCTTCTTTTCCTCCACCGGCGCAGCGGCGGGGGTGGGGTCCAGCGTCAGGGTAGGAACAGCGGGGGCGTCGAGGTCAAAGTTCAGAGTGTTGTTGTCAGCCATGAGAGATTCCGTCCTTTCCAATTCCAACAGCGCCCGCCAAACGGCTTGCGCAATTTTCTGCAAACGTTATAGGCCTTGGCCCTTGAGCATATTCTGCAAAACGGTCAGGTCAGCCGAGAGGTCCATGCTCTCCGCCGCATAGAGGGCATCGAGCTGGTTTTCGAAGGCCGTCGCGATGGAGGAAGCGTTGTGCTCCACCTCCGCGCGGATGGCCGCTGCGTTTTCTCCCCGGACGCCCTGCTTGGCGAGCTTCGCGTACTGCTGCAAAACGTTCACGGCATCGGGCAGGTAGTAGTTCGCGAACCGGCGCACCTGCTTGGCCTTGGCGGGGGCGGCTTCCACCGTCTCGACGATGGAGCGGCCCGCCTTTTCCATCCGCGTCATAGCCGCCGAGAGGTTCGGCTCCGGCAGAGCCTCGTTCAGCGCGTGGAGGGTATCCAGTTGCTTCTGCATCTCGGTCAGCATCGCGTCCACATCGTCCACGCCGGTGTGGAAGGGCACTTCCGTCTCCACCACACGGGGCGGGCAGAATTTTTTCGCGGCACCAAAGGCCGCACAGGCCCCGCCCAGCGCCGCCAGCAGCGCCCAGAGCTTATAGACCGGAAGCACCGCGCAGAGCACTGCAAACACCAGCGCCGCCGCATACCACGGCAGGACGCTGGGTTTCGAAGTGCGAATGATCTTGCTCATCTTTCGACTCCTTGTCCGGGAGGGTCACTCCCTGTATGTTCCATAATAAAGCCTTTTGGAAAAAACGCAAGGGTTTCACGAATAATTTACAGCTTCGAAATCAAGTTTTAACGGCCTTGCCCTTTTCGTCTGCGGCAGAGCGCTGGCTTCGCGGCGTTTCGGGCTGGGCCATGTTCCAGCCGGCTGCGCACATCGTAGACCGGCGCAAAGCTCATTCGGACACGCCCGCCTTTTCCATCGCGTCCCACGCGGAGCCGAGGTCCCGGCCGGAGGGTTCCGCCTTGGGGCCGTCGAACCACAGCTCCTCGATGAGGGCGGCAAGGCCGTCCTCCCGCACATCCCCGATGACCCGGTCGGCTGCGGCCTTGGCGTCGGGGGTGCCGTTGGACATGCAGCAGCCGAGGCCCGCAGCCTTCAGCATCCCCACATCGTTGGCGGAGTCGCCCGCCGCCACGGCATCGGCCAGCGTCAGGCCGATTTTCTCGCACAGGTCGGCAAGGCCCACGCCCTTATCCATCCCGCCGCGCACGACGTCGTAGCAGCACCAGCCGTCCTTCCCGACGCCGCCCACCTGCATGAAGTGGAGGTTCAGGTGACCGAACTTCTCGTTGAAATGGGCCAGCTCCTGCGGCGGCATGACCACGAAGGCCGCATGGGGCATATCGATGAGGTGGCGGTCCTGATCCTCCCCATCGAGGCAGGTCAGGCCGCTTTTCGGCATGGCATCGTAAAAACTTTTCAGGGCGTCGTACTCGCAGTAGGCGTAATAGGCGTCCCGGTAGTTGAACTGGAGCGGGTAGTTATAGTCCTCGCAGAAATCCACGAGAGCGTACATTTCCTCGTTGGTCAGCGGGTGCTCGGCCACGATGGTGCCGTTTTTGTCCACGACACAGGCCCCGTTGCAGGTGATGGCATAATCGAACCGGATGCCGCCCAGCTGCTCCTTATGGACGACGCAGTAGCCGCGCCCGGTGCTGAGCACGAATCTGCCGCCCGCCGCCTGAAGCTTTTTCACGGCCTTGACCACCGCCGGGCGGGGCTTCGGTTCCCCGAACGGCACAAGCGTATTGTCGAAATCGCTGGCCAGAAGTTGATATTGCATGGTATTCTCCCTTAAATCTCGTAATATAGTTCAGTATACCACAAAAAGCCGCCCTGAGCAATTTCAGGACGGCTGTTGGCAAACGATTTTCAGGGGTCAGCCAACCAGCGCCACAACGAGCTGGATGCCGACGCCGACGGCGGCACCGGCGGCCCATGTCAGGCCGGTGATGAAGAGGTTCTGCTTCCACGAGGGGTTGGCCCGCCACAGCACCGCCAGACCCACGCCCGCGCCGGTGCACAGGCCCGCCACAAGGCTGGAAAAGCGGAGGGCGCCCTCCACGTAGAGCTGGGTCAACAGAACGCTGGCCGCACAGTTGGGGATGAGGCCCACCAGCGCGGAGAAGACCGGCTGGAAGAAGCCCATTTGGCCGAGGAAATCGGCGAAGACATCCTCGCCCACGCCCTCGACGATGAGGCCGAAGAGGACGCTGAACAGGAAGATGAAGGCGAAGATCTCCAGCGTATGCCGCAGAGCCGCCTGCCAGATGGGGCGCTGGTGGCCCTCCTCGTCGTCGTGGGTCTCGTGGCAGTCGATCTCGTCGGCATTGCCGGTATAGCCGCCGCGCAGGGATCTTGGCAGGACGCCGCGCAGAACGAAGTCCAGCACAAGGCCCACCGCGATGGCGTAGAGGACCTTGATGACCATCAACAGCACCAGCTTATCCCAGTAGGCGGGCATCGAGACCAGCAGCGGAACGGCTTCGTCGCTGGTGGCGAGGAAGACCGCGATCAGCGTGCCCAGCGAGATGACACGGGACGCATAAAAATTCGATGCAATGGCGGAAAATCCGCACTGAGGCACACAGCCCAGCAGCGCCGCCGGGATGGCACCCCACCGGCCGCTGCTCTCCAGCACAGCTTCGATGCGCTCGCCGTGGCGGTGCTCCACATATTCGATGAACAGGTAAGCCAAAAACAAGAACGGGAGCATCTTGACGGTATCCACAAAGCTCTCGCTCAAAACATCCAAAAACAGTTCCATAACCGGGGTCTCCTTGCACCAGCACGGTGCTTCAGTTTTGTAAATTGCAAGTAGGTTGCGTTTTCGTGCAAAGGAGATTATACACGGTTTGGAAGCAAATTGCAAGAGGAATTTGCCAAAAGATTGCAAATTTGTTTTAGCCAGCAAAAAAGTCCGCTTTCGCGGACTTTTTTGGCTGCTTAACCTTTCAGCGGCACAAATCCCACCAGATCTTTGACGACCTCGCCGCCGATGATGAGGCCGGCGACAGAGGGCACAAAGGCGTTGGAACCGGGGACCGAGCGGCGGACGGTGCACTTGCGCTGGGTGCCCGGCGGGCAGATGCAGTGATCCTTGCAGCTGATGGAATCATCCTCGATGGGGGTCATGACGGGCTCCTTGGAATAGACGACCTTCAGGTGCTTGATCTTCCGCTTGCGGCACTCGGAGCGCATGACCTTGGCCAGCGGGCAGACGGAGGTCTTGTAGATGTCCGTCACCTCAAAGCGGGTGGGGTCCATCTTGTTGCCCGCGCCCATGGCGCAGATGATGGGGGTGCCCGCCTCCTTGGCCTTGACCACAAGGGCGATCTTGCCGGTGACGGTGTCGATGGCGTCCACCACATAGTCGTACTGGGTAAAGTCGAACTGATCCTGCGTTTCGGGGGTGAAGAAGATCTTGTAAGTTGTGACCTTGATGTTGGGGTCGATGTCATGGATGCGCTGTTCCGCCACATCCACCTTGTACTGGCCCACCGTCTTGCGGGTGGCCACGATCTGACGGTTCAGATTGGTCAGGCAGACCTTGTCGTCGTCGATGAGGTCCAGCGCACCCACACCGCTGCGGGCCAGCGCCTCGACGGTATAGCCGCCCACGCCGCCGATGCCAAACACTGCCACACGGGAGCCGTGCAGCTTTTCCATTGCTTCCTTCCCCAGCAGCAGCTGGGTGCGGGAATATTGATCCTGCATAAATACACTCCTTATTTTTCCACACTCTTGATCGTGCCGCCGCCAAGGACGACATCCCCCTGATACAGCACCACGGCCTGTCCCGCGGTGGGGGCGCGCTGAGGCTCATCGAATTCCAGCCGGAAGCCGTCCTCCCCCGCCGGGTAGACGGTGGCGGGCTGCTCGGTCTGGTGATACCGGGTGCGGGCCGTGACCCGCAGCGGCTCGGTCAGCGCCGGGATGGCGATCCAGTTCACCTCGTCGGCATACACGATGCGGCCGAACAGCAGCTCTTCCGGGCCGACGGTGACGGTGTTGGCCTCCATATCCTTGGCGCAGACGTAGACCGGCGCACCCATGGCAAGGCCAAGGCCCTTCCGTTGGCCGATGGTATACCGCACCGCGCCCTTGTGGGTGCCCACCTTCCGGCCCTCGGTATCGAGGAAGTCCCCGTCCGGGTAGTGCTTGCCGGTGAAATCCTCCATGAACTTCTCATAGTCGCCGTCCGGCACAAAGCAGATATCCTGACTGTCGTGCTTGCGGGCGTTGATGAAATGCTGCTGTTCGGCAATGGCGCGCACTTCGGTTTTGTGGAGTGCCCCCAGCGGCAACCGCACATGGGCCAGTTGTTCCTGTGTCAGATTATAAAGCACATAGCTCTGATCTTTTCCTTCATCAAGGCCTTTTTTCAGCAGCCAGCGGCCAGTGGCCTCGTCCTGCTCGACGCGGGCGTAGTGGCCGGTGACGACATACTCCATCCCGTGCTCCTTCGCCCAGCGGAGCAGGTGGTCGAACTTCATATACTTGTTGCAGTCGATGCAGGGGTTGGGGGTGCCGCCCGCCTCATAGACCCGGATGAATTTTTCGATGATCTTCTCCCGGAAATCAACGGTGAAATCCAGCACCTCATAGGGAATATCCATCGCATAGGCCACCTCGGCGGCGTCCTCGATATCCTTTTCCGAGCAGCAGGTGTGGAAGCCGGACTGACCCAGCGTCTCGTTCCGGGTGAGCCGCATGGTGATGCCGGTGCAGTCGTACCCCTTCTGCTGCATCAGCCACGCCGCCACCGAGCTGTCCACGCCGCCGCTCATGGCGATGAGGGCGCCGGGACGGTTTGTCTGTATTGTCTCTGTCATTTTGTTCCTCTTGCTCTAAAACATACTAAAACAGTAGTTATAATACTACCGCACGTTCTTTCTCTTGTCAAGACGCAGAAAATTGCGCCGCAGCGGCCAGCAGGGCCGCTTTCTCGTTGGGGAGGCGGCCGGTGATGACCTGCTCCAGCAGCCCTTCCAGCACCCGGCGCAGTCCCGGCCCCGGCGCGACGCCCGCCGCCATCAGGTCCCGGCCATTCACGGCCATCTGGTTCACCCGGCAGCAGACGCTTTCGGCTTCCAGTTGCCGGGCCAGCGCCGCCTGTGCGGCAAAGTCCGCCGCCTTTTCCGGGCAGATTGCCCCGCAGAGCGCATCCATTTGTTCCACGGTATGTAGGTCATACCGTCCCAAAAGGCGCTTGGTCTGAATTTGCACAGACTCTTCCACGGGGGTGTCCGAAGTTTTTCCGAAGACCGTCCGGTGGGTGGGACCCTGTTGCCGAAGGCAATAGGGCGGGCAATGGAATGGCCCGATTCGTGTCTGAAGAAGAAGCTTCGGACACTCCCGAACCAGCACTGTAACGTTTTCAGCCAGCGCATTGGAAACTTTGAGCCGCTTCAATGGGGCCCGCGCACCGGCTTCTCCCAGCGGGCAGAGAAGCGCCGCCAGCCGGACGGGAAAGTGTTCCATGCCCGGCGTCAAAGCGTCGATGATACGGCAGATCTCAGGAAGCATTTCCAGATTCAGCTCCGGGAAGAGCACCGCCAGCACCGCCGGTTCCAGATAGGTGCCGGGCTTTGGTGCCGCCAGCAGACGGCTCAGCTCCTCGGCGATCCGCTCGGCGGACACGCAGTCCAGATGGCGGCTCAGCGCCTTGGCCGCCTCCCCGGTGGCCGGGTCGAGGGCGAAGCCGAACCGCGCCGCGAACCGGTAGAGCCGCAGGATGCGCAGGGCGTCCTCCTCGAACCGGCGCTCCGGCTCCCCCACGGCCCGGACGATGCCCGCCGCAAGGTCCGCCCGCCCGCCGAAGGGGTCGATGAGCCCCTCCTCGGCGCTGTAGGCCATGGCATTGATGGTAAAATCCCGCCGGGCAAGGTCTTCCTTCACGTCCGGCACAAAGTGCACCGCGTCCGGGTGGCGGCCATCCGAATAGGCACCTTCGGTGCGGAACGTCGTGGTCTCGTATAAATTTCCGTGGGATTTGATGGTCACGGTGCCGTGCTGCAAGCCGGTGGGGATGCAGTGCTCCTCCCCGAAGAGGGCCAGTACCTCGGCAGGGGTGGCGCTGGTACACAGGTCCCAGTCGTGGGGGACAAGGCCCAGCAGACTGTCCCGGACGCAGCCGCCCACGGCGTAGGCCCCGTGGCCCGCTGCATGGAGACGGTCCAACAGGGATGCCGCACCCTCGTCCAGCGGGATGAAAATGGGTTCTGCTCTCATGAAGTTTCCTCGTCGTATTGCAAAATGATCTGTTTGCCGTCAAAACCGCACTCCACAGGCGGGAAGAGAGCTGCTGCAGCCGGGCGGACCTCCTCCGGGTCGGTGATGATGGGCGAATAGTGGGTCAGCCACAGCCGCTTTGCCCCGGCCCGGGCCGCCAGCCCAGCGTCCTGCAAAAAGGTGCTGTGGCCGTACTGCTTCGCTTGAGCAAGATAGCTGTCGTCCGGGTAGGTGGCATCACAGAGGAGCAGGTCGGTGCCCTGCGCGGCCTGTTCCAGCCCGGTGCAGGGGGCGGTGTCGCCGGAGAAGACAACGCTCAGGCCTTTGCGCGGCGCTCCAAGGACCTGCGAAGGCTCGATGATCTTCCCGTTTTCCAGTGGGATGCTCTCTCCCCGCTGCAGCAGCTTCCACTGCGGCACCGGGACGCCCAGCGCCTTGGCCTTGGCGGGGTCGAACCGGCCCGCGCGGGGCAGCTCCAGCCGGTAGCCCCGGCTGGGGACGCGGTGCTTGGTGGAGAAGGGCCGCAGCACGGCCCCCGCCGGCCAGCCCGCCGCCAGCGTTTCCAGCGGGATGGGGTCTGCCTCCGGCAGGACCGGCGCGACGCGCACCGGGTAGGGCAGCGGCCCGGTCAGAGCATACACCGCCCGCCAGACCTCCAAAAGCCCCTCCGGCCCCAGCAGCACCAGCGAACGGGTGCGCCCCTGCGCCCCAAGGGTCTGCAAAAGCCCGGGCAGACCAAAAATATGATCCCCGTGGTAGTGGGTCAGACAGATGGCGTCCGCGCGCATCAGGTTCACCCCGGCGCGGCGGGCAGCGGTCTGGGTGCCCTCGCCGCAGTCCAGCAGCAGGCTGTGCCCGCCGCACTCCGCCACCGCGGCGGTCAGGGCGCGCTCCGGCAGCGGCATGGTGGCAGCCGTGCCCAGCAGTGTAATGGTCAGCATAAGCAGTTCCTCCGTGGTTCTTCCCTGTTATCTTACCACAAACCCCGCTTGTGCACAATTCTTTCTGCTGCGGCATAAGCTGGGCAAAGCCTTGAAAAAGGAGGGCACAGCCTATGCAGCGCGACCGCAGAAAACGCTATTCCCCCGCCCGGCATCCGGTGCTTTTGCGCAGGGTGCTTTTGGTGCTGTGCATTCTGGCGGTGCTGTGGCTGGGGTACAGCTGCATGATGCCGCAGCTGCTTTTTTCTGCCCGGGGCACCATGATTTTTGTGCCCGACCCGCCGCTGCGGGGGTAGCGGGACGATTTGGAATGCGCGCCGCGTTCGCTTTGCGCATAAACAGCGGAAGAATGATTTTTAATTTGCAATTCTGGAAAATCTGCGGATTTTCCAGAATTGCCTTTTCACGGGAGGGGTCGTGGCGAGAAGCAGCATTTGCAGCGCCGCTTTCTACGAAAGCGCGGCGCTGCGGG
>OLZJ01000607.1_pt1 | contig 18016 bp, 14 predicted proteins | sample 1673951 | NCBI WGS metagenome assembly OLZJ01 (sample SAMEA103958135, study PRJEB25191) | human gut metagenome
GTAAAGACAGCGATGTCAAAGCCGAGCATTACTAATTGCCCGAACACTTTCTTTATGAAAGTTCATAGTTTCAACTGTATTTTCAGTTCATTATCCTGTTTTGCTTGTGTGCAAATACGTCATCCCCCATTATCAGGTGGTTATTGCGGTGGGGTTCCACCTCTTCCCATTCCGAACAGAGAAGTTAAGCCCACTTGCGCCGATGGTACTGCAATGCAATGCGGGAGAGTAGGTCGCCGCCTCCTTTCAATGAAGAGCCTCAGATTTCAAAAGATTTCTGAGGCTTTTTTGTTTTTCTTCCCGCGGATCTTTTTCTTCTCCGCTGTTTTTTTCTTCTCGCTGAATATTAGTTTGTCACGCAGATTTCGCAGATGACGCAGATTTTTTTCATTGATTATTTTTCTCATGGATTTACACGGATTTACACGGATTTTCTCTGATTTTCTTCTTTTTCCTGTCATTTCTTTATTTCGTAGATTTTAGACCTGTCGGTCTGGGATAGATTTCGCAGATTTTTCTCGCAGATTATTTTTCTCCAAATTTTATGAAAAATTTCTTTAGTTTTCTTCTTTCACCTTTTTGTGTTTTGTCTTTAAGATTACGTTGTTTCCTTGCTCTCTTTTCTTTTTCTTCTGTTTCTTGATATCATTCTTTTATGTATGAATCTTTATTTTACTTCATAGTTTGTTTTATTCCTATATCTGCAACTGGGTTTAAAAACTTTGCTGAATTAGTTGATATTCGTCAATTTAATGTGTTTAAAAGTGTTTCTTAATTATAAAATAGTGCTGATAATCAATAGATTACTTGCATATTTGAGTTTTTTTTTGTACCTTTGCAAACGATAAGAATAAGGATAGTTTTTTCGAGATTTTGAGATAACTGTCCGTTAAGGTATCTAACGGAACTGAGACTGACAACCGTTCTTTTTCTCATAAGTTGTCATCGCGAAATCACTGATGTTGTAGTTCAGCTTTTCAGGTTCCATAAAATAATTAATATGAAGAGAATAACAATGGTATTAGTTAGCATTTTTATGCTGACATTAAAAGTAGTTTCAGCGTCGGCTGAAACAAATTCAATTGAAAATGCATCCTCTAATGAATTTGATTGGAATCCAGTGATGGAGGCGATAATTCAGGTAGAGAGTGGAGGTAACCGATATGCAAAAAGTGGTTCCTCTGTAGGAGTTATGCAAATTACTCCTATCTGTGTTGCTGAATGCAATAATATTCTTAAAAAAAGGAATAGCAAGAAGCGCTATAAACTATCTGATAGATTTAGTATTTCAAAGTCTAAGGAAATGTTTCTGCTTTTGCAATCAGCTTACAATCCTCTTAATAGTATAGAACGTGCAATTCGCGCTTGGAATGGTGGTAATCATTATAATGTGAAGAGAACGCAACGCTATTTTGAGAAAGTCATGAAACTTTTGAAAAAGTAATTAGTTTTTTGATATGATCCGATTTGCTTCTGGCAGATCGGATTTTTTTAATGATCTTCTTTAATATCAAGGTCATTCTATCATTTTATCACTTGCTTTATATGAAATTTCTGTTTTTATGCTAATATAATTAAGGAAAAGGTTAAAAGCGGTTAAAATATTGATATTTTGATATTTTTATTTGGTTAGATCAAAAAAAAGTAGTACCTTTGCACTCGCAATTCAGAAATGAATGTTATATCGCGGTGTGGAGCAGTTGGTAGCTCGCCAGGCTCATAACCTGGAGGTCGCATGTTCGAGTCCTGCCGCCGCAACTGAATGATGGTAAGAAGTTTTCTTCTTACCATTTTTTTGTTTTATATCTCTATAGTTTTTCTTCATTGCCTAATAATTTTACCCATGTGCAAAGATTTAACACTTATTTTTTGTTTATGTCGAATAAAACTACTACTTTTGCACATTGATAAATTATTGTGCAACTAAAATCAATATGGAGGTATCTGATCATGTCAATATCCAAAACAAGACAGAAATTGGTAGATGTCGCTAGACAACTATTCGCTAAGAATGGTATTGCTAATACTACCATGAATGATATTGCTGTGGCTTCTGGTAAAGGACGTCGCACTCTTTATACATATTTCAGTAGAAAGGAAGATGTGTATTATGCTGTGATAGAGTCTGAATTGGAGCGCCTTTCTGATAAATTGGATGAGGTTGCTACAAGTAAAATCCGACCACAGGATAAGATTATAGAGTTGATTTATACGCATTTAAGTATGATTAAGGAAACTGTAGTGCGTAATGGAAACTTGAGAGCTGAATTCTTCCGTAATATATGGATGGTGGAAAAGGCAAGAAAAAACTTTGATGAAGATGAAATTGAACTTCTCAGACGCGTTTATGCCGAAGGTAAGGAAGAAGGAGAATTCGACATTGATAATGTTGACTTAGTGGCGGATATTACGCATTATTGTATCAAAGGATTGGAAGTTCCATTTATTTATGGCAGATTGGGACATGGATTGAATGTTGAGTCTAGTAGGCCTTTGGTTGCCAAAGTTGTATATGGTGCTTTAGGAAAATCCGGTCTGAAACTTTAATTATTTCGAGAATTTTTTATTATCTGATATTATCTGAATAGATAAAGAAGTACTAATTCAATTAAAATATTTACAAAATGGGATTATTAACAGGTAAGACAGCCCTTGTAACAGGTGCTGCACGCGGCATTGGTAAAGCTGTCGCTATGAAATTTGCTTCTGAGGGTGCTAATATCGCCTTTACAGATCTTGTACTCAATGACGAAATGGCAGCTGGTTTGGAGGCTACCCGTAAAGAAATTGAAGCTCTTGGAGTAACTTGCCGTGCTTATGCAGGTAATGCTGCTGATTTTGAGGAGACACAGAAGACCGTTAAGCAGATTCATGAAGACTTTGGTTCTATTGATGTCCTCGTAAATAACGCAGGTATTACAAAGGATGGTTTGATGCTTCGTATGAGTGAGGCTCAGTGGGATGCAGTTTTGAATGTTAACTTGAAGTCTGCTTTCAATTTCATTCATGCTTGTTCTCCTATTATGCTTCGCCAGCGTGGTGGTTCTATCATTAATATGGCTTCTGTTGTAGGTGTACATGGTAATGCTGGTCAGTGTAACTATGCTGCTTCTAAAGCTGGTATGATTGCGCTTGCTAAGTCTATTGCTCAGGAGTTGGGTCCTAAGGGCGTACGTGCTAATGCCGTTGCTCCTGGTTTCATTGAGACTGCTATGACTGCACAGTTGCCAGAGGATATCCGTAAGGATTGGATGAACAAGATTCCTTTGCGTCGCGGTGGTCAGACTGAGGATATCGCTAACGTTTGCCTTTTCCTCGCTTCTGATATGTCTAGCTACGTAAGTGGTCAGGTTATCCAGATCGATGGTGGTATGAATATGTAATCTATCCTTTATTAAAAAATAATGCAGGTAGTTTACGAAGACAACCATATTATAATAGTCTCCAAGAGAAGCGGTGAAATCGTTCAAGGTGATAAAACCGGTGATGAGCCTCTCTCGGAGACTGTAAAAAAATATATTAAGGATAAGTACCACAAACCGGGAAATGTCTTCCTGGGGGTGGTACATCGCCTTGATCGCCCTGTTGCTGGGCTTGTAGTTTTTGCCAAAACGTCTAAAGCTCTTTCGCGTTTGAACAATATGTTCCGTGAAGGAGATGTGCATAAGACTTATTGGGCAATAACTAAGAATACGCCGAAGGAGCCAGAGGCGACTTTGACGCATTGGATAGTGAGAAATGAAAAGCAGAATAAAAGTTATGCTTATGATCATGAGGTGAAAAATTCCAAGAAAGCAATTCTAAAATACAAAGTAATTGGCCGTACAGATAATTATACATTATTGGAAGTGAACCTTATGACAGGTCGTCATCATCAGATAAGATGTCAACTTGCTAAAATGGGGTGTCCTATCAAGGGAGATTTGAAATATGGTTCCCCACGTAGCAATCCTGATGGTAGTATCTGTCTTTTATCTCATCATGTTGAATTCCTACATCCTGTTTCTAAGGAGTTGATTTCAATTGAAGCTCCGTTGCCGGATGATAATCTATGGCGAGCGATAGCACCAATTTAGAAGTGTCTTTGTCATCTAAACCTTTATGCCTATGAAGAAGTATATCAAATGGAGTGTTCTCATTCTCTTTTCTCCAATACTCCTCATCATGATACTTGCTGTTATGCTTTATTTGCCACCCGTTCAGAATTGGGCAGTAAGGCATGTGGCAGCGTATGCTTCTGAATCTACGGGCATGGATGTTACTGTGAATCACGTAAAGCTGGTATTTCCTTTACGGCTTGGCGTGGAAGGTGTGCAGGTTTTGCAACCTATAGACTCTCTTAAAAATAGCACTAATCTTTCATTGCGTGGAAAAAAGGATACTATTGCTGACATTAGAAAAATGATAGTTGATGTTCAACTGATGCCTATTTTCCATAGTCAAGTGATGGTTGATCAGTTGGATTTCGATGGAATGAAAGTGAATACTGCCAATTTTATTCACGAGGCACGTATCAAAGGTAATGTCGGAAAACTCTGTGTTCAGGCACATGGTATTGATTTAGCCAATGAGCATGTTTTAGTAGAGAATGCATTGCTCGCTGATGCTAAATTGGCTGTTGAACTAAGCGATACGGTACCTGCAGATACTGCCCCAAGTGAAAACTTTTGGAAAATCAATCTACAAAAGCTGAATTTTAAAAACACTAATCTTACGTTGCATATGCCTGGGGATACTCTTCAGGTAAGTGCTTATTTTGGAAATGCGTTGGCTCAAGAAACGTATCTTGATCTTTTCAAAGGATTATATCAGGTTAAGAAGTTGGATTGGGAAAACGGATGGGTCTCTTATGACAATAATTTTGAAAAGCCTGTTTCTGGTATAGACTTCAATCATCTGGCTTTATCTGGGATGAATTTGAAGGCGGATTCTTTTTATTATTGCGATTCCAAAATAGATGTCAAAATTCGTGAGGCGCAATTTAAGGAACAGAGCGGCTTGTCTATATCGCAAATGAACGGTAGATTCGTGATGGATTCTACCAAATTAGCATTGCCGGATTTTTATCTGAAGACTCCTGTGTCACAGTTGAAGGCTACTGTGGATATGGATATGGATGCTTTTGCAGAGAGTAATCCTGGACATCTCACTGCATTGATTGATGGAAGTCTGGGAAAATCTGATTTGATGCTTTTTGCAGGCGATGCAATGCCTGAAAAAATGAAAAAGCTGTGGCCTTATTACCCTCTTAAGTTGAAAGGATCGGTAAAAGGAAACTTGCAGCAATTGGCCTTTGATGGGTTGAAGGCAGTCTTGCCTTCTGCCTTTGAAATCTCCGCCCATGGAACATTGGGCAGTTTGACGGATATGAATAAGTTGAAGGCTAATGTCAACTTAAATGCTCATACCTACAACTTAAGTTTCATTACAGCCATGTTGGAGCCTTCATTGATGAAAGAAATACGTGTCCCTAATGGCATTGGAATTAAGGGAAATATAAATGTTGATGGCCAACGGTATGCTACCAAGTTGGCTTTGACTGAGGGCAGAGGTAGTTTGGATGTAGATGCTTCTGTTATCGCAAAAACTAGCTCTACTGGTGGGATAGATTTGGGACGTCTGTCTTATGATGCCAAAATTCAGGCTAAGAATGTTCAGGCGAAGCATTTCCTTCCAAAACAGGATTTGTATTCTTTTAGTGGTAATATAAAAGCCAAAGGAGTGGGTACTGATTTCTTGTCACCTTCCACCCGTTTGGCGGCTAAGGCTCAAGTATCTTCAGTTCATTATGGGAAATATAAGATAAATAATGTACTGGCGATTGCTCATGTTGCGCACGGAAAGGTGCATGCTGATGTGGATAGTAAAAATCAATTTCTTACAGGGTTGGTAAGTTTGGATGCACTGACTAATACGAAGAAGGTGCAGGCTACAATAAAAGCTGATGTCCGACAGGCAGACCTTTATCTGTTGCAATTGGTAGAAAAACCGATGAAGGCAGCTTTGTGTGGCTACATGGATGTCAATACTGATTTGAAAGATTTTTATAATCTTCAAGCTTCTGTGGGTGATATTACTTTGCGTACAGCAAATAAAGTTTATCGACCTGTAGATGTTCTCTTGGATGTGTTCACGCGTAGGGATACAACTCATGCTATTGTAGATTGTGGTGATTTTCATCTTAAAATGGATGCTCATGGAGGGTATAAAAAACTGCTTGGACATATAGATGGATTGCAACGAGAAATATTCAGTCAGATGAAGAATCGCAAGATAGACCAGATTCGTCTTCGCCAGAATTTTCCTTTGGGGCATATTTATCTTTCTTCAGGAAAAAATAATTTTATTTCCCGTTACATCGAATATTGTGGATATCAGTTTAAAACTATAGAGATGGATCTGAATGCCTCTCCTGTTATGGGATTAAATGGATTTTTAAATGTTGATTCTATGGTGGTCCAAGGTGTTCAGTTGGATACGATACGTGCTCTTGTGCATACTAAGGGTGACACCATCCGCTATTCTGCAAGAATTGAAAATAATAAGAAAAATCCACAATATGTTTTCCGTGCCTTGGTGGATGGTGAATTGCAGGAAAAAGGTTCTAATATTAAGGCAAAGCTCTATGATGCCAACAATAAATTAGGTCTTGATGTAGGATTAGCGGCTTTGATGCAGGATAATGGAATCAAAGTTTCACTTACGGATACGCATCCGATTCTTGGCTATAAGAAGTTTAAGGCTAATGCTGATAATTACTTGATGCTCTCTGATGATCAGCGAGTATCGGCTAATCTGTTGTTGACAGCTTCTGGTGGTATGGGCGTGCGTGTCTATTCTAATGATGAAAATGAGGAAGCATTGCAGGATATTACAGTCAGTTTGAGTAAATTCAATCTGGATAAGGTTCTGAGCGTCATTCCTTATATGCCTGATATTTCTGGCATCATGGATGGTGACTTCCACGTTATTCAGACAAAGGAAGAACTTTCTGTTTCTTCTAATCTGAAGATTGATAACCTTGTCTATGAGAAATGTCCGATGGGCGATGTTGGGTCTGAATTTGTCTATATGCCTAAGAGCGATGGTTCTCATTATGTAGATGGCATTCTGACTTATGAGGGTGAGGATGTGGCAACAGTTAAGGGTACCTATCAGTCTGAAGGAGCCGGATATCTTGATGCTACTGTAGGGCTTGATAAGATTCCGCTTCACTTTATCAATGGATTTGTTCCAGACCAGTTGCTTGGTTTGAAAGGATATGGGGAAGGTAAACTTGCTGTAAAGGGTGCTCTGAATAAACCGCATGTAGAAGGTGAGGTTTATCTGGATTCTGCATATCTGATAAGTGAACCGTATGGAATTTCTATGCGTTTTGACGATGATCCTGTGCGTATCGTAGATAGCAAGTTACTCTTCGAAAACTTCATGATGTATGCAAACAATGAGAGTCCGCTAAATCTGCAAGGAAATCTGGATTTCTCTAATGTGGACAGAATGATGCTCGACTTACGTATGAGAGCTCAGAACTTCCTTTTGATAGATGCTAAGGAGAATTTGCGCTCTGAGGCATTTGGTAAAGCTTATGTCAATTTCTTTGCAATGATGAAAGGTCCTTTGACTGGCCTTCAGATGCGTGGAAAATTGGATGTGTTGGGAAATACAGATATGACTTATGTCTTACGTGAATCAGAACTGTCAACCGATTCTCAGTTGGATGAGTTGGTGAAGTTCACTGATTTTAAGAGTGGTAAGGAAGAGACTATTGTGCGTCCAGCCATTGAAGGATTTGATATGATGCTCAGTATGTCTATTGATGAATCTGCTCATATTCTGTGTGCTCTGAATGAAGAAAAGACGAACTATATAGATTTGATGGGTGGCGGTGATTTGCAAATGAAATATAACCCTGTCGATAATATTCAGTTGACTGGTAAATATACATTAAATAATGGAGCGATGAAGTACTCATTGCCAATTATTCCATTGAAGACCTTTACCATACAAGATGGCAGTTACCTTGAGTTTACGGGTGATCCTTTCAACCCTATTCTTAATATTACTGCGACAGAAAATATGAAATCTACTGTTAATGAGGGACAGGGAACAGGTCGCTCTGTGGATTTTGTGTGTGGTGTGAAGTTGACCCAGACATTGAGTAAGCCAGGTATTCAGTTTATCATTTCTGCTCCTAATGATATGACAATGCAGGATGAATTGAATACAATGAGTATTGAGGAACGAGGTAAAATTGCAGTTACGATGCTTGCATCTGGTATGTATCTTTCTGGTGGAAATACCAGCGATTTCTCTATGAACAGTGCCTTGAGTAGTTTCTTGAACTCGGAAATCAATAATATTGCAGGTTCTGCCATGCGATCTTTGGGACTGGATCTTGGTATGAGCGTGGATAATTCTACGAATGCTTCCGGAGCTTTGCATACAGACTATAATTTCAAGTTTGCCAAACGTTTCTTCAATAATCGTTTGAGTTTCACCATAGGTGGAAAAGTTTCTTCTGGAGCAGAAATGGAGAATGCAGGAAATAACGATTCGTTCTTCAATAATGTAGAGCTGCAATATAGACTTAATGAAGGTGCTTCGCAGTATATCCGTGCTTTTTATAACAACAATACTTACGATTGGTTGGAAGGCCTGGTCGGTGAATATGGCGTTGGTTTTATGTGGCGCAGAAAGTTACAACACTTCAAGGATATTTTCCGTTTCAAGACGGAAAAACAAGATGTTCCAGTTGAAAATGTCAGACAAGATACTATTGTGAGAAAAAAAATGGAGGATAGTACTTCTGTAAAGCCTCGATTCTTTGATCCGTTGAGAGAGAAGCTGTAATAAAATACCTCTTGGTTATCTTTGATTAATGAATGATTATGAGAAAGAGTAAATTATACCTTATTATATATGTGTTGACATTAATAATGTCAATACCTTTTTTGCTGGCATGTTCTTCTACGAGTGCATTAAAAGAGGGGCAGCAGCTTTTTACGGGATTGAAGCCTATTGAATATTCTAATTACGAAAAATCGGGCTATGCAGATACTACAATGTTGGAAATGGAGAATGTGCTGGCTTCGGCTCCAAATGGTGCCCTTTTTGGAAGTAGTTATTATCGTACTCCTTTCCCCGTAAGATTATGGATATGGAATGCCTTTTCGCAGTCAGAAGGAGGTGTTGCTAAATGGATAACAAAGGCTTTTGGTTCTAAACCGAAGCTGATGTCGAATGTAAATCCTCAACTTCGTGCGCAGGTTGCAGAAAATCAGTTGGACAAGTATGGCTATTTTAATGGTAAAGTTACTTACGATGTTGTTACTGACAACAATCCGAAAAAAGCTAAAGTTGCTTATCATGTAGATATGGGACATCTTTGGACGCTTGATACTGTCAAGTATCTTGGATTCCCGAATGAAGGTCAGCAACTGATAGATTCTACCCGAAACCTGTCTGTTATCCGAACAGGTTCACCATTTAATATTTCTAAGCTCGAGCAGGAACGCCAGCGTATTACCCGATTGTTCCGTAATAATGGTTATTATTTTTATAAAAATGGATATGCATCTTATCTGGCTGATACTTTAGGAACGCCGGGTAAGGCAGAAGTTCGTCTGATTATGGCCGACAGCATTGATACTATGGCTTTGCGCAAGTGGTACATTGGTCATGTGAAATTCAATTTTAAAAGAAATTTTATGGAAGAATTGAAAGATTCTTTCGTAAGGGGCAAGCTGGAATTTTACTATAATGGACGAAAGATGCCGATACGTGCAGGAGTTGTTTTGAAAGACTTAAAGCTTTTCCCAAACCGTCTCTATAAGATAGAAAATGAGGAGGCTGCTAAAAATCATCTGCAGGCAATGGGATTGTTTAGCTATACCAGTATTCAGTTTTCGCCACGTCTTTCTTCTAATGACAGGGTGTTGGTAAATGATTCCTGTGTATCCCTGTGTGATACATTGGATGCGACTATCGACTTGGTATTTGACAAACCCTATGATTTCTATATCGAGGCGAATGCAAAGGGAAAGACTACAGGACGAATAGGGCCTGAACTTGTGATAGGTTTGACTAAGAGAAATGCCTTTAAAGGTGGAGAAAAACTGGATATCAACTTGCATGGTTCCTATGAATGGCAGACTATACAACAAGAAGGTGCTAAATCAACTCATATAAATTCCTATGAGTATGGTTCGGATATTTCATTATCTTTCCCACGAATCATAACTCCTTGGAATATGTTTCGCACAATGGCTCAGAACGAGCGACGCTTCAGGGCGGGGCGTTTTCCACGAAGTTTTTATGGAACTCCGACAACTACCGTCAAGACTTCTATGAATGTGCTAAATAGGGCAAGTTATTTTCGTCGCCATGTTGTGTCTGGCGAATTGACATATAACTGGTCCACTTCTTCCCAGCATCATCATTCATTCAGTCCTCTTGTCCTTTCTTACGAGTACATGAATGCTCGAACGGCAGCTTTTGATAGCGTACTAGCAAAGCATCCGTATCTCCAGATATCTATGCGCGATCAGTTTGTGCCAAAGATGAGCTATACCTATACCTATAATAGTCCGCTCAACTATCGTCATCCTATCACCTGGTCTACTACGGTGAGCGAAGCTGGTAATGTCTTGGCAACAGGTTATCTGATAGCAGGCAAAAAATGGAATGATAAGGATAAGCAGATGTTTAAAAATCCTTTTGCACAATTTCTTAAGTTAGAGACTGATTTCGTAAAATATTGGAAGTTGACGGAAAAATCCACGCTTGTTGGGCATTTGAATGCTGGTGTAGTCTGGAGTTATGGAAATACGGAAAAAGCTCCTTATTATGAGCAGTTCTATGTAGGAGGAGCCAATAGCATCCGAGCTTTCAATGTAAGAAGTATCGGACCGGGCAAATTTGCGCCTGCTAATAGTAAGTTCTCTTATATAGACCAGACGGGTGACATTAAGTTTGTTGCCAATCTGGAATATAGACCAAGAATTTGGGGTGATTTGTATGGTGCAATATTTCTGGATATGGGTAATGTCTGGAATATCCATGAAGAGGAGTATAGTGAAAATGGAAAATTTTATGCCCGAAACTTTTTTAAACAGATGGCTGTGGGTACGGGTGTTGGTGTCAGATATGACATGGGAATGTTTGTGATTCGTCTGGATTGGGGACTTGGATTGCATCTTCCTTACGAAACTGGCAAGAACGGATTTTATAATATTCACCGATTCAAAGATTCTCATAGTTTCCATTTTGCCGTGGGCTATCCTTTCTAGGAATGCCGGATTTTAGAAATACCAGAATGAGTTTCTGTAGATATCGACAAAAGTTTCTATAAATGTCGAAGATTATTTTTGAACATCGCATTTAGAATGTAGTAGGCGTTTCTCGAAATACAGTAAAATGTTTTTCTGAATATAGTAAATTGTTCATTGAATGCTATAAAGCGACAGAACTTTTACTTTTATTTGATTTAAATCAAAAAAAAAGAGAAAATATAGTGGCACTCGCAAAATTTTTAGTACTTTTGCAGTCGGTATTAAACTATCAACTATTAATAAAATAAATATATGAAGCCAACACTATTGCTTTTAGCGGCAGGCATGGGTAGCCGCTACGGTGGTTTGAAACAGCTTGATGGTCTAGGTCCTAACGGTGAGACTATCATGGATTATAGCATTTATGATGCCATCCAGGCTGGTTTCGGTAAAATTGTTTTTGTAATCCGCAAGGATTTCGAGGATCAGTTCCGTGAGAAGATTCTTTCAAAATATGAAGGACATATTCCTGCAGAACTCTGTTTTCAGTCTTTGGATGCACTTCCTGAAGGCTTTTCTGTACCAGAAGGCCGTGAGAAGCCTTGGGGTACCAATCATGCCGTATTGATGGCTAAAGATGTTATCAACGAGCCTTTCTGTGTTATCAACTGTGATGATTTCTATAATCGTGATTGCTTTATGGTAATCGGCAAGTTCCTTTCTGAACTTCCAGAGGGTAGCAAGAATCGCTATGCAATGGTAGGTTTCCGTGTAGGCAATACTTTGAGCGACAATGGTACTGTTGCACGTGGTATTTGCTCTAAGGATGCAGATGAGAATCTGACTACTTGTGTAGAGCGTACAGAGATTATGCGTATTGATGGTAAGGTATCTTATAAGGACGAAGAAGGACAGTGGGTAGCTGTAGGTGACAATACTCCAGTTTCTATGAACGTATGGGGCTTTACTCCTGACTATTTCGAGCACAGTGAGGCTTATTTCAAAGAGTTCCTGAGCGATCCTAAGAATATGGAGAACAAGAAAGCTGAGTTCTTTATCCCGTTGATGGTCAACAAACTGATTAATGAAGGTACTTCTACAGTCAAGGTTTTGGATACTACAAGTAAGTGGTTTGGTGTAACATACTCAGCAGACCGCCAGAGCGTAGTTGAGAAGATTCAGAGTCTGATAGATGAGGGTGTTTATCCAAACAAACTTTTCTAATAAGTACTTTTGATAAGATAAATTCGTTTATCCTAATCTTTTTTAGTAAATATATTTCTTTCATGGAGATAAATATATTAAAAGAACAAGAAGCCGCTACCCTTCGAGAGATGATAGCGGCTTCTCATCGTATAGTAATATGCTGTCATAAGTCACCTGATGGTGATGCGATAGGTTCTTCCTTGGGTTGGTTTTATTATTTGCAGTCCTTGGGCAAGAATTCCACAATCTGTGTACCAGATATGATACCAGATGCCATAAGTTGGCTTCCTGGAACAGAAGAAATTATTCGCTATGATAAGCAACCGGAAGCAGTTAAAGCAGCCTTTATTAATGCAGATCTGGTTTTCTGTTTGGATTTCAATGGTGCCAGCCGTCTTGATGAGATGGAACCAGTTCTTACATCTTATCAGGGTAAGAAGGTGATGATAGACCATCATCTGGATCCATTTATGTCTGTAGATTTACTTATTTCTCATCCTCATATGAGTAGTACGAGTGAATTGATATTCAGAATCGTTTGGCAACTTGATGGTTTTACTCAGATGGATAGCCAATGGGCTACATGCATTTACTGTGGCATGATGACAGACACTGGAGGTTTTGTCTATAATTCTAATGAACCCGTTATCTATCTTATTATCAGTGAACTGCTAACCAAGAACATAGATAAGGACAAAATTTACCGCAAGGTTTTCAATAATTATTCTACCAATTCTATCCGTTTCCGCGGGCATATCATGGATAAGAAACTGCGTGTTTTTGAAAATTTACATGCCTCTTATTATTGTGTTACTCGCAAGGAGATGGAGCAATATCATTTCATAAAAGGCGATTTGGAAGGATTGGTAAATGAACCGCTGCGTATTCGTGGCCTTAAATTCTCGATATCTTTGCGCGAAGACACAGAGGTAAAGAACCGCGTGCTGGTGAGTCTTCGTTCGGTAGACGATTTTCCTTGTAATGAGGTTGCAGCCAAGTTTTTCAATGGCGGAGGTCACCTTAATGCCTCAGGTGGTAAGTTGATGACTACGATAGAAGAGGCAGAACAGATAGCATGCAAGGCAATAGAGGCCTATGCTCATTTGTTGCAATAATAGCGATAATTATGTTAAGTATTGGATAAAGACTATCGTTTGGATGGTAATAAGTGATAAATAATAATAAAATCACCTATTATCTCTCGGTAGTCTGTTATCTTTTTTGTACCTTTGCCACTAAAATGAATATAATTTAGGTAATGAAGAAATTTTTATTTATAGTAATAGCCTTTGCGGCCCTATTCTCAATGGCTGCATGTAGCGATTCTGAGACATACGCAGATCAGCGAAATAGAGAGCGTGATTCTATCAATGCATTCCTCCGTAATGAAAAAATTACGGTGATAAACGAGAAGCAGTTCAAGGAACGTTGGGAAGCTAAGAAGATAAATCCTGCTATTGTTTTGACTGATACCTCTGCAGAAAAGAACGAATATGTACTCTTTGAGAGTAATGGTATCTATATGCAAATAGTAGAGCAGGGCTGCGGTGACTATATACAGCAAGGTAAATCAGAGGAAGTTTTGGTACGTTTTGATGAGTATAATGTCAATACGCGTGCCAATATATCAAATGAGTCTCTTTGTCTGAGCAATAATCTTCCGGCGTATTCATACTATATTGATAAATTGAAGGTAACGAATACTTCCGGTACATTTACAGGCATGCTTGTTGAGCCTAAGAAGAGCGTTTTTGGCTCGGCTTATAATTACAGTTCTTATACTGGTAGTTATAGCAGTACTATTCCTTCCGGGTGGCTTATTCCATTCAGTTGGGTAAAGATAGGTCGTGGAAATGCTGAGGGCGAGAAAATTGCTCATGTGCGTCTTCTGATTCCTCATACTTACGGTTCTACTCAGGCATCAGCTAATGTGAATGCCTATTTTTATGATATGACATTGCAGAAGGGGCGTTAAGGCCTTTCTGCATCATTATTTTCTATAGTATACGATAAAAATATTAAATAAGGTGTTTTATGACATTAATTAAGTCAATCTCTGGTATCCGTGGTACTATTGGCGGACCAGCAGGCGATACGTTGAATCCCCTCGATATCGTGAAATTTACTTCTGCTTACGCTACTTTCATTCGTCGTAGTGGTGCTTCTAAGAGTAATACAATCGTGGTAGGACGTGATGCGCGTATCTCAGGAGAGATGGTAAAGAATGTAGTTTGTGGTACTTTGATGGGTATGGGCTACGATGTGCTTAACATCGGTTTGGCTACTACTCCTACTACCGAACTTGCTGTTACTATGAGTGGTGCAGCCGGTGGTATCATCATCACCGCTTCTCATAATCCGCGTCAGTGGAATGCTCTTAAACTTCTTAACGAGAAGGGTGAGTTCTTGACTGCTGCTAATGGTAATGAGGTGTTGAGTATTGCTGAGAAGGAAGATTTTGAATATGCCGATGTAGATCATCTTGGAAAATATACTGAAGACAATTCTTACAACAAGCGTCACATTGATTCTGTACTTGCTCTGAAACTTGTGGACGTAGAGGCTATTAAGAATGCTCATTTCAAGGTTTGTGTAGATTCTATCAACTCAGTAGGTGGTATTATACTTCCTGAATTGCTGGATGCTCTTGGTGTAGAATATACCTTTTTGAATGGGGTTGCGAATGGCGACTTTGCTCACAATCCTGAGCCATTAGAGAAGAACCTTGGTGGTATCATGGATGAATTGAAGAAGGGTGGATACAATATGGGTATCGTTGTGGATCCTGATGTAGACCGACTGGCTTTCATCTGTGAGGATGGCAAGATGTTTGGCGAGGAATATACCTTGGTAAGCGTTGCAGATTATGTGTTGAGCAAAACTCCTGGCAATACAGTTAGCAACCTTTCTTCTACTCGTGCGCTTCGCGATGTAACGGAGAAGCATGGTGGCAAATATACAGCTGCTGCAGTAGGTGAGGTGAATGTTACTACCAAGATGAAGGATGTCAACGCTGTAATTGGTGGTGAAGGAAATGGAGGTGTTATCTATCCAGAGAGTCACTATGGTCGTGATGCCCTTGTTGGTATTGCTCTTTTCCTGAGTAGTCTGGCTCATAAGGGATGCAAGGTTAGTGAGCTTCGTGCTTCCTTCCCTAACTATTTTATCGCAAAGAATCGTATCGATCTTACTCCTTCTACTGATGTAGATGCTATACTTGTCAAGGTTAAGGAATTATATGGTAAGGAGCAGGATGTTACTGTAACTGATATTGATGGTGTAAAACTCGACTTCCCAGGCAAGTGGGTACATCTCCGCAAGAGCAACACTGAGCCTATCATCCGTGTATATAGCGAGGCTTCCACCATGGAGGAGGCTGATGCGCTTGGCAAGAAACTTATGCAAGTAGTTTACGATATGCAGTAAATTTGCTTTATAAAAAAATGAACGGCTTGATTTCCCTATGGAGGGAGTTTAAGCCGTTTATTCTTTCATTTGTATATTATAAGTCTTTCAGTAATCTCCGAATGTAAAGTCCAATGTTGGTCTCATGTTCATCAATGCCGAGTTTCTTACGTATTTCACTGCTTATGTTATAATGGCGTTTTACTTGGATATATTCTCCAACCTCTTTGCCACGCAAACCAATAGCATATAGACAAAGATAGTTGATTTCATCAGTAGTGATTCCACGTTGCTCCAGATATGAGATAAACTTAGGATGAGATGCTTTAAAGGCAAGCCTAGTAGAGTCCATAAACTCTTTCTTGTCATGATGGATAGACTCAATCCACTTAACGTAAGGTTTGGCATAGATGTCATTATTGGCTATCTCTTTAGCTAGTAAACTATTCAACATGTCAAGTCGGACATTTATGACATCATGAATAGGCTTAGACAATTCAGACTGCTCTCTTTTGTACTCTATCAAGTTGTCACGCTCACTTTCAAGTTGAGCAATTTCTATTTTCAAATTGGCAGTCTCCAAAGTTTTCTTGTCACGCTCTAACTCAGCCTTTTCTTTCTCTTTGCATAAATTCTCTTTGGCAAGTCTTAAGTTTTGATTTTCTTTTTCTGTCATCAGGCGCATAGTCTTGTTAATATGCTCTCGGTAATATAGCCATCCTACAAACAATAGCATTCCAAATAAACCACATAGGCTACCCCATATAATTCTATCTCGATTTTGAATGTCTTTTAGTCTTTTCATTTCAAGTTGGTGCTTTTGGTCAGCAAAAAACAAATTTTGTGAAAGCAAATTAGACATATATTCTTCATGCATTGCCGTATAGTCTTCCAGTGCTCTCAAAGCATTTTTGAAGTCACCTTTCTGCTTAAAAATATCGAGTTTTATCGTAATGTATTTGAGTGAGTCTTGTACATCGGCTTCCAACTCAACATTCTGAAGACAATGTAAGGCTTGAGCGTATTCACCAAGTTTCGTGTAGCCTTTTGCAAAATCCATCAAGTCGTCAGAGGATAAATCATTGTGTTGATGCTTGCTTAAGAAGTCTCTAATTTCTTCTTTTGTTCCAAATCGTAGGGTATATAAAAGTATAGAATTGAATAAAAATGACTCGCTATCCTTATTCTTTTTTACTAGAGGAAAACAAATTTGCATTAAACTATCTGCTGTTTTTCTATCACTTTTCAAAGTGTAGGCATCCATCGCATTTGTGTAGCTTTTAACCTCATACAGAATGTTCCCAATGGTCTTATATAATTCGGCTGCTCTCAAATGACAACGTATAAAATCATCCAATTTGTATTGTTTATCATAGAGCATCGCCTCAGAAACAAGTGTGTTAGCTAGGACTAGAGTGTCTGTAATAACCTCTCCTAGATCACTAGCTTTCATAAAACATGTCATAGCATCATCATCTGCACCTTGGTTTTGAAAAATGCGACCTTGATAATATAATGTGCGTAACCTTTCGTCAGCATTTCCATATTCTAGGTAATAATCTAAAGCGGGCTGAATTACTTCGAAGGAAGTAGTGTCAATGTAGTTTTTGTCCAATGCTATAGATTTCAAAAGAGCATAACGAGCCTTGCATCTTTTCCCTTTTATTTTGCTCGCTGGAATATTACTTAATAAGTACAAAGCAGAGTCAGGCTTGTTCTGCATAAGTTGCTCAGCCGTATCCAATTTAAATTCCAAATCAGAATGCTTGTTACAACCAACTAATGTTAGCAGAAAAAGTGCCAACATAAATAATTCATAAAACGAACTAATTGAACTTTCATATGCATCTGTTCATATTTGCTAATTTCACTGCAAAGATAATCAAAACATTTGGTTTGAAGTTATATTATGTGTTAAATTTCCTACACATATCTACTAAATCATATTTTTTATGGCAACCAAATCGTTGTGTTAAACTTATGAGCCAAAAGTAAACTTTGTAGTTGAGATTAATATGTAACTTCTTGTTTGTCAATAAAATAAAAAGTTTAACGTTAAACTTTTTATCTTGCATACGCAAATTCAACAAGCAAGTGCAAAATTACGAAATGTTTTTGTAAAAGCACTCCTTTGG
>OLZJ01000621.1_pt1 | contig 17727 bp, 15 predicted proteins | sample 1673951 | NCBI WGS metagenome assembly OLZJ01 (sample SAMEA103958135, study PRJEB25191) | human gut metagenome
TTGGTGCGGTGTTTTTCCATCCGTTTCGCCAGATGATAGGAATAGGAAATATCCAACTGCTGTCTGTATTTCTCCTGCATGTCCATCGTATACCACTCCTGTCTGTCATCGCTTTTATGCCTGATCCGGTATCATAGGAGACAAAAGACCTTTTTGATCCCGACATCATTTCAGTCCCAGTATATCATTCCTGTAGCAAAAGACAAGAAGGTTTCCGCTGCATAGAGGGCAAAGATTGAAAAATAAAATTTTTCAATCGCGAGATTTGTGTCTGCGCTCACTTGACACAAACTCGACATGCGCAAAAAACGTGCGCAGAAAGGAGGAGAAATATGCCGCGCAGAGGCGACCGGTTGTGGCTTTGCGCGGCATATTGTATTTTGCAACGATGTCTGGTTACCCGATTACAAGCTCCCTGCCGCCCATTTTTTCATACAAACGGTGGGAAATGGAAACCACCGTCCGGTTTTCTCCGGCGCGCCTGAGCGCATACAAAACCTCCTGCTCTGTGCCTACATCGAGGTTCGCCGTGATTTCATCCAGCAGCAGAATCGACGGCTTCGCTGCAACCGCCCGGGCAATGGACAAAAGCTGCCACTGTCCCTGTGAAAACAGTGCATCCGTGCAGGGCGTATCATACCCCTGCTCCATTCCGGCAATCACTTCATGCAGTCCTGCCAGCTTCGCCGCTTCGACCGCATCCTCTCTGGAAATCATCGGATCAGAAAGCGTAATCTGCTCCAGAACGGTTCCGGGAACCCGCTTAAAGCTCTGCTCCACGCAGCCAAACAGACGCCGTCTGATACTGTCCGGAAGCAGATAAGCGTCCTGTCCGTATATTTTTACACAGCCCTTCTGCGGACGATACAGCCCCAAAAGCAATTTAAAAATTGTGCTCTTTCCTGCGCCGGTACGCCCGATCATCGTTACCTGCTCGCCGGTTTTTATCTCGAAGCTCAAATGCTCCAGAACCATCTTTTCCTCTTCATAGCCGAAGCTGACATCTTCCAGGGAAATGCATGCGACCGCAGGCGATTTTGCCGGCTCAGCGACCGCAGCGCGATCCGAACCAGCGGCCGCAGCGCAACCCGAACCAGCGGCCGCAGCATAATCCGAACCAGAGGCCGCGCTGGCTTTGCCAAGCTCCGTCATCACTTTTTCTCCCGCGTCCTCAGAGGTTTCCAGCCGCGTCGGCAGCTCCAGAAATTCTCCGACACGCTTCGCACCTGCCAGCGCCTCCTGGATCGTCTGGATTTCCATGCCAATGCTTTCGATTGGGGAAAAGATTCTCGAAATATAGGAAATTACCGCAACCGCCGTACCGACTGACATGCCGAAAAACATTCTGACTTCCGGGCCGGCCGAAGCCGACAGCAGCATGACAACGCCCGTCACCAGCGCATCTGTAATCAAAATAACCGGAGAATACAGTGCATCGTAAAAATTTGTACGCTCCATCGCAGCGTATCCCTCCTGCAGCGTACGGTCATAACGTTTGCGCATAAAGCCTTCTTTTCCAAAAACATGGATCATCCGAATGCAATGAATCGTCTCCGGCACAAGACCCGACGTCCGCGCAGCAGCCTTTCTGCTGTCCATCTGCGCAGCCAGCATTTTTTTCTGAACATGTCTTGTAAACAGTGCGATCAGCGGCAGAACCGCCAGCAGAGTAATCGCAAGTCCGCGGTTTTTCTGCCAGAGCACTGCGTAAATACCGATCATCGTGCAAGCGTCTGCAAACATGCTGATGATACCGGAGGTAAACAGCGTTTCCAGCGTATCAACATCCCCGACGAACCTGGATGCGATCGTTCCTGCGTCCATTTTACTCAACGTATCTGCGGACAGCTGCGACAGCTTTTCGCACATCTGACTGCGCAGACCGTGAGTCAGCTTCTGTCCGAATACGATCAAAAGGCTTTCCCGCGTAGATTCCAGCAATCCCGCCAGTGCTGTCACGCCGAAATAAGAAAATGCCTGTGCAATCGGCATCGGGTTTTCCGCAGTCAGCCCGTCCACGATGTTTTCCAGAATCAGCGGCGGCACAAGTGCAGTGACGACCGCGCCGACTACGGTGATGACCAATGCAATCGGAAGCAGAAGATTCTGTGTGCAGATTGATCCCACCGCAGTGAGAATTTCATGATGCGCCTTTGACGGCATCGTTTTTTTCAAACGCTCACGCATGGTCTGCTCCCTCCTTCCATACCTTGCACAAATTTGCATATTCCGGAACTATCTGCAGCATTTTTTCGTGCGTTCCTGTCTGCGTCTGTCCGTTTTCCATCCAGATGACCTGATCCGTCTGATCAAACAAATACAGGCGGTGCGAAATCAGCAGGATAATCCGATCCTTTGACATCGCTTTTAATTCCCGGAAAATCTCCTCCTCCGTATTCCGATCCAGCGCCGCAAACGGGTCATCCAAAACGATCAGCGGCTTTGCATGAGACAGCGTCCGTGCAAGCGCCGTTCTCGCCTGCTGCCCGCCGGAAAGCCGCACGCCGCGGCTGCCGACCAGCGTATCGACGCCGTTTTCCATTTCAGCCACCTCCCGATCCAGGCAGACGCGCGAAAGCTCCCTGCCGACATCGATCTGCTCCTCTCCGAGCGCGACATTGTTTCGGACACTGTCCGCCAAAAGCTCCGGATCGTGTCCCTGCCATCCGACCATGCTCCTGCGTTCTCTGTCTGAATATTCAGATAATTCTTTCCCGTTTAACAAAACATGCCCGGTATAAGGCACTTCTCCCAGAAAAATTTTACCAAGCGTCGATTTGCCGCACGCAACAGGACCCGTGATCCCGATGATCTGTCCAGGCTTTGCACTTATCGTCAATCCGTCAAAAATCTGCTTTCCGCCCGGATATGCGCCGCCCGCCTGATCCAGCTTCAGGCTGACCGCCCCGGCTGTTTTTTCTTCTGTTTCTTCCGGAGGCTCTGTCAGCAGCGGACGGATTCTTTTCCACGAAACGTTCGCTTTCTGTACGGAGTTAAACAGCTTCGCCGCCTTCGAGGACTTGACCGCAAGCTTTCCATAGCAGGATAAAAATGTCGTAAACGCTGCGATGTTCCAAACCGTCCATCCGCTGTTTAACACATTTTTCGAACCGAAATACAAAATCAGCACGGCGCTTCCCATGGAAATCACCTGATACAGCGGAGGCATCGCTACGACCTGCATTCCTGCACGGACTGCTGTTTTTTCGTAATCGTCCAGCTGTTTTTCATACATGCCGCTGCGCTGTTTTTCACAGCCGTAAATCCGATAAGTCACCGCGTTGCCCGCGCGGTCCAGCGTCGCTGTATTCAAGCGTCCGGCGCTCTCCTTATATGCGGCATTGCTGCGCTCTACCACGGTTTTCATCTTTTCCGCCATCAAATAGGAAAACGGCGGGAACAACAGACACAGCAGTGCAAGCCGCCAGTCGTACCACAACAGCATCGCAGCATAGGCAAGCAGCGCAATACCGGTATCAAAAATCTCCGTCGTAAACTTCCGGATTCCCTCTACGCACGCATCCACGTCAGACACCGCTTTTGTCAGAAGGCTTCCGGCCCCCTCTTTTTCCAGCTCACCTACACTTTTATGTACCAGATTCCCGTAAAGCACCTGCTTCATGCTCCGGTTGATATCGTTCGCAAACCGGCGCACATAAAACCGCTTGATGTAGCGCGCGCCCTGCACGAATCCGATCACTGCCACATACGCGCACACCAAAAGCAGCATATCGGTAAAAAATTTTTTCCCTGTAAACACATCCAGCAGGCACTGTGCAAGCCGTCCTTCAAACCACGGCCCCGCGAGCAGTCCGATATTATAAATCAGGCCGGAAACCGTCACCGCAAGCAGCGGCTTCCACTCCGTCACAAAGTAGCTTCCGATCTGATCCTGTTTTCTCCCGGCAGTCCGGATTCCCGATTCTTTCCTGTCGCACATCGTCGTCCCTTCAGCCATCCTTTTCTCCCCTGTCCATCCGTTCCTTTACCTGCAAAAATCCAGACCGGCTTTCTTTTTTCGATCTCAGATACAGTCGATCCAGCATTTCGCAAAAGTGCTCGGTTTCTGATTCGTCCAGTTCCTCCATCAGCCACTCATAAAACGTCGATTCAATGCTGACCTTGGAGTTTTTCAGCCCTTCCGCCTTTTTTGTCGCATACAAAAGCTGACTTCTTTTGTCCTCCGGATTGTCCCGGCGAATCAGGTAGCCCTTCGCTTCCAGGCTTGCCGCCCGGCGCGCCGCAGCTCCCTTGTCGATCTTTAATTCTTCCCGCAGCTGCGCCTGTGTGATGCCGGGATGGTGCCGCACCAGATGGATAAAATCGAACTCCGCCGTCCCGATTCCTTTCTCCTTCATCGCCTGTACCGTCAGCTTATTTAACTCCCGCGCAATTTTCGTCATTTTCCGTTCGGTTTTATCCATCGCAATCGTCCTCCTGAATTTAAGTTGCAGGGGCTTTCCTGCACGATAGTTTTTCAAAATGGATGTACCTACATCTTTCTTTCATCCTAGTTTATCCGCAGAGAACTGTCAACCGTTTTCCTGCGCTTGAATTATCAGGAAAACCGCGCTATGATGTTCTTTACTGACTTATGTATCTCACAAAGAAGGGAGCTTCGTATGACTTTAGAACCGCTTATTTTAAAAATGATTTCCTACGATCACGGCAGCCCGGAGCGCATTCAGCATTTTCTGAAGGTGCACAGCTTTGCAAAGACGATCGCTGTTTCCGAGCATCTCGATGAAAAAACACTGTTCATTACGGAAGCTGCCGCCATCGTGCACGATATCGGCATCCGGCTGTGTCTGGAAAAATACGGAGACGGAAACGGAAAATTACAGGAAAAAGAAGGTCCTGTCCTGGCAGAGCAGATGCTCTCCGAGCTGGGATTTGAAAAAGATGTGATAGAGCGCGTCAGCTTTTTAGTCGGTCATCATCATACTTATACCGGCATCGACGGTCTCGATTATCAGATTCTGGTGGAGGCGGATTTTCTGGTCAACCTCTTTGAAGGAAACACGGACACAGCCCATATCCGAGCGACCTATGACAACATTTTCCGCACAGAGACCGGGAAAAAAATCTGCCGCGAAATGTTTGGCTTATAATGTGGAGACATCATCAGCTTTTCTTTCCATTTCGCGGCATTTTGTTAAAAGGATGGGCCTCCCACAAAAACGGCGACGCTGCGCGGTTTCAGGATAAATTCACTGTCAATGACAGTCATCTGTGACTCCTTTTCGGGCATTTCCGGCTGGTCCGTATTGACCGCAAGCCTCCATACAAAGCCGTTTGGAAGCTTCGGCAGAAAAAACTGCTGATCCTCCCAGAAAATATTGACCGCCAGGTACACGAGATCTTCCGTTTCCAATTCCCGGGTTCGCTCCATTTCCAAGCTCCACACAGATTCCCGGCGTCTCTCTGCTTCCTGACTCCACGCGTTTTCCTGATTTCGTCCTGTTTTCTGACTGCTTCCGGCCGGAACCGCCCCCGCAAACATCACGCCCAGGAATTTACTTTCCTGGGTCACATTATTGTCCCAGGGCTGATTCGTATGGACGCTGACCGTCGGGAACCCAAGCCCGGACGAACTGCATTCTCCGCGGATTGCAGAGTGTTTTTTGCGGAATGCAATCATATACCGGAAAAATTCGTAAATTTCTCTATTTTTTTCCAACAGCGACCAGTCCAGCCAGGAAATTTCGTTGTCCTGACAGTAGGCGTTGTTGTTGCCAAACTGCGTATTGCAAAATTCGTCTCCCGCCAGAAACATCGGCGTTCCGCGGCTGCACAGTAACACCGCACAGGCATTTTTGATCATTCTTTTCCGAAGCGCTTCTATTTCGGGGTTGTCGGTTTTTCCCTCGTACCCACAGTTCCAGCTCCGGTTATCATCTGCACCATCAGTATTATTCCAGCCGTTTTCCTCGTTATGTTTTTCATTATAAGAATACAGGTCGTACAGCGTAAAGCCGTCGTGACAGGTCAGAAAATTGATTGACGAATTGTAGCCCCGATACTGCCCGCCGTACAGATCCGGAGAGCCGGTAATCCGCTTTGCTGCCTGTGCAGCGAACCAGTACTCTCCTTTTAAAAAGCTGCGCAGCTCGTCCCGGTATTTGCCGTTCCACTCCGCCCACCGGTTCCACGCCGGGAAATTTCCGACCTGATACAAACCGCCCGCATCCCATGCCTCCGCAATCAGGTTGACGTCCTTCAGCACCGGATCTTCCGCCAGATTCCGAAGCAGAGGCGGCTGTAACAGCGGCGTCCCGTCCTCGTTTCGTCCCAAAATGCTCGCAAGGTCAAAGCGAAAACCGTCCACCCGATAATGAATTACCCAATGCCGCAGGCATTCCAGAATCATCTGCTGTACGACTGGATGATTGCAATTTAACGTATTTCCGCATCCGCTGAAATTATAATAGTCTCCCTCCGGCGTCAGCATATAATAAATCCGGTTGTCGATTCCCTTAAATTCAAAAAACGGTCCCTGCTCGTTTCCCTCCGCGGTATGATTGAACACCACATCTAAAATGACTTCGATTCCGTTCTGGTGAAGCTCCCGGATGAGATTTTTAAACTCCGTCCCTTCCCGGTTATACTCCTGACGCGCCGTGTATCCTGTGTTCGGTGCAAAAAATCCAACCGTGTTGTAGCCCCAGTAATCCAGAAGCGTCCTGCCGCCAATTTCACGTTTTCCCATCGTCTCGTCGAATTCAAACACCGGCATCAGCTCAACCGCAGTGATGCCAAGCGCCTTCAGGTAGGGGATTTTTTCCCGGATACCCTCAAACGTTCCCGGAAACTGCACGCCCGAGGAGGCATGCTTTGTAAAACCGCGCACATGCATCTCATAAATAATCAGCTCCTGCATCGGCTTTTTCGGCTCTCTGGCGTCACCCCAGTCGAAATCGTTGAACACCACCCGCCCATGATAACCCTTCTCCCGGTCGGGCTCTTTTCCCCAGATGCTCTGCTGCGTCACCGCCCGTGCATACGGATCCAAAAGCACTTTTGTTTTATCATAAATCAGCCCTTTTTCCGGGACGTTCGGCCCGTCCATCCGATAGGCGTACTCAAAATCGTAAATATCCAGACCGAACACGATCATCGAATATACCCGCCCGATCCTGTAATTTTCCGGAAAAGGAATCGTCCCGTAAGGCTCTTTTTCCCCTCTGTGAAACAGCAGCAGCTCACAGGAAACCGCATTCTGAGAATGAATTGTAAAGTTGACGCAGCTTCCGAAGGAAGTCGCTCCGTTGATTTCATATAGCCCCGGACGGATATCGAATCCGTTGACGCGATCCAATGGGTTTAAAAACTGTTTCTCTGCCGCAAGCGGATTTAGGTTCATGCTGTGTGCCTCCTGTCCCTTTCGATTCTTACTCCCAGTTTATCATCTGTAGGGCAGGATGCAAGCAGGAAAGTCTTGTCATCGCTGTTTTTATCCGGAAAGAAGAGGTATCCACCGAAGCGGTTTGCGCACCCCGGCGGCACGCGCGCCATACTATATAGAAACGGAGCGTTTCAGGTGATCTGCATGGCAGTCTCTTCTCTGGATATTCTGAATCTGTCCCACTCTTTCAAGGACGTGTGCGAAGCGCACGCCAAATCTCCCGAATGTCTCTCCTGCACGCTCCGTCTTTTACTGGAATACAACCTGATTCAGGCAAACCTGGAATATTCCAGACGCTTTTGCTGCACCCCCCAGGCACCGGACGACGCAGCTTCTAAAAACTGCAAAAAGGAATTTCCATCTGCGGAATCGTAGATTGTCAACAAAGCTAAAAAAGTTTTGAAAAGAAAGTAAATTCTGGTAAATTTCAATAACATTTCTTCCTTTTTTCCATTAGAATAATGTCGATTTTATAAAAATTTCCTTTTTTTCTTTCCTTTTTTGTATTACAATGAAATTATCAAAAATCGATCGAAAGAAAGGGGTTTTTCCAATGGCAAACAGAATTATGCTCAACCAGACCTCCTATCACGGAGCTGGCGCAATCGAAGAAATCGCAAACGAAGCAAAGGCTCATGCTTTCTGGAAAGCATTTGTATGTTCTGATCCGGATCTGATCAAATTTGGTGTTACAAAAAAGGTAACGGATATTCTTGACAAAAACGGACTTGCTTATGAAATTTATTCAGATATCAAAGCAAACCCTACGATCCAGAATGTACAGCACGGTGTTGAGGCATTTAAGAAAGCGGAAGCTGATTACCTGATCGCAATCGGTGGAGGATCTTCTATGGATACCTCAAAAGCGATCGGAATCATTATTGCCAATCCGGAATTTGAGGATGTCAGAAGTCTTGAGGGAGTTGCACCCACGAAAAAACCATGCGTACCGATCATTGCAGTACCTACGACCGCCGGTACGGCAGCAGAGGTTACGATCAATTATGTTATCACAGATGTGGAGAGAAAGAGAAAATTCGTCTGTGTCGATCCACATGATATGCCTGTCATTGCAATCGTGGATCCGGATATGATGTCTTCCATGCCAAAGGGACTGACAGCTTCCACCGGTATGGATGCCCTGACACATGCGATCGAGGGATATACAACCAAAGCTGCATGGGAAATGACAGATATGTTCCATCTGAAAGCGATTGAAATTATTTCAAGATCCCTGCGTGATGCAGTTGACAACAAGAAAGAGGGACGTGAGGGAATGGCACTTGGACAGTACATTGCCGGAATGGGATTTTCTAACGTAGGTCTTGGAATTGCACATTCCATGGCTCATACCTTAGGTGCTGTTTATGATACACCACATGGTGTTGCATGTGCCATGATGCTTCCGATCGTTATGGAGTACAATGCGGACTGCACTGGAGAGAAATACCGTGAGATCGCCCGTGCAATGGGAGTCAAAGGTGTGGACGATATGTCTGTGGAGGAATATCGTAAAGCAGCAGTTGATGCCGTACAGAAACTCTCTGTTGATGTGGGAATCCCGACAAAACTTGAGGCATTAAAAGAAGAAGATCTTGATTTCCTTGCAGAATCTGCTCATGCAGATGCATGTGCTCCGGGTAACCCGAAAGATGCCAGTGTGGAAGATCTTAAGAATCTTTTCCGGAAACTGATGTAATTGCAGCGGTGAAATCATAGAATGTACGCTTTATGATTCGTATATTGTCATAAGTAAAAGAAAACCTTTCAGGCATAATTGTTTTGCCTGGAAGGTTTTTTTGTAACAGAAATGTTTATGAATGTAACATTTTCCTGCATCAAACCAACCCGTATTTATGAAATACAGTCTGCAGTTCTTCCGGCATGGCAGATGCAAGGGCATGTGCGAGTTCTTCGGCAGAACATTTGCGATAGCCAAGCACCCACTGTACGGTCATATAAATGGAACCCTGGCAGTACATTTCTAACTGAAACTGCAGCTGACGGGAAAGTCTGCACGCCATGCGCGTCTCAAGCTGTTCGGTGTAAAATGCACAGATCAGTTGAAAATCATGATCTCTCAGACAATTCTGATCGTCATTTTTAAAAGCTGCTTTAAAAAAGAGCTTTTCCTGCTGGATATAATGAAATTTATTTACCAGTCCTTCATACACAGTTTTCCCTTCACCCATATGTTCGAAAGATTCCAGTAAAATTTTATCAAAATACCAGTTGATAAGGTCATACTTATCCTTAAAATTCCGGTAAAAGGTCTGGCGTGTCACGCCGCAGGTCTCCACAATCTCCGTGACGGTGATCTTCTCTACGGAGGCGGATTTCATGCATTCTTTCATTGCGGTGGCAAGTTTGTATTTGATGGTTTCATTTGTTTTATGTTCTGATGGCATGGGAAAATCTCTTTCTTTTTACGTTGTGATTAGTTCGTGCTGGTCTGTATTTTATTCCGCAGTGTTCCTTCTTATCTGGCACTGCTCATAGCTTAATACATTATACCATACATGGTCAGGAATAAAGCGAATTTATAGAGATTTTATAAAGTGGTATTTTAAGAAAAAACAACTTGTTAACACATGCATACAAGTTGTATGCTGAAAGTATAGAAGAAGTGGTTTACATCTGAAAGGAGAAGGGATAATGAGTAACGCAAAGCAGACGATTGAAACCGGAAAAGCAGTACTTGGTATTGAATTCGGTTCAACCAGGATCAAGGCGGTTCTTGTAAATGAGACGGGGGAGCCGATTGCATCCGGTGCACATGACTGGGAAAACCGTTTGGAGGATGGAATCTGGACATACAGTCTGGATGATATCTGGACGGGACTTACCGACTGTTATGGCAGATTAGCAGAGGATGTAAAGGAAAAATACGATACGGTGATCACATCACTCGCAGCGATCGGATTTTCCGGAATGATGCATGGCTATATGGCATTTGACAAAGACGGGGAGTTACTTGTACCGTTCCGCACCTGGCGCAATACGATCACGGGGGAGGCTGCGGCAGCACTTACAAAGGAGTTTTCCTTTAATATTCCACAGCGCTGGAGCATCGCACATTTATATCAGGCGATCTTAAACGGGGAAGAACATGTAGGAAACATTTCGTATTTTACAACCTTAGCCGGATACATTCACTGGAAACTGACCGGAGAGAAAGTACTTGGTGTCGGAGAGGCATCCGGTATGTTCCCGATCGACGCAAAGACAAGAGATTACAATCAGACAATGATCGATAAATTTGACGCACTTGTCGCACCAAAAGGATATCTGTGGAAACTGCGTGAGATCCTGCCGAAAGTTTTAGTTGCAGGGGAGGCAGCAGGAACGTTGTCTGCTGAGGGAGCAAAACTGTTGGATAAGGGCGGCAATCTTTCCGCAGGCATTCCACTCTGCCCGCCGGAGGGAGATGCAGGAACCGGTATGGCTGCGACAAATTCCGTTGCAGTCCGCACAGGAAATGTATCTGCCGGAACATCCGTGTTTGCGATGGTCGTTCTCGAGGAAGATTTAAAGAATGTACATGAGGAGCTTGACATGGTAACCACACCGTCCGGTGATACCGTTGCGATGGTTCACTGCAATAACTGTACATCAGACCTGAATGCATGGGTTGGATTATTCAAAGAATTTGCAGAAGCCTTTGGCATGAAACCGGATATGAATGAGTTGTTTGGAACACTTTACCGGAAAGCATTAGAGGGAGATAAAGACTGTGGAGGCCTGCTTGCCTGCAATTATTTTTCCGGTGAGCCGGTAACCGGTTTAAATGAAGGCCGTCCGCTTTTCGTGCGCAGACCGGATGCACATTTTACACTGGCAAACTTTATGAGAAGCCATCTTTATGCATCACTTGCCACGTTAAAGATCGGTCTGGATATCCTGTTAAAAGAGGAAAAAGTAAAAGTAGACCGCATTTACGGGCATGGAGGACTGTTTAAGACAAAAGGAGTCGGACAGGGAATCCTTGCTGCGGCAATGGATGCGCCGGTAGCAGTTATGGAAACTGCAGGCGAGGGCGGCCCATGGGGCATGGCACTGCTTGCATCATACATGGTACACAAAGCAGAAGGCGAAACATTAGAGCAGTATTTATCCGGTAAGATCTTTGGTGGGGAAACAGGAACTGTCATGGAGCCGGATCCGGCGGATGTGGCAGGATTTGATGCTTATATTGAAAACTATAAAAAGGCACTGGCAGCAGAAAAGGCAGCGGTAGAGACGATGCCGATCTTATAAAAATAATAAAAAAATAAAGTATATCAGGAGGGAATTTGCACATGTTAAAAACAAAAAATTATAAATTCTGGTTTTGCACCGGATCACAGGATTTATACGGGGATGAGTGCTTAGAGCATGTGGCAGAGCATGCAAAGATCATCGTTGCAAAGTTAAATGAGTCAGGGGTACTTCCTTATGAAGTCATCTGGAAACCGACACTGATCACAAACGAGCTGATCCGTAAAACGTTTAATGAGGCAAATATGGATGAAGAGTGTGCAGGTGTCATCACATGGATGCATACATTTTCACCGGCAAAATCCTGGATCTTAGGTTTACAGGAGTACAGAAAACCATTATTACATTTACATACACAGTTCAATGAAGAGATCCCATATGATTCCATCGATATGGATTTCATGAATGAAAACCAGTCTGCGCATGGTGACAGAGAGTACGGTCATATCGTGACCCGTATGAGAATCGAGCGCAAAGTGGTTGTCGGACACTGGTCTGATCCGGTGGTACAGGAGAAGATCGCTTCCTGGATGCGCACCGCAGTCGGCGTGATCGAGAGCAGCCATATCCGTGTGATGCGTGTCGCTGACAATATGAGAAACGTTGCGGTAACTGAGGGCGATAAAGTAGAAGCACAGTTAAAATTCGGCTGGGAAGTGGATGCATATCCGGTCAATGAGATCGCGGAGTCCGTCGCAGCAGTATCCGAATCTGATACCAATGCCCTTGTAGATGAATATTACGAGAAATATGACATTTTATTAGAGGGACGTGATCCGGAAGAATTCCGCCGTCATGTTGCAGTCCAGGCACAGATCGAGCTTGGTTTTGAACGTTTCTTAGACGAAAAGAATTACCAGGCGATCGTAACCCACTTTGGAGATCTTGGTGCATTAAAACAGCTTCCGGGACTTGCAATCCAGCGTCTGATGGGAAAAGGTTACGGATTTGGAGCAGAGGGTGACTGGAAAGTTGCTGCCATGGTCCGTCTGATGAAGATTATGACCGAGGGCAAAAAGGATGCAAAGGGAACATCCATGTTGGAGGATTACACCTACAACTTTGTCAAAGGCAAAGAAGGAATCTTAGAGGCACATATGTTGGAAATCTGTCCGTCCATCGCAGATGGCCCGATCAGTATCAAGTGCCAGCCACTCTCCATGGGTGACAGGGAAGATCCTGCAAGACTGGTATTCACCTCCAAAGAAGGTAAAGGTATCGCAACTTCCCTGATCGATCTTGGCAACCGTTTCCGTCTGATCATCAATGATGTGGACTGCAAGAAAGTGGAAAAACCGATGCCGAAACTTCCGGTAGCGACAAACTTCTGGACACCACAGCCGGATCTCTATACCGGTGCAGAGGCATGGATCCTTGCAGGCGGCGCACATCATACCGCATTTACATACGATCTGACCGCAGAGCAGATGGGCGACTGGGCAAATGCAATGGGCATCGAGGCTGTTTATATTGACAAAGATACGAAGATCCGTGATTTCAAACGTGACTTACAGATTGGGGAACTGTTTTATCGTTAAACACTGGAAAAGCATGTGCATATTTTGAAGCAAAAACTTGTTTTGTGAAAAGTGTGCACATGCACGCAAAAAAGTTGTGCAAAATCATGAAAACACAAAAACACGGTTGAAGTTTTAAATAAAAGAGATTATCATAAGTAAAACAAGTTGTGTGCACGAGCACACAAAGAAAAGGAGAGGTATAGTATGAAATTTTTTATTGACACAGCAAATGTAGAGGATATCCGTAAAGCAAATGATATGGGAGTGATCTGTGGTGTTACCACGAACCCATCCCTGATCGCAAAAGAGGGAAGAGATTTTAACGAAGTAATCAAAGAGATCACATCCATCGTAGACGGACCGATCAGCGGTGAGGTAAAAGCGACAACTGTTGATGCAGAGGGCATGATCAAAGAGGGACGTGAGATCGCAGCGATCCATCCGAACATGGTTGTAAAAATTCCTATGACAGTAGAAGGCTTAAAGGCAGTAAAAGTTCTCTCCGCAGAGGGCATCAAGACCAATGTAACACTGATCTTTACTGCAAATCAGGCACTCCTCGCAGCAAGAGCAGGCGCAACCTATGTTTCTCCATTCCTTGGAAGATTAGATGATATCAGTACAGCAGGCATCGATCTGATTCAGGATATTGTTCAGATCTTTGACAACTATGGACTTGAGACAGAGATCATCGCAGCATCCATCCGTAACCCGATCCATGTCACAGACTGCGCATTAGCAGGTGCACATATCGCAACCGTGCCGTACAACGTAATCGTCCAGATGACAAAACACCCACTGACCGACGCAGGAATCGAAAAATTCCAGAAGGACTATAGAGCGGTTTTCGGTGACTAAGGTTTTACAAAAAGACTATAGAAACCGCTCTGCCGTCTTCGGAGAGTAATAAAAATCATTGCGAAACCCGTCAGCAGCTTAACGTGAGAAGAGTTTGAGGTGGGTTTCGCAGAGTTTATATGACACTAAAGGAGGGTATCAATGACTATCACAGAACTGAAGCAGACTGCAGTCGAGGTTCGCAAGGGCATCGTGACTGCAACGCATGCTGCGAAGTCGGGGCATCCGGGGGGATCGCTTTCGGCGACAGAAATTTTTACATATTTATATTTTGAAGAGATGAATATTGATCCAAAAAATCCGAAAATGGAGGATCGTGACCGCTTTGTCTTATCGAAAGGACATACGGCGCCGGGACTTTATTCTGCGCTGGCAAACCGCGGATATTTTCCGGTGAAGGATTTGGAGACATTGCGTCATACCGGTTCCTATTTACAGGGACATCCGGATATGAAGCATATTCCGGGAGTGGATATGTCATCCGGTTCTCTGGGACAGGGAATTTCCTGTGCGGTCGGAATGGCACTTGCAGGAAAGATGGATCACAAAGATTACCGTGTTTATACGCTGTTAGGTGATGGCGAGATCGAGGAAGGCCAGGTGTGGGAGGCATCCATGTTTGCCGGACACCGTAAGCTTGACAATCTGGTAGTGATCGTCGACAATAACAACATGCAGATTGACGGAACATTAGATGAAGTCTGCTCACCGGATCCGATCGATAAAAAGTTTGAGGCTTTTAATTTCCATGTGATCCATGTCGCAGATGGAAATGATTTTGCACAGCTTGCGGAGGCTTTTAAAGAGGCAAGGGAGACAAAAGGCATGCCGACAGCAATCATCGCACATACCTTAAAAGGAAAAGGTGTTTCTTATATGGAAGGTCAGGTAGGCTGGCACGGAAAAGCACCGAACGATGAGGAATATGCGGTTGCAATGGAAGAACTGGGAAAGGCGGGTGAAGCATTATGTCAGAAGTAAAAATGATCGCGACCAGAGAGAGTTATGGCAATGCATTGGCTGAACTGGGAAAAGAAAAAGAAAATCTGGTTGTACTTGATGCGGATCTCGCAGCGGCAACAAAAACAGGTATTTTTAAGAAAGCATTTCCGGAGCGCCATATTGACTGCGGGATTGCAGAGGCGAATATGACAGGAATTGCAGCAGGACTTTCCACCTGTGGAAAAGTACCGTTTGTCAGCACATTTGCCATGTTTGCAGCGGGACGTGCCTATGAGCAGGTGCGCAATTCAATCGGTTATCCACATCTGAACGTAAAGATCGGAGCAACACATGCAGGCATTTCTGTCGGCGAAGATGGAGCAACACATCAGTGCAATGAAGATATCGGACTGATGCGTGAAATTCCGGGCATGGTTATCATTAATCCGAGTGATGATGTGGAAGCGAAGGCAGCTGTGCGTGCGGCTTACGAGTATGTGGGTCCGGTTTATCTGCGTTTTGGACGTCTGGCGGTTCCGGTCATCAATGATAATCCGGAATATAAGTTTGAAATCGGTAAAGGTGTGGAACTGCGAAAAGGAAAAGATATCACGATCTTTGCGACAGGTCTTTGTGTGTCGGAGACGTTAAAAGCAGCAGAAACTCTGGCTGCAAATGGTATCGACGCACAGGTCATCAATATTCATACGATCAAACCGTTGGATGAGGAACTGGTGTTAAAAGAAGCAAAGCAGACCGGTCGTGTGTATACGGTGGAGGAGCATTCGATTATTGGAGGACTTGGCAGTGCAGTGGCAGAGCTCCTCGGTGAAAAATGTCCGACAAAAATCACAAGAATCGGTGTAAAAGATGTGTTTGGAGAGTCCGGACCGGCAAAAGAATTGCTTCATAAATATGAACTGGATGCAGAGGGCATTGCAAAACGTATTATGGAGGAACAAAAATCATGTTAGAGGAATTAAAAAAACAGGTCTATGAGGCAAATATGGAACTGCCGCGGCGCGGGCTGATCACCTACACATGGGGAAATGTCAGCGGAATTGACAGAGAGAGCGGATATTTTGTGATCAAGCCAAGCGGTGTGGATTATGATGCATTATCCCCGGATGATATGGTTGTCATGGACTTAGAGGGCAATAAGATCGAGGGAAGATACAAACCGTCATCTGACACGGCAACGCATATTGAACTTTATAAAAAATACGAAGAGATCGGTGGAATCGTACATACCCATTCCCCGGAAGCTGTCGCATGGGCGCAGGCAGGAAGAGATATCCCTCTTTATGGAACCACACATGCAGACTACTTTTTCGGTCCGATCCCGTGTGCAAGAAACCTGACGCCGGAGGAGATCGAGGAAGCCTACGAGAAAAATACCGGATTAGTCATCATCGAGACATTTGAGACAAGAGGCATCAAACCGATGTATACACCGGCGGTACTCTGTAAGAATCACGGACCGTTTACCTGGGGAAAAGATGCCGCAGAGGCAGTCCACAATGCAGTTGTGTTAGAGGAAGTTGCCAAAATGGCAAAGAATACAGAACTTTTGAACCCGAAAGTACTTCCGGCACCGGACTGCATCAAAGAAAAGCATTTTTACCGTAAACACGGTGCAAATGCATACTACGGTCAAAATTAAAAACAGCGGCGGAAATAAAGCTGCGTGGAAATGAGGTTTAAGATGAGTGGTATTGAGTTTGGAAAAACAAAAGAAGGAAACACAGTTACAAAATATCTGCTGAAAAATAAAAATGGTATGGAAGTTGCTGTGATGGATCTTGGGGCAACGATCGTATCCGTGCTCGTGCCGGATAAAAACGGTTTGAAGCGCGATGTCGTGCTTGGATATGATACACCACAGGAATATCAGGAGCATACCTGTTATTTTGGGGCAGTGATCGGACGTAATGCAAACAGGATCGGCGGAGCGAAAATTGTTTTGGATGACAGGGAGTATCCGCTTGAAAAAAATGACAATGGAAACAACCTGCACAGTGGAAAAAATGGTTTTAATTCAGTCATCTGGAATGTGGAACAGCAGAAAGAAGATGAGATTACATTTTCTTATCTGAGTAAGGATTTAGAACAGGATTTCCCAGGAAATATGACTGCAAAGGTTACATATACAGTAACAGATGATAATGCGCTCTCGATTGCCTATGAGGCGGTTTCCGATCAGACCACAGTTGCGAACTTCACGAACCACGCTTATTTTAATCTGAATGGTCATGATTCCGGATGTATGGAAAATCAGGAGCTTGAAATTTTAGCATCTTATTATACGCCGGTAAAAGATGGCGAAGCGATTCCTACCGGTAATGTGGAAAAGGTTGCCGGAACACCGATGGATTTCCGCACAAAGAAAGCAATTGGCAAAGAAATCGAGACAGATTATGAAGCACTGAATTTCGGGAAAGGATATGATCATAACTGGGTTCTGAACAATAAAGGAGAATTTGCGAAAGTGGCAGAGATGTCCTCGGAAGAGAGCGGAATCACTATGGAAGTTTATACAGACCTTCCGGGAATGCAGCTTTATACAGGCAACTTTATTGTTGATGCCAAAGGAAAAGGCGGGGCGCATTACCACAAACGCCAGGCAGCCTGCTTCGAGACACAGTTCTTCCCGGATGCAATCCATAAAGAGAATTTTGCCGGGCCGGTATGCGAGAAGGGCGAAACTTACGAAACAACAACGATGTACAAGTTTATATAACAACA
>OLZJ01000643.1_pt1 | contig 17375 bp, 7 predicted proteins | sample 1673951 | NCBI WGS metagenome assembly OLZJ01 (sample SAMEA103958135, study PRJEB25191) | human gut metagenome
TCAGTTTGTCAGATAAGATTATTTATACTATTTACCGAGATCGGGAAGGGGGAATTTGGCTGGGAACCATGTTTGGCGGGGTGGATTATCTGCCTCATCATGATTTATTGTTTGATAAATATGTACCTGGGAGTGATGGGAACTCATTAACAACGAAACGGGTAAGAGAGATAGCTTCTGATAATAAGGGTAACATATGGATTGGCACTGAAGATGATGGGGTGAACATATTAAATATTGCTTCCGGAAAGGTAAGGCGGTTGAGATTGAACGATTATGATAAAGGGAACTATATGGTTACTTTGGGAATGTTTGTCAAAGGAAGCCAATTGTTCTGTGGCTTGTTTAAGCAAGGATTGGATGTGATTCAATTACCCGAGAATAAAGTTTGTCATTATACTCCTGAGGAGTTAAATATAGGAGAAGGAAGTGTTTATACTTTTTTTATAGATAATGAAGGATATAAGTGGATTGGTACAGGCTGGGGACTTTATAAAGCTGCTCCTACAAGTTTTCATTTTGACAAAGTGGAAGAAGTGGGATTTGATTGGATTTTTGATGTATTTCAAGATAAAGATGGAATGATGTGGTTCGCCTCCATGGGAAGTGGGTTATGGAAGTATGATCCCCATAAGAATCTTTTTAAAAAGTATACTCATGAGGAAGGTAAGGAAAATACATTGAGCTCTAATTCTGTGAGTTCTGTCATGCAGGATTGTAAAGGCCGTATTTGGATTTCTACGGATCGTGGTGGTATTTGTTGTTATAATTCTCAAACGGATGATTTTACTACTTTTTCTATCAAAGACGGTTTACCAGATGATGTGGCTTATAAGATCTTGGAAGATGAACAATCAAATTTATGGTTTGGAACAAATCGTGGACTGGTTAGATTTAATCCGGAATCAAAAGATATACGGGTGTATACCACTAAAGATGGTCTATTAGGGAATCAGTTTAATTATAAGTCAGCTTTGAAGGGGGAGGATGGTAAGTTTTATTTTGGCGGTATAGACGGATTGATTGCATTTGATCCTAATTCTTCGGAAAAAATCAATTTCTTGCCACCTGTTTATATCTCAAAATTCAGTATTTATAATCAGGAGATAACAGTTCATACTCCTAATTCTCCTTTGAAAAAGTGTATAGAACATACGGATGAAATCGTATTGCCTTATGATCAGTCAAATATTAGTTTTGATGTTGCTTTATTAAGTTATTCTACTACGGAGTCCAATCAGTATTATTATAAATTAGTTCCGTTGGACAAAGACTGGATACGGGCAGCGAGTAATCAGAATATTTCTTACGCTAAACTGCCTCCGGGAGATTATATCTTGCAAGTGCGGGCTACCAATAGTGCCAAAGAAGGTCCTTATGCTACCCGGTCTTTATCCATTGTTATTCTGCCTCCTTGGTGGCAGTCCGTCTGGGCTTATTTTCTGTATATTATATGGGGAATCTGTGTCGTACTTTGCTGGTTCTTTTGGTATAGAAGACGCAAAGAGAAACAGATGGAAGAAAAGCAGAAGTTATTTGAAATTGAGAAGGAGAAAGAACTCTATGAATCAAAAGTCAGTTTCTTTACTGAAATAGCTCATGAGGTGCGCACGCCCTTGACATTGATAAATGGTCCGTTGGAAGCAATTGAGGAAATGGATATCAAGGATCAGAAATTGAATAAGAATTTGAAAGTAATCGGGCAGAATACCAAGAGATTATTAGATTTGACTGGACAGTTGCTTGATTTTCAGAAAATAGGGGCGAGCAAATTTGAACTGAAATTTGAAACGGTTGATGTAACGGCATTGCTGAATGAAACGATTACTCGTTTTGAGCCTACTATTCTGCAAAAGCAGAAAGAGTTATTGCAACATATTCCCCAAGAAAGAATTATGGCTGCCATAGATAAGGAGGCTATCACAAAAGTATTGAGTAATTTGTTGAATAATGCTTTGAAATATGCCCGTCATACCATTACGATAGATTTATTCCAAGATGAAGCTGATTTTACAGTTCGTATTGTCAGTGACGGAGAAAAGATACCTGAAGCGTCCAGCCAACAGATTTTTGAACCCTTTTATCAGATGGAGAAGAAGGATACAGTTCGGATGGGAGTAGGCATAGGGTTACCTTTAGCTCGTTCGCTAGCCACTTTGCATAAAGGCAGGCTTTATTTGGATATAGAACAACCGGAGAATACATTTGTTTTGACCATTCCTTTGAATAAAGAGGAAGTAAGGCAGCAAATAGAGAAGGTAGTGGAGCAAAATATAGAAGTATTGGATGAGGAAACATCAACAGAAACAGACCAGATGAAAGGTTATACTTTATTGTTAGTAGAGGACAATGAAAGCATGAGATCTTTTATCTTTGAACGATTAGAAGCCTTGTTTACAGTAGAAACCGCTGTGAATGGGCAGGAAGCGTTGGATATTTTACGTAGTAATCACATAGATTTGGTTATCAGTGATATAATGATGCCGGTGATGAATGGCTATGAATTATGTAAGGAAATAAAGGCGGATATTGATTTGTGCCATATTCCGGTTATTTTCCTTACCGCCAAGAACGATTTGGAGAGTAAGATTAACGGATTGAAGATAGGAGCAGAAGCTTATGTGGAAAAGCCTTTTTCTTTCAACTATTTGAAGACTCAGATTTTATCTTTACTCAGTAATCGAAGGAAAGAGCGTGAGGCATTCTCCAAACGTCCTTTTTTCCCTGTGCATAATATGCAGATGAACAAGGCGGATGAGGAGTTTATGAATAAAGTGATCAATGTGATTCAAGAGAATATCTCGGATGAAAATTTTAATGTGGAACGTATGGCTGATATCTTATGTATGAGCCGTTCCAGCTTGTTGAGGAAAATAAAGATTCTATTTAATCTTTCACCCATAGATTTCATCCGGTTGATCCGTTTGAAAAAAGCAGCCGAACTGATTCAGGAAGGTAAGTATCGTATTGGGGATATCTGTTATATGGTAGGAATAAACTCTTCATCTTACTTCAGCAAATTATTTTTAAAACAATTTGGAATGACTCCGAAAGAGTTTGAGAAACAGTATCAAACATCCAAGGAAAAAGCTAAAATAGATTTGACGGAGAATCTCTGATTGAAAGAAATGCAGCAAAAAATGACACATTTGCGGATTCTTCGGACGCAGATGAGTCATTGCTGCAAAAATCCTATTTATTGCTGCGTTTGTATATTAACAGGTTGTCAAGATATGCCTACTTTTGACCATGCTTGAAAGGAAAAGAATTCCGAACAGTAAAGCAAACCTTAAGTAGATTTATCTCTTTGACAAACTAATAATATTATGAAGAATAATTGGTTAACTTTAAAATCATTGTTTCTCTGTGTTTCTGCATTGAGTGTTTCCGGTCTTATTTTGTCCGGGTGTACTGAAAATGCAAATCTAAATGTAGGTGAATGGTCTTTGGAGTATGATGCTCACGCTAATGGTATTGATATCAGCAAAGGCTCTAAGCTTATTTATGATAATGTATATGCAGCTTATAAATTGGCCGACAGTGTTGTTTCGACTCGTGATTATGCAAAGCATCATGTTTCTACAAAAAAAATCAATGATTATTTTGGAGAAGGGTATCATTATGAGGTGACTTATACTGGGAATAATTTGCCTGTACTGGTTCAATCTTTTTATGTATATCCGACAAAGGATTATGTGTTGACAGATTTTACTTTGGAAAGTACGTCTGAAATGGCTTCGAATTATATGGCGCCGGTCAATGTGGACCGAATGCCTGAAGTCCTGAACCTGGGTGAAAATAATCGTGCGCTTTTCATTCCTTTCGATAATGACTGTTGGATCAGATACCAATCTCATCCGCTCACATTTACAGAATTGACTAGTTATGAAGTTACTGCCATATTTAATAATGATGATCGTGAAGCTATGGTGATAGGTTCTGTGGAACACGATTCTTGGAAAACAGGTATAACAATAGGTAAAGGTAATATATATAATGTAGGTTCATTGGTATGTTATGGGGGTGTTGCTGATAAGACAACGCGTGATTCGAAACCTCACGGTGCATTGAAAGGTACGACAATCAAGTCGCCTAAGATTTTAGTAGGATTTTTTGAAGACTGGCGTGAAGGCATGGAAGAATACGCTCAGGCTAATGCTGTGATTGCTCCGCCCAAAGCTTGGGATAAAGCTGTTCCTTTTGGCTGGAACAGCTGGGGAGCGTTGCAATTTAATCTGACCTATCCGAAAGCATTGGAAGTTTCTGATTTTTACAAAGAGAATTTGCAGTCCCGTCATTTTGTGAATTCGGATAATTTGGTTTATACAGGTTTGGATTCTGGTTGGAACAGTTTTTCAGAAGAGGAGTTGAAAGCTTTTGTGGATAAATGTAAGGCAAACGGTCAGGTAGCCGGCGTTTATTGGACTCCGTTTACTGATTGGGTTAAAAATCCTGAACGTGAAATAAAAGAAATGCCGGGATATAAATATAAAGATGTATATCTCTATGCAAATGGGAAACCGCAGGAATTAGACGGAGCTTATGCTGTTGATCCTACTCATCCGGCTATTGAAGCTATGATGAAACACACATCGGAGCTATTCCATCGGGCTGGCTTTGAATATGTGAAAATGGACTTTATGACACATGGAGCAATGGAAGCCGACAAATGGTATAATCCGGAAATACAAACAGGTATTCAGGGATATAACTATGGAATGCAATTGCTTGACAAATATTTTGGCGATATGTATATCAATCTTTCTATTTCTCCTGTTTTTCCTGCTCATTATGCTCAGTCCAGAAGAATTGCGTGTGATGCATGGAACAAGATGAAGGATACCGAATATACCTTAAATGCACTTTCATACGGTTGGTGGCAGGATAAGGTTTATCAGTTTAATGATCCTGACCATATTGTATTGCGTGATGCTACAGATGGTGAGAACAGAGCGCGTGTTACTTCGGGGGTCATTACAGGAATTTTCATTGCTGGAGATGATTTCAGCAAAGGCGGTTCTAAAGAAGTGAAGGAGAAGGCGATGAAATATCTGACTAATGCTGAGATCAATGCTATAGCCAATGGGGAATCTTTCCATCCTGTAGATGGGAATGGTGAAAAGTCAGAAAATCAGTTTGTACGCATGGATAAGGATGGTAAGGCTTATTATGCTGTGTTCAACTATATGGATCAAGAGTTGCAGATGACTACAGCTTTAGAGCGTCTGGGGTTGGATTCGTCAAAGGAATATAGGCTGAAAGAATTATGGAGTGGCATTGAAAGTACTGCTAAAACCAATCTGGAAGTAACGGTTCCTGCATGTGATGTTGTAATTTTCAAAGTGGAAGAATAAACCAATATAAACTTTAAATCGTACTTAAATTTACAAATTATGAAAAGAATTAGGCTTATTAATTTAATCCTTATCATGTTTTGTTGCTGCAATATGTTGGCACAGAACATAACGGTTACAGGACAGGTGGTGGATGTTACATCCGAACCTATCATTGGTGCAAGTGTAGTGGTAAAAGGTACAACCAATGGGACTATTACCGATTTTGATGGCAACTTTACATTATCAGTTCAGAAAGGGGAAACATTACATATTTCTTATATAGGATATGTTGCCCAAGATGTAAAGGTAATGGGTAACCAACCTGTCAAAGTGGTGATGGCGGAAGATACTGAAACATTAGACGAAGTGGTTGTTGTAGGTACTTCGATGAAGAAGAGTGATTTGACAGGAGCTGTTGCCAGTGTTAGTTCTAAAGTTTTGGAAGAAAAACCGGTGACGAATGTAAATCAGGCTCTTCAAGGCCGTGTCGCAGGTGTGTTCATTTCTCAGCCTACACGTCCTACGGATGATGCATCTATTAAAATTCGTGGTATTAATACAATTAATGGATCTACAGACCCTATTTATGTCGTAGATGGTATGGTTATGGATAATTCATTCTCTGGATTTAATGCAGTCAATTTGAATGATGTGGCTTCTATTGAGGTCTTGAAAGATGCATCAGCTACAGCTCTGTATGGTTCACGTGGTTCCAACGGTGTTGTTGTTATTACAACTAAGAAGGGTAAAAAAGGCGAAGGTAAAGTTTCTTATGATGGCTGGATTGGCTTTCAGACCTATGCTAATACTCCAAAAACTATGAATACTCGTCAATTATTTGAACTTAGAAAGGAAGCTTATACGAATGGTTATATGCAAACAAATCCTGACGGGGATGTCAATGCTTATGTCAATGATGTGATAATGGGATCGAATACTGTTTTTGCTGATTATGAATTCGATGCTTACGACAATAATAAAAATTATGATTGGCTGGATGCTGTGAGCCGTACTGGAGTACAACACAATCATGTAGTAAGTCTTTCGAATGGCAATGATAAAGGTTCTTATTATATTAGTTTTGGTTATACAGATAATAAAGGTGTAATTGAGAAGTCTGAACAAGAAAAATACACAGGACGTATTAATGCGGATCAACAGATTAAATCCTGGCTGAAAGTAGGTACTAATACAACTTTTACACGTACCGAGAACACGTTGGTTGATGATGGAGTAATGAATCGTGCACGTTGTGCTAATCCGATGTTGGAAATTTCTGATGAGATTGAAACTTTAAATTGGCAAGGTATTTTTGATCAAAATAATTTTAATCCGTTACGATCTTTGAAAGTTGATAATGATTTGGTGTATAATCGCTTGTTGAGCTCTAATTATATTAATATCAATCCTATTGAAGGATTAAACTTGCGTTCTACTTTCTCTATTGATTATGCTCAAAAGCAGCAAAATAAATATACCCCGAATGATATTTATGAGTCGGAACGTTATGGAACACAAGGTGAAGCCAAAGATGATAGAGATACACGTACTGTATGGCAATGGGATAATTCATTGTCTTATGAAGCCTCTTTCGGTAAACATAAGTTGAATGCGATGGTTGGTACCAGTGCTACACGGACTATGTATAATTATATTAATGCTACGGCAACAGGGTTTGGCACTAATTTATTTGGATATCATAGTTTGGGATCTGGTTATAAAAAAGATCAGCGCGGCTTAAGTACAGCTTGGTCCGAGCAAACATTATTATCTTATATCGCTCGTGTTAACTATAACTATGCGGGTAAATATTTATTGACGGCGACAGCGCGTTACGACGGTTCTTCTAAATTTGCTAAAGGAAATCAGTGGGGTATTTTTCCGTCTGTGTCTGCAGCTTGGAATATTACAGAAGAAAAGTTCATGAAAAATCAGACGATTTTTGATCAGTTAAAGTTACGTGCTGGTTTTGGTATCGTTGGTAATCAGAATATTGATGATTTTGCCTATTTATCTTTATATAATGTCAGCTATACGGGTACTTCCGATACAGGTTATACAAATTCTTTTGTTTCCAATGGGCGACGTGGTACTCCGGATATTAGTTGGGAGAAACAAAAACAATGGAATTTAGGAGTAGATATGGCTTTCTTACAGAATAGAGTGCGTTTGTCTGTTGATGCTTTCTTGATAAAAAATAAGGATTTGTTAATGAGTCATTCGTTACCTACGACTACTGGTTTCAGTAGTACTATTGAAAATATAGGTGCGATTGAAAACAAAGGTTTGGAATTTGCTTTGAATGCCAATTTGGTAAGAGCTAAAGATTTTGAATGGAATTTTGCAGCTACATTGTCTATGGATAAAAATAAGGTAACTCAATTATATGGTGATAATGATGTTGTATATAATGTAGATAGTGATCGTAATATTCAAAAAGAAGGTAATTTATTCCTTGGTGAGTCTCGTAACACAATTTATATTTGGAAAACAGGTGGAATTGCCCAAGAAATTGATATGGATCGTTTGAATAAAATAAATTGGAATGGATATAATGTGAATCCCGGTGATTTGTATCCATTGGATTATGATAATAATGGACAGATAGATCAAAATGACCGTGTTGTAATTGGTTCCACTGATCCTAAGTTTTATGGCGGTTTTTCTACAGATTTTTCTTGGAAGGGATTGTCTTTAAATGCAGTCTTCAGTTATTCTTATGGGGCTAAAAAATTGAGCCCTTGGTATGAAACTTTGATTGGAAGTACTGGATCTGGAGTCGCATCAACGGATTTGTTGGATCGTTGGACTCCTGAAAATACAGATGCTGAATTTCCACGTGTGTTGGCTGGCTTTGATTATAATCATTATGGTGCAAGTTCTATGGATTTTAGTGTACAGAAAGCTTCTTTCTTGCGTTTGTCTGCTTTGACATTGGCCTATACTTTCCCGACTAAAGTGATAAATGCTCTGAAACTGACTAACCTGCGTGTTTATGCCACCGGTTCTAATCTTTTTTGTTTAACTAATTATAATGGTTATGATCCGGAAACCGGTGATTGGTATCCTCCTACACGTATGTATACTTTTGGTCTTAATTTGGCTTTTTAATGGAAGGATAGAATAAATAGTCTAATTTTAAAAGAAAACACAACAATGAAAAAGATATATAGATATAGTGCGATATATGCTTTGGCTTTGTCCTTTGCACTGAATACTTCTTCTTGCTCAGACTTTCTGCAAGTAGAACCTACGGGATCTTTGACTGAGGAACAAGTATTTGAAAAAATAGATAATGTAGAACCTTTAGTTCTTGGATTGTATAAGAGTTATAGGGGCTGTAAAGAAGGACGTAATGGATTGATGCCTTATTTGGGGACAGATGAAACACAGCAGGGTAATTATCAGTTGATTTCTTCAGGCGATCAAGCCGGTATGGATAAATATAATGGACAGTTGAATCCTACATCTACTCAGGTTAGTTCTATTTGGAACAACCGTTGGCCGGCTGTCGTTTCAGCTGCTAAAGCTATATATGCATTGGGTATGACCACTGAAGAACCGGAACGTGCTAAACAGTTGATGGGAGAGGCATGCTTTATTCGTGGTTTATTAATGTTTGAATTAAGCATGTATTGGGGTGAAATCCCTGTGATAGATATGAACCGTACTGATGAATTGGGCTTGGGACGTCAACCTTTAAAGACTGTATGGGAATATATTATTAATGATTTTATTACTGCTACCAATAATTTGCCTGAGTCTTATAATAGTGAACCGCAGCGTGCTACTGTTGGGGCTGCATGGGCCATGTTAGGAAAGGCTTATATGGCAGCTCCGGAAGAGACAGGATTACGGGATTTTGCCAAGGCTGATGAATGTTTTAAGACTATTATCAATATGGGACGATATGAATTACTAAATGATTATGCTGACTTGTATCGTTATGATAATCCTAATACAAAAGAGTCATTGTTTGAGTTGCAATTTAATAATGTATATCCTGATTGTAATTATTGGGAGTTTGATTGTGGTTCTCGTGCATGTGACTCTTGGTTTGGTCAGGGATGCTCTTTCTCTGGTTACGATTTTCTAGTTCCGACTCCTTTTGCTTATAAGACAGTAGAAGAAGGTGGCATTTGGGAAGATGGAGATTTGCGTAAAGAAGAAGCATTGCGTTATGATTTTACGTATTATACTAATAAATATTCGGAGGATGGTACATTTGAATATGTAACTCCTGATTTGTCAAAGACTCAATGGACGGGAACTACAGATGAATTGGAACCACATATAAAGAAATATGAAGACTATCGTACAGATATTCTTTCAGGGCTTGGCATTAATAATATGTGGAATTCTGGTAAGAACTTTTCAATGATTCGTTATGCTGATATATTATTATTGCATGCTGAATGTCTGAATGAATTAGGACAGACTTCGGAAGCAGTACAGATCGTGAATAATCAAATTCGTACTCGTGCATGGGGAGGAAACTTGCCAGAAGATAAGAAATGGAATTCGGGAATGAGCAAAGATGAATTCCGTGATAAGGTAATGGATGAACGTTTGCGTGAACTTTGTTTCGAAGGTTGGAGACGTATTGATTTGCTTCGTACTAATAAATTTGTAGAATTGATAAAAGAACGTAACCGTTGGGCAAAAGAATCAGGGACAATTCAAGATTTCCATAAGCGCTATCCTATTCCTGATACTGAAATTAAAACAAATGATGCATTCGGCCCTGAAGACCAGAATCCGGGATATAGCAAATAAATTGTTTCTATCCATATAAATTAGAAGCATCAGGAGGAAACATCTGCTTCCTACCTGATGCTTTTTCTTTTTCTGAAATTTGGAATAATATGAAAATAATACATAAAATAGAAACTTATACCTCTGACGGAAAACCTGTATTACGATTTACCGTAATGAACTCCTCGGGAGCTTATATGGAATTCACTAATTGGGGGGCACGTTGGATTACAGCTTCAGTACCTGATGTTCAAGGAGCATTGGACAATGTGCTGATTGGTTATGATTCCTTGGCCGGTTATTTGGAAGATTCTTATTATATGGGGGCAACCATCGGCAGATTTGCCAATCGTATAGCCGATGCTTCTTTTACAATAGATAGGAAAACCTTCCATTTGGAGGCTAATGATGGGAATAACACCAATCATGGCGGTTTTTCTGGCTTTCATAACAAGGTGTGGCAGTGGGAAGAATTACCGGATGGCATCCGTTTTAGTCTGTATTCGCCAGACGGAGAAGGAGGTTTTCCGGGAAATATCCGCGTGATAACAGACTATCGTTTCAATGAGGACAATGAACTTTCTGTACGGCATTATGCGGAAACTGACTGTGCTACTTACATCAATATGACAAATCATGCATATTTCAATTTGTGTGGTAAGGGAAAAAAGATAACGGAGCATCGGTTGCATATTCCGGCCGACCGGATATTGGATACTACCCCGGCATTTATTCCTACGGGAAAAAGAATGAATGTTAAAAATACGCCATTTGACTTTACTTCCCTAAAACCAATAGGTACAGACCTGTATGCTGACCATGAGCAATTACTTTGGAATAAAGGATATAATCATTGCTATATATTGAAAGATGAAATATCTGTGGAGATGTTAGAGGCTGCCTCTTTATACGAACCTGTTACAGGACGAAAAATGACAGTGATGACAGATTTGCCTGCTGTTCTTTTGTATACAGCGGGATATTATGACCGACCGGATACAGCCATCTGTTTGGAAACACAATTTTATCCGGATACTCCTTCTCATTCGGATTTTCCTTCTTGCCTGGTGTTACCGGAGAAAGCTTATGAGCATTGCACCTTGTTTAGTTTTCAGGTGCAAAAAGAGAAATAGATGATTGATAAATATGAAAAGACTATAATATGAAAAACGTAAAAAAAACATGGGTTGTATTAGCCCTACTGGGATGTATGCAAGTACTGCATGCTCAAACTGTGTATTTACATAGCGATAACCCACAGATGAGATGGAAATTAAAGCCTCAGGCTGAAGTCGGAACGGATGTGAAATCACTTTGCGAAAACGGATATAATGTTTCTGCCTGGGTAGATGCTGTTGTGCCTGGAACAGCTTTTAATTCGTATGTAATAGCAGGGCTGGAGAAAGATCCTAACTTTGGTGACAATATTCATCAGGTAAATCGCGACAAATACGACTGTAGCTTTTGGTATCGTACTACATTCCGTGTTCCTGCTGATTTTACAAAAGAATTGATATGGTTGAATTTTAATGGGGTAAACCGTCGTGCGGAAGTCTATCTGAATGGAACGTTATTGGGTAAACTGGATGGGTTTATGCATCGTGGACATTTTAATGTCACTTCACTAGTAAATCGTGATAAAGAAAATGTATTGGCTGTACTTGTCCATATACCTGATACTCCATTGGCTAATCAGGGCAGCCCTACCTATTTGTCTAGTGGTGGATGGGATTGGATGCCTTATGTGCCGGGGTTGAATAGTGGTATAACTGATAAGGTATTTCTTACGAATACGGGAACAGCTACTTTAATTGATCCTTGGATACGTACAAATTTACCTACCCGTGCCAGAGCTGATTTGAGTGTGGCGCTTGATGTCAAGAATAACTCGGTCGAAAAGACGAAGGTATTGGTGCGCGGAACAATTACTCCGGGAAACATTATTTTTCAAAAAGAATTAGAGGTGAATGCCCATACTACTGAACAGGTGAAGTTTGACAAACGTTATTTCCCACAACTGTGTATAGACCAGCCGCGTCTGTGGTGGCCGAATGGATATGGAGACCCCAATCTTTATCATTGTAAGTTCGAGGTGATGGTGGATGGAAAGGTTTCGGAAACGAAAGATGTTTCTTTTGGTATAAAGAAATATTCTTATGATAAAGAAGGTAATACATTCCATGTTTATATTAATGATGTTCCGGTATTTGTCAAAGGGGCGAATTGGGGAATGTCTGAATATATGCTTCGTTGCCGTGGTGCGGAATATGATACCAAAATCCGTCTGCATAAGGAAATGAACTTTAATATGATACGTAATTGGCTCGGTTCTGTTACAGATGATGAATTCTATGAGGCGTGTGATAAATATGGCATTATGGTATGGGACGATTTTTGGATAAACTCTAATCCGAATTTGCCTTATGACCTCAATGTGTTCAATAATAATATGATGGAGAAAATCAAACGTGTTCGTAATCACCCTAGTATAGCCGTGTGGTGTGGCGATAATGAGTCCAATCCTCAGCCTCCTTTGGAAGGATGGATGGCGGAAAATATCAGGACTTTTGATGGAGGTGATCGTTATTTTCAAGCAAACTCTCATGCTCAGGGCTTGACCGGTAGTGGTCCGTGGGGAGCATTTGAGCCTCGCTTTTATTTTACTAAATATCCTGATGGCTTGGAAGGAGATCCGGCGCGTGGCTGGGGATTCCGTACGGAAATTGGTACAGCTGTAGTTCCTACCTTTGAAAGTTTTAAGAAGTTTATGCCTAAGGAGAACTGGTGGCCTCGTGATGAAATGTGGAACAAACACTATTTTGGCCAAAATGCTTTTAATGCAGCTCCCGATCGTTATGATGCTTCCATAACCAAAGGTTTTGGTAAGCCCGAAGGGATTGAAGATTATTGCCGTAAGGCTCAGCTTGTCAATATTGAGTCTAATAAGGCTATGTATGAGGGTTGGCTGGATCGTATGTGGGAGGATGCATCAGGCATCATGACTTGGATGGGACAGTCGGCATATCCGTCTATGGTTTGGCAAACTTATGATTATTATTATGATTTGACAGGAGCTTTCTGGGGGGCAAAATCAGCTTGTGAACCGGTGCATATTCTTTGGAACCCTGTGACGGACGGTGTGAAGATTGCTAATACCACAGCACGTGATATGGAAGGTTTGACTGCTGAAGTAAAAGTTTACAATCTGGATGGAAAGTCTGTGGAGGCTTATACAAAATCAGCTATTGTGAACTCTCCTAGCAATTCTACGGTGCAATGTTTTACGATAGGTTTCAATAAAGAGCGTAAAAATCTGTCATTGAATAAGCCGACTTTTGCTTCAAGTACCACTTATGGACAGCCTTCGGATGCTACGGATGGGAAAAAAGATACCCGTTGGGCAGCGGCAAAAGCGGAAAATGAATGGCTTTATGTGGATCTGGGCAGTGTGCAATCCGTAGGTGGGGTTCGCTTGAATTGGGAGGTATCTTTTGGTAAAGGATATAAGATTCAAGTGTCAGATGACGCCGAGACTTGGAAAGAAGTATATAAAACTGATGAAGGACGTGGAGGAATAGATGAAATTACTTTCCCCGAAGTTGATGCCCGTTATGTACGTATGTTTGGGACGGAACTAGGTTGGTGGTTTGGTTATTCATTATGGAGTTTTGATGTATTGGGTGGAACACAGCCTAGTGAGGGTTTGAGCGATGTACATTTTATCCGCCTGACGTTGAAAGATAAATCAGGAAAGGTTGTTTCTGAAAACAATTATTGGCGTGGCAACGACCGTTTGGACTTTACGGCTTTGAATACTTTGCCGGCAGCCGAATTGAAAGTTTCTTCTAAATTGTTGCGTAAAAATGGTCAGGCAGAGATTCGGGCAGCTATAGCTCACCTAAAGTCTGCAAAAGGTGTGGCGTTTGCAGTATATGTTCAGGCTGTTCGGACCTCGGATGGAGAGCGTATTCTTCCTGCTATTATGAATGACAATTATTTCACATTGATGCCGGGTGAAACCAAAGATATATGTATTACTTTTGATGAGGCTTTATTGCAAGGTGGTTCCTATAAATTGTTGGTAACACCTTATAATAATAAATAAGATGCGAGTTGGTGGAGCTTGGAGAATTTGAAATTCAGATTGGTGTAGCTTCCGATGATGTATGATTAAAGAAGAATATAATAGTGGAACAAATGAATTTGGTAAATATGGGAAATAAAATATTGTTTTTATGTGTTTCTCTCTTGGCGTATGTAAATTCTTACGCCAAGGTGGTCTTACCCGCTTACTTTACGGACAATATGGTTCTTCAGCAAAATACGGAGGTTACTTTTCATGGTAAAGCGGTATTGGGTAAAATCTTAAAAGTAACTACAGGCTGGAATAATGAAGTGTATGTGACTCCGGTGAATAAGGATGGTTATTGGACTTTGTCTGTGCCTACTCCTGCTGCAGGAGGGCCTTATACGTTGACATTTACGGATGGTAAGAAATTGCAATTAAAAAATGTAATGGTGGGAGAGGTATGGTTTTGTTCCGGCCAGTCTAATATGGAGATGCCTGTTGCGGGTTGGGGGAAAGTCATGAATTATGAGCGGGAGATAACGGAGGCGAATTATCCTTCTATTCGTTTGTTTCAAGTGAAGAAGAATACTTCAGTAACTCCGTTGAGTGATATGGAGTCTACTATGGGAGGTTGGCAGGAATGTTCTTCCGCCACAATTCCTGAATTCTCTTCGCTCGCTTATTTTTATGCCCGTTCATTATGGAAGGAGTTAAATGTTCCTGTAGGAGTGATTGACTGTACATGGGGAGGAACACCTGCTGAAGCGTGGACCAGCTATGAAACATTGAAACAGGTACTGGGCTTTCATGAGGAGTTGGCTAAGATGGAACAATTGGATTTTGACCCTGTTCGTATGGAAAAGGCCTATAATCAAGAGCGCTCCGAGTGGCAATCTCTTTTTTCTAAGGAAGACAAGGGAATGGAGGAAGATAAGCCTTGCTGGATTGCACTGGACTTGTCAGAAGAACAATGGCAGGATATGTGTCTTCCCGGTTACTGGGAAAGGAATGGTTTGAAAGATTTTGATGGAGTTGTATGGTTCCGTCGTAGCTTTGAAATCCCGGTAGAATGGATTGGTAAACCGTTAAAGTTAAATTTGGGGATGATTGATGATGAAGACATCACTTATTTTAATGGGGTGGAGATTGCCCGGGGGGCAGGTTATATGACACCGCGTACTTATACCATTCCTGCAAAACTAGTGAAGGCTGGTAAGGCGGTTCTTGCTGTTCGTGTTTCTGATTTTGGTGGAGAAGGCGGTATTCATGGCAAGGCGGAGGACCTTTATGTAGAAGCTGATGGAAAGCGGATCAGTTTGGCTGGAGATTGGAAATATCGTATCGGACTTTCTTTAACAGGATTTCCACCTGCACCGATTTCTCCTGTTCAAAGCTCCAGTTATCCTACGGTGCTGTTCAATGCGATGGTCAAACCATGGACTGCTTTTCCCATTAAAGGAGTAATATGGTATCAAGGTGAAGCTAATGTAGGTCGTTCAGAACAATATGGAGATTTGTTTCCTGCTCTCATTACGGATTGGCGCCGACAATGGCGGAGTGATTTCCCCTTTTATTTTGTACAATTGGCTAATTTTATGGAATCCAAGAAAATACAGCCGGATTCCGAATGGGCGGCTTTGCGTGAAGCGCAAACTAAAGCATTAAAACTTGACCAAGTTGGTATGGTCGTGACCATTGATATTGGTTTGGCTGATGATATTCATCCTAAGAATAAGCAAGAGGTGGGACGCCGTTTGGCCTTGGTTGCCCTGGCCGGTAGTTATGGAAAAAATGTTTCCGGTTCGGCTCCTGTATTCCGGAATTATAGAATCAAAGGGGATAAAATGGAATTGGATTTCGGACAAAAGCAAGATGGATTTCAGATTAAAGGTACAACTTTAAAAGGCTTTACCATTGCAGGGCCGGACCGTGTGTTTTATCCGGCAGAGGCGATGGTCCAGAATGGGAAAATTATAGTTTTTTCTCCTGAAGTTTCTATCCCTCTTGCTGCACGTTATGGCTGGGCGGATAATCCGGATTGTAATTTGTACGGAGAGAACGGCCTCCCGGTTGCTCCTTTCCGGACCGACTGTTGGTAGATGGCGTAAGTCTTAACCTTTTTTCTTCTCTTTGTAAGCTGATGGAGGCACTCCCATCGTCTTAGTGAATAACCGGGAGAAATAAAGAGAATCCTCATAGCCTACCAAGGGACTTATTTGGTTAATTTTCAGGTTGGTAAAATCCAGGTAATGACAGGCTTCCTGTATTCTGAGATAGGTAAGATATCGAAGAGGAGAGGAGCCTGTCTTTTCTTCAAACAGATTGGAGAAATAGGAAACTGAGAGGTTTACTTCCGCAGCGATATCTGCTAGGCGAATGGTTTTGCTCAAATTTTCTTGCATGAAATGAATCGCTATTTGCACCACATCCTTGCTTCTGCAACCATTGCGCATAGAACCGCAATCCCGATATTCACCAATAAACTTCATGGAACCTAAAAAATGGAAAAGACTGGTAGTGGCATAAAGCATATAGTTTTTGCTATATCCGGAGCTGATGGACGAGTAGATTTCCTCGAAGAGTACTAATCTTTCTTTGATTCGTGAATCCTCTTGTGGAGTGATGTCTTTCGGACGGTCAAAACCGGCACTGAAAAATGCAGCTTTTGTTCCATTGAAATGGATCCAGTAAATAGTCCAGGGATTTTCCTCATTACTGCCATAAGCGTGTGCTTGGTGTTCGGGTAGAATGAAAAATTGGTTGGCGGTAACTGCATATTGATGTTTGTCTAACTCGAACCACCCTTCTCCTTCCATACAATAAATGAGGATAAACTCGGTTACTTCCTCGGTGTCGCGTTTCCGGTAATGAAAATAGGCATGAGGATAATATCCTATATCTGTGATGTAAAGTTCACTGCCTAACGGATCTTGCTTTAATTCTTCAATCAGAAAAGCAGGAAGTACGATGGCGCGTTCTCCTTTAAATCCCTCTTTAATTCGTGGCATATATCCATGTATTAGAATTGGATAACAAAGATAGCATATTTCCTTGATTTTACCTACAATACAGGCTTGATTTCGATGATTTTGAGGGTATAAGCGTCAAAATTCTTATTTTATGGCGCATTTGAGTAGGGATTTTTGAGCTTCTCTCTCTATTTTTGCACTATAATTTTAATCGATGAATAATACCATGAAAGAAAGATTGCTCTT
>OLZJ01000660.1_pt1 | contig 17198 bp, 12 predicted proteins | sample 1673951 | NCBI WGS metagenome assembly OLZJ01 (sample SAMEA103958135, study PRJEB25191) | human gut metagenome
ACGACGGTAAATGTCTGCGCCGACAATCTGACGATAGCCGACCGTGCATTCTATAGTTGCGAGTCGCTTGAAACGATTAATTCCGCCAATCCGTTGCAGCTGAGCAGCGATATCAGCAAACTTGGAATGGAATTTGAGGGGTGCAAGAGTCTTAAAGCCGTGAGTGTGGCAGGCGGGATGATAGGCTCATTCGCTTTCGACGGCTGCGAGTCGCTCGTGTCGGTGGGTATAGCCGAAGGGGTGAAGACAATCGGTAAATATGCCTTCGACGGCTGTACGTCGTTGAAACGCATACTATTGCCGGCGTCGCTCCAGGAAATTAAGCATGAGACGTTCCGGAACGTCGTGTTTGAGGAAATCACGTGTCTGGCTGTTACTCCGCCATCGATACGTGACAATACATTCACCGACTATTCGGCGCATCTCTGTGTGCCGGCAGAGTCGATGGCAGCCTATGCCGCAGCCACCGGATGGAAGAAATTCTCGAATATCGGCGACCTGACAACAAGCGGCGTGTCGGCGGTGGCAGGCGACGGTTTGAGTGTGGCTGTGTGCGACGGACGCATCTGCGTTGACGGCGTAGGTGAAACAGAGATGATTAAGGTTTATTCGGCGGGCGGAATGCTTGTCGGAATGGGCTTGAACCGGCAGGTTGAAGTGCCGTCGCCGGGAGTCTATATCGTGGAATTCAAGAAAGGCACCGTCAAGGTGGCAATAAGGTAAGTTTTATAAAAAATATTAGTGTAACATCATGCGCTCTCTGGTTTGTGAAAATCGGAGGGCGTTTCTTTTGTTGTAAAAAATCATCATAATCAAAAATTAGAGTAAATTTTTTAGGCATAAATGTTTGGAATTTGAATATATTGCATAACTTTGCGAACAAACCGAAATAAAAACATAAACCAGGCTAACGGATTTTAGGGAGAGTCGGACAACGGGTGTGGATTCTCCGCTTTGTTCAGGAATTTAACGCCGACGCAAAGGGATGCGTTGTGACATATAGGCAATAAGCTGTGGAAACCAGACAAATGTCAGTCAAACATTGTGGATGGCAAAGCCGCATCGATTGGTGGAGCAGCGGTTGTGAAGATGAGATAGAAACCTATAAAATAAAAGAGTATGAAAAGCAAATCAAAAGTAACAATGTTGGTGGTGGCTGTCGCTGCTGTCGAGTGTAAATGTGCAGGCTTCCAAAACAGGCAAATGCGGAGACAACATCACATGGACTCTTGACTATATAGTCAAAATATGAAAAATTCTTTCAAAGGAACCAATTTCCTAATTAATATTTACAAACCTCTGGGTATGTTTCGGCTGCCCAGGCAAAAAAACTAAAAAAATTATGAAACACAACAAACCAACCAGACAAGTAAGCATGCGTATGTTTCTCACGCTTGTGCTAATTATGATGTCGTCAGCATTCGTGATGGCGCAAGAAACGTATGGCATCAAGATTGCCGGAGAGGATATTACGGGCTACAACCGTTATGACCTCACCGAAATTAGCGGAGTGAGCGGTAAGGTGTATTTCGACCCCAACACCAGAACCCTGACGCTCGAGAACGCCACTATTGAGGCAGATGGCAGTAACGCCATCTTAAACCAAGACTGCGACTACCTGGTGATAGAGTTGATCGGCACTAACACCATTAATGTTACCAACTCGGCTGGTATATACCTGCAACAGGAGACGTCAATCTTGGGTACCAGCGGTTCAAAACTCACCATAACGAACGACAAAGGCGCCGTGCTTTTTGAAAACTCTCCTCTCGAGATCAACAACTGTTGGCTGGAGGTGGAAGGCAAATGGGGCATATCCGCAAGCAACAACGAGGCAGCAGAGGTGCTCACCATCCGCAACTCTCACGTTGAAGCCAAGGGCACTTCGGGCTCCATCTGCGACATCTCCGGTCTGAAGCTTGAGGGATCTTACATCTATTCACCGTACAATGCGGCATACGATGCCGATACGAAGTCGGTGGCAGTGAACGGGGTAACCGTGAAAGAAAAAGTTGTGATTGAGCCAGGCTATGGCTTCAAGATTGCCGGCGTGGATGTGACAGCCCTAAACTGCAAGGACCTCAGCGTCATTGACGGTGTGGATGGAAAGATAAGCTACGATCCCGAGACTAACACCCTTACTATGGAGGATGTTACTATTGACGCAACCGGAAATAATAATGGAATTTGGAATAGAAATGTAAAAGGCTTGAAGATTAATTTAGTTGGCAATAACACTATTACTACGCCAAAGGAAGCATGCTTTACGATAAATAAAACATCCACCATTAGTGGTTCTGGAACTTTAAGATTGAAGAGCAGTGGTAATTGTGGATTATTTATGACCTCTTCGCTCACTGTTGAAGGCATCAAGCTATATGCGGAAGGAAAATATGGTGTTGCAGGAGGTGATGGCACGAGAGGTGAGATACTGACCTTGCGCAACTCATACGTTGAGGCAACTGGCAGCAGTGGCTCAATCTGCGACCTCCAAAACCTCGTGCTTGACGGCTGCTCCATCACCCAGCCCACTGGTGCTGCCTTTGATGCAAATGTGCACGCCGTTGCTCTCAACGGCGAGGCGGTCACCGACAAGGTGGTGATTGAGTCTGACAACAACAGCATCGGCACCATTACAGTCGACGTGCCCGCCCGCAAGCAAGGCATCTACAACCTTAACGGCGTAAAGCTGACCCAGCAGTGGGACGACCTGCCTGCCGGCATTTACATCGTAGACGGCGTGAAGCGCGTGAAGAACTGATATAGCAAACGAATAACTAAAAAATAACGGAGGGTGTGCATGGAAAAATAGAATGCACACCCTCTAAGCAGTTACACGTCCATATTCCTCATGTGTGTCAAACTAAGAATAACCTCCATAAATTCTTCTACTGGTTGCACCTCGTATATAATACGGGTTATCATCAGCCGATGCGGCGGTTGAGGGCAATGCTACTACGATTGGAGCAGGTGTCACGGGGTAGGCGAGCCAACCCCGTGCTAACATATTAAACTGCTCTTCGGCAGTTTTTTCTCGGTGAATGTCGCCTTTCAACTACAGAGAATCCCGCGAGTAATCCTGTGGGATTCTTTTTCCATACACAAGTCGGCTTGTTTCGGATGGCTACACTGAAAGCGCGTCCGCGTTGCGGACGTCGGATGCAGGGTCGTTGCTTGACGGACTCTTGCCGGTTTTTGTGGCACAGCAGGCATAGCCGTGGAAAATCAAGAAGCCCCGGACCAATGTCCGAGGCTTCTTCGGCAACACGTTGCCGTTGTGTCGTTTTACGTCCATTCGATATATCACATACTTCTTTTCTGTCAACGACGTAGGGAAATTTAGACTAAATGATTAAGGTTGAAGTGTAATATATTTTCTTGTAAAAAAGTACAATCAATCTTATCAAAATAAGACCTTTAGGCCCTAAATCGTGATACAAATGTAATGTATAAAATTTGTTCTGCAAAATAAAAATTTTAAATTGCCCCCCCCATTAACTTTTAATGAAGGAAATACACAAACTTTAACGAGGCGATTACATTTTCAGCGACCATTCAAAACCGTCTTTTGTATCTTTAACATCGAAACCGATTGCGGCGAGACGGTCGCGAATAAGGTCGGACGTAGCCCAGTCCTTTTTCACTTTCGACTCCTTTCGGATTTCGAGCAAAAGGTCGACAGCCTTTTCAAACGGTTCGAGAGCCTGAGCGTCGTCGCCAGCCACGATTTCAGTGCGCACACCGAGGATGTCGATGAGAAACGCCTGGAACAAGTCTTTCAGCTCGTCGATGTCGTCCTTTGTCAGTGTCGCCTTTCCGTCGTTCACCTGGTTGATTATCTTGCAGGCATCGAAAAGCTCGGCGATAACGATAGGCGTGTTGAGGTCATCGTTGATGGCATCGTAGCATTTTTTGCGGAATCCCTTCACGTCGACCGAAGACGAGTCGGCAGGCTTCAGCTCCTGGAGTCTGCGGTAGCCATCAACGATTCGGTCGTAAGCCTTCTCTGCGGCTTTCAGCGCGTCGTTTGAGAAGTCGACCGTGCCACGGTAGTGTGCTTGCAGGATGAAGAAGCGTATTGTCATCGGCGAGTAGGCCTGTTCGAGCAGAGGATGCGACCCGTTGAAAAATTCCTCGAGCGTAATGAAGTTTCCGAGCGATTTGCCCATCTTCTGCCCGTTGATGGTAATCATGTTGTTGTGCATCCAGTAGCGCACCGTCTCATGGCCGTTGTGAGCCACCGACTGCGCGATTTCGCACTCATGGTGAGGGAACATAAGATCCATTCCACCGCCGTGGATGTCGAACGTTTCGCCCAGATATTTCTGCCCCATCGTAGAGCATTCGAGATGCCATCCTGGGAATCCGTCGCTCCATGGCGAAGGCCATCGCATGATGTGTTCTGGCGACGCTTTCTTCCACAGCGCGAAGTCGACCGGGTTGTGCTTCTCCGACTGTCCGTCGAGCGCACGCGTCGTGTTGAGCAACTCGTCGATGTTTCGTCCCGACAGTTTGCCGTAGTGGAAGTCCTTGCTGTACTTCACCACGTCGAAATATACAGACCCGTTGCTTTCGTAGGCATATCCAGCCTTTAGAATCTCCTTGATATACTCGATTTGCTCAAGAATGTGTCCGGAAGCGTGAGGCTCGATGCTTGGCGGCAGCACGTTGAGCGCTTCCATAGCCTTGTGGTAGCGGTTTGTGTAGTATTGTGCCACTTCCATAGGCTCCAGCTGCTCCAAGCGTGCTTTTTTCTCAATTTTGTCCTCTCCCTCGTCGGCATCGTGCTCCAGGTGCCCCACGTCGGTGATGTTTCGCACGTAGCGCACCCGGTATCCCAGGTGGCGCAGGTAGCGGAACAGCACGTCGAAAGTGATGGCGGGACGAGTGTGTCCGAGGTGCGGATCGCCGTAGACAGTAGGACCGCACACATACATACCGACATTAGGCTCGTGCAGCGGCACGAATTGTTCCTTTTTTCGGGAGAGCGTGTTATATATGAATAACGGATTCTCCATCATATCTGAAAATTAATATGTTATGCTTTGCCAACCGGCATTCCAGCTTCAGGCTGTTTAGGCTTGATGGTGCCGAAGTTGGCCTCGTATTTGCGGATGTTGTCCTGGAGCGCCATCAGCAAAGTCTTGGCGTTTTCCGGAGTCATGATGATTCGGCTCTGCACGCGGGCTTGTGGAGCGTTTGGCACCACGCTGATGAAGTCCATAAAGAACTCATTTACAGAGTGGGTGATGATAGCCAAGTTGGCATATTTACCAGACGCCATTTCCGGAGTCAATTCAATCTTTATTTCTCTTTGGTCGTTTTTCTCATTCATAATTTTAAAATGTTTAGAAGATTATTATGTGCGAAGTTACTAATTTCCCGTAAACTCGCCAAATTTTTTTCGTCGTCGACATTTAGAGAGCGAGCGGGTCGGGCGTACCAACAGTTTAGGCACTGTGTCTTGGGAACCTATTCTTCATATAAGCAAAGATTGTTATAAGCATACAGATATGGGACGTCAAAACATTCTGAAATTTTGAACTGGGTATATATTTGCACAACTGATTCTTTTGCAATTGAAATTTTCTTTTTTATAGAAGGCTCTTTTTTGACTTTTTGTACCACGTTATATGAGAAGGACTCTCCAGGCTTCAAAAGCTTCAAGAATGTCTGACCAAGTATTTTTTCCGAATATTCGCCATCAGACCAAAGAAAGAATAGGCGAGGGCGTCCTGCGCGAAAGAAATTTTTAATCTGTGTTTCCTCTGCGTAGTCCATAACGTTGTCGTTTTTGTTTATCCATGTAAGATAATTCTCAGCTGAATTATTTGTAATCACAAGATTCCAAACATACGTTTTCTCGGTGCCATAATAATGGTAATACTCATAGTTGTATTCTTTTATGGATATATTGTTATCTTGCGCAAAAGACAATGAAGAACCTATGAATATAAATAATATTAAGATTGTTTTTCTCATTGTTTTTCGTTTATTATAGTTTCTTTTTTAGCTTTTAATATCTTATTAACAAGGTCGGTATTTGAATCAATTGTCCCTCTTGGCGTTCTTTCAAATTTATGGGACGCTCCTATGTGGTCACCACCATTTAATAAATAAAGGAGAACATGACCATATGCTTCGTGAGAAAACGTCTCAATACGTCCGAACTCTGACAATTGTGAATTTACAACAATTATGAGATTATTATTAGGAGAGTTTTCCGAGCTAATTCTGTCAGGGAAAAGAGTCTTGCCAAGATTTCCGCCCTCCCCAGTTGATAATAAGTTTACACTTATTCCAAGAGTGTCCTTTTCATCTCCATATTCTGGATTGGGCTCATAATATCCCATTTCCCTTGTCCCCAAGAAGCCTATTTTATTTGCATATGTATACTTGTTGTCAAGCACGACATCGATTGTCAGACCATCATTTACCAAAGTCCGCAAGCAATTGAAATTATAACTATCACCACAGTACCCAGACATCGAATCATAGTCTATATAGCCATTGCTGTCCAATGTCACATATTCACGAGACTCTTTTGGCAGTGTCTTTAAAATCATTTGAAACTCAGCATCTCCCACAGGTTTTACTTTTCTTCCGTCCAAATCCACGTTGCATACCGGGTTGTTTGCGCAGTAGGCGTAGGGGGAGAGGGATGGGTAGGAGAGAGCGAGCGGGTCGGGCGTGGTGAAGCGCACGAGCAGAGGGTCATAGAATCGGGCTTCGTTGTCATACCAGTCGATGCTCTCGAACTGCTCGAATTCCTTGCCCACGTGCATGCGCCGCGTGGCTGGGATGCTGTTGGGCGCCTTGTAGACGGGCAGCCCGGAGGCGTAGTAGCAAACAGCCTGCTCCACCGTGCCGGCGCTGTCGGTTACAGCCACGATGCTGCCAAGCGAGTTACGCACGTAGCGGTGGCTGTGCCAGCGTCCGTTGTCGTCCTTGGAGAAGAATCCTCCGCTCCACTCCAGACGGCGAGTCCTGCTGTCGACGCGCTGCACGTCGCCGTAGTATTCGCGGAGGGTGGATCGTGCCCGCTTCCGCTCGCGCACCACCGTGTCGCCGTTCTCAACGCGAGTCACCGTCGTGACGTAATAGCTTGTCTCCGTCTCGCGCTCCTTCACGCCGTCGGCGTTGTAGCTCAGGCTCAGTGTGTTGCCGTTGTCCATCGTGAAGCGTATCGGCAGGTGGCGGTCGTTGTAGAGAATCGAGGCGATGCGGCGTGTGCGGTCGGCGGTTATGCGCCCGCACTGGTCGTAGACAATCGGACGGTCGTATTCACCCTCTGCAAACCGCGGCGCATATACCGCCATCGCTGGCGACGATGAGTCGACGATGCGGCTCACGCGGTTGCCCTCGTATTCGATTGCAGCCTCCTGCACCGCCGGGTATCCGCGGTTTATCATCGTGACATTGCCGTTGAGGTCGTAGTCGAACGTCTCGGAGAAAAGTTCCGTAAACGGCGACAGGTTGCTCTCCCCGCATATCGCCGCCGTCAGGAAGCGTCGGTCGCCGTAGTCGTACTCCATGCGCTGGACGAACTTCTCTCCGCCGTAGGCAACGCTTGTGGTTTTTTCCGCCACCAAGCCATTGGCGGCGAAGGAGAGCGACTCGCTGTAGCTGTTGTTGGCGATGGCAGTGACGCGCCCCTCCGCATCGAGCGTGTAGCCGGTCGCACCGTCGCTGCCGCCGCTCCGTCTCACAAGTCTGCCGGCGGCGTCATAGTCGTGGTAGACCCGCTCCCATTTTCCGCCGTCCACCCGGATTTCCTCCGCATATAGCTGCCCACCGTCCTGCATGTATGAGAAACAGCGGTCGATGGTCACCTCGTCGGGATTCGTCTGAAACTCGCCTTGCGGCAGCGACAGCACGGTGCGGCAGCGCGTTGGGCGCCCGATGAAATTGCAGTCGGTGAACGTGCTTTCGATGAACTCCGCCGTGTACTGCCTGCGGCACCGGGCGCGCTCGCGTCCGCGGCGGTCGTAGAGCCACACCGTGAACTCCGGGAAGCCCATGCCGCCCATCACGGCGCAACCCGTGGGCTTGCCCAGGCGCGACGGCGCGCGCTCGAAGGCGTATTCCGCGTCCGACGGCAGAGTCCAGTCGGAAGTCCAGAAGTCGTATGAGTCGTAGTACCAAGCATTTGTGAGATTGTAGTCGCGGTCGGGCGCATTCTCGAGACGGTAGCACATGTGCATATCCTTGTCGACCGCGGCGTCGAACACCGCCGAGATTTCCGACTGTGCATATTTCCGTTCCAGCTCCTCCCGCGTCCACGGCAGTTGTGAAATTCCAGCCGTCACGCCCGCCACGGCAAGCCTCTTGTCGCTGTCGTAGGCATAGAAACGCCACTGCCCGCGGCTGCGCAGACAGCCGTCCTGCTCGAGCGCCAGCCGACCGAGCCGGTCGTAGACATAATATGTAGGCGCCACGCCGGGCACACGGCTCATCGTCACCCTGTTGCGTCTGTCGTATCGCCATTCCGCGCAGTATTGCTCCACCGTAGTTGAGTTGCACACGCCGTCGGCCGTCAGCCTCCGTGCCCCCTCGGGCGACACCGTGAACCTCAGCCTTCCGCACTCGTCGTAGACCCAGAAAGTCCAAGCGTCGTCTTCAAGCTCCGCCACCTTGCGTCCGTCAAAATCCGTGAAAACCGAGCGAGAGTACGTCATCGTCTCGTCGGTCTCAATCGTGAACCTCAGCGTCCCCTCCTTGTAGTATCCCTGGCGCACCAGCCGCCCTTCGCCGTCAACATCAAAAATCGGAACCGTCTCGTCGAAGCAGAAGCCATGCTCCATGATGCGGGGCTTCGATGCCCCCGGGCGCGTCATCGACACCGGTCTGCCTTCCTCCGACAACTCGTATTTAAAAGCCGTCAGCGGGCTGTCGCATCCGTAGAACGCCTTGGCCTCTCCGATCAGCGATGCCGGCGCCACAAACGCCCCTCCGCTGTGCGTGCCCACCGGCAGCCACCGCTCCGCCACCTTGTCGCCGTGGCCGTAGACCGTCAGCTCCGCCACGTCCTCGAAATCGCCGCCCGCACCCACGCGTACAGTCTCCACCGGGCGTCCCAGCCCGTCAAAATAAGTTGTCGTGACACGCGCCATATCGAAGAATGCCGCCGGCTCGCTGCGCGACGGCGAGTAAGATTCGATCACGCGCACATAGCTCATCGGTGTTTCCGCCGCAACCATAGGCAGGGCAAGCAGAAACAGTGATATGCCGACAAAATGCTTCATCTCGATGGTAATAGGTTTGTTGATAGCAAAGTAAACGAAAAAAAGCCATAAATGCAATAGCAGATTCTGTAATTCTGCAAACTTCTCCGATTTTTTATAGAAGTGTCATTTCTTCAATACCGAATCGTTGAAAAGGATGACAAATAATAGGATTGTTCGTTCCATTGTAACTTCTATTTTGTTTTAGATTTTAAATGAATGAAGATCAAGCTGTCTTCCAACAGGCAAATACGGTTTGGCTTAAATAGAAACATTGAGTCAATTGGATGCATTATGCCAAGACTCCTGCAAGCAATATCTTCTTTGACCACAGAAATATGGCTTTTAAAAACAGATGTCGTTACAGAATCGGTCGCATTCGGCACAATTACAATATATGTAAACGACTCTTTTGGTTTGATTCTTTTGACGAATGTCGATCCGACAGCAATTCCTGTAAATCCGTTACTCCATGCTTCTGCAACACAAGAATAGCTTTCCCCGACTCTCCGATTGAAGAAGATGTCACTTTGCCTGTCTTGAGGCAACACCAACATACTGTCAAGTCGATTGATCCAAGTCACATAGTTTTGATTGGAATTATTTGTAATTTCATAGTTCCATACACAAGAGTAAGAGCCTGAGGGCCTATTGATAGGGCCATGTGGAACGATATAGCGATAACAAGTCTCTTCATAAGAAATGTCATTGTTTTTTGCTTGTATACAAAAAACAATTATAGCAGATAAAAACAGAATTTTAGTTTTCATTGTCATTCTTGCGGGATTTATATTTCATAATCAAATTAGCGTTGGAATTGAGCTTTAATTTCCAGTAAAGCTGACTACAGAAATTTTGCTTGCAACATAATCTCCATAGGATAACAGGTGGCAATTAATGTCTTGATGTTGCATTTGTGTCCATGAGAACAATTCTGTCATTGCTGATTTCGATAAAAATCCAGAACGTGTAATCAGTAACATTTATTTTTGATTGCCAAAAAGGATCGAATTTTAGGAATAATTGCGAGAACACGTCTCGAATGCACTCTGTATTATATGTTTCAATTATTCTGATGCCACCAATGTCAGATGTCTGTTCTGGCAGTTTTTTCCCAAAATATGGCAAGTCCTCTTGTGTGAACGCTCCAAATATTAAATATGGGTATTTGGAGAATTTTGACAATAACCTTGTTGCTATGACAATGTCTTTCTGTTTGTCAAAGTCAGAAGAAGCGACATATTTTTCTATAAGGTCTCTATATGGAAATGCATCAATGCCATCTGATTTCTCAGCTCCATTTATAGCCATTACAGACAGGCTGAATGCAATTAAAGTCATTATATATCTTTTCATATCACCAACCTTTTGATACCGATTGCAATACAATGTCAGTCTTGCTGAATAAAATAAAATTCCAACAAGCAGTGCCGTCGCGGGCAGAAACTTCTGTACTGTGGAAAATGCGTTTATTCGGAAGATAGTTGAACCAATCCATGTGCGTCAAGCCTGATTTGTCTACAAAAATCAAACAATCGCCAATGGTAATGAATCCGATATATTTAGAAGGTTTAAATCCGCAAAAGTTGTATTTAACAGTGACTGTCGCAAATAGTAATCCGGCGTTTAATCCTCTGTCTCCAAATGTGAGTTCTGCAAATTTTTTTTGACTGTCGCAGTCCACGTTCGATTGTATCATATAGATTAGGCTATCAGAGACCAGGCGCATCTCCGTTAGTTCCGTTTCATCTGCTTTAATGATAAACAGTGACGGTAAAAAAGCCAGCAGTGTTATAACTAATCTCGTTGCTCTCATTTTCTATGCGGGGCTAAACATTCAACATTTTCAAGAGTGACACTATATTTGGGAAAGTCATCTTCAATGGATGACGCTGAATAAGAGATGTAAGAATTGGATTCAGGCAAATAAATATTCAGTGACACTTCGTTGCCATATCGGTTATTCATCCAAGTGGCATAATACATATCTCCATCTCCAGATAATAACCCCGAAGGCACTGGGGTGTTGGAAGGATGGCTGTGCGCATCATTTCTAATTAAATATGGGAATGGCATAGAGGTTTTTATGAAATTCCATATTCCTAATTCATAATCAGTGCTGTATGATGTGGCTATATAATTTAATCCAGCCGAGGGACTTCCGCCTGTCTGTAATATACTCCATTCAACATTTGTGTTTGTTGACAAAAATTCGAATGCTATATTACCGATGAAGTCGTTTTTTAAAGAATATAATGAATATTCATCTCCATTAGCTGTTGTCCGTTTTTCAAAAGATTGAATGGATCCATATTCTAAATTTAAATTTTTAATTTCTTTTCCGTTCTTGTCAATTACTGAAATTGCATCATAATCCAGATTTGTAATATGTTCCAACAACTGTCCTTTGTGGCTTATAGTCCAAATGTCTTTTCCATCCAAATCCACGTTGCATACCGGGTTGTTTGCGCAGTAGGCGTAGGGGGAGAGGGATGGGTAGGAGAGAGCGAGCGGGTCGGGCGTGGTGAAGCGCACGAGCAGAGGGTCATAGAATCGGGCTTCGTTGTCATACCAGTCGATGCTCTCGAACTGCTCGAATTCCTTGCCCACGTGCATGCGCCGCGTGGCTGGGATGCTGTTGGGCGCCTTGTAGACGGGCAGCCCGGAGGCGTAGTAGCAAACAGCCTGCTCCACCGTGCCGGCGCTGTCGGTTACAGCCACGATGCTGCCAAGCGAGTTACGCACGTAGCGGTGGCTGTGCCAGCGTCCGTTGTCGTCCTTGGAGAAGAATCCTCCGCTCCACTCCAGACGGCGAGTCCTGCTGTCGACGCGCTGCACGTCGCCGTAGTATTCGCGGAGGGTGGATCGTGCCCGCTTCCGCTCGCGCACCACCGTGTCGCCGTTCTCAACGCGAGTCACCGTCGTGACGTAATAGCTTGTCTCCGTCTCGCGCTCCTTCACGCCGTCGGCGTTGTAGCTCAGGCTCAGTGTGTTGCCGTTGTCCATCGTGAAGCGTATCGGCAGGTGGCGGTCGTTGTAGAGAATCGAGGCGATGCGGCGTGTGCGGTCGGCGGTTATGCGCCCGCACTGGTCGTAGACAATCGGACGGTCGTATTCACCCTCTGCAAACCGCGGCGCATATACCGCCATCGCTGGCGACGATGAGTCGACGATGCGGCTCACGCGGTTGCCCTCGTATTCGATTGCAGCCTCCTGCACCGCCGGGTATCCGCGGTTTATCATCGTGACATTGCCGTTGAGGTCGTAGTCGAACGTCTCGGAGAAAAGTTCCGTAAACGGCGACAGGTTGCTCTCCCCGCATATCGCCGCCGTCAGGAAGCGTCGGTCGCCGTAGTCGTACTCCATGCGCTGGACGAACTTCTCTCCGCCGTAGGCAACGCTTGTGGTTTTTTCCGCCACCAAGCCATTGGCGGCGAAGGAGAGCGACTCGCTGTAGCTGTTGTTGGCGATGGCAGTGACGCGCCCCTCCGCATCGAGCGTGTAGCCGGTCGCACCGTCGCTGCCGCCGCTCCGTCTCACAAGTCTGCCGGCGGCGTCATAGTCGTGGTAGACCCGCTCCCATTTTCCGCCGTCCACCCGGATTTCCTCCGCATATAGCTGCCCACCGTCCTGCATGTATGAGAAACAGCGGTCGATGGTCACCTCGTCGGGATTCGTCTGAAACTCGCCTTGCGGCAGCGACAGCACGGTGCGGCAGCGCGTTGGGCGCCCGATGAAATTGCAGTCGGTGAACGTGCTTTCGATGAACTCCGCCGTGTACTGCCTGCGGCACCGGGCGCGCTCGCGTCCGCGGCGGTCGTAGAGCCACACCGTGAACTCCGGGAAGCCCATGCCGCCCATCACGGCGCAACCCGTGGGCTTGCCCAGGCGCGACGGCGCGCGCTCGAAGGCGTATTCCGCGTCCGACGGCAGAGTCCAGTCGGAAGTCCAGAAGTCGTATGAGTCGTAGTACCAAGCATTTGTGAGATTGTAGTCGCGGTCGGGCGCATTCTCGAGACGGTAGCACATGTGCATATCCTTGTCGACCGCGGCGTCGAACACCGCCGAGATTTCCGACTGTGCATATTTCCGTTCCAGCTCCTCCCGCGTCCACGGCAGTTGTGAAATTCCAGCCGTCACGCCCGCCACGGCAAGCCTCTTGTCGCTGTCGTAGGCATAGAAACGCCACTGCCCGCGGCTGCGCAGACAGCCGTCCTGCTCGAGCGCCAGCCGACCGAGCCGGTCGTAGACATAATATGTAGGCGCCACGCCGGGCACACGGCTCATCGTCACCCTGTTGCGTCTGTCGTATCGCCATTCCGCGCAGTATTGCTCCACCGTAGTTGAGTTGCACACGCCGTCGGCCGTCAGCCTCCGTGCCCCCTCGGGCGACACCGTGAACCTCAGCCTTCCGCACTCGTCGTAGACCCAGAAAGTCCAAGCGTCGTCTTCAAGCTCCGCCACCTTGCGTCCGTCAAAATCCGTGAAAACCGAGCGAGAGTACGTCATCGTCTCGTCGGTCTCAATCGTGAACCTCAGCGTCCCCTCCTTGTAGTATCCCTGGCGCACCAGCCGCCCTTCGCCGTCAACATCAAAAATCGGAACCGTCTCGTCGAAGCAGAAGCCATGCTCCATGATGCGGGGCTTCGATGCCCCCGGGCGCGTCATCGACACCGGTCTGCCTTCCTCCGACAACTCGTATTTAAAAGCCGTCAGCGGGCTGTCGCATCCGTAGAACGCCTTGGCCTCTCCGATCAGCGATGCCGGCGCCACAAACGCCCCTCCGCTGTGCGTGCCCACCGGCAGCCACCGCTCCGCCACCTTGTCGCCGTGGCCGTAGACCGTCAGCTCCGCCACGTCCTCGAAATCGCCGCCCGCACCCACGCGTACAGTCTCCACCGGGCGTCCCAGCCCGTCAAAATAAGTTGTCGTGACACGCGCCATATCGAAGAATGCCGCCGGCTCGCTGCGCGACGGCGAGTAAGATTCGATCACGCGCACATAGCTCATCGGTGTCTCCGCCGCAACCATAGGCAGGGCAAGCAGAAACAGTGGTATGGCAAAGACAGGTTTCATATAGACGCCAAGTTCGTAATTTTCACAAAGATAGAGTGTTGTTTTTGAAAAAGCAAGGGCGGAGGCTATAAAAAACGGGGCAGGAAAGGTGGAGGTAGGGCGATTTAAACATTTTTAGGCGAAGAAATTGCACAGGGATGACGCTATTTGCTAATTTTGCATAATTAAAGGAGATGTGAAAAATGAAGAGACTTTTGCTTGTGATAATCGCAATGATGTCGCTGCTTCCGGCATTCGCCGGCGAAAAGGCGAAGATGACGCTCGTGACAAAAGTACATGACTTTGGATATGTCAAGGAGAAAGGCGGCGACGTGACATGCTGGTTCGAGTTTCGCAACACTGGCGACGAGCCGTTGATAATCCGCACGGCGCGCTCTTCGTGCGGCTGCACAAAGCCCGCTTATCCAAAGAAGCCCATTGCCCCCGGCGAGACTGCCAAAATCGGAGTGACGTATAAGCCCGACGGCCGCCGCGGAGCGTTTGACAAGACCGTCACGGTGGTGACCAACGGCGGGACGGCGTATTTGAGGATTAAAGGCAACGTGATACCGTAATGCGCAGACTGACGGTGATATTGACGGCGGCGCTTGTCGCCGCGGCTGTCTCCGCGCAGTTGCAATGGAAGGAGACGGCGTGGGACTTCGGCATCATCAATGAAGCCGACGGCAAGGTGGCTCACCGGTTTGCCTATCGCAACGGCGGGGCCGACACGGTGGTGGTGAAGCGCACTTCGTCATCATGCGGCTGCACGACGGCAAGGCTTGCCGACACGGTGATATTGCCCGGCGACAGCGGCAGCCTTCTTGTGGAGTTCAATCCGTCGTATCGCCCGGGTCCGTTCAAGAAGCATGTGGCTGTGCATACCGACAAGGGAACCACACAGCTGCAGATAGCAGGCAAGGTGCGCCCCGAGGGAGAGACCGTAGGGCGGATTTTTCCGGAGAAAGCCAGTGATTTGCGGCTTACGTCGCGCACGGCAGTGGTTGGCGACGTGCGGCAGGGACACCGCCGCCAGACAAGCGTGATAGCCTACAATGCCGGTCACGACACCCTCAGCCTTTCGTTTGAGAGCGCCGACAAGCGTTTTGTCGTGGTTGCCGATTCCGCAGAGGTGGCTCCCGGCGACCTGACTTCGTTCAGCATCGTCTTTCAGACAGACAGTGCCGACGAGACAGGGCGTGCCGACACGCAGATAGCCGTCAAAGCCAACGGCAGGAGTATGGGCGTGATAACCGCCACGGCGCAAGTGGTGGCAGCGCATCCAGAGAAAGTGGACTATGCCTCCGCACCGCAGTTGAGGCTTCGCGCCGACAGGGTGGACTTCACCCCGATAGGCACGAAGAAGATTATGCGCAGCGTGGAGATAGAGAATATCGGCAAAGCCGACCTTCACATCACCGGCACCGGCACGATGGACGATGCGGTGGCAGTGAAAAAGACGGCGCGACGCCTGAAGCCCGGCCGGAAAGGCAAGATCTGCATAACGCTCGACCCGAGCAAGATGGCCGACGGCCGACTGCTCAACAGCAGTGTGGTGATATTCACCAACGACCCGCTGCAAGGCACAGTGCAGATACGCACTGTAGGCACAACAGAAACAGTTAAAAAACAAAAATAACAAAAGACACAACGATATGGAATTTCTTGATCATGACGAGCATCACAATATGGTGAGCCATCCGGAGAACAGCAAAGAGTTTGCCGGACTTGCTGTCAACAGTGGAGTGGCAGAGCCACCGAAAGTCAACCCTTACTTCCATCCGCGCAAGCGCCGCCGCACGATGACAGCCGGCGAATATGTGGAAGGCATCCTCAAGGGCGACGTGACTGTGCTGAGCCGAGCGGTGACGCTTGTGGAGAGTCTGGTGCCCGAGCATCAGGCATTGGCTCAGGAAGTGATAGAAAAGTGCCTTCCGTCGGCAGGCAACTCACGCCGCATCGGCATCACCGGAGTGCCGGGCGCCGGCAAGAGTACGTCGATCGACGAGTTCGGACTGCATGTGCTTAAAGACGGCGGCAAACTCGCCGTTCTCGCCATCGACCCGAGCAGCGAGCGCACCAAAGGCAGTATCCTCGGCGACAAGACCCGCATGGAGAAACTGTCCGTCCATCCCAATGCTTTTATCCGCCCCAGCCCCTCGGCAGGTTCGTTGGGCGGAGTGGCACGAAAGACCCGTGAGACGATTATCCTGTGCGAGGCAGGAGGGTTTGATAAGATATTCGTCGAAACGGTGGGAGTGGGGCAGAGTGAAACTGCGGTACACTCCATGGTGGATTTCTTTCTGCTGATTCAACTGGCGGGCACGGGAGATGAATTGCAAGGCATCAAACGGGGTATCATGGAGATGGCGGATGGCATTGTCATCAACAAGGCCGACGGCAACAACATAGAGAAAGCGAAACTGGCAGCGAGCCATTTTCGGAATGCGCTGCACCTGTTTCCAGCACCCGATTCGGGATGGTCTCCCAAAGTCCTGACTTATTCGGGCTTTTATGGTTTGGGCATCAAGGAGATATGGGACATGGTTGATGAGTATTTTGCTTTTGTGAAAGCCAATGGCTATTTTGAACAGCGTCGTAACGAACAGGCAAAATACTGGATGTACGAGTCCATCAACGAGCACCTGCGCGACAGTTTTTATAATAATGAGACGATAGCTTCCATGCTGGCTGTGAAGGAAGAGGAAGTGTTGAACGGAAAGCTGACTTCTTTTGTTGCGGCAAAGAAGTTGCTGGACGCTTATTATGATACATTGAAGTAAAAAGGGAGTGTGTCAAAACTCAACCGGCCTATCCCATCGTCAGCTGGAGGGGCAGGGTTTGCGTGCCCGAATACATAAAGCAAACTGTTTTCGGGCGAGAGAACCTCGCCCCTGCGAACTAAGCGACAGCATTATC
>OLZJ01000676.1_pt1 | contig 17009 bp, 10 predicted proteins | sample 1673951 | NCBI WGS metagenome assembly OLZJ01 (sample SAMEA103958135, study PRJEB25191) | human gut metagenome
TGCCGCCGCAGTTGCGGGCATACTCGGCCATGGCATCGGTCAGCTGGATCTCGCCGCCTGCACCGGGTTTGGTGTGGGCGAGGATATCGTAGATCTCAGGGGTCAGCAGCACCCGGCCCAGAATGGAGTAGTTGCTGAACTCCTGGCCCTTCTTGGGCTTCTCAATCATGTCATCCACAAAGAAATAGTTGTCGTGGATGGGGGTGGTCTTCAGGCTGCAGTAGCGGCTCACATCGGCCCAGGGCACAGCGGAGACACCGGCAGCCGGGCGGCCGAACTCCTCATAGGCGCGGATGAGCTGGGCGCAGACAGGGTCCTCGCCCCAGATCACGTCGTCGCCGTAGATGACCAAGAACGGATCGTCACCGGTAAAGGCCTTTGCCATGCTCACGGCGTGGCCCAGGCCCAGCGTCTGCTTCTGGCGCACAAAGAAGATGTTGGCAAGATTCGAGATACCCAGGCACTCCTCCAGCATCTTTTCCTTGCCGGGGGCGGCCAGCTTTTCTTCCAGCTCGGGGCTGCGGTCAAAGTGATCCTCGATGATGCTCTGGTTGCGGCCCAGAATGATCAGAATGTCCGTGATGCCGGACTTGACAGCTTCCTCCACCAGATACTGGATGGCGGGCTTATCCACGATGGGGAGCATCCCCTTGGGCATGGCCTTGGTGGCGGGCAGCACACGGGTGCCCAGACCGGCGGCAGGGATGACAGCCTTCGTAACTTTTTTCATGGTTCGGAACTCCTTCATCATATCATTTCAGGCTGAACGCTCAGCCGTAGACCAGATGGATCAGGGCATCCACATTGGGGCCAAGCAGCAGGGTGAACGCACTGCCAATGACCATGAGCAGGACCAGACAGCCGAGCACGGCGGCCCAGCTGGTGCCGCCCTGAGCGCAGAGCACGGCTTTGCGCTGTGCCGCGTCCGGGAACTCCGCGCGGATGCGGCGGATCTTTTCGGCGGCACTCTGGCGGTAGAGCCACTTGCCGTACAGGCCGCGCACGATCATCAGCAGGAAGCTGAGCACCGAGCAGACCCGGGAAAGGGTGAGCAGGGTGGAGGTGGAAAGTCCCGGGGCCAGGCTGCTGTCCGTGATCTGCAAAAGGTCAATGAAGGTGGGCAGGGCCAGCACCAGCTCGGCGGCCAGAAAGGCGAACGCGGGCTTCCACGCCTTGCGGTAGAAGAAATAGAACGGGCCGAACAGCATGGCCGAAAAGCTCATGGAGGTCTTGGTGTGGGACAGCTGCATCCGGCAGTAGGCGCTCAGGTAGGCAGGGGAAGCCGGGCCGATGAAATCCGCCCAGTCCTTGCAGGGGATGCCGTCCATGACCTCTTCCTTGCCAAAAGCGGCCTGATAGGTCTGACGCAGCGGGTCTACCTGCGGGGCCCCGGTCTCCTGGAACTGGCGGTAAAAGGTGGAGTAATCAAACTCCTCGCTGTGCTCGTCCGAATCGGCACGGTCGGCGGGCTCCTGTGCCCCCTCCGGGGGCAGGGCCGCACCGCAGCAGCGGCAGACAGACTCACTGCGCAGGGTGCGCTCGCCGCAGGCAGGGCAGGTGCACAGCTCACTTTCCTGATAAGGGAACTTCCACTCGTATCCGGCGGCGTGGGCCGGGGCATGGATGCAGCGGCCGAGCTTTTCATAACAATCGCGGTGATAAGGCGCGCCGCAGTCGGGGCAGACAACGATATCGTCCTGCAGTGTCAGCGGCTTGCCGCAGCCCTCACAGGGGCAGCCATAATATTTGGGCATAAGATCCTCCCGGTATGCTAGTTGAACTTATTATACTCCCTTAAAAGAGAAAAGAAAAGGCAAAAATCTTCAAAATTCCAGTAGGTTGAGTATTTTTCCTCTTTACTTTATCATGGATTCTGGGTATACTAATGAAGTATCTGTGTATAAACTGTATCTTTTGAGGGATTCTTAAAATATGATTACTACTGACGAACTGAAAGTGCAGCTGGCCGATTACGGCACCGCTGTGAAGGACCTGGAGGAAGCGCTGGCCATCGACGCTTCCCGCAAGCGCGTGCAGGAGCTGGAGCACACCATGAGCCGCCCCGGCTTTTACGATGACGCTGAGCTGAGCAAGAAGGTCTTTGATGAAGTGGGCGACCTGAAGGGCAAGCTGAACCGCTTTGAAAAGCTGCAGGGCCTGTACGATGATGCCGAGACCATGCTGGTGATGCTGGACGAGGAGTACGACCCCGATATGGTGCCCGAGGCAGAGGAAGCCGTGAACGCCGTGGGCAAGGCTGTGGACGAGCTGCAGCTGATGACCATGCTGAACGGTGAGTACGACCACAGCAACGCTATCCTGACCTTCCACGCCGGTACCGGCGGCACCGAGGCGCAGGACTGGGCCGAGATGCTCTACCGCATGTACAACAAGTGGGCACAGGCACACGGCATGACCGTGGAGGTGCTGGATTATCAGGACGGCGATGAGGCCGGCATGAAGAGCGCTTCCATGATGGTCAAGGGCCCCAACGCCTACGGTCTGCTCAAGAGCGAGAACGGCGTGCACCGTCTGGTCCGCGTGTCTCCCTTTGATGCCAACGCCCGCCGCCAGACCAGCTTTGCTTCTCTGGAAGTGATGCCTGAGCTGGACAACACCATTCAGGTGGACATCCGCCCCGAGGACATCGAGATGCAGGTGTTCCGCTCTTCCGGTGCCGGCGGCCAGCACATCAACAAGACCTCTTCCGCTGTCCGTCTGATCCACAAGCCCACCGGCGTCGTGGTCAGCTGCCAGACCCAGCGCAGCCAGTTTCAGAACCGTGACTACGCCATGGAAATGCTGAAGGCAAAGCTCTATCAGATCGCAAAGCAGCAGCACATGGACAAGATCGACGACATCAAGGGCGTGCAGAATGAGATCGCCTGGGGCCACCAGATCCGCAGCTATGTGTTCATGCCCTACACCATGGTCAAGGATCACCGCACCAACTACGAGACCGGCAATGTCGATGCCGTGATGGATGGTGATCTGGACGGCTTCATCTTTGCCTACCTCAAGGCCGCCAGCCGCGGGGAACTGCAGGATACCTAAAATTTGTTATAAAATGTCAGAGGGACCTCGCCGTTGGGCGGGGTCCCTCTTTTGGTTACAGGTGCAGATATTTTCCGGTGATGCTGGCGGGATCGGCGGCCACCTGCTCCGGTGTGCCGCAGGCCACGATGCGTCCGCCGCTCTCGCCGCCGCCGGGGCCAAGGTCCACGAGATAGTCGGCGTTGCGGATCACATCCAGATCGTGCTCAATGACCACCACAGTGGCCCCGCTGTCAATGAGACGCTGGAATACGCCCAGCAGGGTGCGCACATCCAGCGGGTGCAGGCCGATGGTGGGCTCGTCGAATACAAACACGGTGTCAGCCTGCCCTTTGCCCATCTCGCTGGCGAGCTTGAGCCGCTGGGCCTCCCCGCCCGAAAGGCTGGGGGTGGCCTCGCCCAGAGTCAGGTAGCCCAGCCCCAGGCTGGAAAGGGTCTGCAGCCGGCTGGCCACCAGCTTGAGGTCGGCACAGGCGGCGAGGGCTTCGTCCACGCTCATCTCCATCAGGCGGGGCAGGCTCTCGGCCTGGGTGCCGTCCTTCCGGGTGCGGTAGAGGGCGGCGGCATCCTTCTGGTAGCGGGAGCCGCCGCAGTCCGGGCAGGTGATCTCCACATCCGGCAGGAACTGGATGTCCAGGCTGATGGTGCCGGTGCCGTCGCAGCCGGGGCAGCGCAGGCGGCCCGTATTATAGGAAAAATCGCCCGCCTTGTAGCCCTTCTCCCTGGCAAGGGGGGAGCGGGCGTAGATCTTGCGCAGTTCATCGTGGACATTGGCATAGGTGGCCACCGTGGACCGCACGTTGATGCCGATGGGTGTTGCGTCAATGAGCTTGACCTGCGCAATGCCCGGTGCAGTGATGCTTTCCACATGGGCGGGCAGAGCTTCGCCCTTGGCGGCGGCCTCCAGCGCGGGGATCAGGCTTTCCAGCACCAGCGTGGTCTTGCCGGAACCGGACACGCCGGTCACCGCAATGAGCCGCCCCTTGGGCAGCCGGACTTCCAGCGGCTTGACGGTGTGGATGGCCCGGGTGCGCAGGGTGATGGTGCCCAGCGCAAAGAGCTCCGCCTCCGGTATGCGGGTGCGGGCCGAGAGGGTGTGCAGGTCGGCAAGGAAGGGTCCGATGCGGGAGGCCGGGCTTTGGGCCACCTGCTCCACGGTGCCCTGTGTCAGGATGGTGCCGCCGTTTTCACCGGCACCGGGGCCCATCTCAATGAGCCAGTCGGCATCCCGCAGGATCTCGGTGTCGTGATCCACCAGCACGATAGAGTTGCCATCCGCGATCAAGTCGTGCATCACGCCCCGCAGGCCCTCGATGTTGGAGGGGTGCAGGCCGATGGAGGGCTCGTCCAGCACATAGAGCACGCCGGTGGTGCGGTTGCGCACCGAGCGGGCCAGCTGCACCCGCTGGCGCTCCCCTGTGGAAAGGGTGGCGGCCTCCCGGTCAAGGGAGAGGTAGCCCAGCCCCAGATCCAGCAGGCGGGCGGCGGTGGCCTGAAAGGACTCGCAGATACTCTCAGCCATGGGGCGCATCTCCACGGGCAGGGAGGCGGGCACCCCCTCCACCCACTGCACCAGCGTGTCCAGCGTCATGCGGCAGACATCGGCCAGCCCGATGCCCCGCAGCCGGGGAGCCCGGGCCGCGGCGTTCAGGCGGGAGCCGCCGCACGCGGGGCAGGGGCCCTGCTTCAGGAACCGCTCCACCCGCTTCATGCCCTTTTCGTCCGTTACCTTGGCAAGGGCGTTCTCCACGGTATAAACGGCGTTGAAGTAGGTGAAATCCATTTCGCCGGCCGCGCCGGTCTTGCTGTTCTGGTAGAGCAGGTGCACTTTTTTGGCGGGGCCGTGGAACACCATGTCGCGCTCTTCCGGGGTCAGCTCCCGGAAGGGGACGTTGGTGCGCACGCCCATCTTTTCGGCGATCTCCTTCATCAGCGACCACATCAGGGTCTGCCAGGGCAGCACTGCGCCCTCGTTGATGGAAAGGCTCTCGTCCGGCACCAGAGTGGATTCGTCCACCACCCGCACGATGCCGGTGCCCTCGCAGTCTGGGCAGGCTCCGGTGCTGTTAAAGGCGAACTGCTCCGCACCCAGCACCGGCACCTGCGCGCCGCACCGGGGGCAGTAGAGCGGGATCTCGGCCGCAATGTTCAGGCTGGGCGGCACCATGCAGCCGCAGGCGGGGCAGGGGTAGTGGGAGAGCCGGGAGAACATCAGGCGCAGGCTGTTCAAAAGCTCGGTCATGGTGCCAAAGGTGGAACGCATTCCGGGCACGCCGGGCCGCTGGTGGAGGGCCAGTGCGGCAGGAACATAGCGAATCTCGTCCACCTGTGCTTTTTCGGCCTGGGTCATCCGGCGGCGGGTATAGGTGGAAAGGGCCTCCAGATAGCGGCGGGAGCCCTCGGCGTAGAGGACACCCAGCGCCAGCGAGGACTTGCCGGAACCGGACACGCCCGCAATGCCGACGATCTTGTGGAGCGGCACATCTACGTCGATGTTCTTCAGGTTGTGCACCCGCGCGCCCCGCACCCGGATGGCGGCGGGGAGAGCGGAACTGGATTCGTGGTTCATCGTGTCTCCTTTCTCTGAATGGGGTCACAAAAGGCTCCCCCACAGGGGAGCCGGAAAGATCATAAACCGAGGGGATTGAACCGCTGGTGCTCGAGCTGGTCGATCACCGCCTGCGCTGCCGGTGCAATGGGGGCGGGCACTGCGGCGGGGCGGCTGAGGTAGTAGCCCTGCAGCAGATCCACGCCCAGACCGATGACGGTGCGCAGCTGGGCCTCGGTCTCAATGCCCTCGGCGATGAGCTGCATACTGCGGGCGTGGGCGTAAGCCACAATGTTGGAGACGATCTGCTGCTTATCACGGTCGGTGTCGATCCCGCGCACAATGGAAATGTCGATCTTGATATACCGGGGCGAGAGCTCCAGCAGGTTCAGCTCGTTGCTGTAGCCGCTGCCGTAGTCATCCAGCGCAAAGGAGCCGGAGAAGCCCGGAACGTTCCGCTTCCGTTCCAGACATGCGCGGTCCAGATCTTCCTGTTCGGTGATCTCCACCACCAGCCGCTTGAGCAGCTCGGGGTAGCGCTGAGCATATTCCTCCACATCCTCAACCGTCAGGCTGACATTGGCGATGGAGTTGATGAAGAGCAGGGCATCGCTCTGGAGCAGGCCCTGTGCCTGCATGCGCTGGAAGATCTCGCTGGAATGGAACACAGTGATCCGTTCGATCTCATACAGGCGGCCTGTCTCATGGGCCAGCTGCATGACCTGAGCGGGGGAGTGCAGGGTAGGCAGATCGACCCGCATGAGGGCCTCGTAGGCTGCGACCCGGCCGCTGCGGGCAGAGTAGATGGGCTGGAAGTGGTAGGACACCAGCTCCTCCTGCAGCAGGAGCTCAAAGTCCTGCTGGGTCTGGGCGGCGTATGCCTCCTGATGGTAGCTGCCGATATCAAAATCACACATGCGGCCCTTGTGGGAATGCTTGACCTGATACATGGCAAAGTCGGCATATTTTTTCAGGGTGAGCAGGTCGTGGCCGTCCGTGGGGTACCAGGCAATGCCGCCCGAGATGCTGATGTGCAGCTGCTTGCCGTTGGGCAGGATGGACACGCTGCGCTGCAGGGCGGCACTCAGCAGCTCCAGCTGGGCGCGGAGCTGTGCCTGATCCTGATAGCCATAGAAGAAGATCAGGAATTCATCGCCCGAAAGGCGGGAGCAGATGGTGTTGGCGGGCGTATTGGCCGCAAAGCACTGGCCGGTCTGGCGGATGTACTGGTCGCCCCAGTCGTGGCCGTAGGTGTCGTTGATCTGCTTGAGGTTGTCCAGATCCATCATCAGCAGGGCGGCACAGCCCAGCTTTTCGGGCTGCTGGAACAGCGCTTCACAGGCGCGGTCAAAGGCACGGCGGCGGTACAGGCCGGTCAGGGTGTCGTAATCGCGCTCGTGCTCAATGCGCTGCTGCTCCAGCACCGTGGTGGTCATATCCTCAGCCAGACCCACCTCGGAGGCGCTTTCGCCCAGGATATGGGTGATGCGCAGGGTGATGTAGTGGGTGCTGCCGTCGGGCTGTGGGATGGCAAAGACCTTGTTGTTGGCCGGGGACAGGCGGTAGAACCACCGCTGCTCCAGTGTGCCCATCAGGGCGCGGAAAGCCTTTGGCGTGAGCGGATCTGGCTGCTCCTGTGCAAGGCCCAGCATGGAGAAGAAGTTATCAGTCACATAAACACTGTCATCGCGCAGCTCATAGCCGCCCAGCTCTGCACTGGCCAATTTCATAATGCGCAAAAAGCGGGTGGAGGAGTCCAGCACGTCTTTGCTCAGCTGGGTGAAGGCGGAGGAGAACTGATCCAGCTCTCGGATGCCGGTGGTGGAAAGATGCGGGATGGCGGAGGAATCCGCTTCGGCAGCGGCTACCTCGGCCGAGAGCTTAGCAACGGGCCGGGCCAGCCGCCTGCTGACCAGCCAGCTGCAAACAAAGCCGACGGCCAGCGTGATCAGCATGATGAAGGAGAACAGCTGCTTCAGCCGCTGGGCGAAAGCAAAGAGCTGCACCGCGGGAACGGAGCCCACGAGAAGCCAGTGCTTGCCCGAGAAAGGGGCGTTCCGGCTGTAGAGGTTCAAGGGGGAGACCGAAGCAATGTAGAGGGCATTGCTGAAGAGGTAGCGGTGGGTATGGGCACTGTGGAGGCGCAGCGTAAGGCTTTCGTCCGCAGAACCCGGCTGCCCGTCGCAGTGGGAACGGAGCACCGGACGCAGCTGCAGTTCAGAGGCAGAGAGCTCCTCCGTATCGGTCACGGCAAGGAAATAGGTGCCGTTGTTCTGCAGCTCAGAGCAGGGCAGGTTCTCCCACAGGTAGTCGGCCAGCAATTCCACGCCGATCACGCCGTAAACGGTGCCGTCCGGCAGGATCAGGGGCTGGCTGTAGGCAATGGCCTCGTGGGTGTCCCCGGGTACCAGATAGGATTGTGAGGTCCAGTGGCCATAATCGGAGGCGGCAAGGCTGGCTCCGTCTTTATAGGCGGCCTGGAAAGGGGGATAAAGGAAGCCGCGATTTCCCAGTGCCCGGTAGCGGATGGTGGGGGACCAGCTGTTGTCCGTGGCAATGGAGAGGGACTGCACCAGCTGGGCCGGTGCCCGCACAAAGGTCAGGTCGGCGTTGCGCTGGGAGGGAGCGGCATCCGGGTCGAGATCCCGCAGGTAGATGGCGGGCATGAGGCTGTCCTGCTTCCGCTTGTCCAGATCATGGGTGTTCAGGATAAGGAACACGCCGGTCACCGACTTGATGCGCAGGGCGCTGATGAGCTCCGGCGCGGCGGCTTCCAGCAGGGGATAGGCCGCGTCGCTGCTGCTGTCCAGCGTGCTCAGGCTGATCTCTCCCTCGTCCAGAAGCTGCTGGGTCAGGCCATTGATGGTATCGGAAAGGCTGGTCAGCTCCTGTGCATCGTGGAAGATGGACTGAAGATACCGGCTGCGGTTGTCCACCTGCATGGCAAGGATATCCTCGGCGTTCTGGTTCAGCTGAGGGCCAAGCCGGGTGGCGTGGACGGCAAAGGTCAGCAGCAGGAACTCCACCGCCAGCACAGCCAGCAGGGAGAAAAGGATGGTGCCGAAGATAGAATGGCCCGTCTGAGGGGCCTTCTGGCTGTGCGGCTTGCGGTTCTGCATCTGAGGGTCTCTCCTTTTGTGGTTGTTCCAAGGGCATCTCAGCCCGCAAAGGCGCTGAGAGCGGCCAGAGTCTGGTCGTACCAGGCATCAAAATAGGCATCGGTCAGAAACTCGGCTTCGGCTTCCTCGGGGGTCTGCCCGGCAGCCAGCCGCTCCAGCACCGTGGCACGGTCGGCAGTGACACGGTCCTCCAGCGCGTACTGCAGGGTATTGCGGGCGCGCAGGGCAGCCGGGAAGGCATGGGTGGTGTAGAGCTTGCTGCGATCGATGACATCAATGGACAGGCTCAGCACCTTGTGGATCCTCTCGGAGACCGTCAGGCCGCTGTTCTCAAGGGCAGATATGCTGTTGGCGGCATAGGTCACGGGCATATAGCCGGACTGCACCGAGAATTGCAGGTTGTTTTCCGGCTGGGTGAACCATTTCAGAAAGGCAACGCAGGCACTGATCTCGTCCTCGGTGCCCGGGATGACTACCATGCCGGCCCCTTGCTGGACGGCCACCGGCTCACAGCCTGCAAAGCTGGGGCAGGGCAGCGCGGCCATCTCGATGCCGTGGCTCTCGGTGTCGCTGGTCAGCACCTGGGTGGGGAAGAAGGAAGCGCTGGAGGAGGAACCGACATAGGCCAGCAGGCTGCCGATCTTGATATCGTCGCTGCGGAACTTGCCGCTGGCACTGCACCAGCCCTTGATGTAGGGGACATAGTAGTTATCCCACAGCTTGCGGAGGGTCGGCTTGTCAAAGTGCAGGGTCATCACGCCGTTCTCGGCATCAAAGATGGTCGTACCCAGTTCCTGTGCGCCGCAGAGCAGGTAATTGGTCAGCGCGTCGCGGCCATACAGGGCCTTGCCGTCGTTGGGCGCAGCCGTCTGGGCATCGGTCCAGTCGTAGTATTTGTGTGCGGCCTCGTTCAGCCCCTCCACGGTGGAAAGATCCGCATAGGTCACGCCTGTGGCCTCGGCAAAGGGGACAAAGTCGGTGACGTTCAGGTAGAGCAGCTCAGTGGATTTTGCTATGGGAAAGACCTTGAGCTCCCCGTTGTTCATCAGGTCGCCCTCCTCGAGAAACCCGGCGATATAGGCAGACTTCTCTTTTTCGGTCAGGTAGGGGCTCAGGTCAACGGCAAGGCCCATCTGATCCAGCGTAAAGGCGGTGTCTGCGTAGGAGGAGACGATGTTGGGCAGCTTCTCGGCACCCACCTTTCCCTTGGCGGCGGCCAGCACGCTGGTCTCCAGGTCGTTCACGCTGCCCTGACTGGAGCTTTCGACCCGGATGTTCTTCTCTTTGCCCACGGTGGAGTTGAACTGCTCCACCAGCTGGTTGAAGCATTCCAGCTGATCGCCGTTGTAGTAGGTCCAGATCGTGATGGTGGTGGGCAGCTTGCTTCGGCCGCAGGCAGTGCCGCCCAGCGCCACGGCGGCGCACAGCAGCAGACTGACGGCAGAACGAAGGATTCGTTTCATTGACTTATCTCTCCAATTTCCGACAAAAACGGCTCACGGAAAAACGGCGCGTCCTGTCGTTTCTGAAATGATACCAGACGAAAACATTGTAACACTTTTTCGGGGCGGGGGCTACTGATTTTTGAAAAAACACCCGAAAGCAGACGAAAAAAGAAAGAATCTCTGGCCTGCGCTTCCATTTTTCGTAAAGTCCGGATATAATACAAGCATAAAATACAACAAAAAGAATGGGAGAGCTTATGGCACAGAAGAAGGACGAGGGCCTGAACGGCAACGAAAAGATCGAACAGGCGGTCTGCCAGTTACAGCAGGAGCCTACACAGGAGCAGCTGGCGCATACCCTGACCGTGATCCGGCGGAGGATGCGGGAAAACGGACAGGTCGTGGTGGCGGTGGAACCGAACCCGGCCAGTGAGCAGATGCAGCTGCGGGCCCTCCGCACGGCCGATGGGGCCAGTTGGTGGTATGCCTTTACCAGTTTTGAAGAGGAGATGAAGGGCGCGGAAGCGGTGCAGTCCACCTTTCTGGTGGAGCTTGAAAAGCTGTTGGATGCCGCACTGCAGGTGCCGGAGATTAACGGCATCATCCTGAACCCCTGGAACCGCACCATCCAGCTGGACAAGACCCTGCTCCGGATCATCAAGGGATAAGCACGAAAGGACCCGCCTGCCGCATTTTGGTGCGCGCAGACGGGCCCTTTTTATATGGTAAAGGAAGAAGGAAAATGGCAGATCAGGCCGCGTCGGTGCGGTCCTTCTTGAGCAGGCTCAGGATCACGGCACCCACCACGCTGCCAGCGGCCAGAGCCACGCAGTAGAGCAGGGCATGATCGACCACGGGGAACACGAAGATGCCGCCGTGGGGAGCGCGCAGGGCGCAGCCGAAGGTCATGGAGAGGGCACCGGCCAGCGCGGCACCGGCCACACAGCTGGGCAGGACGCGCAGCGGGTCGGTGGCGGCGTAGGGGATGGCACCCTCGGTGACGAAGCACAGGCCCATGACGTAGTTCACAATGCCGTTGCGGCGCTCGTCAGGGGTCCACTTCTTGGGGCAGAAGGTGGTGGAGAGGGCGATCGCGATGGGAGGAACCATGCCGCCCACCATGACTGCGGCCATGACCTCGTAGTTGCCGGAGGCCAGTGCGGCAGTGCCAAAGACGTAGGCTGCCTTGTTGAAGGGGCCGCCCATGTCAATGCTCATCATACCGGCAACGATGGCACCCAGCAGGACCTTGGAGGTGCCGCCCATGGCGTTGAGGCAGTTGGTCATGGCGGTGTTGATCATGCCCATGACCGGGTTGATGCCGCACATCACGGCACCGATGATGAGGATGCCGCCCAGCGGGTAGATCAGCATGGGACGGATGCCGTTCAGGCTGGCGGGGAGCTTTTCGGTGATCTTCTTCAGGAACTCGACCACATAACCGGCCACGAAACCGGCCAGCAGAGCGGCCAGGAAGCCGCCGGAAATGCCGGTGGTCTCACCATTGGCAAGGCCTGCAAAGTTGGTGCCGTTCATGGCCAGCACGCCGCCCGCAAAGCCCACGGCCAGGCCGGGACGGTCGGCGATGGACATGGCGATGAAGCCTGCCAGAATGGGAAGCATGTAGCCAAAGGCGGCGCTGCCCACCGTCTTGAAGAAGGCGGCGATGGGGGTGTTCATGCCGAAGTTTGAGGGATCGATGGTGTAATCGTCCAGCAGGAAGGCCAGCGCGATCATAATGCCGCCGCCCACCACAAAGGGCAGCATGTGAGACACGCCGTTCATCAGGTCTTTGTACACCTTGCGGCCAAAGCTGTCGCCGGAGGTCTCCTCCTCGGCAGCGGCGGCACCGCCCTTGGCGTGGTAAACAGGAACTTCACCGTGGGCCACCTTTTTCAGCAGCTCCTCGGGCTTGTGGATGCCGTCATCCACCCGGGCAAACAGCACGGGCTTGCCGTCAAAGCGGGCGGTCTCCACATTCTTGTCTGCAGCCACGATGATGCCGTCACAGGCTTCGATCTCGGCGCGGGTCAGCACGTTCTTGGCACCATCGGAGCCGTTGGTCTCCACCTTGGTGGGCAGGTCCAGCTTGTCACCGGCCTTGGCCAGCGCCTCGGCGGCCATGTAGGTGTGGGCAATGCCGTTGGGGCAGGCGGTCACGGCCAGAATGCGGTAGCCGCTTTGGGGGATGGCCTGCTGGGTGAAGCTCTCCTCACCGAACTGGGCCTCCTCCTGTGCGTCGATGAGGGCAAGGAATTCGGCGGGGGTCCTGGCGGCCTTCAGCTTTTCCACAAAGTCCTCGTTCATCAGCATCTGCATCATGCGGGCCAGCATATCCACATGCAGGCTGCCGTTTTCGGGGGCTGCAATGGCAAAGAGCAGGTCGGTCTTGCCGTCATCCTCGGCGTTGTACTGCACCGGGGTGCTCAGACGCAGGGCGGCCAGGCTGGGCCGGGTGACCACATTCGTCTTGGCGTGGGGAACGGTGATGCCGTTGTCCACATAAGTGGAGGCCTCATCCTCCCGGGCGTAAAGCGCCTTCTTGTAGGCTTCTGTGTCGGTGATGTTGCCGTGGGTGGCCTGCAGCTCTACCAGCCGGGAGAGGATCTCGTCCCGGTTGGAGGCCGCGGAATCCAGTTCGATGGACTTTGCGGTGAATAATTCCGTAATGCGCATAAGGGTTCTCCTTTCTCTCTATCTGCAGCCCTCTCAGTCAAAGCCTGATGGCTTCGTCAGCAATGACGGAGAGGGTGAGCTGCCTTAAATTTGACCAAACAATTCTTCGATCTTTTCTTTCGTTGCCAGCCCAAGGCTGAACGCGGTGGCACTGCCGCAGGCGGTGCCCAGCCGGAGGGCCTGCTCATAGCTGCCGCTTTGCAGATAACCTGCCACAAAACCGGCCACCATGCTGTCGCCTGCGCCCACGCTGTTCACGACCTTGCCCTTGGGGCAGCCGATGCGGTGCACCTCGCCGTGCTCATCCACCAGCAGAGCGCCGTTCCCGGCCATGCTCACCAGCACGTTCCGGGCACCTTTTTCCTGCAGGGCGCGGGCGGCGGCGGTGATCTCTTCGTCCGTTTTCAGCTCCCGGCCCACGATCTCGCCCAGCTCGTGATTGTTGGGCTTGATCAGGAAGGGGTGATAGGGGAGGACGTTGACCAGCAGATCCTGGGTGGCATCCACCACGGCCCGCACGCCGTGGCCCTCCAGCCCTGCCAGCAGCCGCTCGTAGGTGCTCTGGGAAAGGCTCTTGGGGATGCTGCCCGCCAGAATGAGGATGTCGTCAGGCTGCAGGGTGTCCAGCTGGGCTTCCAGCTGCTGCATGGCGCTTTCCGGGATGCTGGGGCCTGCGCCGTTCAGCTCCGTCTCGGTGCCTGCCTTGATCTTGACGTTGATGCGGGTCATGCCCTCGGCCAGATGGATGAAATCGGTCCGGAGCCCCTGCGCGGCCAGACCACGCTCCAGCCAGGCACCGGTCTCACCGGCCACAAAGCCCAGAGCCACGCTCTCACAGCCCAGCTCCCGGAGCACGCCGGAAACATTGATGCCCTTGCCGCCCAGCACGCAGTCCTCCCCGGCGGCGCGGTTCACCTCGCCCACCTCAAGGGGTCTGTCGAGACGGACGACATAATCGATGGCAGGATTGAATGTAACAGTGTAGATCATACCTCGGTCTCCTTTATCAGAGTGTATTGCCGGTATTTGGGGTTGGGGCACCGGTTCGTCAGGATGGCACCGCTGTGCAGATCACAGATGACGGCGGGGTAGACCTGCGCGAATTTGGTGTCGTCCACCAGGAACCACGCCTCCCGCGCCCGGTGGAGAGCCGCAGCCTTGACGGCGGCCTCCTCGGGGTCTGGGGTGGTGAAGCCGGAACCCAGCGCCACGCCATTGGCCCCCATGAAGGCTTTGGTGAAATTGTACTGCTGGATGGCAGTCAGCGCAGCCGCCCCGATGATGGCCTCGGTCTGGGGCCGCAGCAGCCCGCCGGGCAGGAACACCCGGCAGCCTTTCTGGGCCAGCAGGCGGGCGTGGGCCACGCCGTTGGTCACATAGCTGGCGTTCAGGGCCGGGCCGCTCAGCGCCCGTGCCAGAGCCAGCGTGCTGGAGCCTGCATCCAGATAGATGAAATCTTCCGGCAGGATCAGTTCTGCCGCCGCCTGGGCGATGCTCTGCTTCTGACTGACCGCCAGCTCTTCCTTGGCGGCCATGGTAGGCTCGTCGGTGCGGAAGGGGCTGTCCGGCAGGGTGGCCCCGCCGTGCACCTTGTTCAGTTTGCCCTGCTTGTCCAGCTCGTTCAGGTCACGCCGGATGGTGGATTCGCTTGCATTCAACGCCTCGCACAGCTCCTGTACGGTGGCGGTGCGCTGCCGCGCCAGCAGATCCAAAATCAGGCTGAATCGTTCTTCTGCCAGCATCGGGAACATTCCCCCTTGTTCGATTTATATGATTGATTTTGATTGACGTTGGCGGGTTTTGACCGCCTTGTACCCTTATTATAGCAAAATCTCAGTCAAAATCAATCAGATTCCGCCAAGTTTGAGTGACAAAATATTGCTCTGTTTTTTGGGCAGGATGCATAAGAAATGGGATACAACAACAAAAAAGCCGACACTCCACAATGGAATGTCGGCTGAATCTCTCACCGCTTCGGTCTGGCTGTGCCAGCGCCTTGCGGAGCTTCCCGAATAGGAAGGCCAGGGATCACGGTTACTTATTCTGGATGTACTCGTCCATGGCCTTGGCGGCTGCCTTACCGGCACCCATGGCCTTGATGACGGTGGCGGCACCGGTCACGGCATCGCCGCCGGCGTACACGCCCTCACGGCTGGTCTTGCCCTCGTCGCCCTCGGTGACGATGCAGCCGTGCTTGTTGGTCTCCAGACCAGGGGTGGTGGAGCGGATCAGGGGGTTGGGGCTGGTGCCCAGACTCATGATCACGGTATCCACGTCCAGCTCAAACTCGCTGCCCTTCTTTTCAATGGGACGGCGGCGGCCGGAAGCATCGGGCTCGCCCAGCTCCATCTCAATGCAGGTGATGGACTTGACGAAGCCTTCGTCGTTGGCGTGGATCTCCACGGGGTTGCACAGGGTTTTGAAGATGATGCCCTCTTCCTCGGCGTGCTCGACCTCCTCCTTACGGGCAGGCAGCTCGGCCATGCCGCGGCGGTAGACGATGTACACAGTCTCGGCACCCAGACGCAGGGCGCTGCGGGCAGCATCCATGGCCACGTTGCCGCCGCCCACAACGGCCACCTTTTTGCCGGTGCGGATGGGGGTCTTGCTGGTGGGCAGGTAGGCCTTCATCAGGTTGGAGCGGGTCAGGAACTCGTTGGCGGAGTACACACCCTTCAGGCTCTCGCCGGGGATGCCCATGAAGCGGGGCAGACCGGCACCGGAGCCAACGAACACGGCCTCGTAGCCGTACTCGCCCATCAGCTCGTCGATGGTCAGCACCTTGCCGATGACCATGTTGCACTCAAAATCCACGCCCATCTTCTTCAGGCCGTCGATCTCCTGCTGCACGATGGCCTTGGGCAGACGGAACTCGGGGATGCCGTACATCAGCACGCCGCCGGCCACATGCAGGGCCTCGTAGACGGTGACCTTATAGCCCAGCTTGGCCAGGTCGCCTGCGGCGGTCAGACCGGCAGGGCCTGCACCGATGATGGCGACCTTGTGGCCGTTCCATGCGGGCACGATGGGGGCGGTGTGGACATTTTCGCGATGCCAGTCGGCCACAAAGCGCTCCAGGCGGCCGATGCCCACGGGCTCGTTCTTGATGCCGCGGGTGCACTTGCCCTCGCACTGGCTCTCCTGGGGGCAGACACGGCCGCAGACGGCGGGCAGGGAGGAGGAACGGGCAATGACCTGATAGGCGGCTTCAAAGTCGCCCTCGGCCACATGACCGATGAACTCGGGGATATCGATGCCAACGGGGCAGCCGGTCTGGCAGGGCTTGTTCTTGCAGTGGATGCAGCGCTTTGCCTCGTTCACGGCCATCTCTTCGGTATAGCCCAGTGCAACTTCCTCAAAGTTCTTGTTGCGGACGTTGGGGTCCTGGGTGGGCATGGGGCACTTTTTGGGATCCATATTGAAAGCCATCTTACTTTGCCTCCTCAGTCTTGAACAGATTGCAGGCCTTCTCGCGGGCCTTTGCCTCAAAGGGGCGGTACATGGTGCCGCGGGCCATGGCTTCGTCGAAATCGACGAGGTCACCGTCAAAGTCGGGGCCGTCCACGCAGGCAAACTTGGTCTCGCCGCCCACGGTCAGGCGGCAGCCGCCGCACATGCCGGTGCCATCGATCATAATGGGGTTCATGGAGACGATGCTCTTCAGCCCGTGTTTCTGGCAGGTCTTGACGACGAATTTCATCATGATCAGCGGGCCGATGGTGATGACCAGATCATACTGGTTGCCGGCGGCCACCAGCTCATCCAGAGCGGCGGTGACCACACCCTTGGTGCCGTAGCTGCCGTCATCGGTCATAATGCGCAGCTCGTCACTGCAGGCGTTGAACTCGTCCTCGAGGATGAGCAGATCCTTATTGCGGAAGCCGATGACGCTGTGGACGGTGCAGCCCTGGTCGTGCAGCTCCTTGGCAATGGGCAGGGCGATGGCGCAGCCCACGCCGCCGCCGACAACACAGACCTTTTTCAGGCCCTCGGTCTCGGTGGCGCGGCCCAAGGGGCCCACAAAGTCATGGACGCTGTCGCCTGCGTTCAGGCTGTTCAGCTCCATGGTGGTGCCGCCCACGATCTGGAAGATGATATCCACAGTGCCCTTTTCGCGGTCGTAACCGGCCACGGTCAGGGGGATGCGCTCGCTGTCCTCAAACGGGC
>OLZJ01000695.1_pt1 | contig 16715 bp, 13 predicted proteins | sample 1673951 | NCBI WGS metagenome assembly OLZJ01 (sample SAMEA103958135, study PRJEB25191) | human gut metagenome
ATTTACCCATCGTATCACCGACGATACGCGCACATTTACGATGCGGCTTATCCGGACCATTGTTCAGCTCTATCATTGAGTAAAGCACACGGCGCTGTACCGGTTTTAAACCATCCCTTACATCAGGGAGCGCACGCTGCGCGATAACACTCATGGCATAATCGATATAGGATGTTTCCATCGTTTTTTTCAAATCGACGTCATGAATCTGATCAAAAATTTTATCATCCATCTGATTTCTTCTCCATTTCTAACTCGTCTCTGTCATCCGAACTTCTGCAAACGGATCACATCTTCTAAAAATCCGGCTGCACCTATCTGTTAAATATCCAGATTCTGTACATACTTTGCATTTTCCTCGATAAACTCACGTCTCGGTTCTACCTTGTCACCCATCAAAGTCGTAAATGTCACATCAATCTCCGAAGAATTTTCCTCATCGATCATGACACGTTTTAAAATACGTTTTTCCGGATCCATAGTCGTCTCCCAGAGCTGCTCGGCATCCATCTCTCCAAGTCCTTTGTAACGCTGGATTTTGTTATTGCCATCACGTCCGATCTCAATCAGGATATTGTTTAATTCAGCGTCATCGTACGCATACCAGATATTTTTATTTTTCTCAATCTTGTAAAGCGGCGGAGTTGCAAGATATACATGCCCCTGCTTGATGAGTTCCGGCATAAAACGGTATAAAAATGTCAGCATCAGTGTCGCAATATGAGCACCATCGACATCGGCATCCGTCATAATAATGATCTTGTCATAACGCAGCTTGGAAATATCAAAGTCTTCATGAATTCCGGTACCAAATGCAGTGATCATTGCTTTGATCTCGGCATTGCCGTAAATTTTATCCAGTCTCGCTTTTTCCACGTTCAGGATTTTACCACGCAAAGGAAGAATTGCCTGTGTTGCACGGCTTCTTGCTGTCTTTGCAGAACCACCCGCGGAATCTCCCTCGACGATAAAGATCTCACAGTTTTTCGGATCTTTGTCCGAACAGTCTGCAAGTTTTCCAGGTAAGGAAGTACCTTCCAAGGCTGTTTTTCTTCTGGTCAGGTCACGCGCTTTTCTCGCTGCCTCTCTCGCACGCTGCGCAAGCAGAGATTTTTCACAGATACTCTTTGCAACTGCAGGATTCTGCTCTAAGAAATATGTGAGCTGCTCACTTACCACGGAATCCACTGCTCCACGCGCCTCGCTGTTTCCGAGTTTCTGTTTTGTCTGTCCCTCAAACTGCGGCTCCTCAATCTTGATACTGATGATCGCAGTCAGTCCCTCTCGGATATCGTCACCGGTCAGTGCTGGTTCCGAATCTTTTAAAATCTTATTTGCTCTCGCGTAAGTATTAAATGTTTTCGTCAGCGCATTACGGAATCCGGCGAGGTGCGTACCACCTTCCGGCGTAATGATGTTATTTACAAAACTGTAGGTCGCATCGTTGTAGGAATCATTGTGCTGCATGGCAACTTCGACATACACACCATCCCTGGTTCCCTCACAGTAAATGACATCCGGGTACAATGCCTCCTTGCTGCGGTTTAAGTAAGTGACAAATTCCTTGATACCACCGGCATAATGGAACTCATGACAATGATGCGATTCTTCTCTGGTATCCGTAAGTACAATGCGAAGTCCTTTTGTTAAAAATGCTGTTTCACGAAGACGCTGTTTTAAAGTGTCGTAATCATAAACGGTCTCCTCGAAAATCTCAGGATCCGGATGGAATGTAACCTTCGTGCCGTGTTTTTCCGAATCACAGGTTCCGATTACTTTTACCGGTTCGTCCGGTTTTCCGATATGGTAACTTTGGAAATAAACCTGTCCCTCTTTGTATACTTCAACACAAAGTTTGGTGGAAAGCGCATTTACAACTGACGCACCTACTCCGTGCAGGCCACCGGATACTTTATATCCTCCACCGCCGAATTTTCCGCCTGCATGAAGAACCGTATATACAACCTCAAGTGCTGATTTTCCAGCTTTATGATTCATTCCAACCGGAATACCACGCCCGTCATCTTCAACTGTAATGGAATTGTCCGGGTTGATGGTAACCTCTATGTTTTTGCAATATCCGGCAAGTGCCTCATCCACGGCATTATCTACAATCTCATAGACCAAATGATGGAGTCCTCTCGCCGATGTACTGCCGATATACATACCTGGTCTTTTACGAACTGCTTCAAGTCCTTCCAGAATCTGGATCTGGTCAGCTCCGTATTCATTTGGATTTTCAATTTTTTCTGTTGCCATTCTGCTAACCTTGCCTTTCTATAACTTGACCTTTTTCAAATACCTGACCACTTATTACCTCAAAAACCTTATTGATTTCGAACCTGTTACGGATAAATTCATCCAAACCGGTACAGGTAATAATTGTCTGGGTATCACATATACTGTTTAACAAATAATTCTGACGATTGCTGTCCAACTCTGATAAAACATCATCCAATAAAAGTACCGGAGTATCATGAATTGATTTTCTCACCAGCTCTATCTCGGATAACTTCAAAGAGAGTGCAGAGGTTCTCTGCTGCCCCTGTGAACCAAATTTACGGATATCAACACCTGCAATGGAAAAAAGCAGATCATCACGGTGTGGCCCTACGGATGTCTGGCACTGTTTCAGGTCTCGCAGTTTCACCCGTTCTAACTCCTGTTCCAACAGATCCGCAGAAACACTTGGCTCATACGAAAGAAAAAGTTCTTCTCTCCCGCCGGATATCCGATAGTGTATTTCATGAACAAGCTCATTCAGTTCTTTTACAAACTTTTCTCTCCGTCTGATAATTTTTTTCCCGGTATCAGCCAGCTGCATATCCCATACCGGGAGTGTATCCGATAATTCAGGCCGGTAAACCATATCTTTCAACAGTTTATTGCGCTGATTTAAGATTTTATTGTAATTTGACAGGTCAGATAAATAAATTTTATCTAGCTGACATAACTCTGCATCCAGAAAATGTCTGCGTTCGGACGGTCCGTTTTTGATAATATTCAAATCTTCCGGCGAAAAAAATACAATGTTTAAAATTCCAAAAAGCTCACTTGCTTTTTTCATCGGTATCTTATTTACGGCAATTCCCTTAGAACGGTTATGTTTTAAATGCATGTCGATCTGGTATTGTTTGCCGTTTTTTAAAACCATGGTACGAAGATGCGCTTCGTTTGTTCCAAAACGGATCATCTCTTTGTCTTTGCTTCCCTTGTGGGACTTTGTAGTTCCACTTAAGTAAGCAGCTTCCAGGATATTGGTCTTTCCCTGTGCATTATCGCCAAATAAAATATTGGTTCCCTCATCAAATGAAATCTGGAGATTTTCATAGTTGCGGAAATTGTTCAATTCAATGGACTGAATGATCATTTTGAGACTTTCACCGTTTCCCCGTTATAGGAAATCAAATCACCATCATGGATTTTTTTTCCACGCTGAAGTTCTGTTTCACCATTGACTTTTACCAGACCATCCTGGATGACAAATTTTGCATCAACACCGGATTCCACAAGTCCGGCTTTTTTCAGAGCCTGTCCAAGTTTTATAAATTCATCTGTTTCTCTAATCTGAATCTCTATCATGGAATTCCTTTCTATCGCCCTTTGGGCAATATCAATCATAGATTTCAAATTCTATAAAAATAATTAGTTTGCAGCTGCATTAAAGTTAACCGGAAGAATCAGATAAATAAATGTACCTTCATCATCCTTGATAAAACATGGTGCTTTCGGATTGACCATGTAAAGTGTTACTTCTTCTTCATCGATTACTCGCAGCGCATCAATGAAAAACTTTGGATTAAAGCCAATTAAAATATCTTTTCCTTCTTTGGCAATATCGATATCTTCATTCATGGAACCAATAAAGGAATTGATTTTTAATTCCATCGTTCCATCTGTGATGTTCATGATGATCGGTTTCTTATCACCTTCTTTGACAAGAAGTGTTGCACGGTCAATACAGTCTAACAGCTCACGTTTGTTTATTTTTACTTTTGTTTCATAATCAGAAGATAACATCTGTTCAATCTTGAAGTATTCACCTTCGATCAGACGGGAAACGACTGTCGTATTTTCAAACTCAAAAACGATGTGATTGTCTGTCAGGAAAATAGATACTTCATCTTCTGCACTACCCGGAAGGATTTTGCTGACTTCCTGAAGTGTTTTTCCGGGAACGACAACTTTTTTGTGAGAATAATTATTTTTTAATTCAATGTTGCGAATCGAAATACGGTGTCCGTCGAGGGAGACAACCTTAAGATCGTTTTCTTCGATCTCGAACAACTCACCTGTCATTAATTTGTTGTTGTCATTGTCAGCGATGGAGAAAATAGTCTGGCGAATGACTTCTTTTAAGGTGAACTGGGACATAACGATTGGTTCGTTACGTTCAATGTACGGAATATAGGAAAAATCATCACCGGATTTACCGACAATGTTAAATTTTGCTTTTTCACATGTAATAGTTGTTTTAAAGGATGCGTCAGTTTCGATCGTAACATCACTGTCTGGAAGTTTACGGACAATCTCGGAAAAGATTTTTGCATCCAGTGCGATTACACCACGTTCTGCAATCTCGCCTTCGATCTTTGTTTCGATCCCAAGTTCCATATCATTTGCAGTAAGTTTAATTTCGTTTGCAGAAGCATCGATCAGAATACATTCTAAGATCGCCATGGTAGTTCTGGTTGGAACTGCTTTTGAAACAATATTAACACCATGTAACAGATTAGATTTAGAACAAATTAATTTCATGTTGTAGATAACTCCTTCCTGATGAAACGTAGTGGCTCGCCAAAACGTGTTCATAAAAAAATAAATAGAAATCCGCCGTAGTCGTCTTAGAGGCTGTTAATAAGTTGATAACCGCAGAAAGCCTTAATTTTCAAGGGGTTAAAAAAAATTTGAGGTGGTATAACCCTGTGAAAACCATGCGGAAATTATCTTGAAATGATGTGAATTGAGGATGAGGCTCATAAATGCCTTAAACAGGTTTTAAACATGAAAATGAGACTTGTCCATACGGAATTCACGTTAATTTAACAAGATATCAACAATTTTTTGTGTATAACTTCGAAAAACCTTGATAACTTTAGTTAGGATTGATTTTTTTCTTGATAGTTTCTATTAAATTGCGTGTATTTTCGTTTGATTCGTATTCATCGGCAATTTTTTTGATACCATGAATAATGGTGGAATGGTCTCTTCCCCCAAGTAACTGTCCGATCGAGTCAAGCGGTATATCTGTCATATTCTTACAGAGGTACATTGCAATCTGTCTTGGTCTGGCAATTTCGTTACTTCTGTTTTTTGAGATCATCTGATCCAGCGAAATATTGAAATGTTCGGTGACAACTTCAATTACAAGCTGTGGCGTGATCTCTCTTGGCTTGTCCGGTGTAATAATATTCTGAAGTTCTTTCATGGCAATTTCCATTGTGATATCTGTTTTTTCAAGATTGGAATATGCCAGAAGTTTGTTTAAAGCTCCTTCAAGTTCACGAATGTTGGATTTAATGTTAGTTGCAATATAATTAAGAATCTCATCGCTGAGTTTCATGTCGTCTGCTTCAACTTTTCTTCGCAGGATAGCCATTCGTGTTTCGTAGTCTGGAGTTCCGATATCAGCAATAAGACCCCATTCGAAACGTGAACGAATCCGGTCTTCTAAGGTTTCCATGTCTTTTGGCGGTTTATCGGATGTTAAAATAATCTGCTTGCCGGCAGAGTGGAGTGCATTAAATGTATGGAAAAATTCTTCCTGTGTACTTTCCTTACCGATGATAAACTGAACGTCATCGACCATTAATACATCAATCGTACGATACTTTTCACGAAGTTTGTTCATAGCGGAAGCATTACCACTTCGAATCGACTCGATTACTTCGTTGGTAAATTCTTCGGATGTAACATAAAGTACTTTTGCGTTCGGGTTTCTCTCTAATATAAAATGACCGATGGAATGCATAAGGTGAGTTTTTCCAAGTCCCGGTCCTCCATAAATATAGAGAGGATTGTATGCTTCACCCGGAGATTCAGCAACGGCAAGTGACGCCGACTGTGCAAAACGGTTATTGCTGCCGACGACGAACGTGTCGAATGTATAGTTCGGATTCAGATTTGATCTGTCCGCCTTTTCGGAAAGTGCATTTTTTTTCGGTACGCCGCTATTGCCGGTGCGGATATTTTTTGTCTGTTCCGGCAGGATGAACTTGATTTCGTATTCTGTCCCCGTAAGTTCTGCAATCGTTACCTTTAAAGGAAGATAATATTTTTTTGAAATATAGCTTAGGGTCATCTGTTCCGATGGAACCAGTATATATAAAGTGCTGCCCTCGACGCCGTAAACTTCGAGCGGGCGAATCCAGGTATCAAAAGAAATATCACTGATATCATGCTCATGTTTGACGGTTGAGAGAATCTCGTCCCATTTTTCTAAAATTTTATCCATTTTAATCCTCATTTTTGCGCTGTATTTTGCGCATAACAAATATGAGCTTACGCCCAAATTTGTACGCTCCTGATAAAAAATTCTACATAGTTCTATCCTACACTATTTTTTTGCTTTTATCAATGAAAAGTTTGTACAGGGTATTTTAAGTTAGGGTGAATGCAAAAAAACCCCAATTTGGGCAAAATAGAAAGCCTGAATAATAAAAATTTGCATCAAGGGAAAAAATATGTGTGAATAAGTCGAAAAAAGTTATAGACCGCGAAATATAAGGGATTATCCTGTTTATAAACAGATTATCAGTGGATTATCCATAAAATATCCACAAGTTATCCACAAATTGGGGATAACTTTGCGAAACCGCTAAAAATCGGCATTCTTCAACCCACATTTTTTAACATTTTCGGGGGATAACTGTGGAAAAGCAAATAACAAGATATAGGATGATAGAGTTTCTTCCTTATATATATAGTGGTCAACATTTTCCACAAATGGATAAATGTTGAAATGTAGATAAGTAAAATGAGGTCAAACAAAATTTTAGTGCTTGACTTGAAACATTTTTCTGCTATAATTGAGAATGATGTTTTTTAACTGAGAATATGCGTCTTAGGACGTTTTCTATCGCATCGTCATTTCAGGATGATGGTGAATGCCAGGCAGAGGAGGTGGATATAACATGAAGATGACATTTCAGCCGAAGAAAAGACAGAGATCAAAAGTTCATGGCTTCAGAAGCAGAATGAGCACAGCAGGCGGAAGAAAAGTATTGGCTGCTAGAAGATTAAAAGGAAGAAAGAAATTATCAGCATAGGCCACATTTTTGTGGTCTTTTCTTTCCTTAAGAAGAATGGATGAATAATGAGGTGGTGCATTTTGTACCACCTATTTGTTCATTCAAAGATATTTTATGGGTAAAGTAAGCAGAGACCTTCAAACAGACAGAAGGTAGTTGGTGCCTTAGGTAAATAATCAGAAAGGGCATACTAGGATGAAGTTTTCGGAATCATTAAAAAAGAACAGTGATTTCCAGAAAGTGTACAGGCAGGGAAAATCCTATGCGAACCGTTATCTGGTAATGTATGTTCTGGAAAATCATACAGAAGGAAATCGTCTTGGCATATCCGTCAGTAAAAAAGTTGGAAACAGTGTTATCAGACATCATCTGACCCGGCTGATCCGGGAGAGTTACAGACTACATGAAGACATGTTCAATAATGGTTTGGACATTGTAGTCATCGCAAGAAGTACGGCGCGCGATATCAGTTATCATGAAACAGAGAGTGCCCTGCTGCATCTTGGAGGTCTTCACAAAGTAATCAATCGTTAATTGCAGAAAAAAGAAGATGGAATCATTTTGAAAAAAATATTAATTGCTTTAATTAAGTTTTATAGAAAATATCTTTCTCCGATGAAAACGACCAAGTGTCCATATTGCCCGACCTGTTCTTTATATGGGTTGGAGGCAGTTGAAAAGTACGGAGCTCTAAAAGGGGGAGCACTTGCTTTATGGAGAATCTTAAGATGTAATCCTTTTTCAAAAGGTGGATATGATCCAGTTCCATAGTGGAGGTATTTACAAGTGTCAGATATGTTATTAACAGCATACAATGGTGCTATTTTAGGACCGATCGCCAAAGTACTTGGCTGGGTAATGAATGGTATTTATGCGTTGATGTCAATGATCGGTATTGAGAATGTTGGTCTTTCCATCATTATCTTTACTATCGTGATCTACGCTATTTTGTTCCCGTTAACTTACAAACAGCAGAAATTTTCAAAGTTATCACAGAAGATGCAGCCTGAACTTCAGGCGATCCAGAAAAAATATAACGGAAAAAAAGATCAGGCATCCATGATGGCAATGCAGGAAGAAACACAGGCAGTATATGAAAAATACGGTGTTTCCATGATGGGAAGCTGTGTGCAGATGCTGATCCAGATGCCATTGTTGTTTGCTCTTTACCGTGTATTTTTAAATGTTCCGGCATATGTATCCGGTGTAAAGAACAATTTCTCTACGCTGGTTGATGGAATTATGGCAACAAGCGGTTATCAGGATAAGATGACTCAGCTCGTTACAGATTTAAGAGTTATGACAACACCGGCAGCAGATTTTACAGTGTCAGATCCGACTGCTCTTTCGAACTCTATTGTTGATGTTTTATACAAAATGAATTCAGCGGGATGGGAAAACTTAAAGAGTGCATTTCCTTCTTTGACGGATACCATCAATGCGACTTATGATACAGTTTCACATGTAAACAACTTTCTGGGACTGAATATTTCAGATACACCATGGCAGGTCATGACGACGAACTTTGCGTCACATAACTTCCTGTTTGTAGTATTAGCACTTCTTGTACCGGTTATTTCTTATCTGACCCAGGTACTTAACATTAAGCTGATGCCGCAGGCTGCTCCGTCTAACGGAAATAGCGATAATGATATGGCTGCACAGCAGATGAAAATGATGAACCGCACTATGCCGATCTTTTCATTTGTAATGTGTTTTACCGTTCCTGTAGGTCTTGGTATTTACTGGATTGCCGGTGCCGTAGTACGAAGCGTTCAGCAGTTTTTCTTAAATAAACATTTTGAGAAAATCAATCTTGAGGATATTATTAAGAAGAATCAGGAAAAGGCAAAGAAGAAACGTGAAAAAATGGGAATCGCTGAAAATCAGATTTCCAATGCTGCTAAGATCAATACAAGAAAAATTGATGAACCGAAAAAAGAAGAGAAGAAGTCTAACATGAGTGAGGCACAGCGCGAGCTTGAATTAGAGAAAGCAAATGCCACAAAATCAAAGGCAAAAGCCGGAAGTATGGCCGCAAAAGCAAACATGGTCCGCGATTTTAATGAGAAAAACAGCAGAAAATAATAAGAAAGGATAGGGGTTTGGAATGGAATATATTGAAATTTCAGCAAAAACAGTCGATGAAGCAATCACAGAAGCACTGGTAAAACTGGGGACAACCAGTGACAGAATCGAATATGAGATCGTCGAAAAAGGAAATAACGGTTTCCTTGGCATCGGAAGAAAAGATGCGGTGATCAAAGTACGTAAGAAATATTCTGTGAATGATGATATCAAGGATTTCTTAAATAAAGTATTTGAAGCGATGGACTTAAAGGTTGAGATCGTTATGACTGCAGAAGAAAACAGTAATGTGATCAATGTTGATTTAAAAGGTGATGACATGGGCGTTTTGATCGGAAAAAGAGGACAGACCTTAGATTCCCTTCAGTACCTGACAAACCTTGCTGTTAATAAAAATGCAGAAAGTTTTGTAAAAGTAAAAATCGATACCGAAGATTATCGTAAGAGAAGAAGAGAAACATTAGAGAATCTTGCAAAGAATATTGCATACAAGGTAAAGAGAACAAAACGTCCGGTTTCTTTAGAGCCGATGAATCCTTATGAAAGAAGAGTGATTCATTCTACCTTGCAGAATGACAAATTCGTAACAACACACAGTGAAGGAGACGAACCTTATCGTCATGTTGTTGTAACATTAAAGAGACAGTAAACCGGTTTTCATCCGTGTGTGATGAATGACACAGAAAAATTCGTGGCGGATAAAGAAAACGTCCACGAATTTTTTTGTATATGGAAATGAGGTATTATGCGAACAGATACGATTGCTGCGATTGCAACAGCTATGTCAAGTTCAGGAATTGGTATAATAAGAATCAGTGGAGATGAGGCAGTCGGGATTGTCGACCGTATTTTTTCAATGAAAAACGGAAAAAAATTATCTGATATGCCGACACATACGATTCATTATGGTCATATCAAAGATGGGGATGAAGTGATCGATGAAGTTATGGTTGTACTGATGCGGGCACCAAAAAGTTACACCAAAGAGGATACCGTGGAAATTGACTGTCACGGTGGTGTGTATGTCATGAAACGGGTGCTTGAGACAGTAATCAAATATGGTGCGCGTCCGGCAGAGCCGGGAGAGTTTACAAAACGGGCATTTTTAAATGGACGGATCGATCTTGCACAGGCAGAATCTGTCATAGATATTATTCATGCGAAAAATGAATTTGCATTAAAGAGTTCAGAACAACAGCTTTCCGGTTCACTTTCGGCTGCAGTAAGGAAAGTCCGTGAAAAATTGCTGCATGAGATCGCATTTATTGAGTCTGCATTAGATGATCCGGAGCACATAAGTCTGGATGGATATCCGGAAAAACTATCCGGTATAGTATCCGATGTGATAAAAAAAATTGATAAACTGCTTGCAAACAGTGATAATGGAAAAATGTTAAAAGAAGGTATTTCAACTGTTATTGTTGGAAAGCCGAATGCCGGAAAATCTTCTCTTTTAAATTCTCTGGTTGGAGAAGAGAAGGCAATCGTTACAGATATTGCGGGAACAACAAGAGATGTTCTGGAAGAACAGATTAATTTAAACGGTATTTTATTGAATATCATTGATACCGCCGGAATCCGTGATACGGAAGATGTCGTGGAAAAAATCGGTGTAGAGCGTGCGATGCAGTATGCAAAAGAGGCAGATTTAATTCTGTATGTGGTTGACTCGTCGCGCCCGCTGGATGAAAATGACAGGCAGATTATTGAGATGATCCGGGATCAGAAGGTCATCGTACTGCTTAACAAATCAGATCTGGAAGCGGCTGTCAGCAAAACGGATTTGCAGGAGGCGTTCGGCGGCAGGGAGGTTTCCATGATCCGCACTTCTGCAAAGAAAAATGCCGGAATCGAGGAATTTGAGCAGCTTCTGGAGCAGATGTTTTTCCATGGAGAAATCCGTTCGGAGGACGAGGTGGTTATCACGAGCATGCGCCACAAAGAAGCCCTCTGCGAGGCGTATGACAGCCTGAAAATGGTTCAGAAAAGCCTGGAAGACGATATGCCGGAGGATTTCTATTCCATCGACCTGATGAGCGCGTACGCGTCCCTTGGTCGGATTATCGGGGAAGAGGTCGGTGATGATCTGGTAAACGAGATTTTTTCCAAATTTTGCATGGGAAAATGATCTGACCAGGTGTCGAAAAGTCTTGAAGAGATATTTTTGTGAAGTTGGAAAAAGCCAGGCAGCGAAAAGTCTCTGGGAAAAGGTTTCGTAAATGGTTTTCACCAGCGGCAGTGAGCAGGGGTGTAGAGCACTGCTCACAGAAATAGTTGCCGGAAACGCAGGATTCGTGTATGATTGGTGCAGAAAGTATGCGATGATTCATGACAAAAGAATGCTTGCAGAGCGTGCATTCTATTGTTTAGGACAATGGAATGTTATATGGTGCGCATTCTATTGCAGAAAAGCACAGAAAATAAGGCGGAAAAGATGGCTCAGATAACAGAAAAAGTTGATGTATGTGTAATTGGGGCAGGTCATGCCGGATGTGAAGCGGCGCTGGCGTGCGCGAGAATGGGACTGGAAACGGTTATTTTTACGGTAAGCGTGGAAAGTATTGCGCTGATGCCGTGCAATCCGAATATCGGCGGTTCTTCGAAAGGACATCTCGTCCGGGAGCTGGATGCGCTCGGCGGCGAGATGGGAAAAAATATCGATCATACCTTTATTCAGTCAAAGATGCTCAACGCGTCGAAGGGTCCTGCAGTGCATTCGCTGCGGGCGCAGGCGGATAAAGCGGAATACAGCAGACGGATGCGGCAGATTCTGGAAAATCAGGAGCATCTGGTTATCAAGCAGGCAGAAGTCTGCGATCTTTTATGGGATGATGTGGATTCAGACACGGTTTCCGAAAAAGCCGGTGCAACAAAAAAAATCCGTGGTGTGCGGACATTTACGGGAACGGTATACGAAGCCAAAGCGGTTATTTTGTGTACCGGAACCTACTTAAAGGCACGCTGCCTGTGCGGAGAATCCATCACCTATACCGGGCCGAACGGACTGCAGGCGGCAAATCACCTGACAGACAGTCTGAAAGAAATGGGCATTGCAATGCGCCGTTTCAAGACGGGAACGCCTGCGAGAATGGATAAAAGGAGTATTGATTTTTCCAAGATGGAAGAGCAGTTCGGAGATCCGAGGGTTGTGCCGTTTTCCTTTTCTACTGACCCGGAAAGCGTACAGATTGATCAGGATTCCTGCTGGTTGACCTATACGAACGAAAAAACGCATGAGATCATCCGGGCAAACCTGGATCGTTCTCCGATTTATGCGGGAATTATTGAAGGGACGGGACCGAGATATTGTCCGTCTATCGAGGATAAGGTTGTAAAATTTGCAGATAAAGAACGCCATCAGGTTTTTCTTGAGCCGGAGGGACGTTATACAAATGAAATGTATGTCGGTGGCATGTCATCTTCTTTGCCGGAGGATGTACAGCTTGCCATGTATCGGACGGTTCCAGGGCTGGAAAACTGCCGGATCGTGCGCAATGCATATGCGATTGAATATGATTGCATCGACGCAAGACAGCTGTACCCGACGTTGGAATTTAAGGATGTTGAGGGGCTTTTTTCGGCAGGACAGTTCAATGGAAGCAGCGGCTATGAGGAAGCGGCTTCCCAGGGCATTCTTGCAGGAATCAATGCGGGTCTGAAATGTCAGGGCAGGGAGCCGATGATTATCGACCGCTCGGAAGGCTATCTGGGCGTTCTGGTAGATGACCTTGTGACGAAGGAAAATACAGAACCGTACCGGATGATGACCTCGCGGTCAGAATACAGATTACTGCTTCGCCAGGACAATGCGGATCTGCGTCTGCGCAGAAAGGGCTATGAGGCTGGTCTGATTTCGGAAGAGCAGATGCAGTGGCTGGAACAGAAAGAACAGATGATTACACAGGAGATGGATCGTCTGAAAAAAACTGTGATCGGCGCATCGGCAGAGCATCAGAAGTTTTTGGAGAAAATGGGCAGTACACCTTTGAAGACGGCAGCGTCTCTGGCGGAGTTGATGTGCAGACCGGAACTTTCCTATGAAATGCTTGCAGAAATCGATCAGAATCGGAAGCTTTTACCGGCAGAGGTCATTGAGCAGGTAGAAATCGAAATCAAATATGAAGGTTATATTGAGCGCCAGAAGCGACAGGTAGAACAGTACAAGAAGATGGAAAAGCATAAAATCCCGAATTGGATGGATTATGATGAGGTTCCGAGCCTGCGTCTGGAGGCAAGACAGAAGTTAAAAGCGTTCCGTCCGGTATCGGTTGGACAGGCTTCCAGAATTTCCGGCGTTTCCCCGGCAGATATTTCCGTGCTTTTGGTATATTTAGAGCATGAAAGTCATATGCGCGATTTGAAGAAAGAATAGGAGAACATATGTTCTATGTACGGGATGGATCAATTTGAAAATGAATTAAAAGAATTACGGATCGTTCTTTCGGATGTCCAGAAGCAGCAGTTCGAGGAATATTATAAGCTTCTGGTGGAATGGAACGAAGTAATGAATCTGACGGCGATCACAGATTACAAAGATGTAATGAAAAAGCATTTTTTCGATAGTCTGACGGTTGTTTGTGCCTATCCGGAAATCCTGACGGAGGCGGTTTCCGTTATCGATATCGGAACCGGCGCAGGTTTTCCGGGAATTCCGTTGAAAATTGCATTTCCGCAGATTCGACTGACTTTACTGGATTCTTTACAAAAACGATTGAAGTTTTTACAGGAGGTTTCTGATAAGCTGGAATTAGGTGAGATCCAGATGCTTCATGGCAGAGCAGAGGACTATGCAAAACAGCCAGAGTTCAGAGAGCATTTCGATTTATGTGTTTCAAGAGCAGTAGCAAATTTATCAACGCTTTCTGAGCTGTGTCTTCCTTATGTAAAAGAAAACGGTAAATTCATTCCTTATAAGGCAGAAAAAGCGGAGGCGGAAATTGAAGCGGCACAGAAAGCGGTCGATCTTCTTGGCGGAGAAATATCTGATAAGATCGAGTTCCAGCTTCCGGGCGGAGATATGGGAAGAACGCTGGTTGTGATTGATAAGATTAAGAAGACGCCGAAAAAATATCCGAGAAAAGCAGGTACACCGGCGAAGATGCCGATTGTCTGAGTTGGTCAACATGAGAGGAAGATGTTTCACGTGAAACATCTCCTTTTTTATAATCCTCAAATGTTTCACGTGAAACATTGACCGGACAAGTCGGAACAAAAAATAGAGACATACCGCGAAAGAGAGGAGCAGTAGTGCGTTTCAAAGATTAGACTGAAATAAGAATATAGTGTAAGATTGAAAATTTCCTTTTTACGTCAAAAAACGGAACTGCTGAAAAAAAGTGCATTCCTTTTTACAAATTTATAACTATTAGCAATGGCATTCTTGAAATGTTGATGTTATAATAAATGATGTGAATTTGAAACGGTAAGAGAAGAAGTCGTGAAACGACACGAGGTGTATGAATTTCAATGGGGAGAGCAATAGCAATTGCTAACCAGAAGGGCGGCGTTGGTAAAACAACGACAGCGATCAATCTGTCAGCCTGTCTGGCGGCGAAAAGAAAAAAAGTATTAGTTATTGACATGGATCCACAGGGAAATACGACCAGTGGATTCGGCGTCGAAAAAAATGAACTGGAAAACACAGTTTATGAATTGATTCTTGGTGAGTGTTCGGTAGAAGAGTGTCTGATCAAGAATGTTGTTAAGAATGTCTCAATTATTCCGTCAAATGTCAATCTTGCCGCAGCGGAGATTGAACTGATTGGAGTAGATAAAAAAGAGTACATTTTGAAAAATGAAATCGACTGGATTCGAGATCAGTACGATTTTATTATCATCGATTGCCCGCCGTCGCTCAGCATGCTGACGATCAATGCGATGACGACAGCGGATACAGTTCTTGTTCCGATTCAGTGCGAATACTATGCGCTGGAGGGATTGAGTCAGCTGATCCATACCGTAAATCTGGTAAGAGAACGTCTGAATCCGACTCTGGATATCGAAGGTATCGTATTTACCATGTATGATGCGAGAACAAATCTTTCGATGCAGGTCGTTGAAAATGTCAAGGATCATCTGAATCAAAAGGTTTACAAGACGATGATTCCCAGAAATATTCGACTTGCAGAGGCACCGAGTTATGGAATGCCGATCAATCTTTATGATGCAAAGTCAGCAGGAGCAGAGAGCTATATGGCACTTGCGGATGAAGTCATAAAGAGAAAGGGTATATAATGGCGTTGAAAAGAGGATTAGGAAAAGGACTGGATTCTCTGATTCCGACAAATGTGATGATGGAGTCAGAGGTAAAGCATGCTACAGTTTCGACCGCCTCATCACCTGAGGAGGAAAAAGACGGCACTTTGATGGTAAAGCTGTCAAAGGTAGAGCCGAATCGGGAGCAGCCCCGTAAAAATTTTGATGAAGATTCCTTGCAGGAATTGGCGGAATCTTTAAAACAATTCGGAATGCTGCAGCCGATTCTTGTACAGAACCGTGGTGATTATTATGAGATCATCGCAGGAGAACGCAGATGGAGAGCTGCCAAAATTGCCGGATTAAAAGAAGTTCCGGTTATCGTCAGAGAGCTGACAGATCAGGAAATAGTTGAAATTTCTCTGATTGAAAATATTCAGAGAGAGGATTTAAATCCGATCGAAGAAGCACAGGCTTATAAGAGACTGCTGACAGAGTTTCATTTAAAGCAGGATGAAGTAGCGGAGCGGGTTTCCAAGAGCAGAACAGCTGTTACAAACTCCATGCGTCTGCTCAAATTGTGCGATGAAGTACAGAAGATGGTAGTGGACGATATGATCAGCACCGGACATGCAAGAGCACTGATCAGCATTGAAGATCCGGAAGAACAGTATCTGATCGCACAGAAGATTTTTGATGAAAAGCTGAGTGTCCGTGATGTGGAAAAATTGGTAAAGAATCTACATAAACCGGCAAAGCCCAAGAAGACAGATGACAAGACCATGCAGGTAATCTATCAGGATATTGAAGAAAAATTGAAGCAGAAACTTGGCAGAAAAGTTACTGTGACATCCAGGGGAGAAGGATCCGGTAAGATTGAAATTGAATTTTACAATCATGAAGATCTGGACAGACTGTTGGATGTACTGAATAAATAAGAGAAAAGAAGATGCACGAAAGAAAGGCACGGTTAATAATATGAGTAGTACTTTTTTGAATCAGATCGGTCTGGGGGAATTTGACCTGGGCTACCTTCTGATCGGAATGGGTGCAGTGATTTTACTGTTGATCATCTTTTTGATCCTGTTGATCGTTCAGATCAGAAAAACAAGCAAATTAAAAAAGAGACTGGACAAATTCCTCAGCGGTAAAGATGGAGCAAGTCTAGAAAAGGATATCGCC
>OLZJ01000724.1_pt1 | contig 16270 bp, 9 predicted proteins | sample 1673951 | NCBI WGS metagenome assembly OLZJ01 (sample SAMEA103958135, study PRJEB25191) | human gut metagenome
ATGCGGCGAAGTTCTTGGGAAAATATCCTCCTTCTTCCGAATGACCTATCATCTGGTTTATCTGCTCATTGACTTTTACCAGTCCCACTTGTGTCTCTGCACCGATGATGAATCTTCTGTATTCAAAAGTAAGTCCCAGGGCAATACCTGCATCGAAACGGTTGTTACCCATTTTCCCGTCTACCATACTGCCGAAAGTGTCTATCTTGAACTGGTATCCTCCCTGGATACTGCTACTATATTCGTAGGTTTCGCCGGAGGTCTTGCCTGCCACACCTATGGCCGCATAAGGGCCGACACTCAGCGAGGCATGATAATCCCTGCCCAGATGGAGGCGGGCCGCTATCATGAGGGGGATTTGCAGATACAGTTCATGCATTTTGGCCTTGCCGATGTGGCTTATCTCGTCTTTACCGCCGATGGACACGAATTCCAATGCGGATTGCAGCACCCAGGTCTTGTTGAGGACATATTCTGCACCGACACCAGCTTTGTAAGCTATTTGGGTGTCACTACTGGAGTGTTTTCCATGAAAATGGGAGGTACCGATTCCAGCTTTTGCATGAAAGGACAGCGGGCTTTGTGCCAGACCGGTCAGTACGGTCATTGCCATACAGACGGTAATGATTATCTTCTTCTTCATGAGTAAATTTTTCCGTTTTCGGTTATGAGTAATACTGTTAGTTCGCTGTTGGGCAGCAAGGGGTCACAGTGCCGGTGACAGAGCTCAATCAGTGCCTTGCCAAACTTTTCCAGCAGCTCTTCGGGAATGATGTCCCAGAGTTCGCGCGCCAGGTTCATCTGTCCGATGGCGGCAAGTGTTTCTTCGCTGCATCCCGTCTGGCGTGCCAGGTCTTGAATGAATTCCTTATTCATGGTCACTTTCTTGCTGTGGGTATCCAGATTGCCTTCGGCCAGTTTCACGGCCTTTCCCATCATCACGCCGAGGGTGACGTGCGGTACTTGCTCTTCGGCTGCTATTTTCAAGGTTTCGCCGATAAAGTTGCCGTAATGCACGAAAGCCTGGGTGGGGAGGTCGGGATAATACGCCTTGATGAAACGTTCGCTCTTTGCGCCGGAGCTGATGACGATACGAGGGTTCCGGGTTGCCTTTGCCACTTCCATGGACTTCCGGATGGAATTGATGAAGGCTTCCGAGGAGAATGGCTTCACGATGCCGGAGGTCCCGATAATGGAAATGCCTCCTTCGATACCGAGGCGGGGATTGAAGGTGCGTTTGGCTATTTCTTCTCCACCGGGGATGGAGATGGTAATGAGAATAGGATTGGGCTGTTTGGCAATATGGAGGCGTTCAAGCCATAGCTTGACGTTCTTCTTTATCATTTCGCGTGGGGTGTCGTTGATGGCAGAGCTACCGAGCTCAAGTCCCAGACCGGGCATGGTGATGACACCTACGCCTTCGCCGCCGCAGACGATGATGTTGTAGTCGTCCTGGGGAGTGTCTTCCGGCAGCGGGTCGTCTATGCGGAAAGGTATGGCTATATTGGCCACAACTTTCATCCCGTTGGTGATGTCCGGGTCGTCGCCGGCATCCTTGATGACGGTAGCGCTTGTCTCGAACATGCCGTCACCGTTTTCCAGAAGGTCGGAGTGGGGAATATGGCGCTGAGGCTCTACGGGAACCTGGATGGTTTCTCCGTTGGGAAGAACTACCGGAAATTCCGTAGGACGCTTTTTGAAGTAGATATTGAATACATCCCAGGTGGCGGCTACGGCGGCAGCGGCGGCACATGTTCCGGTGGTCAGTCCGCTGCGCAGGGGGAAGAAGTCGGGTAAATGTTTCTCGATTATGCGGCGCAGGCCATGCTCGCCGTTTACACAGATAAACTTGTCGGATGTCTTGGGGCGGCAGATGGCAAAGATGCGTATACCCAGTTGCCGGGCAGCTTCCACCTTTTCGCAGAATCCGCCCGATATCCCGCTTTCTTTGAGGAGGATGGCTTCGGGATGAAGCTGTTTCATCAGGACTTGCTCGTCTTCTCCGGGCGTGTAGTAGTAGAGGTTCTTCTCGGAGAAACCTTGTTCCCGGGCGAGCTTGCGCGAGCTGTCACGGTCGAGGATGCGGAAGTAACAGCAGGCATTCTGCCACAAAGGCTTCAGCTTACCTATGGTCTGTACGCCGGTCAGTGCAAGTAAGATGAAAATCTTTTCTTTCTGTATCTTCTCGATGGCATCGTCATAATCCCTGCACCAGGTGATGTGTTCTTCATCGCGTTTCGGGAAGATACGCTCGAAACGGATGACGGGGATATTCGATTCCACGGAGACTTGTTCCAGAGTCTCATGCAGCTGTGTGGCAAAGGGGTGCGCGGCGTCTATCAGCAGCTTTATGTGATGCTGTGCACAGAATGTTTCTATTTCTATTGCATCCATCGCGCCTTGCAGGCGGATGCCATTATGCAGAAGTACGTCCTGCTCATCCCCTTTGGTAGAATAGTAGAAAGTTTTTCCGGCTTCTTCAAGGGTTTGGATGGCTATGCGTCCTTCGGTGGTTCCGCCAAATATTAATATCATGTTTGAATGTTTATGGGTGATTAATCGTTGATTTATTTCCGGTACAGATGCTTGAACTCGTGTGCATAGAGCCGTGACAGACCTTCACGGTTGCCGATGGCTTCGCCTACGACAATCATGGTTGTCAAGGTGAGGTTATTTTCCTTCACTATTCTGGCAAGGTCTTTGAGTTCCCCCCTGAATATTTGTTCGTCTTTCCATGTCAAGTGGTAGCAGACAGCTACGGGGGTAGTTTCCGGATATTCCTGCAACAGTTCTTCCTGCACCTGCTTCGCAATGCTTGCACTGAGGAAGATGCACATGGTACTTTGTGAGCGTGCCATGAGATGTAGCTTTTCGCGTTCGGGCATGGGCGTACGTCCTTCGCCGCGTGTTAGGATGATGCTTTGCACTTTTTCCGGAATGGTGAACTGCGACTTCAAGGCAGCTGCCGCCGCCTGGAAGGAGGATATGCCGGGGGTGATGTGGTAGCTCATGCCGTGCTGGTCAAAGTAGTTCATCTGTTCCTGAATGGCACCATAGATACAAGGGTCACCCGTATGCAGGCGTACGATGAATTTTCCCTTGTCATAGAACTTCTTCATCACTTCAAATTGTTCTTCCAAATCCATGGAAGCGGAGCTGAGTACGGTAGCACCGGCCTTGGCACAGAGAGTCAGCTCCCTGGGAACGAGACTGCCGGCATACAGAATGAGGTCGGCGCGTTCCAGCATTTGGCGTCCGCGTACGGAAACCAGGTCCGGGTCGCCCGGGCCGGCACCCACTATTTCGATGTGGCCCTGGCGCACAGTTCTTATGTCAAGGGCGGCGGCCACGGTATAGTTCTCTCCTTTCTTCTTGGGCACCAGCAGCCGGGAGTTGTTTGCACTCAGTAAGGCGGCGGCTTCGCTGACGCTGGGGGTACCCATGTGCTTCATGACGGTTTTGCTGGGATGGGGCACCTCTATCTCTGTCAGTTCCTCGGCTGTATAGAAGTAGACCGGGAACTTCTTTTGGAGCGCTTTCACTACCGGTTCGTCACTTTTGGCTTTAATCGTGGAGATGGAGGCGATGCTTTGGGGCATGATGCCGTATTCCTTCAGTGTGTTCATAATCTCTTTCTCCACTTTCCGCACGGGACCTGCCAGCCGGGCAAGGCCGATGCCGAGGTGTACGACACAGGGCACGTAGCATATCATAGGCATTTCCGGGAAGTTGGGGACTTGGGGAGATACGCACAGAATCAGTTTGAAGCGTGAAGGTTTAATGTCCTGCACCCGGTAGAATACTTCTACATGAGGCGGCAGGTGCGCCTCCATCCAGTCCGTGCCTTCATTGCGCACCGTGAGCAGCAGGGCGGTGGGCTTGCCGGAAACGAAGAGGCTGATATGCTCGTTCATGCATACTCTTTTTTTCTCTTCGGGCGTCTTGGCAAGTTCTGCCAACAGGAGGGTGGAGGGCTCGGCGTTGATGACCGGAAACCACCCGAAACGTTGGGGCAGGGTATCGAGTCCCCATAGACCGGTGCAGTCGCTTTGCGTGGTGACTACCGGTTCGGCCCCGAGGATATTCGCTACCTGGTGGGTCAGTTCGTTGGCTCCTCCGATGTGTCCGGAAAGTACGGAGATGGCAAATTTACCGGTACTGTCCACGCAAATCACGGCAGGGTCGGTATATTTGTTCTTCACGCAAGGAGCGATGGTGCGGACACAGATTCCCATGGCGCCAATGAAGACAAAGGCATCATAGCGGTTGAAGTTTTCCGCTGTGAATTTGCCGGCGGATTCTATATGTGTGCATCCCTCTTCGTGCCTGAGGGTGAAGATTTCGGAGTCGGGAAGTTCGTTGAGTAGTGATTGGGCTATGCTCAAACCGGCTTCGGAGATTAGAATAATAGCTGTTTTCATAATGGGTATGTTTAAGAAAGCGTGGCTTTCATAATTTCAATGGGGTTATATTCGTTCAAGGCGATATGGGTGGAAGGGTGGAGCACCATTCCGTTCCGCTCGATTCCTCGGCAGAACGCCTCCTTGCTTTCTGCCGATACGGAGTTGAAGACGATGCAGCCTTCGGGGTGCAGCACTTGTTTCACTTTCTCTATCATTTCCTCCAGATGTCCGCCGTGTCCACCGATGAAGACGGCATCGGGGCGGGCAAAGGGAGTGAGGTCGGTGTGCAGGAAATCTCCGGTTACCGCCGTAATGCCCGGTGCGCCGAAGCGGCGGGAGTTGGTGTCCATCAGCTCTTTTCCTTCGGGGCGTATCTCGAAGGAGATGACGGCGAGATGAGGAAATTGCAGGCGGGCTTCGATGGAGACGGAACCGGTACAGAAACCGATGTCCCAGAAAACGCGGCGGCGGTTCAGTTCCAATGCCTGCAGGGTGAGCAGGCGGATGGGAGCCTTGGTTATCATGCGGGCGCGTCCGTCAAGATGTGCAAACTCTTCATCGGGGATGCCGAAGGGACGGACTGGAAAGTCTGGGGCTTCGCTACCGTGCAGGGAGTTTGTGCGGCATTGTCCGAGATGGCTGTCCAGCAGCAAGCAGTTGGGATGTTCGAAGTCACCGGAAACCGCTTCCCGGGGTGTCATCCGGCGTATGCGTTCCTTTTCGGGATTGCCGAGATGTTCGCCGATGTATAGCGTGTAATGGGAGTACCCGTATTTCAGCATGCGGGCGGCAATGGTGACCGGGGTATGTTCGCGGTCGGTGAGGATGCCTATTTTGGGGGCACGCTCTATGAGGGCACGGTCGAACTCCTGCCACGGGCGTCCTGTCAGGGAGACGGTGCGCATGTCGTCATACGGCATGACGAGGCGGTGTGCCAATGTCTGCAAGGAATTGAAAGCGGGATAGAGCAGAATGTCTGCCCCGGGAAGCTTGCGCTTTATGGTATTGGCAAAACCGAAGAACAACGGGTCGCCGGAAGCGAATACAATGATGGAGTCGTCCGTCGCCGTCTCTTCGAAGCGGGCAAATATTTTTTCATAACGGGAAAAGACGCGGTCCAGCGGTACGGTGATGGAAATCCATTCGGCCCCGGCAGGCAGCAGAGGACCGACAATCTCCTTATGCCGTATGCCACCGGAGAAGACCTTCCCCTTCCGTATCTGTGCCAGTGCTTCCGGTGGAAAGAAGGGGGAACGGTTGTCATCCATTCCTATGATTATAAATCTGTGTTTCATTCAACGGGTAATCTTATGAAAATATCAAGTAATGTAAAGGGGCATAACAAGTAATGTTATCGGTCGTAACAAGTAATGTTATGGAATGTCTCTTTTCACTTACACATCCCTGCCCGGGCGCAACTGCTCCGCATCGTTGTAGCACAACACGGAGTTCACCAGCGTGGCAGCCAAGTTGCTGCCTCCCTTACGTCCTTCTACGATAATCTTGGGTATTTCCGTAAAGGGTTTCACCATGTGTTTGGACTCTTGCACATGCACAAAGCCTACCGGTGCGGCAACAATGCCCGCCGGATGTGCCTTGCCCTTACGTATCAGGTCGCAGAGTTCCATAAGTGCCGTAGGTGCATTGCCGAATACAAAGAAAGCATCGGGATGCTCCTCCACAGCCAGGCGGATGCCTGCCTGGGTACGGGTGATGCCTTTCTCTGCAGCCATCGTCGCCGTGTGCGGGTCGCCGAGGTAACATTTCACCTCTATGCCCAGCCGCTGCAAAGCTCCTTTGCGGATACCGCTGGCTGCCATCGTGACGTCTGTGACAATCGTCTTGATTCCGCCTTTCTCGATGACTTGATACAAGGAAGCCACGGCACCTTCGTCCGTATGCAGCAGATGCTCCATTTCAAAATCGGCGGTGGTATGTATGGCATGGAGTAAAGCCCATTTATGGTCGAGGGGAATATGCTTGTTCTTCAGTTCCTTTTCGATGGTACGGAAACTACGAATCATGATGTCTTGCCCGATGCCCGTGGCTTCGGTATTCGTGTCCCGGTAATAGCCGCGCGGAGTGATGAAGGCTCCGTTCCATTCGTAGGACTGTGAGTTGCCTATCAATACGACTGTAAACATATCCACCTCTTCGGGATTGAAATCTCCCAGCGTGGTGATGTGTACCGCTTGTTCCGGGCGTCCTGCCTGGCGTACATATCCCACGGGCGTTTCCGGTGAGCGTCCTTCCTGCAGAAAGAGTTCTTTCAAGCGGTAAAGCTGCCAGTAGCGTCCTTCACTTTTGGGGTTGTAGACTGCCGTCACGAAGTCGGCGGCAGCGGCTGCGGTGATACGTCTTTCAATACGTTCCCAGGGAGTCATCAGGTCTGAAAGGGAGATGACGCAGAAGTCATGTCCCACGGGAGCTCCCAGCAGTGAGGCTGCCTTTTGGAAAGCGCTGATGCCCGGCAGCGAAACGATTTCCACGTTGCTGTTCCTTTCCCGCTTCATCTCGTAGACAAGCGGCGTCATACCATAGATGCCCGCATCCCCGGAACTGATGACGCAGACCGTCTTTCCCTGCTCTGCCAGCTCGAAAGCCTGCTCGGCACGGGCGCGCTCACGCTTCATGCCGGTATCTATGCATGTTGTTGAGGGGTGGAGATAAGGGATTACAAATTGGAAATAATACTTATATCCCACCACTACATCTGATTCTTGCAAAGCGGAAATTACGGCGGGAGTTATATCCGATTCATTGCCCGGTCCGATGCCGGCAACAATTATTTTGGGGTGTTTCATATCCATATGTTCTATTGGCATACAAAGATAGAACTTATATTTGATGAAACCGAAAAAACTCTGCGCTAATCCGCGTAATCTGTGGTGAATCCTTATTGTCTAAACCTGTAAGTGCCGGTATTCGCTCGGAGTATAGCCTACGTTCTTCTTGAACACGCGGTTGAAGTGCTGCGAATACTGGTATCCCAGCTCATAGGCAATCTGGCTGACTGTCTTCCCGCTTCCTATAATCATTTCTTTGGCCAGGTCGATGATTTTGTTCTGGATATATTCCTGCGCCGTCTTTCCGGTTTCCTTCTTCACCAAATCTCCGAAATAGTTGGAGGAGAGGAACACTTTGTCTGCGAAGTATTTCACGGAAGGCAGTCCTTCGGTCTGCGGTTTGTCGCTCTGGAAATAGTCGTCTATCAGTGCTTCAAATTTCATCAGGATATCTTTGTTGGCTGCCGAGCGGGTGATGAACTGGCGTTCGTAGAAACGCATGCAGTAGTCCAGCAGCAGTTCGATGTTGCGTGCAATCAGACCCTTGCTGTGCTTGTCGATGGGGCGTTGGATTTCCATCTTAATCTTCTTCAGACAGTCGAGGAAGATTTCTTTCTCGTCTTCGGACAAATGCAGTGCCTCGGTAGAGGAATAGGAAAAGAAGGAATACTGCTTTATTCCCTGTCCCAGCGAGGTGCCTTTTATCAAGTCGGGGGGGAACAGCAGGCCGGAGGCGCTGGGCTGCATACCTTCCAGCATGTTGACCTCGGTCACCTGGCCCGGGGCGAAGCTGGTTACCGTGCCTTCCTGGTAATCGTAAAACTGTCTTCCATAGCGTATATCTCCGCATTTGGTATTTTTGAGGAAAAGGGCGTATACGCCATAGTTCAACGTGAAATGCCTGGGATATCCGGTAGCTTCGGACAAGTCGACTACGCTGACCAGCGGGTGCAGGGTTTCGAGACCGAACATCTTGTTGTATTGGTCTACTGCATTGAGCTTGATTACTTCTTCCATAAACGTTCCTGTTAGTTTTGTACAAATGTAGAGAATAATCCGGAAAGTACCATATCGCAGGAGGAGGAATCCGTAATATGGTTACAAATGTCCGTAATCTGTGTACATTGAAAAGAGCTACACCCTTTGTCCGGGATGGTGTAGCCATCCGGAGCAAAGGGTGTAGCCTTGGTATGTAAAAGGTGTAGCCCTTTTACGCTTGCTGGTTATCAATCTTTTAGCATGGCTTTGATGTGTTCCATATAGAGCTGGCGGATGGCTTTGTTTTCGCCCAGTCCCTGCATGCGTACATTCACTTGATAGCCTTGCTTTTCAAGTTCCGTCTTCCACACGCCGGCAATATCTTCCTTGGTATGGTTGCCGCATACCAACAGCAACGGAACCAATGTCACGCTCTTGGGGCGTGTCTCTTTCAGTTGCAGCAGGGTTGCGTCCAGGGTAGGATATCCTTCAATGGTGCTGACGTGGAAGTTCTTCAGTCCATGGGCTTTCATCATGAAGTCGAGCATGGTGTAAGTAGCCGTGCTGGGTAGCTGGTTGCCGTGCCCCACATAGACAATGTCTTCTTTCTTTTCCGGCTGTTCGGCGGTCAGTATACCGATTACCTTCTCGCAATCTTCGACGGAGTAGAGCAGGGGATTTCCCACTTTTATCTCCTTGAAGAAGGGACGGAACTTGTCTGCATCCCTGCGGACGGAGGTCATCTCACTGCCTTCTATCAAGGTGGTGCTCTGGACGTAGATGGTCCGGTAGCCTTCGGCGCGAAGTTTCAGCAGTGCATCCGTAGGGCTGTCTTTGTACACACCCTCCTTGGCAAGTCTTTTTCGTACAATCGGCGAGATGTATGCTTCGCGCACTGTAAACTGCGGAAAGGCTTCTTGTGCCTCACGGGTCACGACGTCGAGCGTCAAGGCACGTGTCTGGGGGTCCGAACTGCCATAATGGGTGATGAGCAGAGCCGCCTTCTCCTCTTGTTGTGCGGAGGAGAAGAGGCTGATGCCGAGTAAATAGAGAGTGATGAAAAAATGTTTCATAATTGTTGTTGTTTCTAAATGCGTTATGGAGAGATTATTTTAGTCTGAGTGCCAGGCTGATTACTACCGAACGTCCCGGAGAATACAAGGCGAAGTTCTTGTTCAGCGGGCGGTTGTCTTTCTTGTTGAAGATATTGTCTATGCCGATGCCCGGTTCGATGACAAAGTTGCGGAAGCCGTCGAAGGTATGGCGGGTATTGAGGTTCCAGATGCCGTAGCCCGGAGCATTGCCGTCCGCGTCACCCGGATAGTAGACTTTGCTTTGCAGACGACCGTTCAAGTTGAGGTTCAAGGTATAGTCGCTCCAGCTGTGTGTATAGTTTCCGGTGATGGTGGCTGTATGGCGTATGCTGCGTTCGATGTTTTGCCATTCGCCTCCTTCGTTCAGACCGCGTCCATAGGCGTAGGTATAGTTTCCGGCCAGGGTGAAGCCCGGGAACAGATTGCCGTTCAAGTTCACTTCAAAGCCTTTGACGGTAGCTTTCTCGAAATTGAAGTAGTTCTTGACACTTAGGTTTTTCGTAGATGAAAGGTCACCGATTTCGGGGAACTCTTCACGCAACTGGTTCTGCTCTGCTTCCGGTAGGTCATCGAATTTAGTGGATTTGGAAGTTACCATGTTCTTTACATAGTTCAGGTAACCGGTGACGGAAGCACTGAAACGGTTGGTGCGGTATTCCATGTTGATGGAGTAATAGTTGCTGCGTTCGGGGTCGAGGTTCTCGTCACCCAATGAGATGGTGGCTCGTGCACCCATTGTCTTCTTGAACATGTGGTAGTAGAGCTCGTCGATGCCCGGAGCACGGAATCCGGCAGCATAGGTGGCACGTACATTGAAGTTGCCTATGTTGTACATGGCTGCCACTTTGGGGGTGAAGCGTCCGCCCGTCTGTTCGTGATGGTCGTAGCGTACACCCACAACACCGGTCAGATGGTTCCATAGCTTCACTTCATGCTGGCCGTAGGCTGATGCCGTATAGACACTTTTGTCCAAATCGGAGTCGGGACGGCGGAGCACTTCACGGCGATAGTCTACACCGAACATCGTAGTGCTGTTGGTTGTAAAACCGAAGATACCTTTCAACTCGGCATCATGGAATTTCTGAAGCTTGGTAAGCGCATACTGTCCGGGCAGGTATCCGCTGTTTTCTATCAGGTATTTATAGCGTGATGCGTAATTGTTTCCTGAATAGTCGAACTGGATAACGTTGCGTTTACTCAGTTTGTATTTGGCGCCTGCCCCCCAGTTGTAACCTTCGTAGGTAGTGTTGTACTTGCTTCCGCCGGTGATGTCTTCGCGTTCTACCGGACGTTCGAGTCCGCGGTTGTAGTATCCGCCGTTGGCATAGAAGGAAAGCTGGTCCGTAGCATCATAGGTAAACTTCTGCGAAAAGTTATTCGAGCTGTAGCCCAGGGAGAGCGGGGCAATCGTTTCGATGATGTCTTCTCCATCTTCTGTCAGATGGCTGTTTTGCCAACCGTCGGAGTGGTCGTATTTATAGGAAGTATAGGACCCTATTTTTCCTTGGGCGATGTCCAGATTCAAGCCTTGGGAGAATTGATTCTTTCTCGTATAGCTGCTATTGCTGCTGAAGGCTACCACATCTTTAGGCTCGTTGGTAATGATATTGATTACACCGCCGATGGCATCCGAACCATAAAGGGAAGAAGCGGCTCCGTTCAGCACCTCGATGCGCTTGACGCGGGTCATGTCTATTTGGTTGAGGTCGATGTTACCGGTGATGTCTCCCGTGACCTTGCGTCCGTTTACCAATATCAGCACGTGCTTGTTGGAGAGTCCGTTCATCATCAGATAGGACCCCATCGCGTTCGGACGGAAGGAGAGCGAGGGTACCATCATGGTCAAGGCCTGCTGGAAGTCGGTGATACCGGCACGCTTTATCTCGTTGGCAGTGATAACCGATACCGGAGACGGAGTGTTCTTCAGTCGCTGATGTGTACCCGTACCCGTTACTACGACCGGGTTCAACTCGTGAGTTTTCTTGGTCATATCGTCGCTGTCACCTTTTTCTGCTTGTGCATAGGCACCGGTGGCGATGATTCCTCCCATAAGGAGAACTGTGAGAAGTCTTTGCTTTATCATATATTGTTTTATTTTATATAACGCTGCAAATGTACATACCATTATCGGAGGGTGAAATACTTAATAGTTGTTATACTGCGATGGCCAAATAGCTATTAATAGGTACTGTATTCCCTTATTCCGGCACATAGATAATCTCTCCATTTTCAAGCTGATAGGCAACTCCCACTTTCTTTCCTCTTTTACCGGAGGTCTTTGGGTCTTCGCTGGGAGTGTACTTCTTGATTTCCTGCCCTTCTTTGGTAATGATTTCCATATTTTCCTTTCCGGGATTCTTCACCATGGTGAAGTCTTCTTTAGAAAACATCTCCGTCATATTGAAGCGGGAGACGAGAGCCACCATCAAGGCTACGGCAAAGACCATCGCTACGTCAAAAAGATTGGCTACCGTACCCATGGGGTCGGAGTCCGAATCGCTGTGCAGTAATCTGTTTCTCTTACTCTTCATAGTTTTCGTATCGTTAGTCCGTTATTCCTTTTCGGCCGTTTGGCGGCTTATCACTTTGTACAGATATTCCAAGTCGTTCATTTCGCGGGCATACCAGCGTTGTTTCACTTGCAGGGTAATGATGCCGACAGCAGCAATGACCAAACCTACCACTGTAGTGGCAAAAGCCACCTGCATATTGTAGGCCATGGAGGAGATGTCTCCTTGTGCCAGCCCCACCAGTGCGGGACCCATCGGGATGAGGGTACCCATCAGTCCCAACATGGGACCCAGTTTGATGAATGTACGCGAACGTTCCAACTCCTTCTCGGCTTCCACTTCATAGTTGGCAAGCAGGTGTTCGCAGTAGGCAGCGTCATCCCGGTGTGCGGACAATTTGGACAAGCTGCGGAGGAGAGGGGAGTTGCCTGCCGATGGGAGTTGCTGCAGCAGTCCGTCTATATTCTCTGGGATGATGTTCTCCAGTGTTTCAGTGAATTGCTTCTGTAATTTCATCCGCTGGTAGAACTCGCCGAAGAAACCTCCCGCAAGGATAATGGCACGTAGAAAGAATAGCAGCAGCAGGACTACGACGGGAACCAGCAGCCCGTTTGAAATCCAGAACAGTGTGTTTGAGATTGTTTCCATATATCTTTTTAGTTTTTAATTCTTTAATTTATTTCAATAGCCCGTAGCAATGATGCTCAATATAACAATGAAAATATTAACAATGAACAGTACTTCCAAGCGCAGTGGTTTATCACCGATAGCATGCCGCAGCAGAAGGCTCCCAGCACAAACTGCAAAGAAAGTAACACCGGCTGCTATCCATGAGAGACTGCCGAAATCTATTCCGGGAAAAGTGAAAAGCAGCAGTGCCAGGACATAGCATATTACTCCGCCTATCAGTATGCCGGGGTATAACTTCAGGAAGAGGGTGACCGCTTGTTTGAAGGCCGTGTTGCGGGTACGCATTTCTGCGAAACAGTCGAAACAGAAAGTTATCATTACGGCGGCTTCCAGAGTGACACATACCGACAAGTTCAACATCTGTGGACGGGAGGCAAAGAAAGCTGCCACCACGGTCTTGGACTGTTCCGTCACCCATGGAGTCACCAGCCACGCAAAAAAGGCACAGCCTGCGGCAACCGTCCACATTCCCCAGCGTGGATAGAACCCCACCTTTAATAGAAAATTGAGGGCGATGAATAGGGCTAACAGATGAATGGCGTATTCCATAATACTCTGTTTCTATTTATTCTTTTTTTCTTTTCTTCAACAGTACGACCAGTCCGATGAAGGTGATGACGACAAGACTGCCTGCAATCACTCCATTCACTCTGTTCTTACGTACCGTTTGTTCGGAAGTCAGTTTGTGTTCTTTCAGTACGACATCCTTGCCATCGGTTGCGGATGCTTCGTGTACCTCCTTCATGTTCTGGGTATAGGTCTGCTTCTCGCTATTGCCCAACTGGTCGGCAACGAACGACTGGAGCCTGGCATTGTCACAAACGAACTCTGTGCAGGCGGCACCCTTCTCGCGTGTGATTTGTGCATGCAGGGAAGCAGTGGTTTTCAGTTGCTCATCAGATGCTTTCCAGTAACCTTTGCGGGCGCTTTCCAGCATGACGGCTGTCATAGCCTGGAATGCGGCGGGATTGACGCGGAGGAAGTACTCGTGAATGCCCAGCTTATTCTCATCCTTTATATACATTCTATACAAGTCATTGAACAGTTCTTTGTCCATGGCCGACGGACGCATGACGTGCCAGCCGAAGATGTTGCGGAAGATTTCGCCGAACATCTGCGCCGAACCTTCCCCGCCTTTCATCCGCTCTTGTATAAAGGTAGGGTTCAAGATGGTGGAACGTGTCTCTACGGCAATGGCCTCTTTGGCATCCTGCATGCGGCGGTTGGTCCGGTTGCGGTAGTCTGCCATATAAGCATCCGGTTCCTTGCCGGTCACGGTTTTGACGGTGAGCGAGAGTCCACCCGTAAATTCGTATACATGATCCAGGGAGATGGGGCCCCATGTGTTACTTTGACGGGGCTGGATGACAACATCCGTTTCGGACAGTGCCGAGGCAAACAAACCTTCCTGGACGTCTCCCCAATTTCCGTCGTCCCCATAAGAGGCACCCATATTGTTGAGGTATCCTTCGGCTATCTCCTTTTCGCTTTCCCACGAGCCGCTGTGCTCGGTATAGGCCATCATACCGGTACTGTATCCGCTGTTGATCGGTCCGAATACACGCATCACAGACATTTCACGGGCACGTTTGGGGGAAGTTCCCTTTTCCACCAGTAATTTTTCCTGCAACAGTGTACCCGATGCCACATAGTTGGGATAGGTCTCATCTCCGGCTTCCGATGCCAGACGTATAGCATCGGTCAGTAACTTCAAGCGGGAACCGGCTATGTCGCGTAGCTGTCCGGACACTTGTACCAGCACATTGATGCGCGGACGCCCCAGTTCTTCACTGGGCACCAGTTTCAGGTCAACCACTCTGCCTTGGGCGTCGCGTACGGGTTCTACTCCCAGCATCCAGAATACCTGGGCCAGCGTAGCTCCTTCCGTATTGATGAATTCGCCTGCCCAGAAGGTATAGCTTACTTTCCGGGGATATTCGCCGTGCTTGCTGATGTACTGTTTTAAAGTCGCTTCTGCCAATCGCTTTCCATCTTCCCAAGCCCTTGGGTTGGGAGTATTCTCGGCGTTGATGCTGTACATGTTGCGTCCGGTGGGCAGAACGTTCGGGTTCAGTACGGGGTCACCTCCCGGCGCAGGGAATACGGTTCCTCCGCTGAGTGCACGCACCATGGCATTCTGTTCGTTGACGGAGGAGGCAAGCAACTGTTCGCGATAGAGTAGGGCGGGGCGAAGCTCCGGTGCTACAGATGCAGTATCCTTGGGTGGATTCTGGAGTAAGGCGGTCAGTCTTTTCCTGGCGGCAGGCAAGTAGTGGTGGGCTATATAGGTGAAGTCTTGCAACTGCTCTGTGGTGATTTTGCCTTTATCGCGGTCCTTGCGGGCCGTTTCGTATGCCAGCGGGTCGGCAGCGACGGCGAGAGTGGTGGTCAGCAGGTCGCGGTCAGAATAAGGCTCGTTCATGGTGTAGTACGCACCCAGTATCTTTTCGTTGGCTATCTCTTCGGTGAAGGCATCCAGACGTTCCAACTCCTCGGCTGTATAGGGTTCGCCGGATATGGAATCCAGATTGAGGTCGCGGTGCAGCCCCAGGCGCATGGCCTCTTTTTTGATGTTCATTCCCAGAGCCCGGTGTTTGGCAGTCCCTTCGTCCAGCACTTTGTGAATATCTTCGAGCAAGGCCGAATAGCGTTGGCGCATACCGCTCTCCACGTAGGGCGGAGTGAGATGGGTGACCAGTACGGCATGTGTCCGGCGTTTGGCAATGATACCCTCGCCTACGTTTCCGGTGGTATAGAAATAGAAGTGGGGGAGGTTACCAATCAGTACATCCGACCAGTCGGCCTGCGACTGTGCCACATTCTTTCCGGGCGTGTATTCCAAGTTGCCGTGGGTGCCGAAGTGAATCACTGCATCTGCCTTGAATCCTTTTTGCATATACAGATAAGGAGCCAGGTAGCTGTGGGGCGGCGCTACCGGCATTCCATGCACCAGTTTGAACTCATCATCTCCCAATGCCGGGCGGGGCTGGGGGAAGAGTAGGATATTGCCGAATTGCAGGCAGGCAATGGCAATACTGTCCTCTGTTACCAGCAGATTGCCGGGCGCATCTCCATATCTGTCTGTCACTTCCTGATATTTCTCGGGAAGGAGTACTTCGTGTGCCCATTGTTCGTATTGCTCGGTAGAAAGCCATATCGGGTGTGCCGTTTTCAAAAACTGTTCTTGTGCTCCTTTGGCATACGAACCCATGACGGCACCGTCACGATGTATCCGCTTGCCGAACTCCTCTACAGTAGCAGGCAGTCCACTGACGTCGTACCCTTCCGAACGCAGGCGTTTCAAGAAGTTATAGAGTGAAGGAATCACTTCCATACCGCTTGCCAGCAGGGCGTCTTTTCCCGGAGTCTTGAAGTAACAGATAGCAACGCGCTTTTCTTTGTTGGACATGTCTCTCAAGGACATGTACTTGGTAATATGGTCCACTACGGCATCTATCCGTTCATTTTCAGCGGTGTACAGATAGTATCCTTGTTTGTTTTCGTTTTGGGTAGCGATGCAGAGGGGTAGCATGCCTCCATCTATCTCAGGCACCACTACACGGGCGGTCAGTGTGCCACCGCTGACGGGGGTATCCGGGTCCAGCCATTCCTCGTGGGGCTGAATCAGCGGGAAGGGCATGAATAAAGGAATGTTTTCCTGGTGCAGCCAGTTGATGAGTGAGTCATTGCCCAGCCGTCCCATAGGCAGGTAGACTACTGCATCGGGATGGAGGGTACGTATCATATCGGCACGCGGTTGACCTCCGGCTGTGAAAGGATAGACATTGAAGCCTGCTTGTGTCAAGCAC
>OLZJ01000730.1_pt1 | contig 16160 bp, 15 predicted proteins | sample 1673951 | NCBI WGS metagenome assembly OLZJ01 (sample SAMEA103958135, study PRJEB25191) | human gut metagenome
GTAAGAAGAATACGTACATCAGTAGCTAGTTTATATGATGATTATTATGATAAACTAGATGAAAAACAGTTAAATCATTTATTAGAATTGGTAGGTCAGAAACCTACCTCTGGCTACGGTCCTGATAAAAGTCCTGTTGATGATTACAATCACATTACCTTAAATAGATATAACTCAATTAACGGTTATATGGAAGATAGGGTATTAGATGATGTTATATTATATCATGTATGCTGGAAATCATTTAAGAAAATAGGTTTTGTAACTATTATAAATCCTGATACAGAAACAGTTGAAGAATTTGAAGTAGATGAAACTTATAAAGAAACAGGTAATGAAATAGATGTTGAATGGAAATGGATTACTGAAACTTGGGAAGGATATAGAACTGCAGACGAAGGCGATGAAGATGCACTTTACTTTGGAATGCAACCTGTAGAATACCAGTTTGAAAATAGTTCTACATTAAATTCTGGTAAATTACCTTACACTGGGGTAGCCTACAGTAATACTAATAGTAAAGCTAAGTCTCTTGTAGCTATTATGAAACCGTTACAGTATATGTATATTATTTTATGGTATCGTTTAGAATTAGCTATAGCGAGAGATAAAGGTAAACTTCCAGTGATTGATGTGACTCAAATACCAAAAAGTATGGGTATTGATGTTGATAAATGGATGCATTACATGAATGCGCTGGGTGTAGTATTTGTTAATCCTTACGAAGAAGGATGGAACATTCCTGGTAGAGAAGGTGGTAAACCATCACCATACAATCAATGGGCCTCTATTGATGCTAGTATGGCCAATACTATTAATACTTATATCGGATTACTAGATAAGATAGAACAAATGGTATCAGAATTATCTGGCGTATCTCCTCAGAGACAAGGAGCTATTTCTAGTAATGAATTGGTTGGTAATGTTGAAAGATCTGTAGTTCAATCTGCGCATATTACTGAACCTTGGTTCTGGTTACATAATCAGGTAAAGAAAAGAGTTTTGTCTATGTTACTAGATACATCTAAATATGCTTGGAAAGATACTAAAAAGTATTTACATTATATGCAAGATGACGTTACAAGAGTATTCTTACAAATAGATGATAACTTTTGTTACGAAGATTTCGATATATTTGTATCTGATAGTACTAAGGATAATCAGGCAATCGAACAATTACATAGTTTGATTCAACCCGCAATGCAGAATGGTGCATCATTGTTAGATATTGCTGAGATCATTACTCTGGATAACTTAAGCATGATTAAATCTAAGCTTAGAGATATCGAGAATAATAGAATGCAACAGCAACAGGCTTTACAAGAGCAAGAAGCACAACAGCAACAGCAACTTGTTCAGATGCAGAATGAAGTTAAAGAACAAGAACTTATGCTTAAAGAGGCTGAAATGGATCTTGAAAAATATAAAATTGATCAGGATAATGCTACTAAGATTACTGTTGCTCAATTGAATGCTTATCGTGGTTCTGAGAATATGGATCAGGATATGAATGGCATACCCGATCCTGTAGAAATAGGTAAACAAGAAATTGAAAGACAAAAAGCTGTATCTGATGCAATGACTAAACAAATGGATATTGCAAATAAGATGCGTGCTGAAGATAATAAGAAAGCAATAGAACAACGCAAGATAGAAGCACAGAAAGAAGCTGAAAAACTTAAAGCTACTATTGAACGTGAAAGAATAGCTTTAGAAAAACGTAAATTAGAAGAAGCTAAGAAGTTGCAGATTCTTAAAGATAAAGCTGCAATGGAACGTGAAAAATTAAAAGCCAAAACAGCCCTTAGAAATAAGACAAACGCAGAAGCAGCAAAATCTAAAAAGAAATAAATATGTCGGGTGTCTATCAAATATATAATCCAATAAATAATAAAAGATATATTGGAAGTTCAATTAATGTAGAAAGAAGATTAAAAGAGCATTTAAGAAATCTTAAGAAAAACACGCATTGTAATGTCCATCTTCAATCTGCATATAATAAATACAAGGATGTCTTACAATTTCAATTTTTAGAAGAATGTGAACCAGATGAATGTCTAATTTTCGAACAATATTATTTAGATTATTACAAATCGTATAATAGAGAGTTCGGATATAATATTGATCCTGAGGCAAAATATGCAGGAAAACATTTATCTGAAGAAACCAAAGAGAAAATTAGACAAAAAGCTTTAAATAGAAAAATATCCAAAGAGACTATTGAAAAAATTAGATTGAAAAATTTAGGTAAAAAAAGACCTAAACAATCCGATAAAATGAAGAATAGATGGAATATTACAAAACAATATTTCGGATATAATTGCATGTCTGAAGAAAAGAAAAAGGAAACAATAGACAAAATAAGGGTAAAAACTATAGAACGTTATAAAGACTATAAAAATAAAAAGAATAACATCTTTATAAAAGCTATTTTTGATAATGGCGAATGTAAATACTTTTATGCGTATAAAGACGCTTCTAGGCAATTGAAAATAGACAAAGGTTCTATACGATACGCTTTTAAATTCAAAAATGGTAGATGCGATAAAATTAAAGCAACCTTTGTTAAAATAACAGAAGAAGAATATAAGAACAAAACTAAAAAATAGGAGGAATTAATTATGGCATGTGGAAGTAAGAAAGGCGGAAGCAAGAAAGGTGGTAAAACTGGTAAAACAGGTAAGTAATATGAAAAAGCTGTTAAATAAAATTAAAAACGCAGCATTGTATACTTGGCAATTACCCCAGAATTTACTGGGGTTAGCCTTGTATCATTGCTATAAAGGTTATGAAGTCTGTACTAAAGAAACTTGTGGGGATAGCATTAAATGTAAGTTATCTAATACTATGCGGGGTGGTATCACTCTTGGTAACTATATTATTGTTAATAATATCAAGCATTTGCGTCACGAATTGGGCCATACGAAACAATCTAAGATATTAGGTCCATTATACTTATTGGCAATAGGTTTACCTTCAATAATTCATGCTTGGTTACATGACAAGGTGTGTAAAAATAAGAATTATTATCATTTTTACACAGAACGTCTATTATTTCCTAAAGAAAATAAGTAATATGAAATGGTCAGAACTAACATTAAAAGAGCGTAAACAAATTTATGATGCGGTTAGAGCTGATAATCCTAATGCTAGTTACTTCGATATAAAAGAACGATTTGATTCTATTCCAGAATATGAAGATGGTAAAAAATCTGAGTATCAACCCAGTCCTTATATTGTAGATTTTATCATAAAACATGAGGGCTTCATTCCAAAATCAATCGTTCCAATAGGAGATACAAAACTCACTGTGGGATATGGTTTTACTGACCCAAGAATTGTGAATAAATACATAGACAAAGAGATAACTAGACATGAAGCAGATAATATATTAATTAATGAATTATCTGAACGAGTTGAACCCTTTATTAAAAATACCCCTAATTTTAATAAACTTAATGGGAATCAGAAAGATGCACTATTTAGTTATTTTTATAATTTCGGAGAAGGTAATTATAAAAATAGTAGTAAAATGCAGAAAGCATTAACGGAAGAAAATTGGAAAGAAGTCGCCAATCAAATGGATGCTGATTATACTGATCCCATAAATACTGGAGCTGCAAAACGAAGAGACGCAGAAAGGGCATTATTTTTAACACCAATAACTTCAGTAAATAACTTTACCGATCCGTATGAACAAATTTCTAATCCGATTATTGAATGGAAACAAATTGTTTCAACATATGAGAATGGTGGTAAAAAGATAACGCCCCCTAAAGAATTAGGTCTTACTCCAGGAACCCCTGAGTATTATCAAAGACAACAACAAATATCTGGTAGAGTTGAATTAGTTCAACCAGAAGCGTACGTAACTCCTGCAGGTTATATAAAAGATGCAGTTACTACTGCGGAAGAGTTAGAAAAAGGCAATTATAGTAATGCTGCAGTAAGTACTTTGATGAATTTCATACCTTTAGTTGATGATTATGTTATTACTATAGATCCATTGCAATATTTACCTGGTACCGCAAATCACGAATTAGGACATTTAGCTGATCAATTAGCAGCTGATGCAAATAACCGTTATTTAACTTATTTGTTAGATGAGGGTAATATTATGGGTCCAGGAGAGTTACGTAGCAAAGGAATTAATGTTAACCCTAATATGCAAGCATATTTATTAGATCCTAGTGAATCGAAATCTCATATGTTGCATCTAAAAAGAGCATTAATAAACGAAAATAAGATACATGATTGGAGTTCAAAAGTCGATCAAAATACTATTGAAAATTTCTTATTCGATCCTAGAAATACAGGAGTTGTCAACAATGCAAATAAATTGCAATATAATATGTATCGAAATAAATCTAGGTTTGTGGATAGAATGAATAACTTAACTCCAATGGAAGTTATTGCTCCTACATTATTACCTTTTGCAGGATATGAATTAAATAAAGAATAATCAATATGGAAGGTATGTATCCACAGTATCCTATACCATCTTATAAAGATGGTGGAATACACATAAAGAAAAAGAATAGAGGTAAATTCAATGCTCTAAAAAAGAAGACAGGTAAGAGTACTGAAGAGTTAACACATAGTAAAAACCCTTTAACAAGGAAACGCGCTATATTTGCTCAGAACGCAGCAAAATGGAATCATAAAGGTAAAAAGAAAAAATAAATCTAATTAATTATAATTATGGATAACAGTAGTAATGATACACTATTTGGATTTGAAGCAATATCTAATGTGTTTACAGAAAATCATAATGAAACTACAATTTTAACTCCTACTCCGGAAGATGGAGATTCAATGACTGATGAAGAATTGGAAGCTTTAAAGCAACAGTCTGCTAAGGCTAGACCAGCTACTCCAGGTTCAAAAAATAAACCCCAACAGGAAGAAGAAGATGATATTGAAGAGGAAGAGGAAGAAGAGATTGACAACGAGCCTACTAAGAAAAGCAAGAAATCTAAAGTAGCAGAAGATAAAGAAGATGAACTCGAGGATCTGGAAGAAGAGGAAGATGAAATTGATGAAGAAGAATCTTCTAAAGTAACTGCATTATTTGATGCTATTGCTGAAGAATTAGAATGGGAATTTGATGAAGATGAAGTTGAAGAGAAACCTAAAACTGTAGAAGAATTGGTTAACTATTTTAAAGAAGTTATCAAAGAACAATCAGTTCCTCAGTATGCTAATGAAGACGTAGCTAAACTGGATGAATTTGTACGCAATGGCGGCGATCTTAATGATTATTTTACTCTTACTCCAGAGATCGATTATGAAAACTTTGATACTACAATTGAAAGTAATCAGAAGCAAATTGTTAAGATGCTATTAGCTGAAAAAGGTTTTAATGAAAAGCAGATTGCTCGTAAAATCGAAAAATACGAAGATGCTGGTATCTTAGAAGACGAAGCTGAAGATGCTCTGGAAGCAATGAAGGAGATAGAAGAGACTAAAAAGGAACAGCTATTAGAAGATCAGAGAAAGCAACATGAGCAAATGGTAGCTCGTCAACAAAAGTTTATGGACGACGTTGTCGGTGAAATAAACGCTATGAAAGACATTCGTGGAATTAAAGTTCCCGAGAAAGATAAGAAAGCTTTACTTGCATATATATTCAAAGCAGATGCTAATGGTAAAACTCAATATCAAAAAGATTATTCAAAAAGCGTAAAAAATTTAATAGAGTCTGCCTATTTTACAATGAAAGGCGACACCTTACTTGATACTGCTAAGAAAATGGGTACTAGCTCAGCTATTAAAAATCTGAAACAAAGTCTCAGATCTACGGGTGTTAGTAAAGGTACAAGAAGAATCAATACCAACTCCTCTAACTCTATATTTAGTCGCGCAGTACAACTACTTTAATTAAATAAATTTTATTAATATTTATGGATAACGGAATTTTAAATAATTTACAGATCGGTAGAGGTAAATGGTTTTCAGACCTTGATTAACGGGGGCGCAATGTGGTGACACATTGATGCATTTCTACTGAATTGCTGGGATATCCTAAAGGCGTACTACCATAGTGTAACAATTAAACGCATAGAATATGAAAAATGAAAATGGACAATCAGCAGCCAAATTTGTTGATGATATGATGAAACCTATACCAGGATATGAAGAATTTTATTTGGCATCTAAAGATGGGAAAATATATTCTAAACGGTATAATAAGTTTTTAAAACCTGCAAAATCTAAAGATGGTTATTTACAGGTGTCTTTAGTCGGGGATAATAAAAAACAGTACACCTATAAGGTACATCGATTGATTGCGATGACGTTTATTGATAATCCTGATAATTTACCTGAAGTAAACCACAAAGATTTTGATAGATTAAATAATTTTGTAAGTAATTTAGAATGGTGTAATCATTATGATAATATTAAACATTCTAGAGATGCTGGAAGTTATGATTGCATTTATAAGCAAACTAAAAAAGCATATGTATTTACAAATGTGCTTAATGGTAAATCTTTTACTATTATAGGTTTTAAACAATTATTAAAACAGTTGCATATTACTCCGGCCAACAGCGGTATTATATATAAATACGCTAATACTGGAGATTATGTAAAACGAGGAGTTTTAAAAGGTTTAAAAGTAGATATTATCAACTTAGAGGTTCGACGGTCAACCGCTATCAACGGTGTAGAGTCAAGTGACTCGAAGGAGTAGACATCTCAATGAGATGAAGATATGACCTGATCTTCATAGAAATATGAAGCAGTTATTTTAGAAATCGAAATAACGGGCACGTATTAACGACACGTGTTGAACAATGAGCGTGGATGAAAACATGATTTCAAACGCAATGTTAACTAGACCGTATGAAGTAACACGTGTTATTTCTTATGTATTTGGTTCTAAGGATGATGGTTATAGTACGTCTTTAGACGCTATTACTGGTGGTCTTGGTAACGTAATGTCAATTGATCAGAGAGATTACGAATGGAACGTAATGATTGATACCGATAGAGCTGTAACTATTCGTTCTGCAAAGTGGAATGGACAAGAAATTACTGCCGCTAATGCAGATACAGTTATGGCAGGTTTGGGTAACACACCTATCATGTTGTGGCTTAACGTTATTTTATTATAACAACGGGTCCTTGAAATGGAAACATTTCTCGAAACATTTCGTTAATTGCTGGAAACTCCTAAAGGTTTTTATACCATAGTGTAACAATAAAAACATAGAATTATGAAAGTTTATAAAGAAAATGGACAATCAGCAGCCAAGCAAGAAATTGAGGTAAAAGACATTCCTGGTTATGAAGGAATGTACGCCGTAAGTAAACAAGGCGATGTTTATTCTTATAAGACAAATAAAATATTTAAACCTTCTAAAACAAAAGATGGATATTTAAAAGTAGCACTAAGAGCTGGCGGTAAAGCTTATTACTATAGAGTGCACAAATTAGTAGCTATGACTTATTTAGATAATCCTGATAATTTATCTGAAATAAACCATAAAGATTTTAATAGACAGAATAATAATCTCGAAAATTTAGAATGGGTTTCTCATGAAGATAATATATTATATTCAAAGATCCAAAATAGATTTAAATCAGATAAACCACTAAGAAAGGCTTATATATTCACAAATATACACAATGGTAAATCTTTTACAATACTAGGGATAAAAAATGTTGCAAAACATTTTGGTTTTAAAGATAATAGTATAAAAGTATTAAGAGATCATGTGAATACAGGAGAATATGTAAAAAATGGTATTTTAAAAAATTTAAGAATAGATACTCAAGACTTGAAGGTTCAACGACTAGAGCAGACATGCTCGTAGACTCAAGCGAGTCGAAATGCGAAACCCCTTTAGGGTGAAGATATAGTCTGAACTTCTATGGAAACATAGAGCAGTTGTCAATAACCATAGACAACGGACGTGAAGTAGCGAATCACGTTGAACATATTGCGAAGATAAATGGTTTGGTCCAGGTGCTATCTTGGAATTCGATGACAGAAACTATCAGGTACGTGTATCTGGTGCACCTTATCAGGATGGTAACGAATGGGTTTACACTTGTTTCATTGCTGATGGACAATCTAGTTCTTATATTCCTGGTGAATATTTAGTATCTGGTCATCAGGTATCTCGTTTGGCTTCTGCTTATGAAGAATACAGCGAAGAAGGTGATATCCTGAACTATAATACTCATTTCAAGATGAGAAACTTCTTGTTTACTACTCGTCTGGATTATGATATTACAGGTACAGCTTATTCTACAGTACTGTGGATCGCTTTAAAAGATCCTAAAACAGGTAAGACTTCTTACTTATGGTCTGATTATCAGGAATGGAAAGCTATGAGAGAATGGTCTAAGAGATGTGAACGTATGTTGGTTTACTCCAAGAGTAACGTAAACAAAGATGGCTCTACTTCTTTACTGGGTACTAATGGTCGTCCGGTATATATTCCTGCAGGTTTGTTGCAGCAGATTGCTCCGTCTAATAGACGTTATTACACTGAATTGACAGCTGAACTATTGGAAGACTTCTTGTTTGACCTGTCTTATAACATTTTAGGTACTAATGAACGTAAGTTTGTTGCTCTGACTGGTGAAATGGGTATGAGAGAATTCGATAGGGTTTTGAAACAGAAAGCTGCTACTATGAATTTAATTGATACTAAGTTTGTAACCGGTTCAGGTCAGTCTTTAGTATTAGGTGGTCAGTTTGTTACTTACAAAATGACTAATGGTATCGAATTGACATTGAAACACTTCCCGCTGTATGATGATACAACTTACCATCGTTTGTTGCATCCGGTTTCTGGTAAACCGCTGGAATCTTATAGAATGACATTCTTGGATCTGGGTCGTAGAGATGGTAAATCTAACATCGTTAAGGTAGTTAGAAAAGATCGTGAAATGGTAATCTGGAATACTTCGGGTTCTGTTGCTCCTGGTGCTGGTTATGGTAAAAACGCAAGTACAGTTAGATCAAACGCAAAGGATGGCTATAGCGTGCATTTATTAGGTGAGATGGGCATTTGCTTGTTCGATCCCCGTGCATGTGGGGAGCTCATCATGGATGTTGAGGCATAAAACTCATTTTCCTGTACATGTTTTAGAAAATTAAAAATATTAATAAGAGGGGGCATTAGCCCCCGATTATTATTTAAACAATAAAATTATGGAAGTAGTATTAAAATTCGCCCGAGTAAATCCGTGGGCTGGAATAGCTAAATATAAAAATTGTTACGATTATATTAGTACATATTGGACAAGAGCTGGTAACATTCATACAGGTTTAAGTGAAGAAGATGCTCGTAGACTTGAAAAAGTTATGGGTTATGAAGAAGGTCATTTAGCACCTACTAGTTCTTTTTGGAAAACTTATAGTGTAAGATTAGGAGCTAAAGATACTTTTTTGCATACTGAAAAACCTGAAGATGAATTAGCGTATCTGTTTTTAAAAAATCATAAAAGAGTTGCAACTGGTTTAAGCAATATCAGACCTCAACATGATTATGTGTTAGTTAACACCGATGCGGAAGCAGAAGCCGCTAACAAACTTAACAAAATTAAACGTGAAGCATTTGCAGAATTTAATAAGATGTCTCTCGAAGAGATGCGTAAATGTTTACGTATTTATGGTCATAAGTCAGACAACATTAGTAATGAATTAGTAGAAAGCAAGTTGTTTGAATTGATTGAAAAAGATCCTCGTAAATTCTTCTTACTGTGGATTGATAACAAAAATAAAGATACTCAATACATTTTAGAGACTGCAATTAGTAAGAATGTAATTCGTAAGTCAAAAAATGTATACTATTATGGTACTGACGTGATTGGTAGAAGCCAAGACGATGCTATTAGTTTCTTAAATGAAAAGGCTAATCAAGATATCAAAATGGCAATCATGCAAGAAATTGAATCTAAATAATTATGAATATTAGTGAATTACATATAGCATTTAAAATAGAAGCTGACAAGAATGCCGTTAATATTGGTATGTCTGGTTGTCCTTCTTTTTTACCTGAGGAAATAGATTATTGGTTATATGCTGCATACCTCAGTAAAATAGCTACCAAGTTTACGGGCAATAATACTATTAGAACTCCTTTTGAAGAAAATAGTAAACGTGTATCAGACCTTGAAGGTTTAGTAAAAACGGATAAAGGTTTAACACTATTGAGTGAAACAACTAGTAATAGATTAATGCTCAATGACTTTAAATCTACTATTACTTATGGTAGTCAAGCTCAAGATAAACGTATGTATTTTATTCAAGGTATATTACACTTTGGTAGTAAATTAGCTAATGTAAAACTAATAAGTCATGAAAACGCAATGAGGTTCTTAGAGACATATAATAACAAACCTTGGATAGAAGAACCTGTTGCTATACTAGAAGATAATAAGTTGATAGTGTTCGTGGATAGGGATCTTATGACAGGTCCCTATACTATCGACTTAACTTATCTAGCATATCCTAAAAGATTAAATAATCAGGATATTACTTCAGGTATGGATGAAATACCAGAGTATATGCAGTATGAAGTAGTTAAGTTAGCTGCTGATATGGCATTAGAAAATATAGAATCACCAAGAGTTCAATCACATCCACAATATGTGGCACAATTAGCAGAATAATATGAGTAGCAAAGAAATGCAAATGGAGTTTGAACGTAGACTCCAACTTATTAGTCCAGATCTTACTATAGAAAATAAACCTAATTCTGATCTTATCTTTTCAATACTTAATGAAGCACAAGATCGCTATGTAATGATGAACTATGTTGGTGACGATCAAATGGAGATTGAAACCAATACTCAAACTAGAAATACAGATTCTATTAAAAGTTTATTGGTTGAAAGAGAACTTACTCAAAGCGGTTCTACATCAAACGGTATAGCTAGATATAGACTACCTTATTCTACTACTGATGAGTATTTCTTATACGTACATTCCGTAAGTAAAGTAAAAGGTACTTATAAGCAGTATACTACTGAAACTAAAGTAGATAATCAATTAGTAAAATATAGGGATCTACCAAAGTTTATGAAGACTGCTTATAATACACCAATTGTAAGACAACCAGCAGTAGCTTTAATATCTGATCCAACTACTAAATACATGTATATGGAAGTAGTAGTAGATGCTTACACTACTTTAAGCGGTGTTATTCTTACTTACTATAGAAAACCATTAAGATTTAATACTACAACTGGTGCTTCAAAATGTGAATTACCTGAATCTGTTCATAGTGAAATAGTTGATCTTGCTGTCAATATGTTTATCACAGAAGGTAAATACAGATTACAAACTAAACCATCTAACCAAAGTAATAGAGAATAATTATGAAGTTCATTGAATTACAAACTGCATTTGAAACCGAAATAGGTTTACTTGATAATAATATTGAGAAACCAGTTACAGCAGATATTGAATATTGGTTAATGGCTGGTTTAGATAAGTTTATTAAAACTAGATACTCAGGTATCAATTACAAGCGTACAGCATTTGAACAGGATCAGAAAAGAATTGATGATCTTCGTACACTTGTAACCAATAAGACATATCAGTTTACAACATTCCCAGAAGAACAAGTAGTTACATTACCAACAGATTATATGTTTACTTTAGGTGAAACAGCAGTAATCTATAGTAATAACAACTGTTGGCCCAAGGGACCTAATGGTCAACCTAGGACTAAACACACAGATGTGTTAGAAGCTACTATTGAGAATTTTGATAGACAGAGACAAAACACATTATCAGAGTATAGATTGCATGGTACTTCAGCAAGACCTTTGAGATTATTTCAAGGTAATGAAATCCATTTATATACTGATGGTAATTACAATATAAAGAATTATATCCTCACATACTTGAGGACTCCTAAAAGGATTAGTCTTACTACGGCTCCATTCGATGAATATACAGATATGCCTGTATCTACTCATCAGGAAATCGTAAAAATAGCGGCTGAATTATACTTAGAAAATAAGGCTAATCCAAGATATCAATCGTATATGAACGAAGTTTCAACAATGGAGTAAGTATACGTTTTTTAAATTCTTAGTTTAACCTAACGCGGAAACTTGAAACACAGGAGTAGAAGGGTTAAATACAGTTAAACTAGGATATCCGTTTAACTAAAAATAAATTAATATTATGCTACAGAAAGTAAATACTGTACTGATTGCTAAAACAGCTCCTGCTTCTTTTTCTACAGCAGATGCTTTGGCAGATGGTGCAATTGCTTTGTTTGATGAAAACAAGAAAATTTTAACATCTACTGCATTAGCTGCAGCAGCTAAATCTATTTATGTAGGTGTTTGTGAAGGTAAAGAAGATGTATATAATCAGAAAGGTGCTAAGAGCACTAAATCTGTAATTAGATTTTCTATGCCTATTCAAAAAGGTTCTAATCCTACTTTGGTAGTAACTCCTTTCGTTGCTAAAGCTGAAGATAAGATTGTTATTACTGCTACTAATGTAGCTCCGGAAGTTGGTCATCGTTATGTTTTACGTTTAGTTTATAACGACATTTACGAAGCTCCGGGTCAGTTTACTCATACGTATGAAGTAATCGCTAAGACTACAGCTCCGAAGGATTTGGTTGATGCTTTTGTAAAGAAAATTAATAAACACAAAGAAGCTAGAGTTACTGCTAGCGCTAGTGCAGCTGTATTGACTTTGACAGCTAAAGAAATTCCTTACAATGAAGGTATTACTTTGGATCATGGTTATACTCAGGTATCTGTAGAAGCTTTCATGGGGACAACAATTCCTTCTGGTTTGCTGAGCAATGTAATGTATCCGATTTCTAATCTGACAATTGCTAAGACTCAAGGTACTCCGGGTAAGGGTAACGCTTACATTGTAAGAGATCGTGAAGATGCAGCAATGGGTTACAGAGGTATTACTCATAGAGCTAATGGTATCTATCCTTATATCGCTCCGGAATTTAGATCTGATTTGAGTGCAGAATATGATACTATTACAATGGAATGGGATAATAAATATCTGTCTGATGATAATCAATATATTAAAACAACTCCTCTGGCAGTTGAAATGTACATTGTAAAAGATCAGATCAAAACAAATAAATTATTTGTGAATATGATTAAATCTTTCATTTCTGGTGCAGAAGTATCTGAATAAGGATTTAATTAATTTTTAACCACGAAAGGGATTGGGGAAGTTATCCCTAATCCCTTTTCTTTTTATATACGATTGATATGAATGACATAAACGATAGCTTGTATTATGCAGAAGTAAAATTACTTACAAAGTACTGTCATAACTGCTTAGATAACAAGATGAAAGATAAAATCATGATGTTCTTATTCAAAAAAACTTTATATGAAAATGCTATAGCATTAGACTTTACAGAAGATGCAGATAGATATTATAAAGAAATGCTTAACTTGCTTGATATGAGAACATGCAATTGTACTATTAATGACTGTAAAAATTGTAAAGATGGATATTGTGAATTATGTAAATAAGGTTGGGGAATTAGTTAATCAGTCTACTAAGTACAATGCAAAACTGGATAGAGTTTCTATTACTAATTTAGTATTATTGTTGCATTTAGATAAATTATCTAGTTGGGCTAGTACTAAAATAGATGATGAAGATTTTCCTATTACTCAGGAAGATGTAGATAAAATTATAGAATGTATGCATTGTTTAAAAAAACAAATTAATTTCTATCCAGAAAAAGATATCGACGATGATTGTATATTAACAGAAGTAGAAGAACATATAATTCAAGAGTAATATGAATAAAAAGATATCACAATTTGAGGTTACCACATCTTTTGAAGATAATGATATTCTAACTCTTGTACAAGATAAAACTAATAAGATAATTCATAAAGATGATTTTGAAACTAGTTTATCTGGTACGTTTGCAACTAATGAAAGAGTAGATGGTATTGAAGAAGATGTAGCTAATCTTGATATTAAAGTAGACAACAATTATACAGATCTATCCAACAAAATAGTAGAAGGAGATACTAATGTTACTAATAACCTAAGTAGTAATATTAATAGTTATTATGATGTATTAAACAATAAGATCATTACTCTTGAAGATAAACACGATAAGGATTTAACTGAAGTTAATGATACAGTACAGGGTTGGATAGATACTATTGATGATAAGTCTACAAAGGAACAATTACAAAACCTATTAAATAGGTTGATTGAAGATGAAAACATCATTACAGCATTAGCAGATTTAATTGCAAATGGCGGTGGTAGTGGTGAAGCACCTGGTTTTCATACACAACCTACTAGTACCATATTTCCATTATCAGGGTACTATTATAATGGTGATACTAGTGATTTAACTACTACAGATACGTTAAATCAAGCTTTATCAAAACTGGAAGGTAAAATTAAATCTGTAGAAGGTAGTATAGGTGGTGATACAAAATATATGATCACTAGTACTGACAACACTCAGCCTACAGATAGTAATTTATATTCAGCTAGAAGATCTGATTTAAACTATATATCTAAAAAGGTTGACGATACAGCAAATGGTTATATCAAGTTTTTAAAAGGAATACAAGGAGGTCAAACATTTAGAGAAGGTTTTCTAGGTGAAGGTGCTTCTTTATATCCAATTAACGGTAGATGGAAGTTTGAAGTAGATGATTTGTTTGTTAGAGGTAGAATGACTGTTAATGAACTTCTAGTAAATGAAATAAAAGCTACTGGTGGAGATATATTAGTTTCAGTTGCTGATCTTGAAATACTAGATGTTACTACTACTCCAGATAATGATTACAAGTGTACATTTGATACTCAAGATGGTACTGTAAGAAATCCTTTTGTTGAAGGAGACCAGGCTATATGTCAAATCTTTGATGGTAAAAATGTTAAAAGATATTGGCGCATGGTATCCGAAGTAGGTGCTGATTATGTAGTTTTATCTGATTCTGTATGTGAACCTGGTAGTTCTGTTCCTGAACCCAAAGATAAAATTATTCAATTAGGTAATAGATATCCTGGTAATGAAGATCGTAGATCGGCTATTATGATATCTGCTAGAGGTACAGAAGGACCTAGTGTTACTTTATATGATAATATTGACGATTTTAATTTAGTAGGTAAAGATCGTACAGTTATAGGTAAAAATAGTAGATTCGTTGGTACTTTATCTCAAGTATCTAGTAATGGAGATATTATAAGAGTACCTATCGATAGAGGACAATTTATAGCTGGTACTACGTATTATTATTATGATAGAGTATCATATAATGGTTCACTGTGGTTATGTATGGCTACTCAAACCACTAGTATCCCTAGTAAAGAAAATGATGAATGGCTGTTGCAAGTAGAAAAGGGTGAGCAAGGTGCTGCTGGTGCGGATAAAGCCAAATGGGTAGAAATTACTGGAGAAAGATTATTCATGTACGATAATCCTAACTTTGAAGGTACTCCTAAACCATCTGTAATTACACTGTATTGTAATACTTATAATATAGAAAATCCTGTATTTACTTGGGTAAATAGAAATACAAATGAAACAATAGGTACTTCTCAAGCATTAGATGTACGTCCTGATATGTTTGGGGATCTTAGAAATTTTGTAGTACGTTGTACTGTAGTTAATGGTAAAGAAAGTTTTTATGATGAAACTCAGGTAGCCAAACTCGGAGATGGTGCGACTGGAGAAGATGCTTTCTACATTGACCTGAGTAATGGTAACATGACAGTACCTTATGATTCATCTGGCAATAATCCACAAATTACTATTACTGATGTATATACTTATGTGTATGCATATCAGGGTACGAGTCAATTATATATTGATAGTATAACAGCAGAAACCATTGAAGGTGTAGCTACTGTTACTGTAGATGGTGACAAAGTGACATTAAATACTTTAGGATCTCCTTCTGCTAGAATACGATTAACAGTTAACATTGGTTCCATGTCCTTTACTAAGGATTTATGGATTAATAAAGTGCAGAATGGTGAGAATGGGTTTGATGGAATTGATGCTTGCTATGTATTAATATCCGGAGAACAAGTGTTTAAGTATGATAAAGAAGGTTTAGTTAGCCCATCACAAATAACTTTATATGCTAGTTCGTATGGGATTGAATCTCCTACTTATTCTTGGTATTGGAAAATCGTAGGTACAGATGATTGG